>PVBE011819327.1_pt1 | contig 10862 bp, 9 predicted proteins | sample 1631181 | NCBI WGS metagenome assembly PVBE01 (sample SAMN08397723, study PRJNA350692) | Marine metagenome, whole genome shotgun sequencing project. | isolation source: water | place: Pacific Ocean | collected 2012-04 | reverse complement strand
TTTGGCATGGATGTCCGGCCTCATCTAGAACAAGCCGATGTCGTACTTACCTTAGATACCGATGTGCCATGGTTGCCGGATTTCAACGGCGAACCACCAAAAGAAGCCAAGGTAATCCAGATGGCGACCGATCCATTGTTCCAAAGCTATCCAATTAGAGGATTTACCCGGGACCTTTGCATCACGGCAGATTTAAGTCTCGGATTAACTGCACTTTCCGAAGCCCTTGAGGGCAGAAACATCGCCGCAATCGATGCCCGCCGGGCACACTTAGCTGACCTTAAAGCCGAGCAAAAAAATCAATCCGCTGCGATTTTAGCAAAGATTAAAAATCAAACACCGATACATCCCGGATGGGCCAGCCATCTGCTTGGCGAGCGGCTGGATGATGATTCATTGATTTTCAACGATTATCCATTGCTGCTACCCTTCATGAACAGGCCTCAACCCCACACCTATTTTGGCACGCCAAATGCCGGTGGGCTTGGCTGGGGTGTGGGTGCGGCGTTAGGCGCGCAACTCGCTTGTCCGGATAAATTGGTCGTCTCGGCCTGTGGGGATGGCTCCTATATGTTTGGTAATCCAATTGCCGCCCATCACGTCGCTAAAGCGCACGATTTACCGGTCCTGTTTTTGGTCTTCAACAATTCTTTGTGGAATGCGGTCCGCCGTTCCACGCTGGGTATGTATCCTGATGGGCATGCAGCCAAAAGCAATAGGATGGCGTTAATCTCGCTCGACCCGGCACCTGAATTCGACAAAATGATGGACGTTTGTGGCGGCTATGGCGAGAAAGTTGAAGACCCGAACGAGCTGGGTGATGCACTAGATCGTGCCATCCATGTAATTAAAGTTGAAAAACGCCAAGCACTGTTAAATATAATCTTCGCCTCACCTGCTTTATGAGTTTTTCCGGCTCCGTCGCACGTAACATTACGTGCCATCTTTAGTATTGCTTCTAAAGCCTTGCGGATCAATCCGGCCTTAAAAGTAGTCATTATGACGAACTATGCGGAAAAGACAGTATTAGAAGACAACGCTTCTAACATATCTTTCCCAATTTTGAATAAACCTTTTTAAATAGATCAGTTGGCGATGATGATAAACGAAGTAAATAAAGCCTAAAGTCCGCTTGATTTAAAGACCGGTTTCCACCTCAACATCTTCAGATTTAATTTCGTAACCTGAATTTTTTGCCTGCATCTCAATCAGCGCGGCGAAATCACAATCGGTATAGCCATTGCCGATCAAGTTTTGAATGATTTCACGGGTCATGGAGGCGACTGGCATCGGCACGTTCAAATTGCGCGCCGCCGACAGACCAAGCTCCATATCTTTACGCAGCAACAGCGGTGTAAAGGTTGGAGCAAAATCGAGATTAACCAATGACGGTGTTTTGTAGGCCGAGAACATTGAGCCCACGACACTTTTATTGATGAAATCCATGAACGCGTGACGCGGTACACCACCTTTTTCAGCCAATACCGTAATTTCCGCTAAAGACTGAATGAGGACCCCTAAGAAAACGTTATGGCAAATCTTAACCATGCGGGCCAACTCGCCTTCACCGACATAGCTGACCCCTTGCGCGATAGATTCAAGATAAGGCAGCGCCTCATCATAGGCGTCCTTAGCACCCGAGGCGACGATGCTGAGCTTGCCAGCTTTGACGACTTTGGCATTGCCGCTTACCGGCGCATCAAGCATAGAGGTGCCGACGCTGGTAGCAAACTCACGCACCTCATGGGAGGCTTCCTCCGAAATCGTCGTGCAGTCGACCAACAAGCCCGGAGTTTGGCCTCCTTGCGACAATACGCCATTTTCGCCTTTGGTCACTTCGACAAAATCAGCGGGTCCAGCAACCATAGTGAAAACGATATCCCGATCAGCAAGTTCGGCTGGGCTATCAACAATAGTTGCCCCCAATTCCGCCAATGGCTCGGCTTTTGATTTTGTTCTATTCCAGGCAGAAAGTTCAGCGCCGGCTTTCAACAGGCGCTCCGCCATCGCATAGCCCATGCGACCAGTGCCGATCCATCCGACTGTCTTTCCTTTGAGATCATTCTTTGCCATTTTGGGGTCCCTCCCGATAAAGATAAAAAACTATGCAAACGATTGCATAACATATACCATCTGACACGGATAAGAAAAAGTGTTTTATCGGATACTTTGAAGAACATGAGCAAAACACGCGTTACCTTAAAAGATGTTGCCAACAAAGTCGGGGTTCATTCCTCGACCGTATCACGCGTGCTTAATCCGGAAACCCGCAAGATGGTAACCGAGGAGATTGCAGCTAAGATTCTGTCAGCCGCCACCGAAATGGGCTATCGCCCTAATGCCTTCGCCCAAAGCCTCAAAACAAATCGCTCCTTTACAGTTGGCCTTATGGTGCCGGATCTAACCAACCCGGCATTCGCACCGATTATCAAAGGCATCGATAATATGCTGGAAGCGCATGGCTACAGTGTTATTGTCGCCAACACTTACAACCTGCCGGAAAAACAGCAAAGCACGGTGGAAAAATTTAGGGAACGCCATGTTGATGGGCTGATTATCGCAACGGCCAAGCGCAAGGATAAATTAATCGATGACTGCCGCCGGGAAGGCACGCCCTTTGTCCAGGCCGTGCGCGCCTCTAATGATACTGACGTGTCGTCGGTGCTCAGTGATGAGCATATAGGCGGCAATGTGGTAATTTCCCACCTCGCCCAGCTGGGTCACAAACGGATAGCCTATGTTGCCGGCCCGCAATTATTTTCGACCGGCTATGAGCGCTATCAGGGGTTTTTGCAGGGCATGAAAAATGCCGGTTTGAAGCCAGATAGGGATCTTGTCGTTTTCTGTGACGAATTTTCCGAAGAAGAAGGCCGCAATGCCACCTCTAAACTGCTGGCTGGGCGCAAGAAGTTCACCGCTGTTTATGCCGGTAACGACATCATGGCGCTGGGCGTTTATGACGAGCTCGAAGCCGATGGCATCAAATGCGGCAAAGACATTTCCGTCGTTGGTTTCGATGACATGCCCTTTGCTGATAAGTTCAATCCGCCGCTCACCACTGTGCACACGCCGCTGGTTAATGTCGGCGCCGAAGCCGCCCGCATACTTTTGGAAAACATCAGTGATCCCGATATCCTCGCCCGCTCGATCAAACTCAAACCAGATTTAATCGTGCGGGCATCAACGGGACGGGTGAAATAGTTAATAAAATAAAAGGTGCCTGGCACCTTTCAAAAAATTAACTTTTAGCTTACCGACTCAACCCAGTTTTTACCTTCAAGGATTTCTTTGACCCGGCGCATGAAGGCGCCAGAGTACGAGCCGTCAATCGCCCGGTGATCAAAGCTTTGGGACAGGATACCAACTGGTCGGATAGCAATGAGGTCTTCGCCGTCCTGCTCAATCACCATTGGGCGCTTGGTGATGCTATCGGTCGACAGGATCGCCACTTGCGGCTGGTTAATGATCGGTGCGGTGATTAGCGTACCAAACGAGCCATTGTTCGAGATTGTATAGGTCGCGTTGGCCATATCATCAGGTGTCAGTTCACCGGCCCGCGCGCGACGTGCAAGTTCGTTGGTTGCCCGAGCGATTTCGGTGACGGTCTTCAAATCAGCATCCCGGATTACCGGCGCCACCAAGCCTTCAAAATTGAGATCGACCGCTATCGCCAGATTGACCCGGTCAAACACCACCAAATGATCTTTTTCGATATGGCCGTTGATATGCGGGAAATCTTTGATAGCCGTGCAAACGGCTTTGGCAATGAACGACAGAAAAGTCAGCGAATAGCCTTCCTGGCGCTTCCAATCGGCACCAATGGCTTGGCGGGCTTTGTTGACGCCAGAGAAATCCACTTCAACAGCTTGCAGAACATGCGGGCTGGTTGCTTTCGAGCGCACCATATGTTCGGCCGTCATCTTGCGCCGGTAGCTGAACGGCACAACGGTGATGCCTTCAGCGGAAACCGCACCAGGTGCTTCAGCGGGAACAGGCGCGGTTGGTACCGTAGCCGCTCCGCCCTTCATATAATCCAGCACATCACCGCGCTTGATGCGGCCATCCCGGCCGGTGCCGGTAACATCGGTATGGCTGAGATTATTTTCTGCTAATAATTTTCGCACCACCGGTGAGAGTTTCATCGAACGGTCCCGTTCTGGTCGCTCAGCCACTCGCACCGGTGTTGCGGCAGGATCTGTTTTTGGTGCTTCAGGTTCGAATGCATCGGGAGAAAGTGCTGCCGCCTCCCCAGTCCCTTCAATCACGGCAAGCTTGGTGCCAACAGCAACCGTGTCACCTTCAGCAACTAATATTTCTGTCAGCACGCCGTCAGCCATCGCCGGCACTTCCATCTCGACCTTGTCAGTGCCGATTTCAAATAAAATATCGCTGGAGCTGACAGTATCACCAACTTTTTTGTGCCAAACCGTGAGCGTACCTTCAGCGACGGTCTCGCCCATTTGCGGCATGATCACATCCATTAATCGACCTCCCGCCGCACGGTTTCAAAAATACGATCAGCCGACGGGATCATCTCGTCCTCCAGCTCATCTGCTGAAGATAGTGGAATATGCGGCGTCGTGATGCGCACAATCGGCATATCGAGATCGTAAAAACATTCTTCAGCAATGATCGAGACGATTTCCGCCCCCCAGCCACAAAGCCTCGGGTTCTCTTCAACCGTCACCACCCGCGCCGTTTTTTGCACCTGTTGAATAATCGTTTGGGTATCGAGCGGCACCAGGCTTCTGATATCAACCACATTGGCCGAAATTCCAACTTCGGCCTGCAGACGGTCCGCCGCTTCAAGAGCGCGCGGCACCATTAAAGCAAGCGCCAATATCGTCACATCATCACCTTCACGCACCACTTTAGCTTTGCCGATTTCATCAACATGTTCACCGTCGGGCACTTCGCCTTTAGTCGCATAGAGGGCTTTTTGTTCAAAGAAAATCACTGGGTCCGGATCACGGATAGCAGCCGCCAGCAAACCTTTAACATCGGCTGGTGTCGAGGGCACCACAACTTTAATGCCGGGAATCATCATTGCCCAGTTTTCAACGCTTTGCGAATGCTGAGCGCCAAATCGCACTCCACCACCATTAGCGGTCCGGATTACCAAGGGGACATCAACCTGTCCACCGGTCATGTAGCGGGATTTAGCAATTTGGTTGGTGACAATATCCCAGCAGACGGCAAGAAAGTCCGAAAACATAATTTCAGCGATCGGCCTGAGGCCGGTCATCGCTGCACCCATGGCGGCACCCAAAATCGCCTGTTCGGAGATCGGCGTATCGCGCACGCGGAGATCACCAAATTCATCCCAGAGCCCGACGGTTGCCTTAAACACGCCGCCCGCTTTGCCGATATCCTCGCCCAAGAAAACAACTTTATTATCCCGGCGCATTTCCTGGGCAATGCCCTCGATCACCGCTTCCCGGTAGGTTAGTTCCGCCATGACACACCTCCATCAGCCCAAACATCTGTATAGGCGGATTCCAAAGGTGGCGGCGGTGAGGCTTTAGCCTCTTCGGTCGCCTCATCGACAGCTTTTAATACAGCTTCTTCGATACTGCTGACGACATCTTCTTTAACGCCAAAATCAAGCAGACGTTGGCGATACATCGGGATCGGATCTTTCTTCATCCACTCATCGAGCTCGCCGTCTGGCCGGTAGGTCGCGGGATCAGCCCGGGAGTGCCCCGAGTAACGATAAGTTTTGGCCTCGATCAAGGAAGGTCCGCCACCGGCACGCGCTTTGTCGAACGCCGTCATCGCCACCCGGAACACTGCGTCCGCATCATTACCATCAACAATAATCGATGGCAGGCCATAGGCACACGCCCGGTCCGCGGCCGGATGCTCAACCGCTGTCACTTCACTGATCGGCGTGTATTCCATATAGAGATTGTTTTCACAGACGTAGACCACCGGCAGATTCCAAATCACGGCAAAGTTCAATGCTTCGTGGAAGGCGCCAATATTGGTCGCTCCATCGCCAAAGAAGCACGCCGCAATCTGGCCGGTCTTGTTGTATTGCGCCTGCCAGGCAGCCCCAGCGGCGATTGGCAGGTGGGCGCCAATAATAGCATAGGAGCCCATGGCGCCCTTTTCGACATCGGTCAAATGCATGGAGCCGCCTTTGCCCTTCAACATGCCGCATTCCTTGCCCATTAGTTCGCCGATCATGCCGGTCATCGAGGCGCCACGCACCAAAGTATGGGCATGCCCACGATAGGTACAGAAGGTATAATCATCCTGGCGCATGGCAGCACCAAAACCAGCCGAAATCGCCTCCTGGCCAATCGCCAGATGGCTGGTGCCTTTGATTAAGTTTTGAAAAAACAGATCGTGGAGGCGCTGTTCAACATGACGTACTTCCAGTTGCAAGCGCCACATGGTCAGGCGATTTTCTTCACCAATATCATCATTCAGCCACGCCTTCTTAGCCATGGATTTTTCTTGGGTTTTCTTTTTTGCGGTTGCTTTTTTTACCACGAGATTGCCTCTCTAAAATAATTCAACTAATCGCCTCTTGCCGTAAGTCAATTTTTATGCAATCGTTTGCATAGATTTCGAGGATAATTCCACAGACACGGAAATTTGTCAACAAATGGAGTAAAGAGACATTCAAGGCGGACCACATAAATGATAGGTTCTCACTAGACGAAACCTATATATTTAGGTTTTTATTTTGGTGTTTTTGAAAGTTTTCTGTTGAGATATCCGAAGTAGAGAAGCAAAAAGCACATTAGGGAGAATTAAATGTTTTATACGCGACCACATTCCACCGCCACCTGGGGCACCATGGCCAAAGACTGGGAAGCCGGTGTCGATTACCGCAAACTCGTTGCCGAACGCACCGAACGCGCCAGACAAGCCATTACCGATGCCGGTTTAGCGGCTGTCATTTGCTTCAACTTTGATAATATTCGCTACATTACCGCTACCCATATCGGTGAGTGGGCCCGCGATAAATTCGACCGCTATTGTTTGCTCGGTCAGGAAGGCAGCCCCTTCTTGTGGGATCCAGCATCGCCTGCCAAACGCAAAAGCTCTCCCTGGCTCGGTAATAATGTCGATGCGCCGGTTTCCACCATGCAAGGCGCCCTGCCGCCAATACTCGGCATCCAAGATGTCTTTGCCAAGCAGATCAAGGAAAAATTGACCGATATGGGTATCGAAAAAGAGCCGATCGGCATCGATGTCATGGAACTGCCGATGATGCGGGCGCTAGAACGGCAAGGCATTGAATTGGTCGATGGCCAGCAAGCCTTGATGGATGCCCGCGAAATTAAAACCGACGAAGAAATTGAGCTTCTCAAGCAAGCTGCTGCCATGGTCGATGGCGTTTATCTAGATATCGCCAAAGCAATCCGCCCGGGCGCCCGGGAAAGCGATCTCGTCGCTGTTGCCAATGACCAGCTTTATGCTATGGGCTCGGAGCGCGTTGAATGTGTGAACTCGGTAGCAGGCCCACGTGGTGCGCCCCACTCGCACACTTTCTCGGACCGGATGATCCAACCGGGCGATATGATATTCTTGGATATAATGCACAGTCTCAACGGCTACCACACCTGCTATTACCGCACCTTTATCTGCGGTATTCCCAACGAAGCGCAAAAGGAAGCCTATGAGCAATGTTCCCAATGGGTCAATGCAGCCTTGGAAGTTATCAAGCCGGGTGCCCTGCTTGATGATGTTGCCCGCGCCTGGCCAAAAGCCGAAGAATTTGGCTATGCCAATGAAGATGAAGCCTTTCTGCTGCAATTTGGCCACGGTATCGGCCTCAGCCTGTGGGAACGTCCGATCATCTCGCGCCGCTACATGGATCAAGGCACAGAACTTAAAAAAGGCATGGTCTTTGCGGTTGAGTGCTGGAAAGGTGCCGCCGACGGTTCCGGCGCGGCTCGGATCGAGGAGGAAGTCGTTGTCACCGAGGACGGCTGCGACATTATTACCAACTTCCCAAGCGATCATTTGATTTCCTGCGGATTACCGGGTTGCGAAATCTACTGATCGCTGAAAGTTAGGATGCGACATGGATAAAATCTGGGTCACCCTGATCACAGGATTTTTGGGCAGCGGCAAGACAACGCTGCTGAACACTCTGCTTGAACATCCCGGCATGTCGCAGGCTGCTGTCATCGTCAATGAATTCGGCGAAATCGGTCTCGACTATGATCTGGTTGAGCGCTCCGACGAAAATGTCATCCAGCTGGCCAATGGCTGTCTTTGCTGTTCGGTCAAAGGGGATTTGATCGACACTTTTCGCGATCTCTATATTCAGCGCAATGCCGGTACCATCCCGTACTTTGACCGGGTAATCATCGAGACCACAGGCATTGCCGACCCAGCGCCGGTGCTCCAAATTATCTTGACCAATCCGATGGTATTTAATCATTTTGCCCTGGATGGCGTGGTGACGACTGTTGATACGGTCAATGGCATTTCGTCTTTGGAACGTTTTCCGGAATGCGTTAAACAAGCCGCCATCGCTGACCGTTTGATTATCACCAAAGTCGATCTCGCCGAAAACAACCGGCAGATTAAAACTTTGGAAGAACGGCTGCGCATCCTCAATCCGGCAGCGCCGATCATCGCAACAACGACCGAAGACGCTGATCCCGCGGATTTGTTTGGCACCGGCCTGTTCGATCCAACCTCGAAGAAAGTCGATTTCGAAAACTGGCTGCAGGCTGATGCTTACGAAGATCGGCCGAGCATGGAACTCGCCGGCACAACCCTGGCGGAACCTGATGAGACGGCGCTGGCCTATTACAAAGAATACGGCCACAAGCACGAAGACGATCATAGCCATCATCACCATGACCCCAATATCAACTCATTTGTCATCGTCCGCGAGAACCCCATCGCGCTAAACACATTGAGCATGTTTCTGGAAGGTCTGACCAACGAGGCGGGGCCGGATTTGCTCAGGGTCAAGGGCATCGTTCATGTTCAAGAGCGCCACGACCAACCGGCTGTTATTCAAGGAGCGCAGCAGATATTTCATTCGCTCGATTGGCTCAACAGCTGGCCGAGCGATGATCGCCGCACGCGTATTGTCTTTATTACCCGCAACATTGATCAGGCCTATATTGAGGATACACTTGTGCTTATTGAACGGGTTTCTGAACGGACCGCCGCTGCTGCCGGTAATGTTGCCTAGAGTTTAAAAGGGAGAGAAAAATGCTGTTTACAATTTTTTGCATCGATAAACCGGGCGTGACCGAGAAACGCGCGGCCGCCATGCCGGGACATGTTGAATATCTTAAAAAAAGTGCTATCAAAAACGTTATGTCCGGCCCGTTGATGGATGATGCGATGGAGAATGTCGTCGGCAGCCTCTATGTCGTCGATGCACCGGACCGGGCAGCTGTCGAAGCCTTTCAAAAAGACGACCCTCTGGTCCAAGCGGATATTTGGGAGAGCATCGAGGTACACGCCTTTAACAAACGCGTCGATAATCGGGATTAATCAACTTAAAGAGATTACTTAGGAGGAACTAAAATGGATTTAGGACTTAAAGAAAAAAATGCGGCGATTACGGGCTCCAGTCAGGGCATCGGCCATGCCATTGCCAGCTCACTTGCCGATGAAGGCTGTAACGTCGCTTTGTCAGCCCGTAATCAGGATCGCCTCGATCAAGCGGTTGGGGAAATGGAAGCCAAGGGTGTAAAAGCGATTGGCATCATTTGCGATCTTTCGACCGAAGCAGGCTGTGGCAAGTTCATCGAAGAAGCGGCGGTTGGCCTCGGTGGTCTTGATATTTTAGTTAACAATGTCGGTGGCATGATTCCCGGAACCATCGGTAGTGTTGATGAAGCAACTTGGGATATCATTCTCAACACCAATCTGATGTCGTTTGTTCACACCACCAAGCACGCTATCCCGCACATTAAGAAATCCAGTGCCGGACGTATTCTCAATGTCTCCGGTGTCACTGGTAAGCAGTTGATGCCGGGCGCCCTGACCACCACCATTCCCAACACGGCCATTCACGGCTTTGCTAAAATTATGGCGGCAGAATTGGGACCGGACAACATTACCGTCAACACAATCTGCCCGGGCTTCACCAATACGGAGAGCTGGGGGCCGCGCGCCGAAGGTATGGCCAAGGTAAAAGGCATTACGCCCGATCAAGTGCGTGACGGTGTTTCCGGCATGACGCTGCTGGGCCGCTGGGCCGAACCACAAGAAATTGGTGACGCCGCCGCCTGGATTGTTTCAGAGAAAAACAGCTACCAGACCGGCACCGTGGTTGAAGTCTGCGGCGGTTATACGAAGTATATTTAAACGAAACTCAATTTTAATCTAAAGGGACACTGTCCCCCGTCTGTTGTCAGAGTTTTTGGCCCAGACTTTAATTTGATTTAATGGAGCCTCTGTCTCATCTGGTTTGTCATATTAAGCGGCATATTTGCGATGACGCAAGAGCCTGGTTTCAATTGTCTTTCGTTTGATCCTTTCTCGTTGTTGTAAAATGGCCTGTCCTCGTCCGAAGTAAACATCAGCAGGTGTAAAGTTGTTGATGCTTTCGTGATAACGCTGGTGATTATAATGATTGACGAAGGTGCCAATCTTGGCTCTCAGGTCATCCGGGAAGAAGTAGTTTTTTAAAAGGATTTTATTCTTCAAAGTTTGATGCCATCACTCGATCTTGCCTTGTGTCTGAGGATTATAGGGTGCGCCGCGAACATGCCCAATTCCTTTACCTTCCAACCATTCGGCCAGATTTTCATCTTCAGGTGAAATTTAATGCCGTGCGGCAATTTAGTGTCCTCTGACAGTGCCAAGATAATACCTGATGCCTCATCAGCGACTTTGCTATCCATCATCCAGCAGAAGGTGGTTCCCGA
>PVBE011567006.1_pt1 | contig 10863 bp, 6 predicted proteins | sample 1631181 | NCBI WGS metagenome assembly PVBE01 (sample SAMN08397723, study PRJNA350692) | Marine metagenome, whole genome shotgun sequencing project. | isolation source: water | place: Pacific Ocean | collected 2012-04 | reverse complement strand
GTGTTGTTCTCGCAGTCGTGCGACATCCTCGACCGCGGGATCGGCGCCCCCGAGGACCTCGAGCTGGGCTGCCGTGTCGCCCTCGGATTCCGGCACGGCCCCCTCACTCTGATGGAGGAGCTCGGCGACAAGGAGGTCCACCACATCGTGGACCGCTTCGTCGCTGCACGACCGGGCATGCCCAAGCCGCAGCGAGAGCTGGGGACCTACCAGGACTTCCGTCACCACGTGCTCGTCGACGACGTCGATGGAGTGCGCGTCCTGACCATTCGGCGGCCGGGCGCGATGAACGCGCTCGGTGACGACGTGAACGGAGAACTCCTCGACGCGATCGTCGAGGTCGAAGGCGATGACGCGATCACCGGGTTCGTGATCACCGGCTTCGGGACGCGGGCGTTCTGTGCCGGCGCCGACATCGGGCGTTTCCCGGAGGTCCTCGGCGATGCCGAGGCCTCCGTGCAATACGCGCGGGATTGCTCCACCTTGTTGATGCACCTGGACGGCATGCGGAAGCCCGTCGTCGCCGCACTCAACGGGATGGCCCTCGGCGGCGGCATGGAGTTGGCGATGCGATGCCACGGCATCGTCGCGACGCCACACGCCATGCTGCAGCTCCCCGAGGTGACCCTCGGCATCGCCCCCGGGATCGGAGGCCTCGTCGTGCCGTTCCGCCGCTGGCCGGACGCGGTCTCGACGTTCGTGGAGATGGTCCGCTGCGGGACGCGGCTTCGGGCGCCCAACGCCCTCGAGTTGGGTGTCGTCGACGCGTTGGCGGAGGACGTCGGCGGGTTGATCGACCTCGCGGTCGAGCGGGTGAGCGAGCTCGCCGACGCGGACCGGTTCGAGCTGGACGCACCGGTCGTCGTCGAGTTCGAGAGTCTGGACGAACCGGCCTCCGCCGGTCGTCCGCTGAGCCGCGAGGTCGTCGCGATCATCGAGACGGCCGTGCGCGACGCGGCCAGCGCCACCTCGTACGATGAGGCGCTCGAGATCGGATACGCGGCATTCGGCGCCACTGCGTGCACCGCTGGCGCGCGCGAGGGCGTCACCGCGTTCCTCGATAAGCGGACCCCCGACTTCACCACCACCGGCTGACAGCCGAGGAGCAGACCATGACCACCGACCTGCAGACCCGCTTCGACGTGCTGTGCGCGATCACGCGCGCGCAACACTTCGCCTGGCGTCAGGCGGTCGTCGACCTCTGTCCAGACGTCGACCCCGAAGCGGTGGTCAATCGAATGTGGGAGGTCACGGGGGAGGGCACCGCGGCGGCGTACCTCAAACGAATCGACCGCTCGAAGCCGATCGCGCCACAGATCGCGGCCGGCATCGTGTGGTCGAGCGACTGCATGGGCGAGGATGCGACCGCCGAGCGTCCCGACGGCGCAGCCGCCGCGGGCGGCGACGAGGCCTGGGTCTGCCACTCGGACTGCCCCTGGTTCCATTGGCACGAGAAGCAGGATCTGTTGGCCGAGGACCGGCCCGGATGCGACGCATGGTTCGGCTCGACGATCGACCACGTGAATCGCGCGCTCGGCACCAGGTTGCGCTTCGAGACCCTCGAGGCGCTGCCGGACGGTGGCGCTCGATGTGTCCGCCGAATCTGGAACGAGGAGTAGCCGTGAACCGCGCCTCGCATCCGCTCCTCGTCGACGACGCCGGGCACGTCGAGTGTCTGCTCGGCAACGAGGCGATCGTGCGTGGCGCGATTGAGGCGGGCGTGGCCTTCGCCTGCGGCTACCCTGGCACGCCCTCGTCCGAAGTCACCGACACGTTTGCGCGCCTCGCGCCGGATCTCGGGATCCCGTTCGAGTACTCGATCAACGAGAAGGTCTCGCTCGAGATGGCTTATGCTGCCTCGCTCGCGGGGGCCCGTTCGATCTGCGCGATGAAGCACCTGGGTTTGATGGTGGCCGGCGACCCGCTGTCGACGATTCCCTACGTCGGAACGGTCGGCGGCATGGTGATCGTCAGCGCCGGCGACCCGTCGTGCCGCACCAGCCCGAACGAGCAGGACCAGCGCTGGCTCGGCCAGATGCTCCACCTGCCGACGTTGGACCCGAGCACGGCACAGGAGGCCTGCGATCTGACCCGCGAGGCGTTCGAGCTGTCGGAGCGTTGCCGTCTGCCGGTGCTGATGCGCATCACGGCGCGCGTCTGCCATACGCGGGCGCCGGTTCGATTCAGCCCGATCAGTGCCGCGACGGTGGGGGGATTCATCCGCGATCCGGAGCGCTTTCTCCCGACGCCGCCGAACGCGCGACGCCTGCGCAGGGAGATTCCGGATCGACTTGCGACGGCCCGGGCGTGGATGGTGGAGACCGGCGTATTCCAGCGCCGGGGCGGCGGTCGTCGTGCGATTCTGGCGACCGGTTCTCCCGCGGCCACCTGTGCCGATCTCCTCGACGAGAGCGGCACCGACGTGCTGTTCGCCACCCTGTCCGGCGTTCATCCGCTCCCAGAGACGCCCCTGGTCGAGTTTCTCTCCGAAGTCGACGAGGTGCTCGTCGTCGAGGAGCTGTCCCCCTTCCTCGAGGACGCCCTCCGCGTGCTCTGCGCTCAACACGGGCTCACGCCGCGGATCCTCGGCAAGCGGAGCGGCCACCTGCCGGAGGAGTACGAGTACGATCCGCCGGTCATCCAGCGCGGCATCGCCGCTGCGTTCGGGTTGCTGGAGACTCCGGCCGCGTCTATCGAGGCGCCCGACGTGCCGACGCGTGCGCCGACGCTCTGCGCCGCTTGCCCCCACCGCAGCGCCTATTTTGCCGCGAAGACGGTGTTTGGCGACGACACCCTCTACTTCAACGACATCGGTTGCTACACGCTCGGCGCGAGCCCGCCGCTATCCGCCGGCGATGCGCTCCTCTGCATGGGCGCCGGTTTCACGCTGGCGGCCGGGGTCAGCCGGGTCACCGGCAAGCGCACGATCGGGTTCGTCGGCGACTCGACCTTCTTCCACGCCGGCATGCCGGCGCTCCTCAACGCGATCAAGGAAGAGGTGAACATGGTCGCGGTGATCCTGGACAACCAGGTCACCGCGATGACGGGCTTCCAGGAGAGCCCCGGGGTCGAGGTCGAGGCGTCGACGCTCCAAAGGTCCGTTTCGATCGCCGGCGTAGCCCGATCGCTCGGGGCCCGGCACGTCGAGACGATCGACCCGCAGGTGCTCCCCGCTGCGATCCAGGCGTTCGAACGAGCCCGCGACCACGAAGGCGTCAGCGTCATCATCGCAGAGCACCCGTGTCCGGTGGCGCTGGAGCGCGAAGTCGGCCCGCCGCGTCACGATGCGGCGGCCTACGAGATCGATCATGCGCGTTGCCAGACCTGCGGCCTGTCGGGCTGCGGGCTCCAATGCAGCCAGCCGGTGATCCGTGATTTCGAGCGACAGCTGTCCCAGAGCCGGGCGCTGGAGGAGGCCCACGGCGCCTGTCACTCCGAGGCGGTCGCCGCGCCGTGCTCCACCCGTTGTCCGCTCGGGCTCTGCATCCAGGGCTATGCCAACCACATCGCCGCGGGCCAATACGAGGAGGCCCTCGAGCTGATCATGGCGCGCAACCCGTTGCCGGACTCGGTCTGTCGTGTCTGTCACCGGCCTTGCGAGTCCGTGTGTGTGCGTCGGGAGCTCGAGGGCCCGATCGCCGTCAACGACCTCAAGCGCTTCGTCGTCGAGTGGGCGGCAGCCGAGGGCGTCGAGTACGCGCCGGAAATGGAGCCGGAGCACGGGCGCCGCGCCGCGGTGATCGGCGCGGGCCCCGCCGGCCTCGCCGCCGCTCACGACCTGCGTGTCCGCGGGTATGGCGTCACGGTCTTCGATGCGGCTGATGCGCCGGGTGGTCTGCTGCGTTCCGGAATCCCCGCCTTCCGGCTGCCTGCCGAGGCGGTCGGTCGCGACGTCGATCGGATCCTCGGTATCGGGGTCGAGTTCGTCGGAGGCACGGTCATCGGGCGTGATCGGACGGTGTCCGGCCTGCTCGGAGAAGGGTTCGACGCGGTCTTCGTCGCGGTCGGTGCTTCGCGGCCGATCGTGTTGGACTGGGTGGAAGACGTCGCCGGTGGGCCGACGGTCGTCGATGCGAACGACTACCTCGCCCGTGCCCGCGGCGCCGCGGGGCACGTGGAGACGGGGCGCCGTGTGGCGGTGGTCGGCGGCGGGAACGCCGCGATGGACGCCGCTCGGACCGCTGTGCGCAATGGCGCGGAGAGCGTCACGGTGCTCTACCGCCGCAGTCGCAGCGCGATGCCCGCGCTCGTCGACGAGGTCGAAGCCGCGGAGCATGAAGGGGTGACTCTCCGCACGTGGATCGAGCCCGCGGGCTTCGGCCCGAGCGGCGCCCTCGCGTGCGTGCGGACGGAACCGGGCGACGTCGATGCTTCAGGCCGCGCCTGGCCGGTCCCGGTGCCGGGAAGCGAGGAAGAGATCGACGTCGACTTCGTGGTCGTCGCCGCCGGCCAGTTCGCCGACCCCGCGGTGTTGGGCGAGGACCTGGAGCTGGAGCGAACGGAGCGAGGTGCCCTACGGGTCGACCCCAAGACCGGCGGCACGTCACACCCGCAGGTGTTCGCCGGAGGCGACTTCGTGCCGGGGCCGCGTATGGTCACCGAGGCGATGGCATGGGGCCTGCGGGCGGCCTACGGGATCGATGCTCGCCTGCGGGGCGACGAAATCGCTGGGCAGCGGGCCGCCCCGCCGCTGCCCGAGGCATGGCGGCCCTTCGCGACCTATGAGCAGCAACGCCCGTCGCGAGCGGACCACGTAGAGCGCGCGCGCCCGAAGGAGATGCCCTTCGAGGAGGGCGCAGGCTTCGACGAGATCGTGGGGGTGCTGCCCGAGGCGGACGCCCGTCGAGAGGCCGCGCGATGCATGGTGTGCGGAACCTGTAGCAATTGCCGGGCATGCCTGGATCTGTTCGGGTGTCCCGCGTTCTTCGTCGCGGACGATCGCATTCACATCGATACGCAGATCTGCACCGGCTGCGGGGTTTGCGCGGAGTTCTGTCCCAACCGGGCCATCGTGCCCGCGGGCGAGGTGTCCCAGTGAAGGCGATGGCGACAACGGAGCAACGCGCCGGCGCGACACGCGTTCGCGTCCTGCTCGTCGGCGTCGGCGGCCAGGGGGTTCTGACGGCCGCCCGGGCGATCGGCGACGGGGCCGTCCGTGCCGGAGAGAATGTCGTCATCGGCCAACTCCACGGCATGGCCCAGCGCGGCGGAAGCGTCGAGGCCACCGTCGTGGTCGGGCCGGGCCGCAGTGCGTTCATCGGCGACCGTGACGCGGACATCGTGCTCGGGCTGGAGCCGCTCGAGGTGCTCCGCGCATTGCCCAAGATGTCCGAGCGGACCCACGTCGTGATGTGCCGACACCCGATCGTGCCTACGGCGCTCGCCCAACGTGGCGAGCCCTACCCGTCGGTCGATGGTGTGGTGGATGAGATCCGCGAAGCTGCAGCCGAAGTCGTTGCACTCGAGGCGGCCGAGTGCTTCGCGTCACCGGCGGGCCGACGCACACTCAACGTCTTCATGCTCGGCGCCCTCGCCGGGCTCGAGCTTCTCCCGCTCGGCGCCGACGACCTCTTCGCCGCGATCGAGCGGCAGAGCGCGCCTCGTCGTCTGGAGGCAAACCGCGCGGCGTTCGCGCGCGGAATGGAACTCGCCGCGGCCTCGAGCCGCGAGCCCGACGAAGATTTGCCACCAAGTAGCCAACCCAGTTCATGACTCGATATCGAATCGGCATCGATGTGGGCGGCACGTTCACGGACCTCGCGCTGTGGACGGCCGGACAGAGCATCGAGACCTTCAAGGTCCTGTCGACACCCGGCGACCCCTCGGTGGGCGTCGTCGAGGGACTCGGCGTGATGGCCGCCGCGCACGACCTGAGCGTGCGGGATTTCGCCAGCCGCGTCGACGCGATCGTCCACGGGACCACGGTCACGACCAACGCCGTTCTGACCCGCGGCGGTGCGCGCTGCGGGCTGATCACGACCAAGGGCGTGCGTGACGCACTGGAGATGCGCCGGGGGATCCGCGAGCGGCAATACGACAACCGCTACCCAAACGTCGTGCCCCTGGTGCCGCGGCGTTTGCGTCTGCCCGTCGGAGGGCGGCTCGACTGGCGCGGTGACGAGCTCGAACCGCTGGCCGAAGACGACGTGCGGGCGGCAGCGGAGACCTTCCGCGACGAGGGGATCGAGGCCGTCGCGATCTGTTTCATGAACGCGTTCGCGGAGCCGTCGCACGAACGGGCCGCCGCCGCGATCGTCAAGGAGATACTGCCCGACGCCTACCTCAGCGTGTCGTCGTCGGTGCTGCCTACCATCCGTTTCTACAACCGCGTCTCGACCACGGTGTTGAACGCCTTCGTCGGCCCGGTGTTGCGCGACTACCTGGACAGTCTGACGGGGAAGCTCTCCGAGACGGGCTTCGGTGGCGTGCTCGTCATCATGCAGTCGAACGGAGGGGTCGCGCTTCCGGAGACGACGATGGAGCGACCGGCGTTGACCCTGCTCAGCGGACCGGCCGCAGGCCCGCGGGCCGCGGTGGCGTTCGCCCGGGCGGGCGGAAGCGACGACTGCATCCTCATGGACATGGGGGGCACCAGCTTCGACGCGTCTCTGGTGCGGAACGGTGCCGCCGAGCTCGAGACCGAAGGGGAGATAGACCGTCTTCGCGCGGCCCTGCCAATGCTGGCCATCGATACGATCGGCGCCGGCGGAGGGAGCATCGGTTGGATCGACGAGGGCGGGCTTCTCCGCATGGGCCCCGCCTCGGCCGGGGCGCTGCCCGGGCCGGCGTGCTACGGGCGCGGTGGCGACAGACCGACGTGCACCGACGCGAACGTGGTCCTCGGATACCTCGATCCGACCTTCTTCGCGGGCGGCAAGCTGCGTCTCGACGAGGAGGCCGCACGCACGGCGATCGCGAAGCACGTGGCGGAGCCGCTCGGCGTCGACATCGACGAGGCGGCCGCCGGGATGAGCCGCGTGATCAACGCCAACATGGCGCACGGAGTGCGACGCATCACCGTGAGCCGAGGCCTCGACCCGCGCGAGTTCCCGATGGTCGTCGCCGGCGGTGCTGGCGCGCTGCACGCGTGCATGATCGCGGAGGAGCTGGAGATTCCCACGGTGCTCGTACCCGCACCGGCATCGACGCTTTGCGCGGCGGGCATGTTGCTGTGCGACCTGCAGCACGACTTCGTTCGCTCGTGCGTCGGGCCGCTCGGCCGAATCCCGTTGGAGCGACTCGGACAGCTGGTCGGCGAGATGGTGGAGCAGGGCGAGCGGGAGCTGACGCTGGAGGGGGCGGATTCGATCCGCCACGAGGTCAGCTTCGACCTCCGCTACCTGAAGCAATACCACGAGGTGACGGTCCCCGTGCCGGCGGGCTCGCTCGCGGCCGACGATCTGGCTCCCGTGACCGACGCCTTCCACGCCGAGCATGACCGCCTCTACGGCTACAACCTGCGCGAGGAAGGCACGGGGCTCGAGTTGATCAACATCCGCGTGCGTTCGATCGGGGCGACCGACAAGCCACCGTTACCGAAGGTCGGGCGGGGTTCGGCCGACGCGGCGTCCGCGATCAAGACCCGTCGCCGCGCGCTCGTGCCCGAGTTGGGCGAGTTTGCGGAGGTTCCGGTCTACGACGGCCACGCGCTTCGCGCCGGCAATCTCATCGCCGGTCCGGCGCTCATCGAGCGCACCGACACCACCATTCTGATCAGCGCCAACTTCGACGCCGAGGTCGACGACCACGGCACCGTCGTGCTCCAGCGGCGTCCTGCGGAGGGCCCCCATGTCTGACCCGCGCATCGACAAGGTCCTCGCGGCTATCATCGGCCGAGCGCTCAAGGCGATCACCGACGAGATGAGCGTCGCGACCGAGAAGACGACGCGCTCGCCGATTCTGTGCGAGGCGCGCGACTTCGTGACCGGCCTCTACGACGCCGAAGGGCGCATGCTCGAGCAGACGGAGAACCTGCCGATCCTGAGCTTCTCTCTCAGTCCGGTGTGTGCACATATCGCCGAGAAGTTCCGCGGCGAGATCTACCCAGGCGACGTGTTCTTCCACAACGACGTCTTCACGCTCGGGAACCAGAACAACGATGTCGCGGCGTTCAAGCCGATATTCGTCGACGACACGCTTGTCGCCTGGTCCGCCTGCAAGGGACACCAGGCCGACATCGGCGGGGCTGTGCGCGGTGGGTACAACCCGAACGCGACCGAGGTCTGGCAGGAGGCGCTGCGGATTCCCGCGGTCAAGGTCTACGAGCGGGGGAAGCTCCGGCGCGACGTCTGGGACCTGATCTTCGCCAACATCCGCCTCGATATCGTGCAGGAGGACATGCGGGCCGAGATCGGCGCGTGCACCGTCGGTGAACGGCGCCTGCTCGGGTTGATCGACAAGTACGGGCTCGAACGGTTCGAGGCACACACGGCCTACCTCTTCGAGGCGAGCCGGAAGATGATGCAGGCGGAGATCCGGGAGATCCCCGACGGCGTCTACCGTGGCGAGAGCACCGTCTACTACGATGGGCGAACGCCGGGCTCCACCTACCAGATCCGGGTCGAAATCACCGTCGACGGCGATCGGATCCGCTTCGACTACAGCGACACCGATGCCCAGACCGACGGGTTCGTCAACGGCACGTACACGTCGAGCGCGTCGGCGACCATCTTGACCTTCCTGCAGATGGTCAATCCCGACATCCCACACAACGCAGGGATGTTGGAGCCGGTCGAGATCAACATTCCCGAGGGGACGATCCTCAACGCCGCATACCCGGCTGCGACCACCTACGGAAACCACCTCTGCCCGAACAACGCAGACGCGATCATCCGCGCGCTGGCTCCGGCGATTCCCGAGCGCGTCAGCGCCGGCTGGAATCAGCTCCTCTGCTCCCTGTCGACCGGGTACCACCCCGAACGTGACGACACCTTCGTCGACATCCTCTTCATGGGATTGAAGGGCGGCTCGGGCGCCACTCGCGACTGCGACGGGTACGATCACATCGGCATGATCGACGCCTCCGGCGGCGTGCTCGACCAGGACTACGAGATGTTCGAGCAGATGACGCCGCACCAGCTCATCGAACACGAATACCTGACCGATTCCGCCGGCGCCGGCCGTTTCCGTGGCGGGCTCGGCGTTCGCACCCGCTATCGCGTTGGGGGCGAGGGCACCAATATCGTGACCTTCGGCGACGGAGACGTCGAGCCGGCCTTCGGACTCGACGGCGGCGGCACCGGAACGCTCAACTTCATCGAACTGCACACGCCTGACGGCGAGGTGGTGCGACCGACGACCAAGGACATGATCCCCGACGTGCCCGCCGGGACGATCTACCTGCAGGAGGCCGGCGGCGGCGGTGGGTACGGTCCGGCGACGGAACGCCCGGCGGAGAAGGTCCGTGACGAGGTTCGCGACGGCATCATCTCGATCGACGCAGCCCACGCTCTCTACGGGGTCGCGGTCGACGCGGAGACGCTCGAGCTCGACGAGGCGGAGACGGCAAGGCTCCGCGGCACGAAGCGCTGAGGCACCCCGATGGACTTCTCACTCACCGACGAGCAGGCCGCGATCCGCGACACCTTCCGAGCGTTCTCGGACCGTGAGATCCGTCCGGCAGCGGCATCCCTCGACCGCGAGCCGCGGTTTCCGCGCGAACTCTTCCTGAAGGCCGGCGAGCTCGGCTTCTTCGGCATGCGCTACCCGGAACCCGACGGCAACGGCGCCGATGTGGTGTCGTACGCGCTGGCCGTCGAGGAGCTCGCGCGCGGCAGCCTCGCCGTGGCCGCCTCCTGCGCGATGCAGTCGCTCATGGCGACGTGGTTCGTGCATCGATTCACCGACGGCGAGCTTCGCGAGCGCCTCTTCGTGCCGGCCATGCGCGGCGAGAAGGTCGGCGCGATCTGCATGACCGAGCCCGACGCTGGCAGCGATCTCAAGGCCATCGCCACCCGCGCAGAGGAACGCGACGGCCGCTTCGTGCTCACCGGCAGCAAGACGTGGGTCACGTCGGCGCCCGTCGCCGACATGTTCACCGTGCTGGCGCGTTCGAGCGATGACGCGCTCTCGCTCTTCCTCGTCGAGCGCGACGCGCCGGGACTCGAGGTGGGGCGCAACATCGAGAAGATGGGCGTCAAAGCGTCGCTGACCTCCGAGGTGTCCTTCGACGCCACGCCGGCGACCTGTCTGCTCGGCGAGCTGCACCAGGGCATGGGATACCTTCGCGAGATTCTCGCCGAGATTCGCGTGATGACCGCTGCCCTCGCCGTCGGGGTCGCACAAGCCGCCCTCGACGACGCGGTCGCATACGCCGCCGAGCGCAAGCAATTCGGCCGCCCGATCAATCGCTTTCAGGCCGTGCAGACACATCTGGCGGACATGGCCGCCGATGTCGAGGCTTCGCGGCGCCTCACCCATTGGGCCGCCTGGCGAAGTGACCAGGGCGTGCCCAACGCCGACCAGGCCGCCATGGCGAAGCTCTTCGCCTCCGAAGCCGCACTCCGGGTCTGCGAGCGTGCCGCCCGCGTGTTCGCCAGCTACGGATACGCGGCCGAGTATCCGATCGAACGCTATCTCCGCGATGTCCGGTTCACGCTGATCGGCGGCGGGACGTCGGAGATCCTCAGATTGAACATCGCCAAGGGGTTGGGATGACGACTTCGACCGAGGGGCGCCGTATCAAGGTCCTGATCGCGAAGCCCGGGTTGGACGGGCACGACGTGGGCGCCAAGCTCGTCGCGCGCGCTCTGATGGAGGCGGGCATGGACGTCATCTACACCGGGCTCCGTCAATCGCCCCAGGCGATCGCCAGGGCCGCCGCGGAGGAGGATGTCGACGTCGTGGGCCTCTCCGTCCTCTCGG
>PVBE012732541.1_pt1 | contig 10864 bp, 10 predicted proteins | sample 1631181 | NCBI WGS metagenome assembly PVBE01 (sample SAMN08397723, study PRJNA350692) | Marine metagenome, whole genome shotgun sequencing project. | isolation source: water | place: Pacific Ocean | collected 2012-04 | reverse complement strand
AGCTGGAGCTGCCGCTTGCCGCTAGGCCCCCCATGCCACCGCCTTTGGGACTGTGCAGCAGAACCAGCAGCATCAGCACGATGCCTGATGCCACCCAGGTCCAGGAAAGAACAGTTGTGATCATTGCTGGATCTTAGAGAAAGCCCCTCAGGCCTGCGGTTCAGACCGGTTGTGGAAGCCGGGCGGAAAGGTTGGGCAGGAAGGATTCCAGGGGTTGTATCAAGGTGGTGCCTGTCATCGCTGCCGGTTGTGGAAGATCCAGCAGCTGCAGCAGGGTGGGGGCGATGTCCGCCAGGCCGCCGCCATCGCGGAGTTTGATGGCGTTCCCATAGCCGGCGACCTTGCGCTTTTCGCCTTCGATCAGAATCACCGGCACGGGATTGGTGGTGTGGGCAGTCCAGGCCTGCCCATCCGGCCCTTGCATCAACTCAGCGTTGCCATGATCGGCAGTGATCAGCATCGTGCCGCCGCTGCGTCCCACGGCTGCCAGCAACTTGCCGATGCATTGATCCACAGCAGAGATGGCCTCGGTGGCCGCCTCCAGGATCCCTGTGTGCCCAACCATGTCGGGGTTGGCGTAGTTGATCACCACGAGAGAGTAAGCACCGCTGTTGATTGCCGCTATGCAGCTTTCCGTGAGCTCTTTGCAGGACATCGCTGGTGAAAGGTCGTAGGTGGCAATCCGGGGGGATGGCACCAGATGTCTGTCTTCACCCTCCAGGGGCTTTTCGATGCCACCGTTCATGAAATAGGTGACATGGGGGTATTTCTCGGTTTCAGCCGTGCGGTATTGGCGCAAACCATGCTCTGTGATCACCTGTCCGAGGAGATGGTCGAGGGGTTCAGGAGGGAAAGCAACCTTCACAGGCAGATTGGCTTCGTACTGGGTGAAGGTGACGACGTCGAGTTCTGGACGCTGCTTGCGGCTGAAGTCTTCGAAGTCTGGGAGCGTCAGAGCCTGAATCAGCTGGCGGGCCCGGTCTGGGCGGAAATTGAACATCACCAGACCGTCCCCTTCTTGCATCACGGTGGGTCTCAGCCTGATCGGCTCAAGGAATTCGTCTGTGATTCCTTCGGCGTAACTGGCTTTCAGGGCCTCCTGGGCGGATAGTTCGCTGACAGGCAGGTCTGGGTCGGTGTAGAGGCTGTAGGCCTTCTGGATCCGTTCCCAGCGGTTGTCGCGATCCATCGCCCAGTAGCGGCCACAGAGGCTGGCCAGTTCTCCGGTTCCGTTTCTGGCGAGGGCCTCTTCAATCTTTTTGATCGGCTCTGCTGCATCCAATGGTGGGGTGTCGCGTCCATCGGTGATCGCATGCACAACAACCTTGCTGATGCCAGCAGCTGAGGCCCATTGCAACAGCCCACAGAGATGATCCACATGGCTGTGCACACCGCCGTTGGAACACAGGCCGATCAAGTGAAGTGTTCCTCCGGATAACTTCAAGCGTTCAGCCAGTTCAGCCAGGGCACTTGTCTGTCCCAGCTCGCCATCGCGAACCGTTTCGCTGATGCGTACGAGTTCCTGGCGGATCACCCGTCCGGCACCAATGGTGAGGTGGCCCACCTCGGAATTGCCCATCTGGCGATCCGGCAGGCCCACGTCGGAGCCACTCGCTGCAACAAGGGTGTGGGGATAGGCCTGCCATAGGGCATCCATGACCGGGGTGTCGGCGGAACGGATGGCGTTGCTTTCCGTTCCCTCCCGGTGTCCCCAGCCATCCAGAATGGTCAGAACTACAGGTGCAACCTGGGCGGAACTCTTGGAATCTCCGTTCAAGGTGTTCTGCATTGTCACCCGTTTGGATTACGTCTCAAGGACTTCCCTATTTCAAGCTACCTCCACCCGGCGAAGATGAAAGCCCTTGAAACCACAACCCTTAGCTTTTACCGATTCCAGGCTGAAATGTCTCGACAGAGTCCGCATACACTGACGATCCAGGGATTCAGCCCATGACCAACGCCGGTGGCGAGGAGCGGGTTGAAATTCTCTCTGCGCAGGAACTGAGACGCACCCTGATGCGACTGTCTTCCCAGGTTCTGGAGTCGGTCCCCGACAGCAGTGAGCTGTTGTTGCTTGGCATTCCGACCCGGGGAGTTCACCTCGCCCGTGTCCTGGCTAAGGAGTTGCATCTCCAGACCGGCCATCCCATCGCTCAGGGCAGTCTGGATCCAACCTTTCATCGCGATGATCTCGAGCGGGTGGGCACCCGCATGGTGCAGCCAACCGATCTGCCCACCTCTGTTGAAGGGCGTCAGGTGCTTTTGGTTGATGATGTGATCTTTACCGGTCGAACTGTGCGTGCGGCGATTGAGGCACTGCAGGCCTGGGGCAGGCCCCAGCGGGTGATGTTGCTGGTGATGGTGGATCGGGGGCATCGGGAGCTGCCGATCCAGCCGGATTTCTGCGGACGCCATGTGCCCTCCCGTCGCTCCGAAACCATTGAGCTGCGACTCAACGATGTTGATGAGGAGGAGGGTGTTTTTCTGCGCCCGCTCTGCAGCTGATCCTTTCAACGCTGGCAGATGGTCTCCGGTCCGGCTTCAACAACCCTGCCTCCCAGGGCAGTGCAGGCGGCTTCAAAGGCACTCCAGGCCTCCATTCCTTGCTCGATTCGTTGATTGACGGCTGCATTCAGTTCCAGCTCCGGCACCGTATGGGTGGGGCCATCGCCATGGCTGGTGTGTTCCGGCCTGTTGTCGATGGATGCAATGGCAGCTTCCACCTCCTTTCTGATCGAGGCGGTCTGTTGTTGCCACCAGGGATGATCGAGGCGATTCAGTGACCCCAGGGCTTCCCACCAGCTCTCCTGTTTCACGAGCCTCTGCAAGCGTTGGTGTTCGAGTCGATTGCGTTCCCAGGACTCCTTCCATTGATCGCTGAGCTTGCCACCGGCAGTTGCATCCTTGGCGTCCAGGGGCTCGAGCAGTCTGATCGCTGCATCGATTTCTCCTGTCTTGAAGGCCGACATGGCCTTGCTGAGAAGCTCGTTGCGCCAGCGCAGCAGTTGGCGTTGATCCTGTTGCTGCAGAAGATCCTGTTCGCTACTGGAATTGATAAGGTCCTCCTGCAGGGCCAAGGCCGCTGCTGGGTCGCCGTTCTGCCAGTGGCGTAGAGCCATGGCTCTGCGGCAGAGAGCCAGTTCTCTTGGGGGTTCAGGATTCAGCCATTGCAGGGCAGTCAGCTGCTCGCTGTAGTGCATGCATGCGAGCAGATCCCCAGCGCGAAAAGCCTGTCGCAGCCGTTCGGGAAGTTGACGTTTCCACAAGTGCCCGCCAGCGATGACGGTGGCGACCAGGGCCAGGACGATCAGGGCCCAGAAGCGCAGTGGTTGATGGCTTCTGCCTGCCAAAACCAGGAGTTCCTGAAGAAGTCATTCCTGTTTTATGGACTGTGGCAGCTGCGCTCAGGCTGGTGTGGACGGACTGTTCACCGCACCGGCCCCAGGGCCTGTCGATTCACAGGCAGGCCAGTGCGGAGATCTTTGCCCTCCAGCTGCAGGAGGGCATCCTGATCAATACTGAACTTGAGCCGCAGGCAGTCTTCACCGGGTTGACCGGCTGGCTCCAGAGGTAGGAATGGCGATACTCCTGACCAGGGGGTGACCCGTGCCTCAGCTTCTGATTTGAGACGCAACGTCGGCAGGCCATTGACGTAGATCACCTCATGTCCCCCTTGTGGTTCCGGTTCTCCCAGGACCAGTTCCAGCTTCTCTTGATCGGTTCTGCTTGCGGCAAGCACCACCTCCAGAGGGCTGCTGGTGGGCCATGGTTGTCCGGCCAGGAAGATCGGATGCCAGATGTGCTGTTCGCTGCGTTGATCCCAGAAGCGCAGTGAAACCCCTCGGTGAAGCACGTCCCGCACGCTCACACCGGGAGTCAGTCGCAGTGCTCCCACGGCCACCGCTTCCACAGGTGGCGGTGTCAGAAGGGGTGCCGGCTTGGTCTGTTCCTCCAGCCATTGGCGGAACAGGGGAATCCTGGCGCCTCCACCCACGGCAACCACTCCATGGAGGTCTGCAAGGGTTGTGTCCTGGCGGCGCCCCCCGGCGAGGGTCTGCTTCAGCAGGTTGGCGAGAATCTCCAGGAACCCCTGGCTGATCAGAAGTTCTTCCAGCTGCCTGCGACTGAGCTTCAGGCATTGCTCATCACCCCTATCCGCGCCGGGAGCGATCTCCTGGAGAACGGTGTCGACATGTTGATCCTCCATGCTCAGTCGACATTTCAAGCGTTCAGCGGCATCCAGCAAAAGTTCCGAAATGGGGGCATGGGGAAGCAGATGATTGACGATCCAGCGATCGAGGTCTCGGCCTCCTAATCCCAGCCCTGCTTTGCTGAGTACCTTGGCGCAGCGCAGGGTCTGACCTGTGGTCTCCTGCAGATCCTGGCCACCACAGCGCAGCAACTGAGCGATGGGAGCGGTGCGCCCTTCGCCGCCTTCCAGGGCCACAAGCGACAAGTCAATGGTGCTGCCCCCGAGGTCCACAACCAGCAACTTCGATCCCGGCGGCAGTCCAGCTCCCATCGCTGCAGCTGTGGGTTCATCCACCAGGGCGATCTCCTCGACCGGCAATGGGCTGCAGGCCTGCACAAGCCAGGCGCGGTAGGCCCTGTAGCTATCCACCGGTGCGCTGAGGACCAGTCGACGGATCGCAAGGGTTGAGGGCAGGTGGCTCCAGATCTGATGCAGGAGCAGCTCCCCTGCTGCTGCCGGGGAGAGGTGTCCGCGGTTGTTGATGACGACGGGGTTGCTGGCGATATCGCCAGGAGCTCCGATCAAGCGTTTGAAATCCCTTGTCAACCCTTCATGGTTGAGGCCTGTCAGCCCCGCATCGCTCACCTGTCTGCCGATCAGCGGATGGCGATCATCAGCGTTCTGGCACCAGATCAGGCTGGGGATCTCTCCCGGGCAGCGACTGATCGGGGGAAGATCCAGAAGCTGTGGAGTCGAATCACGCTCAGCCTGGAACGCCACAACTGTGGTGGTGCTGCCCAGGTCAATGGCGAGCGTGCCAACCGCTGCGGAAACATGAAGCTTTTCTTCGCCCTCAGGGTCCCAGTCCACGGCTATGGGCAATTTGAAGGAAGGACGAGGCTAAGGGTGCCGAGGATGGACCGGTTACAACGTTTGGTGTTCTCCTTCTACAGAGAGGATCAGCACATCAGTGCGGAGTTGGCGCCGTTGCGTCATTGTCGGATCTCCAGGAGCTGGGGACGCATTCGTGTTGAGTGTGTCGATGGTGACCATCTCGAGGAGGTGAGTGCGCTTCTGAGTCATCTGAGGCGACCTCTCGCCGCCCTTGGGCTTGGACGTCAGATCGTTTTAAGGGTGCCTGGCTCTCTGCAACGGAGCTACCCCATGCACGTTCCCTTTCACAGTGACCTGCTTGCCTGAACAGGATCTGCTGCAAGAGCAGCCTTTTAACAAGACAGCTTGGTTGCCAGAACGGTCTATTGCCAAGCAAAGCCTTGTGCCGCCTCTAAAGTTCTAAAGTTGACTTACTTCAGGACAGATCTCAGTGATCACAGCAGGCGTGGATTCCCAGGACCTGGCCAAACGTGCAGAAAGCCTGATTCGTCAATCGAGCAATCGCTATCTGACAACGGTTCGAATTGCCTTTCGTGCCAAGCAGCGTCGCTTTGATGATTTTGATGGATTGCTTGAGGAATCCAGTGTCAAGCCTGTGCAGCGAGCCATTGTCGAACTGAGTGACGAACAGGATCAGCCTGATCTGCTCTCCTGCTGAATCGATGATTCAGCAGGAGGGTCCTGGATGGCGTTTGGCCAGGGATCCCACGCGAGGCTTCTTCCCGGTTCTGATCGGCGGAGAGTCATGGGCCATTGAGATCACGGAATCGGAGTGGCAGGGGCTGATGACCCTGCTCTGTGATCTCAACGATCAGCATCAACAGCTGATTGATCAGCTGCTGGATGAGGAATCCATCAGTGTTGAGATTGAGCGGCAGCCCTGGTGGGGATGCCTGGATGGGGACCGGCATGCCTGGAGCCTTCAGCTGGTGCTTGAAGGGGATCAACACAGGGGTCGAGGAGCCGAGGGGTCTTGGCCAGCTCCAGCGGCTCAGGCGATCACGGCAGCTCTGAGAACTGTCTGGGAATCCTTGCAGTGATCAGCCTCGCTGATCATTACTTCTCCAATGATCTCTCCCCGATCCCTGCGGTGGTAATTCACAGCTTTTCCACAGCGGGACCACTCAAATGGTTGCCCCCTCTCAAGTCTGTGGAAAACGTCTGTTGTGTGGGCCAGGCTCTTGACGAACCTGGCTTTGCACCTAATCGAGCGGTGTTGATCAGGTTCTTTCCTTCAGAGCCTTTGCCCCCCTTGTGTCTTATGCCGAGACAGCTTGGGACGGGCTGTTTTTGATCGGCTTGACGGTTGGCTTGGGATGTGGAGAACTAGTTGTCAGTCAGAGGAAATTAGATGCATCTGGGCAACCTTCAGTCCATGGTTGAAGCCACCGAAAGCAACTTGGCAAGCAGCCTTGAAAGCAGCCTTGAAAGCAGCTTGGAACTTGAAGGCTCAGACAAGGCCGAGCCCTGCCCCTCGGAAAGCGTTGTCAGCTTTCATGCCGAACTGCCTGCCGCCTTGCAGAGGGCCATGGCCGGCTTCATTGAGCGATACCCCAACTGGGATCAATACCGGCTGATTCAGGCTGCTCTGGCGGGGTTCCTGGTTCAGAACGGTGTTGAGTCCCGTGAGATCACACGTCTTTACGTCGGCAATATGTTTTCCCGCGAATCTCTGATCCAGGGGGTCTGACTGCTGCGGCAGCTTTCAGACGCCCCCTTCAGCAGCCCCCTGGGGGGGAGGGCTGCTGAATTTCATTCAGAGCCAAGGCACAGTGCCTTGGTAGAGAACCTTGGTAGAGAGCCCTGGTAGAGATCCCTGGTCAGTGGAGTCTCAGCAGAGGGGACCGAGTCGCTTCAGAAGATCTGTCGCTGATGTCTGTGGGATCGGCAGAATTGAAAGCCTGTTGCCGCGGCGGATCACCGGCATCTCTTCAACGCTGTAGAGCTCACGCAATTGATCCAGGCTGATCATTTCGCCGAAGGAACCAAGGTGTCTTAAGCGAACGCAATCCCAGCGGGGCTTGTCTTGGCAGGATCTTGGATCAAAGTATTTCGCCTTGGGATCGAACTGCGTTGGATCGACGATCCCTGTTTCAATCACTTCCATCATGCCAACAATGCCAGGGGGTTTGCAGTTCGAGTGATAGAAAAATGCCTGGTCTCCCACATTCATGGTGCGCATGAAATTGCGAGCCTGGTAGTTGCGGATCCCATCCCAGAGAGTGTCGCCTTCGGCCTTTAGATGTTCTATGCCGTAGACATCGGGCTCGCTTTTCATCAACCAGTAGTTGAGGCCAGTCATGGAATCCAATCCAGTGAAGGTTCGGGCTTTGCACAGATGGCCGCTCGATTTCGAATGACCCAGTGCCGAATGATTGCCCAGCTCATCATTCCATTCATATTTGCGGCTCAGGCTGTTAACAAGGGCTCAATCAGGCGTCTGAAGTGCTCACCGCGGGCTTCAAAGTCTTTGTATTGATCGAAGCTTGCACAAGCTGGTGAGAGCAGCAAGCTCCGCGCAGCGTGCCTCTCTCCAGCCGCGATGGCCAGCGCAACCGTCTCTGAGAGTTCGTCTCGGCAGAACACTTCTCCAGCAAAGCCAGCGTCATCGATCAAGGTCTTGAGTTCAGGGGCTCCAGACCCGAACAGCGCCACAGCGCAGGCTTTCCTTTGCAGTTGCGTCAGCCAGTCCATTGCCTCCCCCTGTTTGGTCTGCCCTCCTGCCACAACAACGACTGGGCCCTCCACAGCTCTCAGACCCACCGCAGCAGCGTCGTAATTGGTGGCTTTGCTGTCGTTGTAAACGACCATTTGCCCTACCTTGCCGAGCCTTTCCAGCCGATGGGGCACACCAGGGAAGCTGCGCAGGGCTTGTTCAATCGCCCTGGCGCTCACTCCAGCCTCCCTGGCGGCAGCCGTGACCAGCAGCAGGTTCTGGAGATTGTGCTGCCCTGGCATCGCCAGGGCAGAGGCGGTGAACAACGCACCGCTTGGATCACGGACCATTCCATCTGAATCAATCCAGAGATCCATGGAATCAGCCTCTGTCCCAGGACCTTCGCAACTGACCCAGATCCCGCGATCCCAGCTTGATCTCTGTTGGCGCAGGTCCCCATCGTCCCCGTTGAAGATGGGGATCTTGGCGCGTTCCAGAAGCCCGCGTTTGATGGTTCTGTAGGCCTTCAGCGTGTGATGCCGTTCCAGGTGATCAGGGGTGAGGGTTGTCCAGATGCCGATCCTGGGTTTGATCTCTTCGGCGGCTTCGATCTGATAGCTGCTCAGTTCCATCACCAGCCAGTCGGGTCGTTGAGATGGCTGTTGTTGCCAGGCCAAGGCCAGTTCGCTTGCCGCCATTCCCATATTTCCCCCCATCTCGGCCCGCAGTCCTGCTGACTGCAGCACATGGCTGAGCAGGTGAGTCACTGTGGTTTTGCCGTTTGTGCCGGTGATGCCCACCCATGGCAGCTGCTGCAGGCTCTGCCAGGCCACGGCCATCTCACCTTTGATCACAACCCCTCGTTGGCGCAGTTCCTCGAGGGTGGGATGGTCCCAGGCGATTCCAGGGCTGATTACAACGCTGTTGAGTTGCTCAATCCAGGGCTGGAAGCTGTTGAGATCGAGTTCTTGAGCGAGCTCGACCTCAATGCCCTGGTTGCGGAGATCTGCGGCAAGGCGTTGTTGCTCAGGGCCAGCAGCTTTTTCCAGAACCGTGACGTTCTGGCCCTGGGCCTGAAGCAAACGCGCTGCACCGATGCCGGAGCGACCGAGCCCCACCACCAATGTGCGTCCGATCACCACTGCTGCCCTCAAAGGGGGATGGGCGATACTGGAATCGAACCAGTGACTCCTACCGTGTCAAGGTAGTGCTCTACCTCTGAGCTAATCGCCCCTGACTGACTTTTGGGGATTCCGGGCTCCGGTTCGTACCTAAAACTTGCCTAAAAGGCCGTTGATAAGGCTTGAACGGATCCTGCCCAAGGCCGGTCTGCACCCATATCTACACCAGCGACCAATTTGATTGAGGCAGTGGTTCGGCGCAGTGGCGATTTCATCTCTCAGACTCAGAGAAAGATCCAGCACCAGAGCCTGGTCCGCTGTGCAATCGGCTGCTTGGCAAGCGGCGGCCGCTTGATCAGCTCCTGATCATTTCGACCCGCCAGCGTTGACGTTTGGTCAATTCCAGGGCGATCACCTCAAGGCAACCGCGATCCTGAAGTTGGAGGCAATCGCCAACCACAAGCTCCCGACTTGCCTGTCTGACTGGTGTCCAGTTGAGGCGCAGGCGACCATCCTTGATCTGGTTCACGACCTTGGCCCGTGAGATGCCGAATCCTGCAGAAGCGATGGCATCCAATCGGCATGAGGCCTCGACACTGTTAAGGCGTCGTTTGAGGCGCGTGGCAGGCAGTTGCAATTGCTCTCGGTTGATGGCCTCACAGCGGATCTCAACATCCCTGACCAGGCCGCATTGCCCATCGAGTTCACTGGCGAGCTCTGGCGAACAGATGGCCTGCCCACCTCTGTCACCACGGATCCAGATGTCTCCGAGACCGTCTGCAGCAGCTCCCAGGCTGTGGAGGGCCAGGCGAAGGTCCGCTGGGCTGATCGGATCAAAGAGGAAATTCCCCTCCACCAGCAGCCCTGCAATCGGTGTTGCCTCCGGGCTCAGTGTCGAGGCCTGATCGCTTCTGCAGCAGTGGATCCGCTGTCGTTCAGCGCCGGGATAGCCCCCATCGCTGCTGAACTGCAGCTCGTTGAGCGTGCCGAGGCGATGCAGCGCCTCCTCCCGCAACTGAGCCGGAATGAATGGGCTCCAGGACGACTGCCAGGTTCTGAGCACGGTTTCCGCCTGGTGGACGAGTCTCTGCATCCCTTGAGGGTCCTGGCAGCCTTTCAATAACTCTTCGCTCGGCAGCATCAACCCTGCTCAGCTGCGGGTTCTGCGGCAGAGGCAGCGAGTCTGGCGTTGGCGCCGTGCTTTCCCAGGAAAACAGAGGCCATCTGCAGAGGTTCTCTCCCTCTGCCCCAGGTCACAGATGGCCCGGTCTCAGCACTTTGGCAACTCTTCATTCTCATCCATGTCAAGACAATGGGATGGGCTTGAGCCATTTGCTCTCTACAGTTGCCAGCGGCAGTGCTGCAACTGTTCATGACGAAGGTTCTGGTTTCCGATCCCATCGACCAGGCGGGGATCGACATCCTCAGCCAGGTGGCGCAAGTGGATCAACGTCCCGGTCTCTCCCCTGAGGAGCTCCGGTCGATCATCGCTGATTACGACGCCTTGATGATCCGTTCAGGTACGCAGGTCACAGCTGATGTGATTGAAGCTGCCAGTCGTTTGCGGATCATCGGCCGGGCCGGTGTGGGCGTGGACAACGTTGACGTGCCGATGGCGACTCAGCGTGGAGTGTTGGTGGTGAACTCTCCTGAGGGCAACACCATCGCCGCCGCAGAGCATGCACTGGCCCTGCTGCTCGCCCTCTCCAGGCATGTTCCCCAGGCCCACGCCAGCACCATGGCCGGTGGCTGGGATCGCAAGAAATACGTCGGCAATGAGCTTTATAAAAAGGTTCTCGGTGTTGTCGGTCTGGGCAAGATCGGTTCCCATGTGGCCAGGGTGGGCAAGGCCATGGGGATGGAAGTGATCGCCTATGACCCCTTCATCTCCCTTGAGAGAGCCCAGCAGATGCAGGTGCGTCTGACGGAGCTGGCCCCCCTGTTTGAGCAGGCTGATTACATCACCCTGCACCTTCCCCGCACTCCGGAGACTGAAAATCT
>PVBE011593660.1_pt1 | contig 10864 bp, 8 predicted proteins | sample 1631181 | NCBI WGS metagenome assembly PVBE01 (sample SAMN08397723, study PRJNA350692) | Marine metagenome, whole genome shotgun sequencing project. | isolation source: water | place: Pacific Ocean | collected 2012-04 | reverse complement strand
TGCTAACTCCGAGGGAAGCTGGTCGGACATGGCAAACATCAGGGGGCGACACTTTTCCAAGTGCCTGGAGGCGGCAGGTCTGAGGCACAGACGGCTTCACGATCTTCGACATACCTACGCCAGTTTGCTTCTGACCGATGGTGCGCCGATGGCCTACGTGTCCGACATGATGGGGCATTCTTCAATCGAATTGACCGTTAAGCGATACGGACACCTGATCCCGAAACGGAACCGGCATTTCGTCAATGCACTCCCCGGCGGGACGGTGGCTCCGATCACAAAGACGGTGGCTGGATGAGTGTGAGTCTGCCCAGTTGCTGTGTCAGGTTTTGTGCCAGGGTGCGTATAGGGTGCAGAAGCACAGGACTATTGCGGCATCCTGCGGGGCACTGCGATCCCAAGTGACTAAAAACATTGATAACAAAGGAGATGTGGCTAGCTTGGGAAGCTGGCATTCTACCGCTGAATTACTCCCGCTGAGTACGAATCGAAATATAACCCCTGGAAGTGCGGTTGGCAAGGGTGGGATATTGGTTCCTAGGTCAGGGCCCTGGTATGTGCAGTAGACCGGACAAGTAAAAGGGGGACGAGGAGTTTTGCCCACAGCAGGAAATGATCGCGAAGTTTTTCTACTGCTTCTATCGTCTGGTTTGAACCGGGCCCTCCAGTACTCTCGAATCGGAGGTTCCTGATGATTCCCTGGTCGGATTTCGCTGGAAAAGCGGTACTCATCACTCTTTCGGCCGTCCTGATGGCCGCCGGCGTTCTTGATGGACAGGAAGCGATTCCGCCCACGCCGACCCTCCCCGGGCTCGATTCTCCCGTTTTCCCTTATGCAGCTCCTGGGGAAGTCGGCCTGTCCGCTGCGAAGGTACAAGCGCTTACCGAGCAGGTGGGGCAGTGGGTCGCCTCGGCCGAGATCGTCGGTGCAGAAGTCATGATCGTCAAGGATCGCCGGGTTGTTCTCCACGAAGCCATGGGTTGGAGCGATCGGGAACGTCGGGTACCACTCGGGCGGAACTCCTTCTACCGCATTCGATCCATGACCAAGCCCGTCGTTGGAACCGCCGTCCTGATGCTCGTTGAAGAAGGGAAGGTGAGGCTGGACGACCCTGTAACAGAGTACCTCTCCTCTTTTGACAACGAACGCTCGGGAGCAATCACCGTTCGCCAACTACTCCGGCATCAGGCCGGATTCGAACAGACTGCCATGCCCAACGGCTATTGGCAGCAACGAACCCTGCGGGACGCCATAGACCTGCTGGGCCGAGCCGGGCCGGTAAACCCACCGGGCGATATATTCAGATATAGCGACAAGAATCCGGCTGCACTCAGCGCGATCATTGCGGAACTGACTGGAGAGCCGGCGGAACGGTTCCTTGAGTCGAGGATCTTTGAGCCGTTGGGTCTATCGGAGACGTTTACACGGTTCTCACCGAACGTTTCCTGGGCATCTCGGATGAACCCTACTTACCGGCGTATAGGTGAGTTGTGGGTGAAGTACTGGAACCCCCGAATGCAGCAGGAGGCTCCCTTCTTTCGGGGGAGTGGCGGAATCCATACGACAGTTTCAGATTACGCTCGCTTTCTGACTGCCTGGATGGAGGGTGGGACGTTAGATGAGGTTCGGCTGCTCGAGGAAACGACAGCCATTGAAGCTCTCGAGGCCGACGAACCGATTACGTGGAGAGGAGAACTGCCACCCGAGCACTATGGCCAACATTGGGTTCTGTTCGCTGAACCCCTCTCACCGGGGGAGCTTCCTATTTTTGGCCACTGGGGTTCGGACGGGACGTTGGCAATCGCGCTGCCTGAACAGAATATGCTCGCCCTGTATTTCACGCAGTCTCGCGAGAACGCCACCATAACCGAGTTTGCCGGTATGATTCTGGAGTCCTTCGGCAGATAAAAAATCGGGGACGGTGCAGCTCATCAGCTTGCCCCCGTCCCCGAATGTTTTCGAGCTCTTACTCCCGGCGTCTGTGTCTACTGCCGTCCGGCAGCGGCTCTTCCCAGTTCGATGGTCGAGTCGGCGTCAGGGCCCGACATGAGCAGCGCGAGGAAACCATCGCTGACACGCCCTTCGACACTTCCGGCGTTTGCCGTGATCATGTCGGCGATGCCAACGCGTTTGCTTTCTGCCAGAACTTTCAAGTTGCCCTCTTCTGCGACGGCCGAGGCTTCCACACGCAACGTGATCTGAGCCTCTTCGCTCATTTCTCCATCGATACCTTCCCGCATTTGGGCGGCGATGGCGCCCGTGAGGCTTCCGATGCCACAGGCGAGAACGCTGATTCCTTCGATGTCTGCGACCTCTGTCGCCTGTGCGATAGCGCCGGGATCTTCGAGCATGAGCATGGCGATGACCTCACCCCAGCGGTTCGAAGGAGACCAGACATCGGCTCCGGCGTCGGTAAAGAAGCTGAGGGCCAGACGAGCCTCTTCGGTGCCCCTGATGTGCGGGATGACCACGCCATCCGCTCCCAGATCGAGCACTTCCTTGACCCGCGCTTTGGTGAGTTCCGCTCCGTCTCTCTCAATCGTGGGAATCCGGACGAGGAAAGTCTTTCGGCCTACCGCGGTGGGACTGCGGATGCCCTCGCCGATCGCCCGAACCGCCTCAACGTCGTAGTTGCCTTCGATGTTGAGAAAGACGAAGTCGTACAGGGGATTCTCGGCTAGCTTCCGGCCGCCTTCCACCGTGTAGACCGGTGCCGGTCTTTCACCTCCCGCTCCTCGTCCTTGTCCGTCGGCGGGCGGAGGGTCCTCGTTGGGAACGTAAACACCAAAAGAAGTCTTATTCTCTCCCCACAGATTGATCAGGACGTTCTCGTGGACCACGGGTGTTTCCGAATCGGGTGCTTCTGCCCCCTCGAACCTCGGCGGTGGGGCTCCCTGGCATCCTGCGGCAACCATAAGACAGAAAAGAGTAGTGCTGATAACTTTAAAGTTCATTGATCCTCCATCGTTTCTCGAGCCTGTAGATCCACTTGGATCGTCGCGCCGGTTCGTAGGCCGCTCGCCATGATAACGCGGAACATACCTTCTTCTAAAGACTTTGCGATCTCGATTTTCTCAGATTTGTCCACTTGCTGTAATGGGTGCCCGTTTGAGACGTCTTGATTCTGAACAGGAAAGAGTTTCGGCTGGGAACAAGTCGGGCGTCCCGCTCGTACTTCTCAAAAGGAAAAGGTTGATTTGGCGGAAGGAGAGAAGGGAAATGATGGATTCGTTGTTTCGTGATGTCAAGTTCAGCGGAAGGCTCCTGTGGAAGGATCGAGGCTTTGCGGCGACTGCAATACTGACGCTCGCCGTCTGTATCGGAGCCAACGTCGCCATCTTTACGATAGTCAACTCCGTTCTGTTGACGCCGCTTCCCGTGCCGGACGCCGACCGGATTGTCCTCATGTCGAACCTGTACCCGAACGCGGGAGTCGAGGACTTCGGCAGCAGTGGTGTGCCCGACTATTACGACCGGATTCGGGACGTTGATGTTCTGGAAGAACACGCCGTGTACCGTGTTACCGGCGAGACAGTTGAGATCGACGGGACCCCGCAGCGTGTTCGTCAAATGAGAGCGACACCCTCGCTCTTCAGGCTTCTCGAGGTTGAGGCCTCCCTGGGTCGAACTTTCGTGGAAGAAGAAGGGGAGGTCGGCAATGATCATAAGGTCCTTCTGAGCTACGGTTTGTGGCAACAACTATATGGTGGTGATCCATCGGTCCTGGACGCCGACATCCGTCTGAGCGGCCGTCCCTTCACCATCGTTGGAGTGATGCCAGAGGACTTCCTGTTCGTGGATCCCGAAGTTCTCCTCTGGACTCCGGTGGCGTTCACCGACGAGGACAAGTCCGACAACAGTCGCCACAGCAATAATTGGCGCAACGTGGGGCGGTTGAAGCCCGGTGCCACGATCGAGCAGGCTCAAGCGCAGGTGGATGCCCTGAACGCCGCCAACCTGGAACGTTTTCCGGCCTTTAAGGAACTTCTGATCAACGCGGGTTTCCATACAGGTGTCGAGCCCTTGCAGAACCGGCTCGTTCGTGATGTGCGCTCGACCTTGTACCTGCTGTGGGGTGGCGCCGCGTTCGTTCTCTTGATCGGCGCCGTGAACATTGCCAACCTTGCGCTTGCCCGTTCGGGCCTCCGCTTGAAGGAGCTTGCGACACGACTGGCGCTGGGTGCAGCCCGGGCGCAGGTGACGCGGCAACTGATAACAGAAAGCGTCATCCTGGCGCTGGCCGGAGGTGTTGGCGGCCTGATGATCGGTCAGGGGATGCTGGGCGCGTTCGGCAGAGTCGGCCTCGACCGGCTCCCCCGTGCCGGTGAGATCCACATGGATCCAACAGTCGTCGGTTTGACGATCGCCACGGCAGTTCTTGCGGGCATCTTGATCGGCCTGGTGCCCGTCGGCCATATCTTTCGTATCGATTTGAACCGCGTGCTCCATGAGGAAAGCCGGAGCGGGTCCAGTGGAAAGAGTGCCCGTGCTATCCGGCGGGGACTGGTCGTCGCGCAGGTCGGATTCGCGTTCGTCCTTCTTATTGGGGCGGGGTTGTTGCTGGCAAGCTTCCGTGAGCTTCTGTTGGTTGATCCCGGTTTCAAGACGGACGGTGTTCTGACGGTATCGATCAACGCTCCAGCTGTTCGGTACGAGGGTGCCGATGAACTGCGCCCCTTTATGACCCGGACGCTCGAAACGATTCGTGCTCTGCCTGGTGTCGAGGACGCGGGCGCGACAAACGGCATACCTCTCGGTGAGAGCTTCAGCAGTAATGTCATCCTGGCGGAGGGCTACGAAATGCAGCCGGGTGAGTCGCTGATTGCTCCCTACAACCTGATCGTCACATCCGGATACTTCGAGGCGATGCGCATCCCGCTTCGGCAAGGTCGGTACTTCACCCGGCAGGACTCGAACGACGCTCCCGGGGCTGTCGTCATTGACGAACGGCTGGCGAATAAATTCTGGCCCGGGCGCGATCCCATCGGTCAGCGTCTGTACTCGCCAGGCGACCCGAATGATCTGCTCAAGATCGACGAGAATACGAGCTTCTACAATGTTGTCGGTGTCGTGGCGAACGTCCGACGGGAAGACATTGCCGGGGACCGCAATCAGACCGGGGCTTATTATTTTGTGTACGATCAGACGCCAACCAGGAACATGACTCTTGCCATAAAGACCTCGACCGATCCGGAGGCTCTGCTCAACACGGTCCGGTCCGAGATTGCCGGAATCGATCCCGAGCTGCCGCTCTATGCGATCCAGACAATGTCCGACCGCACGGAACAGTCGTTGATGCCCAGGAAAGCCTCGATGCTGCTCGCCCTTTCGTTCGGAAGCATTGCTCTGTTTCTTTCCGCCGTCGGCATTTACGGTGTGCTGGCCTATCTGGTCACGCAGCGAACTAAAGAAATTGGTATCCGCATCGCCCTTGGCAGCAGCGCCCGACGCGTGTTTTCACTCGTTCTCGGGGAGGGTGCGGTCTTGGTGGGTGGCGGTTTGATACTCGGTCTGATTGGTATGGTGGCCCTGCGCCAAGCGGTTCAGAGCCAGATCTATGGGGTTGGACCGACAGATCCGTTTGTTGTCGGTGTGGTTTTCGCCACACTGGGTGCGGTCGCAGTCACAGCCTGTGCCCTGCCGGCTCGCCGCGCGACACAGGTTGATCCGATTGTCACGCTGAATGAGCAATAGCCTTTCGATTCCGTTATGATCGAACTGGCCCGCAGTTCCCGCCGTTTGTCGCAGCTGCAGTCGACGACTGGCGAGAAAGGCGGGCCATTGGCTCGTCATGGACATTCGAAAGCACAATCGTGACTCGTGGGATCGCAATGTTGAGCGGGGAAGTGAATGGACGGTTCCGGTCGATTCCGACACGATTGCCCGGGCCCGGAAGGGTGACTGGCAGATCATCCTGACGCCATCCAAGCCGGTCCCGAAGGAGTGGTTTCCCGAACTGAACTGTGCGGACGTCCTGTGCCTGGCCTCGGGCGGCGGTCAACAGGGGCCCGTTCTTGCCGCCGCGGGAGCGCAGGTGACGGTTTTCGACAACTCGCCCAAACAGCTCGAGCAGGATCGCATGGTTGCCGAAAGGGAATCGCTTTCCATCGAAACGGTCGAAGGCAACATGACGGATCTTTCGGCGTTTGGAGAGTCGCGTTTCGATCTCATCGTCCACCCCGTTTCCAACATCTTCGCACCCGAACTTCGTCCTGTCTGGACATCGGCGGCCCGGGTTCTCAAACCGGGAGCCGCACTTCTGAGTGGTTTTATGAACCCGGCATCCTTCATATTCGATGGCAAGCTGGCCGAAGACGGCCTCCTCCAGGTAAGGCATTCCTTGCCCTATTCCGACCTTGTGAACCTCACGGACATCGAGCGACGTCAGTTGATCGATGACGAGATACCGCTGGAGTTCAGTCACAGTCTGGACGACCAGATCGGTGGGCAACTCGATGCCGGATTTGTAATGGAGGGGTTCTATGAGGACACGTACCCCCGAGAGTCAGGGGATTTGCTCTCCCGCTACATGCCGCTCTTCATGGCGACCCGGGCAGTAAAACGTCAACAACTGTAGGTGCGGTCTATGACCGCACACCATCGGATGCTCAGGAGCGCCCGTGATTTCGATTGCGGGGGGATGTGCGGTCATAGACCGCACCTACATCTACTGCCCGGCTTGGCTGTAGGTGCGCTCTGTGAGCGCTCTTGCGGTCTTAGACCGCACCTACAGGGGGGCGATGCGCTTCTTTGTTTTTCGGTCGACTCCATGCCGGCCGTATACCTTCCGGTTCTGGGCCGTTCCCATGGCTTTGAGTTGCTTCAGTACGTCTTTAGCGGTCATGGTCTTTCCATTCAGATGGAACGGGAGGGTCGCCGGCTGCTTTGCATTGGCGCGCTCATTCCTGCCGCAACGCCATGAGTGGATCGATTCGGGTTGACCGCCGCGCGGGCAGGTAACAGGCCAGCATCGTCAAGACACCCAGCAGAACCGGAGCACCAACCAGCAAGATCGGGTCGGAGGTTGTCGTTTCGGCCATGGTCGTCAGCGCGGCGAAATAGGAGCCCAGGAGGCGCGTTGTGACAAAGGCAAACGCCTGGCCGATCACCGTTCCGAGAACGACCAGGATCGCGCCTTCCTTGAGAACAAGCTTCATTACCTGTGATTTTTGAGCTCCAAGCGCCATCCGGATGCCGATCTCCTTGCTCCTCTGGGCTACCGCATAGGCGGTCACACCCCCAAGACCGACAGTGGCCAGAATCAACCCGAACACGCCGATGCCTCCGTAGATCATCATCACGAGCCGGACCATGAAGAGCATGGTTTCGACCTGATCGCTGAGCAAACTGACGTTGAACAGCGTCAGACTCGGATCAATCAGCGCGATTTCGTTCCGGATCGCGTTACGGATGTCGACTCCCGGATCCGTACGCACGAGCAGGGTGACGCCTTGTGAGGAAGGTCGCTCGAAAGCAGCCGGTTCCATCGGCAGAAAGACACCCATCCGGGATCGCTCGAGTATGCCTCCCGATCGGAAGTCCGGTGCCACACCGATGACCTGGTAGCGATCTCCCTCGAGGTCCAGCGTTTGTCCGATCGGGTCTTGATTCGGCCAGGTTTCATCAACGGTTGTCTGGTTGACTATTGCGACGCGTGAGCCATCGGTCTGGTCCGACTTCCGAAAGCTTCTGCCGGGTTCGATGTCCACTCCGAGGGCCTCGAAGAATCCATCGCCGACATGTTCCCTTCGGATGCTCTTGGCGAGTCTGGCCGCTTCATCGAGGTCCGTGCTGGCCCGGAGTGCCGCTTCATCGCCGAACATCCCCAGTGGGATGTTGTGAGTCAGGCTGGCTTCCGCCACTCCGGGAATCAGCCGGATCCGATCCGGTAGACGGGAGAAGAGTTCCCTCGCCTGATCTCCCGAATAGCCGTCACGGACCGGATCAAGTGACATCATGTACAGGTTTCGGACGTCGAACCCCAGTTCGACTGTGCTGGACCTTCCGAACCCGAGGACGACGAAGCCGGTCAGCAGAAGTAACATCAGCGATCCGGCCACTTGCTGGAGGACGAGAGCGTTGCGCAAGCTGAACCACCGGTATTTCTTCATCCGCATGTCGGCGCCACTCTTGAGAGCCGGCGCCACATCGGCTTTGGCCGCCTGTAGAGCCGGCGCCAGCCCGAACAGAATTCCGGACAGAACGCTGACGCCGAGCGTGAACAGCAGAGCCACCCAGCTCATTTCCATTTCAAAGGTCATGTACTCCGGGATCATTGGTTCGATCCACTCCGTCGATGAGATGGACCACCAGGCCAAGGCCAGACCGGCACCTCCTCCAAGCGTCGCCAGGATCGTGCTCTCGGTGACCAACTGGCGAACGATACGCCCACGGCTGGCACCGACCGACAATCGAATAGCGATCTCCTTTGCGCGGGCGCTTCCGCGTGCCAGCAACAAGGTTCCCACGTTTGAACAGGCGATCAGCAACGCCAGTCCCGACAGGATCAGAGGGAACGCCATCATGACGGGCAGGTCTTCATCCCGGATGGGCAAAAGCCGTCCGCCAGGCAGCAGCGTGATGCGCCGACCTTCCCGGATGTCGGTCGCACCTTCATCAACTTCCTGTTGACGGATCATGGCGTCGAGTGCCGCTTCAGCCCCCTGGCGCGTGATCCCGTCGGAGAGACGACCGGCGATGCTGAACGCCGCGATCTCTTTGTCGCGGAGCGCGTCCGATCCCAGTTCCGGGGCGATCCTGGGATCGACTGTCGTGGGCAACCAGATGTCGGCGGCGGACATGACCGGGAGTGCACCGAAGAAGTCCTCTTCTGCGACACCGATGATCGTGGCCGGGTACCCGTTGATCCGCAGGGTCGATCCAATGATATTTGGATCGCCGCCCAGACGCCCTTGCCAGAACCGGTGGCTGACCACCAGGCTGGCTGGTGCTCCCGCAGTGCTTTCCGCGGTTCCGAAAGTCCGTCCCATCCTGGCGCCGGTTTGGAAAACGTCAAAGTAGTTCGGGGTTACCAGATGTCCCCACGTCCGGCTGGACCGGTTGTCGTCAGTCTTGATAACGAACGGCACGGGAGCGATGTAGGCCGCGATGTCTCTGAACTGTCCGCTATTGTCCCTGAAGTGCTCGTAGTCGGGGTAGGAGACGGGCCGGGAGCTGGAGATCAGTTCGTCCGGATTTCCGACAGTGGGGATGTCGCGCAAAATGAGGGAATCCAGTTGGCTGAACATGGTCGTGGTCAGACCGATGCCGATGCCCACCGACACTACCGATGCGACAGTAAACCCCTTTGACCGAGCCAGCATCCGGACTGCGTAGCGGGTGTCTTGTGCCAGTTCCAATGCGTGTTCGCTCGGGACTCGAATGGCCAGATCCAGAAGGAGGCGGGCGATCATCACGATCAGCTTTTCCCAACCGTGACGGCGAGCCGCATCGCGCATGATGTGCTCGCTGTCTGCGACCAGTTCCTGTCCGTGATCGAGACGGAATTCGTTCGGGAAGGTGCGCACCAGTTTTTGATATAGCCAGAGCGAAAAGGCCATCGTTGCTTTCATTACCGTGCTCCAGACTCGGTTGCCGCGCGTTTCAGGTGGATGATCTGTACGAGTTGTTCCAGGCGCCGACACTCGGCCTCGAGCACCTTCCGTCCCTGCCGGGTCAGTCGATAGTAGCGTCGTCGCTCATCGTCGTCCTCAGGCGCCGGTCTCCGGTCGGATTCTTCGATGAGACCCTCGCTGATCAGACGGCGAATCGTCCCGTACAACGTCGCAGGCCACAGCCGGACCTTTCCGTCCGTGCGGTCAAGCACTTCCTGCATGATGCCGTAGCCATGCTGCTCCTGTCCGGACAACGACAGGAGGATGTGGAACCAGTTTGCACGCAAAGGCAGAAATGAGTCGGCGGATGGTCGAGTCGTCATCACTGAATCGTATCATATATATATCAACTAAGATACAGTTGGGCAGTGGCCGGCAAGTCTTTGGGGGACAGCGGACAAATCCAATAACCCCTTCGACTGCCGGTTTTGAGGTCACACAGGCCTTCATTCTTTTTGCTTCGATTTCTGGTTTTTGATGCGCTGCTTTGATAGCCTGAACGTGCTCAAGCGTGTGGAGGTGAAGGTGAAGGTGAAGGTTCAATTCCCGCGAAAATCGGTCCTCTGGTTGCTGGCGGTCGCGTTCGTTTGTTCAAACGCGATGCCTTCCGAAGCGCAGACAACGCAGCAACGCGAGGAGATGCAGCAGCGGGCTCAGGAGAGTTTTCGCCAGGAGCGGCTGCAAGCGTTCATAGAAGACGTTCACCGGTTCTACGAAACCAGCGGAGAACTGGTATCGTTTCGAGTCCAGCTGAACATGTCGCCCCAAGAGGCCAAGTCCATTTCCGACAAGTCGAAGGAGCTCGACAACCGGGCCAATAGGATCATCGACTTTATCGAAAATGCAGCCCCCGCCGTCAAAGGCAACACGGATGACCTCTGGATCATCAGGCCACCAAGCGAGGAACCGACGCTGGAAGAGCGTCTGACATTGATACTTGCGCTGGTTTACCGCGTCGAGCCGAAGCTCCAACACCTGATCGAGTTGATAGGCGGTGAAGTCGAGCCGGCTATTGAGCTCGAACAGCTCATGGTCGAGGTGTCCCTTCCATACCTTGTGGTTGGCGGGCTCCAGACGATCAAGTCGATGACCATCGACTTGCGCCAGGGGCTGTAGGTAAGCGTTGAGCGGGCAGCGTTCAGCGGGTAGCGCGCAGCAAGAAGCGAGCAGCCATGCCAACCTCCCAAGCCCGCCAGTTTCGAAGCCGTTTCGAGTAGGAAGCTGGTTGAAGTTGCCTCTTCGGAGCTCT
>PVBE010645528.1_pt1 | contig 10866 bp, 4 predicted proteins | sample 1631181 | NCBI WGS metagenome assembly PVBE01 (sample SAMN08397723, study PRJNA350692) | Marine metagenome, whole genome shotgun sequencing project. | isolation source: water | place: Pacific Ocean | collected 2012-04 | reverse complement strand
CAGCAAAATCGCGCTCTGGCCTTGGAAAAAACAATACATCGCGAAACGCGATCACATAAGAACGCTTCTTCGACCTCATGGGCGCAGAGGTTTCTCAAAGCGGACATCCAAAAACCTCTGCGCCCTCATGGTGGCCTCCTGTGCGCCAAATGTCGGCCAGCGTAGCGCCAGACGAACGGGGCCAAATGGGAATATGTCGCGCAGAGGTTTCATCCTCTTACAGAATTGGGGGGTCTATATAATACTAGGGCGGTGACGACACCCCCTTTCGGCTGCTCCGACCGGGCCCTCCCTGGCTGAGGCCCACCCTTCGGGGGGGACACAGCACAGGGAGACAAGGCCCGAAGGAAGAAGCAACGCAAGAAAGGGAGGTGGAGGAGTCTGGGGGGGCGAGGGGGCATGGCCACAGGCTACAGAGCTGTCAGCAAGCTCGGCGCGGCAGAGCCGCAGTACAATATATATATATATATATGTGTGTGTGTAAACATGTATATATATATATATATATTAAAAAAACACAAATGCAATTGTTATTTCTTTTTCTGAAAGAGGTCCTTGGCAGCGCCTTTGGGTATCTAAAATGCATCCTCCAGGCCGCCCGGCGGATGGATGGCTCCTGGTTTCGTTGCTTCTGCCTCTCGTTGCCATCGAACCGTACCGACCTGTCCAGGTGGTCCGACCCACATCTCGGCATGACTCGATGACGCTGGTCATGGAGGGCCTGCGGGAGCTCTCGGGCCACCATGACGCCATCTCGATCCTGGCCGTCGTGGGCCCGTACCACTCGGGAAAGAGCTTTCTATTGAACGCCCTTGTGGGTCGGCCCAACGTTCGACCTCCAGAGGAATTAGTAGTACTCTCATTCGACCTCCAGAGGAATTACTACATTAAAAATGTAGGGGCATCAAGAATTCCAAGATTCCAAGGCTCACTAAGTAACTCGGGACTGTGAGTGATGACTGGCAGTTTAGGGTAACTCCGTGACGGCAATCACTACGTCGATGACCCGATACTAAACACTCCTCCTTCGACCAAAGGTTGGCCTCAAAATACCAAAACGGCACGCCAATCTTTGTGGTCGACCCTGAACTGGATCGACTTTTGTAGTAAAATTTGTCTCAAAATGGACCAGCATGGCAGCTCCGCTGCCATGCTATGGCTCCACATGTTTCCTCAAACGTGCCAGTCAATGCTCTCGTCTGTCACCTTCCAGGTAATTGGGCTCATGAAACTTCGACGATGCCTTGCATTGTCTCCCGTGTGCGATGTCTTGCATCGCTCCGCGCGACGGGCAGCTCCTCCCCAAGGAACCCCTGACTGTACCGTCGCAAATGAGTGGGCTCAAAAGGCCCTCAGGCGGGTCTAGGCGGGGAGCAAAAGAAAACCCGCACTAGACTTAAAATAAGAAAATAAATTGATGAGACGGACCCTAGGAGACCAACAGTGTACGGGATACGCTGTTGGCTTCCTTGGAGTTCGTCCTCATCCATAAAATAGGCGCTGGGTAGCCCCGCGGGCTCCCGTCTGCGCCACGCGGCGATCACTCACCTGACCTTCCAGGACTTCGCTCGCTGCGCGTGCGGCCGAACCTCGCCATGTCCTCGGCGATGGCGCTGGCGATGCTGCGGCCGTGCTGCAGCATGGCGTCGTCCTCGTCGCGGGCGAAGTCGTCCAGCTCGTCGTCCTCGGGCGCGTGGATGCTGGGGAAGCGCTCATCGAGCTCGGCTCGTCCCAGCACGTTGTGAGGCATCCACGGAGATCCGTAAGGGTCAAAACTGTGCACCCACTTTGGGTCACCTCCGTCTGTCTCCTCCTCCTCGCTGTCGACCTGGAGGACGCGTTGCACGAGGTCGAGGTCCACTTCGTCGTCACCACGCTGGGCCATGGTGACCTTCGTAGAGTCGCCCTTACGCAGCTTCGGGGCTGACTCGGCACGGCCGTCCCGGTACTCGCAGTCGAATAGCTTGACGAGCTGGTGGAGCTTCTCGCGCGTCAAGCTGTGTTTCGTCAGCAAGTCTGCTGGGTTCTCGTCTCCAGGCACCTTGCGCAAGTCAATGCGCCTGTTGCGGACCGCCTGCTGGATCCACAACGTGTGGGTGTCAAGGTGTCTGAGTCTGCCGAGACCCTGTCTGGAACAGATTCCTATGGCGGCACTCGAATCTGTCCAGACCCTGAGAGATGCCGTCACTCCCAGGTCTCGTAAGAGGGCTTGGTAGCCGAGTCCTTGTCCAGCTCCTCTGATGACGCCATTGAACTCAGCTTCGCCAGAGCTGAGCGTCACAGACGCCTGAGTCGACGACCAGTGTTTGATCGTGTGGTTTCCGAGGAGCACGCAGCCGCCCGAGGTGGATTTCCTGGTTTTGGGGCACCCAGCCCAATCAGTATCTGTGTAAACATCAACGGAGTCCGCTTCCTGTTGACGATACACGTACACCAACCTCGGTTGCCCAGAGAGATACCGGCAAAGTCTCTTCAGGGCCTTCCAGCTCTGTTGCGTTGGCTTGGACATCCATCGACATATCTCCTTGCAGGAGAATTGGCTGTCGATGCGGTCTGCTGCCAGGTAGTTGCCTCTAGCTGCCGACCCCCGGAAGGCCGTGTGCAGCTTCTCGGCTAGCGACTCGTCCGCCTCGAGCTCTGTGAAGGTGGGCTTCACGCTCGGTGTGGCCATCGTCTTGCATCCCGTCAAGCCACACTCCTCAATGAGCCGTTCTACCTGCCTGGGGTCTGCCTCGTATTCGACCCGGTCATCGCACCATCTGACGATCCTGTTCAGGGCTCGGGCCTCTTTGGCGTCGTCAGGACCGGGGCCAAGTCGCGGCCCGATGGTGACCTCATACTCCGCCTGTATGCTGCTTTCCAACCAGTCCAGAGCAGGCTTGGGGCCGCTGGACGTGAAGTCGTCCCCATGGACAGAGCAGGTTATCTGGCGTTCCGCGTGGAAGAACGCGTTGGGGCAGGCGACGCCTTGTCGGAAACCAAGGCGGATGAGGAGCGTCGAGTACTCCTCCTGCCACCCGTCCGCCGCCATGCGTGTCCCGTACAGGTGTCTCAGGAGTTGGGCACACATGCGCTGGTTGTCCGCGTCTTCGTTCGGCAGGTTGACGTACGTCGGCGTGGCATCTTTGTCGATCTTGGCATTAAAGTATGCCCTCGTTACATCGACGAAAGATATCTGGGTGCGGTTGGGCGACCGTGGATTCCAGTCGGGTTTGTGTTGTCCCATCTTTGTCATTGCCAGACTCAAGACCGTTCGTAAGGCTTCGATCGGTGGAGCTGGGGCAAAGAACGATTGACCTGATTTGTCCAGTGCTTTCATTTGCCGCGCGACCAGTCGTGATCGGTAGTTGGGATTTAGCTCGTCCCCTTTATTGACATCCACCCAACGCACCGTTATGGGCGGATGTCCCGTGACTCGTCGAGCTCGATCCCGAGGAACCTTCACCCAGACACCCTTAGTGGTGAAGTACGTCAGCTCCTTCATTCTCGCGGCGGTGACGAGCTCGTCCTTAAGCACTTGTCCGGTCGAATCGTCCCTGTATCTGACTGAATACCCTTGCTCGGGCCCGTACAACGTCTGTTGTACCTCGTCGTCATCATCGAGCGCCTGTATTCCAAAGCAGCCGGCCTTGAGCCTCCTGTCGGCTCGGAGTTGTGCCGTGACGCCACGTAACATGGCTTGGCAAAGCGCCCTCGGGTACTTCTGCGAGTCCTGGGCGTAGCTGCCCTCAAGCCTCACGTGCCGTCCTCCTGCTGGTCGTGAGCACCGACCCTCTTGGCCCGTGCAGCGTCGTCCGAGCTGCTCTAGGATTTTGAGCGAGTTGCTCACAAATCCTGACGGCTTGAGTATTGGCGAGCCCTTCTTGCTGCCACGCTGGATTTCTGCCCCGAACTGGCATTGGTCGCCTCGTATCTTCTCCACGCTCTCAACCTGCATGAGCTGCTGGATACTTGGTAGTTGCCACGACGTTGCCCATTGAGGATGTTCATGTAGGAAGTACCTCCCGGCCTGGAGCTGATCGAAGTAGAGCGAGACCACGAAATCCACATGCATCTTAGCGCGGATCTTCTGCCTCTTGACCGCATCCGGGTTGCTCGCCTTCGCATCATTGAGGTACTGCCACGTGGAGAATGCCCTGCACATTGGTGACCCAATCAGCAGGAAAGGTCGTTGTCGCCGCAGCAGGTGCCGAGCCTTTTCGCGCTTGTCGCGCCGTGTAAAGTCCCAAGGCTCTCCATCGTCTGGGTCGGTCGTAGTCAGGTCAAAAGCGAAGCCGGGAAGGAGGTGCCGTCGTGGCTTCCTTCGCAGCTCTTCCGTTACTCGCGGCGGCGAGTAGACTTCTGATACCAAATGTTTGAAAGTTTTCCGAACTTCCCGTTTGTATGACCTCCCAGTACTGCCCAACTGCTGCAGTAGCAGCCCTGATACCAGGTCATTGGTTTCTGGTTCGAGACTGCCGATGAATCCCATGTCCATCGCAGTGGGCTCCTCCTCCTCAGCGGCATTCTTGTCCTGCATGGCCTCGCCGCCACGATCCTCGTCGTTTCGCGGCGTTGCGTCGTCGCCACCAGTTTCGTCGCCTTGCTGCGTGTCGTGTCGGGTCACCACGGTGCTCCCAGTAGCAGGTTCCTCGACCGTCGTGTCGTGTGGATTTAGTCGAGGGTTGGCCCCCTCGTGTGGGGCCTCTGCCAGCGTTTCGCGCTTGTCGTTTGACGCGTGGACGTCGTCTGTACTGGTGTTGCCATTGCCTTTTGCCTCGTTGTCCGCTCGCTCGAGGTATTCAGCCATGCCCCGGTTGGTTCGCTCGGTCCAAGCAGTCAGTCGTTGCTGTCCGAGTTCCGTCTTGGCGAGTTCGGTCAGGATTCTCGTTCTGCATGCGTCCGTGTGGTAGGCACCTGGTTTGGCCATTCCGTAACGAGCGAAGTGATCGCATTGCACACAGCCATCTGTGAATCCAAACTCCTCTAGGTCCTTCTTGTTGATCCTGAAGCGTCTCAGGGACGGTGCCGCTGCTGGCGCCGCTGGTTGCTCGTCCCTTACTGCTGCCTCCTCTTGGAATCTCACTTGGACTTCTGGCTTTTCTCGCTCGGACCATGGAGTGGCCTTCAGAGCGGCGAGTCGCTCACTCGACCACCGGTTCAAGATAGGTCGTCGTGTCAGGGACCTCGACGTCACTATGCCGCTCTCCGTGCCCACGATGTAGACGTTCGCCGATCTCGAGTATCCGAGGAAGATGCCTTCACGCCAGCGCGTGCCCATGTTCCCGTCTGGGTCGTGCATAGGACCTTTGCTCGGGAGCTTGTACAGCACTACTTCTGCAAATCCCAGTAGGCGTTGATTGAAGGCCCGTCCCTTCACTCTGGCCCACGCAGTAAGGCCGTCCTCGCCTCGCAGTCGTGCATTCAGTAGCGTGCATGTATGCTCAAGTAGCCATGGAATCATCGCATGCGTATTAGGGACGTGTTTCCCTATCCTTGATTCCAGGCACAACTTCAACGTGCGGAATAGTCCACGTACATTCCGTACCCCAATCTCTGTCCCTCCATTCGATTGGGATTCGTACTTGGCCGGCTCCTCCTTGGTGACCCTCTTGGCGTCGTCTGACCAGAGCTTCACGAGGTCGACGACCCGTCTCACCAATGCTTGGAGTGACTTCTCGTTGTCGGCCTTGATGATCATCTCTACGTACCCAATCCAGGCTATGTCATCGGCCAAAAGCTTCGCGACGTAGTCTTCTTCATCCGCTCCTTTGCACGGGATGCAGTGAGCGAATACCGCCTTACTCTCGAAGCACCTCGCAAGGACACACTTGACGATCTCGCCTTCCTTGCGAGCTTTCTCGACGTCCTCGTTGTTCGGGATCTTCAGCTCATCCCTCATCTTGACACCACCACACGTGATGTAAAAGTAGTCGATCCCTATCCTCGGGACCTTTGAGCCATTGGCGCTGCAGTGTTGCTCTCCGCGCCCTCTGGCCATAACGCACCATTTGCACCATGACCTGAATGGGAGATGATCGCATCGATGGTCTTCGAGTTCCTGCACGGTGGGTTGCCGTGGGTTGTGCGCAACTTTGACGGGCTCGACCTCCTGCTCGTCCTCGATGTGCACTTCCGCCTCTCCAACAGGAACTTCCAACGGTGCCATCAGTCGATCATACTCCGCATTGGCCGCCGTCATGGTGCATCCGCAACAAGCACACTTAGACGGGGGCCTTACAGGTCGCTTCCGGTGGGCGGTAGGCTTTGACCCTACTGCTTGCGACCCTGCCGGGCAAAACCCGACAGGTTCATGTCAGCGACGTATAGCCCTCCGCTGCGTTTGTACTCAGTGACGGGACTGATCGTCGCCAGAACCTTTTCCACCACTCCTGGCGGCACCACGACGCAGCGTTTGTTGTTGAACAGCACGTCGTACTGGCCTGGCCCTTCTTCGGGACCGGTAACCCTACTCACCGAGTGTAGTGGTCGCGTGACGTCTGCACATCTCCATTGGCACGCCATCGTGCGTTGTTCGTCGTCTGTGATCATTGTCTTGCACGTCCCGTGGTTGGTGATGCGCTCTCCAGCCGGGCCCACAAAGTGGCGTCCAGTGGTGTTGGGCTCCGTCTTAACGGTGTTGGGTAGATCTTCTGGATTGAGGACATTGTCGACGGCGCCGCTGTCCATCGCGACTTTGACGGCTACAGTCTCTTCCGTGTTGGCGATGAGCTCGCCTTCAACCTCCTCGTACTCCAGGATGTCGATCTCCTCGAGGACGGTGGGCATTTTCTCGTGCGCCGGTACCTCATAGCCGTAGAGTACTGCCCTCTCTTGCTCGGCTTTCCATCTGCCGTATCCTGGTATCTGGAGCGATTTCAGGATCTCCCACTGCCCTTGGTCGTCCTCAGGTGTGTTGTCCGGCCCGATGCCCGCGGGCGTTTCGGCAGGACGAGCCTCATCAGCGGGGAGACCCATGCCACCCCGGACGCCATGATCGGCGTCGGCATCGCTTCGGCGTGGTGGAAGAGGGCACGACGAGGAGACTCTTTTTACACTACTTTCAGCCCGTGCTCCTCCGTCGCACTCACCACGCCGGCCACTGCAGTCGTTGTCACACTCCATCCGGCATGACAAAGTCTTGGCCTGCTGGAAGTCCTTGCATATCGACAACTTCTCACGTCGTGACTCCCGTTGGGCAATGGTCTCTGTGAGGTCAGGGAATAGTCGTCGGAATGCCCTTGATCCTGGCACACCGTCGAACGCCTCGTCACAGTTGACGCAGTTGTCGTCGCCGCGTTGTGTCTGTGCCCTGCAGTAGCCAGGCCTTCCCATAGGGAGGCTCGCCAGCGAATCTGCAGAGGCACAACTGGCCCAGTCGTCGCCGTCGCGCTGCGTCGGCGCCCTGCGGTAGCCAGGCCTGCCCAGAGGGAGGCTCGCGCCTCGCGCCGACGACGTCTTGATCTTGGCCTGCCGTTGCGTTGTCTTGGCTCCTCCCACGGGCGTCGCCCTGGGCCCAGAGCGGGTCGTGGTCGTCCTCGGCGATGTCTTCTCTGTCTGTTGAGTCGCATCGTTGCCGGGCTCCTCGCCGGCGGTGAGCGCCTCGAAGGTATTCGCATCGATGAAGTCGGCAACCGTGGCGCCGCGCGGTTGGGGCTTGTTGCCTCGACGTACTGTGGTAAAGCCCTCATGGTCGATGCAGTAGAGGCCGAAGCAGGGCGTGGTCTCCTCATCGATGCTCTTGACTGATCGCCCGCCTCCTCCTGCCCTGCGTTTGGGGCACTTCGACGACGTGTGCCCCTTCTCGTTGCAGGTCCAACATCGCCTGTCGTCAAGGGCGACTTTCGGCTTGTGGCACTGATCTTTCGTGTGCTCATCTCCGCAGTTCGCGCATCGTGGTGCGCGCAGTGGTCGGGGTGCGTCTCCGGTGCGCCTGTTGTTGGGTTGTTCGCCGCTGCGCTTGCCCTTGAACTTGTTGAAGGCGGCGATGAGGCCTTCGACGTCCGTGATCTTGGAGAAGTCGATTGTCGGTTCTGCTGACGGCTCCTCCTCCTCAGCTTCCACCTTGTGCACCGGCAGTCTTCGCCTGTTGAGCATGACCTTCGCGGCTTGCGCCTGCACCATGTCTCTAAATTCGTGGAACGGCCCGGGGTCTGTAGCTCTCCAGAGGAGATTCTCCCGCAGTTGCTCGGGCAGGATCGCCAAGAGATCTGCCTTCTTGTCGTCGTTATGTGGTTCACGGCCACCCATGTCGACGTACTCGGCTATCTTGTTCTCGAATTCTGCAATTCCTACCGTTATACTCTCGAGATTCTTGATTGGGCGCAGGTGGATGGTTCGTATCTCATTCCTGAGCGTCTCGAGACGGATCGATTTCCCGTGATCAATGTATCGGATGACGCGTCGCCATGCATCAATCCCGTTCAGTGAGTTGGCTCCCTTGAATATTGTCTCTGCCTCCCCTGCCAGGCAGTTGGAGAGAAAACCCCATACTGCACTATTGAGCGTTTCGCACTGCTCAAGCTCCATGCCTTGTCCCACGGCTTCTTTCAGGAGGCCCTCGGTAATCTCGCTCACCTCTGCAACTTCTGCCCATTCCAATATGGCCTTTAATGCTGGGCACTTCGACATGAAGTATCGCTCCAGCTTTCCTTTCCACTTCACTCCACCTTTACTCCCGTCGAACTTGTACCCGTCCTGGGCCGTCATCCTGTCGTCGAACAGCTTTCCTGTGGATAAGCCGCCTAGCGGCCCGAGGGTTAGTGGCCAAGTGAATTTTGGCGGAGTACGCTGGCTTGCCGTGCCTGCTTCATGGTCATGCCGGCCCACGTGCACTCGTTGAGGGGTGGAGATGTTCATGTGCGGGACGTTGTCGGGGTAGCCATCGCTTCCAGATGGCCGGCCCGGAGGAATCAACGGTGCCCGTCCGTTTCCTCGCTCGAGGTTGGTCAACCTCTGAGTGGTCTCGCGCATGGAGTTCTGCAACTCCGTGACGTGGCAGCAATGGCACAGGCCATTACCCCCGTACTTCATGGACGTGAACCAGGGGCTTTTGCCGCCGTTTCCGGGAAAATCTTGCTTGCCAGGCGGGTTGCCTCCGATCTCCTCGTCGTGGTCGTGGTTGCACGTCGTCGTTGTCGCGCTGGCCTGTGCTGGAGTTCCTCCTGTGGGCGCCCCTTGGTCTCGCACCACGTCGGCCAGCGAGTCCAGTTGGAGTTGCAGGGCCCCGAGGTGGTTTTCGTGGCCCTCCACGTGCACGCAGTGGCATTTGCTGCCCACGTGGGCGGCCAATGCGTCGACGCGGCCCTTGACCTGCTCCATGAAGGCCTTGATCTTGCGCAGCTCGGTGTCGTGCGTCAAGTAGCCCTTCATGTAGTTGAGGCCTTCGCTCGAAGAGGAGGACGAAGACATGGAGGAAGAAGCTGCGTGCAACTGGTGCACACCGGCCTTGACTTCCATGATCTGCCGCTGGACGTTCATGAAAGCCTCCGCCAGGGTCCGGCCCTCCTGCGGTCGCTCAACCTCCAGGTTGCCCAGGTACGCCTCGACCTTGTCGGTGCGCTCGGACAGCTTATTCCACTCGTCCTTCGGCGGCGCGTCGTTCTGCTGCAACTTCTGCAGCTCGTCCGAGATCTCCTTGAACTTGACGCCCAACTTCGTCTCAAGGACAGTGTCGATGACCTTGTTCACGTGCATGGTGAACGTCTGCTCGCCGAACTGGTCCTCGGTGTCCTTGCGGTTCTTCACGATCTCGGCCCGCGCCTTCTCAATGTCCTTGGACAGCTCCTTGTGGATCTTGAAGTCGACGTTCTCGAGCTTCTCGAGCTTGCGGTCGCGTTGCTTATTCTCGCGCTTCAAGTCCTCCAGCATGTTGATGATCTCCTTGATCTTCTGCTGGTCCTCCTCCTGCTTCTCCAGGATCTTGCCGATGATCGTTCCATCGAACTCTCCCAGTTTCCTCTTACTCCTTCTTGATGATGGACTGTCGTTCCTTCCACGAGGCGACCTCGAATGTTTGCCCTTTCCATCATCACTGCGTGGATTACGCGGAGCCTGGCGCGCCTCCTGAACTTGCTCGTGCCCTGCATTGACTGGCACACCGTCTTGAGCATCCGGCATGGCTTGAGGATGCGCGCTGCTGCTCCGCTCACCTGGCTCCGCTGCCATGTTTGGTTTGGAACTGGAATCTGAAGTCCTCATAGTGGAACAACTCCGGGAGTAACTCTTAACGAAGTGTATGTCGAGATAGTGTTGAAGACCTTGGTTTTGTCAACCTTGTGATCGATCGCGATGAAAAGCTTGAGCCAAAACAGTGACGTAGTCCAGAAGACTAGGCACTGGGCTCGGCCCGGAACAGGGGCATCAAGAATTCCAAGATTCCAAGGCTCACTAGGTAACTCGGGACCCTGGATCCCACTCGCCGAGTATGGACATCCTTCCCGGGATGTCACTCCCTACCTAGTCAGTAGACACGCATGACGGAATATAGGGTTTTATTCCATCATGTCTATAGAAGGTCCCTAGAAGGTCCCTAGAATGTCCCTAGAAGATCCCTAGAAGGTCCCTAGATTGTGCTGAAGTTCCCTAGAAGGTCCCTAGAAGATCCCTGGAATGTCCCTAGAAGGTCCCTAGAAGGTCCCTAGAAGGTCGCTAGAAGATTCCTAGATGGTGCTGAAGATCCCTAGATGGTGCTGAAGGACCCTAGATGGTGCTGAAGGTCCCTAGAAGTGATGATGAGTGGAGGTGCTCGAATTTCTTCGGAAATATGTGCTCATCGTGACATTATCAATGGGTCGCAGCTTGAACGCCCTTCCCGTCAAGTAGAGTACAGTAGAGTACACTAGAGCACAGGAGAGTACACTAGAGTACACTAGAGTACACTGGAGT
>PVBE010439808.1_pt1 | contig 10866 bp, 11 predicted proteins | sample 1631181 | NCBI WGS metagenome assembly PVBE01 (sample SAMN08397723, study PRJNA350692) | Marine metagenome, whole genome shotgun sequencing project. | isolation source: water | place: Pacific Ocean | collected 2012-04 | reverse complement strand
TCTTTTCTGTCGGGCTCAATAGTAGTTCTGCGAAGATGAGCTACGGAGGCAACCTCCAATGAAATGACTGGCTCGTAACGCAGGTCTTCTAGGACTTCTTGTATCGTTGTCCTGTTTCCTTGCTCGTCTTCCCAGTAGGTTTGTTCCCAGTTATTGATTGACATAAGCATACCCTTTTTGACGTTCAATGTCAATAGTCATTTTATTTGTTGCCGAGATCATGACAACCTACGGAAAGTCCGCCGAATTGATCGTGTAGAGAATCCCCACTTTTCATTGAAGTCTAGATTGGCTACATAAACTTTGTTAAGAGAAATACGATCATCGTCCCTGACACCCCAGCAGCGAATATTGGCGTCGAAGGAATTGCTATCAGTCGTCTTGACGATCCAATAGGGCTTCCCGTTCTTTGTCTTCTTCACTTTGACCTCTCTTGGAACAAACCAAACCAACTTCAGTTCAGGATCGTACTCGCTGACAGGAGGACATCCCCTTTCTAAGAGCGACATCTGAAGCTCTATGGGCATAATCTCGTGTAACGGAAAGATACCCGTGAGAGATGCAAAGTTCTCTAGACGCTCTTCGGGAGAAAAGCCTCCTTCTGGGGCGTACAGTTCTATGTTCTCTGAAAGATTCTTCTCTTTGCGAGGGCGATCGACAGCGACGGCAGACCAGAAGTGTTTCATCCCGGTAAAACGATCGTCCATCAACTCGTCGAGTGCCTGAGAGCGGACAAGAATATCCAAAGCCTTCTTGTTGAGCTTTGAGTAAACAACACTCTCATTGAAAAGAAAGTCCTCAATTGAGTTGAATGGTCTGTTACGAATGATCTGATCAACTGCCGAATCACCCAAACCTTTGATGCCAGCCAGCGGCTGAATGAGTGTCTTGCCGTCATCACTAATTTCCCACACTCGACCCGAGTGGTTAATGGAAGGCGAGGTGATCTCGTAGCCAAACGACTTGGCAGTATTGATTGCGGACATCTTCTTTTTCTCTGGTTCCGCATCGAGGAAGGCTGCCATCCACTCACACTCGTAATAGTTCAGCAACCAAGCACACTGATAAGAGACTGCGCCATAAGCCACAGCGTGAGACAGATTAAAACCATATCCAGAGAAGTACTCCATGTTTGCCCAGATCTGGTTAAGTTGTTGGTCTGTCAGACCTTTCTTCTTGCCGCCTCGAATGAACTTCTCGTGGATAGCCTTGCGAACACTGTCCTTACCCGTGCCCTTTTTCGTCAGGACCTTGCGTAGAAGGTTGCCTTCGTCAAGCGACAGATCTTCACCGATCTTGTGAGCAAGGGTTGCCAACTGCTCTTGAAATACTAGAAGCCCGTGGGTCTCGCCCAAGACCTCTTCAACAACGGGGTGGTCGTAAGTTACTTGAAGTGGATTTTCTTTATTCGCCACATAGAGTTTGTGAGCGCCGGCTGACAAAGGTCCCGGACGGAAGATAGCTGTAATTGCTGCAAAATCTAGAAGTGACGTGGGCTGAGCCTCTCGGCAGAAGTTCTGGGCTCCGCTGTTCGTCATTTGAAAGACTCCAGCCCATCTACCCTCCTGAAACACACTCTTCCAGACCTCCTGATCATCAAAGTCAATGACGTCCGGATGTAAGTGTTCATTATAAAAAGCTTTCACCTGTTCGAAAGTAGGATCTTCGATCCTGTGGTGGCGGCGAAGGATATGGCGGATCGCCCCGGAAATCATACGAAGAGTGGATAACCCCAGCAAATCGAACTTAATAAACCCTAGGGGTTCTAGATGGCGGACGTTTTGCCCTTCACTCCAAGGAGTTTGGATTGTCCCTCCCGAGTTGATCAGGGGCATGTGGTGGTCGAGATTCTCGGCGATGAGTGTGCCACCGGCGTGACGAGAGACTGATCGCATATTCCCGTAGAGAGCATCGACATGTGTGGCAATCTGTGGATATTTCTCAAAGAAATCCTGAAGTGTTTCGCTATACTCTTTTACCTCATCGAAGGTCGGGACATAGACACCGGCTGTCATTCCATGAGCCTTCTTTGCCTTCGGGGTTGCCTCGTCCATCATAACCCCCGTGACCTTATTGACTTCCATAAAGGACACGTCATAGAACTTGCCCAAATCCTTGATCAAAGACCGGAGTTGCAATGTATTAAAATTGCTGATGGGAACAACCGTAGTTTCTCCCCAATCATCCTGAAGGGCCCGGACAAGGTCCATCCGTGCTTCAACATCAAAGTCAATGTCAGGATAACCTGAGCCAGTCTTCGTCAAAAATCGCTCGAACTGAAGATTATATTTGATGGGGTCGATTTGAGTGATGTTAAGAACGTAAGATAACAAGGAGCCGGCGGCGGAGCCACGACCCAGACCCACGAGCATCATCTCTTGTGCCTTATCGCTAATCGCCTTCATTGTTAAAAAATACTGAGCGAATCCACGGTCGGTGATAATCTCTAATTCATACTTGAGACGATCAACATACTCTTTAGAAGTAAGCTCTTTCGCCTTGAGACCAACAACTGCCATTTCTGTGAGCGCCTGGTCCGCTGTCTTGCCTTTTGGAATAACAAACTCTGGTAGTCTCACTGTAGCATCTGGAAGAAAGTCTTCGATGCGCTCGTATGCGATGTCATGAGTTCTTGTAATCGAGTTTAGAACGTAGTCGTCCTCATATTCAATTTTTGATGCCGAGGAGTACTTCTTATAAGACTCCCACATCTGATCGCCGTTTTTAGGATAGAGTTCATAACCGATATCCTCAACAGACTCCGGAAGGGTATTCACATCCTCTCCCCAAGCCGGAGCTTTGCCGCCCCAGCCGATGCGCTTATACATCTCACGATCCTTCCAGAGTTCTGGGCGAGGATAGTGGCTGTCAGCAGTGGAGATGACCTCGATACCGAGTCCTATACAGGTCTGGATAACAAAATCATTCAGAGCATGCTGTTCGGGGACGTTGTTCCATTGGATTTCTCCATAGAAACGATCTCCGAAGATTTCTTTGAAGCGACTGCCCGTTTGGCGCATGGCCTCAAGGACGTGTTCTGATGACTTGTCTCTATTGCGCCAATAATCGTTGGCAAACACACCACTTAGACAGGCACTTGAGATGATCAAGCCTTCGTTATACTTCTCAAGCATCTCGAAGTCCATACGAGGGTAACGATAGAAGTTTTCGGGGCGATAACTGTCGCTCACAAGCTGAAAAAGATTATTGAGTCCAACCTGATTTTGGGCTACGATAACAAGGTGAGAGCGGTCATTAAGCGGGTTGAACTTGCGCTTGCCCTTGTTTTCGTCCTCGACGACCATCTTGAACTCTTCTTTCTTCTGGTTCTTTGAGTTCTTCTTGTTCTCTTCATACATCACTCGCCATTTGCGATGGCTTGGAATGAAATATGCTTCGCAGCCATAAATGGCTTTGAATTCTTTACCGGATGCTCTCATCTTTTTGAGGTGTTCAACTTGATAAGGGAGACCATTCATGTGTCCGTGATCAGTTAGAGAGTGGGCTGTCATTCCATTCTCATATGCAAATTCCATATGCTCGGCTGGCATTCCCAAGCCGTCAAATGGCGAGAGACCGCTATGAGCGTGAAGACCCACGAAGGGGATAAGGGGCGTGCTTCGTTCGGTCACAAGAAGCCTTTCTTTTGGGGAGAACTTTGTTCTCTTCTAGTTGTTCTTTATTATAGGCGAATACTGCCAGATGTCAAGCTTTATTTGTAGCGACGATTATAAATCTCATCAACCTCGGTGGCAGACCTGGGCTGGCAAGGTAACGGAGTCCATAATTCTAGGTACTTCTTGGTTTCATTGCTCTCTTTCGCTAGGGCTGCCAATTCTTTGGTCTGCCTTTTAAGCTGATCTTCTAAAAGCTCGGATCGCAGCAGGCTCTTGGACAAACGGGACTCCATCGACTCCCTCTCAATCCCAGTTGAATAGCTCGTGTATGCTACCAAGGCAGAAATAAGAACGACCATGATAATGAGAAAGTTAACTGTTGGTGCGGAACTAGATTCCTTCTTTGGGACATATTCTACTGCGTCATACACCTCAACCCCTCCTGAGCTATAAGAGTCTACTAAGTGCTTCAAAGCCTTTCTTCCCCGGTCCATACTATAATTAGTCTTCTCCCGCTCTTTCTAGTACTTCTCCGTACTTGGAAAGTTCTAATCCGGGGAGTGCGTTTGGTTTTCTGTAGGAAAGGCATTTTGCCATGGCAGTAGTGTACCCCTCCCAAGTCCTTATGTCTTCGTACTCTTCAATATCAGCAATAGTATAGTTTTCTATTGGTACCGATTCAACCACTTCAGCTAAATCAAATCTGCTAGCCGAGTAGGCTTCGGCGTGTGGCAAGCGGATGGCTGACTTTCCAATGACACTCTCTCCCGGCTTCCGCTCTTCGTCTGATATAAACTGACGAGTTGATCTACTTCTAATGCTGGCGGCGACTGAGCGGATGTCTTCGGGCTCCAAAGTGAAGCCGAGATGTTTTCCGTCTTTGAACGTTTCTCCATTATGTTGGAGAGCGAAAGGTCCGCTGGCAATTGATGGGCGGTGGGCTCGAACCAGCCCTGGGTCATACACCCCATAAGGAAAAGCTGCATAAAACCGAGTTGGCTGCAACAATTCCCCAATTTGACTACCGACGCTGATAGCTGCCCTTGCTGCCGTGATAAGACCCCATCCATAACTATCTATCTTTCCTCGCTCTTTTGGCAGAGTCGGGACATAATAAACTGGTATGTACTTCTTGAAATCTGTTGGGCGATCTTCTTGCCCTGTTTCGGGGTCAGTCTTCCAGTCATATTTCCTCCAAATATAAACCGGGTCCTCAACATAGTCCCCTATCCTCTTTCGGATTATCGGCTCTACGTCGCTATCGACACATAGCCAGATAGTCCGACAACCTGCCCAAGCGCACTCTACGACAGCACGCTCAATGGCAGTGTAATCTTCTGCCACCAAGGACAGAGAGTGGTGGATTACAGTCTCGAAGTCAAACGACTGACCTGTGACAGGTACGATGCCGGCAAGGTATCTGTAATTATTTGGTCGAGGCATTGGATTATCTCCTCTTCTTTTCTTTTGTCATAGATCACCCCATCTGGTAAGGAAGTGGCAGCCTCAAGGACTGTCTCCCGAAATATCTCTCTTTTGGCAGGCTCAACTTTCGGTCTGGACCATACTGGTTTGCCACTATGCCAGTGTTTTCCATTCGCTGGTCCTTTTATGCCCGCTTTCTCCATCATCGCCCTTACTCCGAAACGAACATAAGTGTCCGAAAACTCGACTTCCTGTAGTTCTTTGTCTGTAAGATAAGAAACTGCTATGCAGTCTTTGACGGTTGATTGGGCACCATTACGCTGACTAGTATAAAAATATAGTTCAGAAAGAAAATCTCCTTCGCCAGTCAGGCGGTCGAGGTCGCTATTCAGCGCCGCCCGAATGTTTATCCAATCTAGAACCTTGTTCTTCTCTGAGCGGACAGTGTTCAAGCCAGAAATTTGATCCAACTCGAAGACCCGGAGGGTGTTATAACGATAGGTAAAGGACCTTGTCTTGGTAAACACCCTTAAGGTCTGATCCTCCCCTATCCTCATGGACTCAACCCCAGAAGACAAAGGGACCAGACCACAGATACCAAGATCAAATATCATTTTGTTCCACAGTTCTAGTTTGGGGTTGCCCTCTGTTGTCTCTTTCTCTGGATACTTGAAAACTTTACTTTCCTTTGGTATCCCGAAGGTGCTGGTATCGGTGCCTTCCGCAAACCTTTCGAACAAGTGTGGTGGAGAGGGGGAAGAAAATAAGACTGGTATTTGGGCGTTATAAGCATATAATAAAGCTGACAGGTTGGCTCCCACGACTAGCTCATTAACTTCATATTCGTGATTTCTCACAGGACACCCTGTCTTTCGGTACAGAAATGGCTGAGTTGCCAAAAACTACTCAGTTTCTGCTTCCGTCTCCGAATCTTCTTCTTTTTTATGTTGCCCATAAAACATCTGCTCGCCATCCTCGAAAGTGATTGTTGTGGCGTTTGCCGGATGAGGACCAATATGAACACTCAGAAAGTCGTTCATGGACTCAAAGATGGCGATGGAGCCACGAGGCACCGGATTCAGCCAATGCAAGACAACTTGTCCTGTAGCATAGAGTACACCTTCGATAATGACGCCCTCGCCACTTACACCGGTCTCATCTATCTTGCGATGGACCGTAAATGTGCGGATGCCCCTAGGAGCATGCCTCGCCGGTGGTTTGGGGCGCAAATCTTCTGTCTCTGTCGCCTCTGCCTCTTCCGACGCCACGGTGGTTTCTTTAGATTCATTTTCTGCCATTTTAGTTCCTCGCAATAATGCACATTACATAGTTTGATGGAACAAGTTTAAACTCTTCGTTCCCTACGACGACCGTTTCGATCAAGTGGGACGGAACGACAACTTCGTGCCCTGGCTCTAAGTCGCTGGGCATTTCTACGTCCTGTGCAATAGCCCTAACCACTACTCTCATATATTCGCTGGGTTGTTTTGTCTCTTCTGGTAAAATGAAGGCTCTGGTTTCCACTTCTTGTGGGGTCTCCCCAAGCTCTTCAACTAAAATCCGCTTATTTGCTGGCGTTACAATCACTGTAGAACCTCCCATTGTTTTTGTGCTAGTCGAAATTCTGACTCTATCATAACCGACCACTCTCGCCCCTTGCAGTGCTTACAGTATGCTTGCACAGCTATATCATCTGCTAAACGCTTGGTCTGTGAGGTAGGAAGCCAAGCATGCTTGTCTGCGCTCGGGCACTCATCTACATTACAGGCTTCTGGCATGAAGTGATTAAAATTAGACATTGTTTTTTCCTCTCGTTCTAACATTCTACTAGACTTTTATCTATTTGTAAAATGTTTTGTTACCGATTTTGCCAAAAATACTTTAGAATTCTTCGCACGATGGTTCTTGTGGATCACAATCAAGAGTCTTTGCCCAGAAGGTGTCTGCCGGACTTTGTTTGTGGGCGCAAGAGGCTGCCAATGATAATACGAAAAATGACAAGATAATCTCTTTCATTAGTTTCCCCTTTCTTTGGGGTAAGGTAGGTTTACTTTCTTTGGGTTATGTTGGGCGAATAGTTCTCGTAAATACTTAGTTTCTTTTTTTGATCTGCCGAGAATATAACAATATTTGTGCTTTGCTGGTACACTTCTTGATTCGCAAGACTCCCGGAATAGCTTCTCTTGTTCTTTAATCTCCCTCTTCATCTCGGGCGTCATTGTGTCCCATTTGGGAGTATACTTACCTAGGTAGTTCTTCCATTCCTCGTAGGATATGCCCACTGCCTCAGCATAGCGTCTATATTTAGATTTCTTGCGGAATTCTCGGTCGCTAAACCAGCCCTTTTCCAGGGCATTCGGATCACGATAAACCTTGTTGGTCCCTGATGTTTGACCAAGATAAGTCCAGTTGAGTGCTTGGTAGATTGTTCCCAGTTCTTTGGCGAGTGGGTCGCTGTATGCCTCAAAGCATCTGAAGTCTGTGTTCTGGACCATCCATTTGCACGCTCGTGATACTAACCAAGAGCCCATGTTCTTTGGAGCCCAACTAATTGATGCACCCCTTGAGACGAGTTTGATGATGTTTTTATTCTCTTTGCCGAGAAGATGACTGAACGCATTAGGAGTAGCCATTACAATGACGCCAGCCAAAGTGCCTTCCGATCTGTGGCGGGCGGTGAATCGATGTGTCGGACGGTTAGGTAAGATGCCTAAGAACTCATGCCGCTCGATGAACTCCCGAATCTCGGCGCACTGCCCCTTGTCTGACTTGTCCACATAGGCAAAGTCAAAGTCCGAGGTGCGGAGGGCTTCTGCCCAAACCACTGATTTTCCCAATTCATCTAAGTCTTTTTGGCTATTCCGAAGCCTAACTTCGTATTGCCAGCAGTGATTTTCACTAAGATCTTTGAATCGCTCAAAGGGGTCAGCCCTCACAAGCCCTCACTTTCTGATATTACTTGCGGCTGTTCCGGATTGTGGCAGCCATCGACATAAGTTGGTTCCGAGTGAACACTGCCTGAGACATTAGTTGGTTACTCTCTACCACAAATGGTCTACCGCCGACACGAGTCATGAATTCCCCTTCTTTATTAAGAACAATTGACCCGATAACCTCAGCGTTGTGATACGGAGGGAAAGTGTTATCTTCCCTCGTTCCATAAAGGTAGATGTCATCGCCTCCCCGAGGGATACACATTACTGAGTCTTGCTCAAACTCTTCAGACAGTCCCTTTATAATTTCAGTGAAGTCTGAGTCGTCGTTGGCATTGACAATAAAGAGGCTCTGTTCTGTGACCTCTTGCTCCTTGGCAACCTTCTCTTCGAAAGCATTCCTTTCACCACCCGCAGGTAGCTCCAAAATCTTTGCCTTCTGTTCTTTAGAAACGAAGCCCTCGATATAGGACCCCTTGACCTTCGTAATCTGATATCCGTGTCCTTGAATTAGGTGGGCTCGGAGAACTCGGCTTCGTTCGTAGTTTTCTTTCTTGCTATATTCATTTCGGAAAGCAGACAGAACGGCGCAATCATGAGCCTCGATATGGCTCATAACTCGGTTCAGCGTGCTTTCTACTAATGTGTCGGTTCCTGATGCTTGGAACTGTCGCCACAACCTTAGTGTCTCTCTCATCGTCATTTTCTTGTTTCCCCTTAGCCGCCCTCTAGGCGGGTCTTCTCTTCTTCAGATACTCTGTGCGCTACTTGAGGTCCGAACAATGATACAACATCAAACGACACACTATAAAATATTCCATCATATTTCTCACGAATGTCTTCCAGCATCACATTCCATTCTAAACCCTTTCTTAAGCCATAAGTTTCATGACGGTGCCTCATTCTATAGCCCTCTGGGTCCTTTCTGAAATCATATATTCTGCTGGCTGGGATGCGAAGGGTATAAAGTGAACGCCCACCGACAACTATTCGTTCACGCTGCTTTGGGTCTACATACCAGAAGGTTCTGGGGGTTGTACTAATTTCGTACTCATTCCTTGAAAAACTGCTTCTAGTCGCTCTATCGGAAAAGAACTTAGGATCAATGGTTACCTTGTCGGACTCAACCGGAGAGTAATGATACAACAAGATCTCGCCGTTGTCAACATAATCTTCCTTATTGCCTTCTGTCAGGTACTCACGGAACTTATCTATAATGTTTTTCATTTTATCTCCCAACTATTTCGCCTTCTATAAATAGGCTATAACCGGATGAATCACTTTTTCTGTTCTTTATCAGCTTCAGCGCCAGTGCTAGCTGTGGTCGCCCACTTCTTCGCTCTCTTGTAAGTTTCTTTGTCTAGTTCGCACCCAACAAAGTTCCGACCAGTTCGTTTGGCTGCCACGGCGGTTGTGCCCGCCCCAAGGAAAGTATCCATGACGACATCCCCCCTGTTAGAGTGAACCTCAATAAGTTCCTCGAACAAGGGCAAACTCTTTTGAGTTGGGTGCCATCGTTCTTTGCCGCCCTGAATTGGATATTCATAAACAGCTTTGTTGTACTTGCTGTTGAATGTAGGCTTTGACCTTTTGACACCGAGAAGAGCAATCTCTCGACAGTTGGTCAGATAGTTGACACCGCTGTTGAGAGGTTGTGGGTTCGTCTTGATCCACTCGATAAACCGTAATTGCTTGAATTTGGCTGCCTCAAGCTGTTATTTGAGCGGAGTAATCTTCCAAATATCAAAGAACACAATGCAGGTCCCACCAGGCCTTAGAACTCGATAGTACTCTTTGATGAACTGATTCATCCCCTCAAGAGTAAACCCAGAATCCCACTCTCCATAGTCTGTTCTTACGGCATACTTCTTCCCATAGATACTACCGTATCGGAGGTAATTATGCTTGCTATCCTCGTGAAGCTTCTTGTTTTCGTTGTCCGTAAGGAACTGTTCCCACTGAGCCTCGGTCCTGATATCGATGCCGACATCATCAACCTCATTGACATGGTCCATCCACTTGTCCATCCCCGTCTCGTGAGAAATAATATAAGGAGGATCGGTCAATATAAGATCTATCGAGTTGCTCTCGATCGTCTCTAGAAACTCTAAACCCTCTTGATTCTTGATCGTCAGTGTGTTGGTCATATGTCTTCTTTCCGTGATCCCATTGTCTCATCGTTTGGGCATCTTGTCAAGTTTTCTTTTTGTTGCCGGAATTACCCGATCTCACAACCGCCGGCACCACAGGCTAGGTTCTCTGCCTGAGTGGTGTTGTCTTCTAGTTCCACGATTGCGGAAATATCTACGTCAACCAGCGTTGTCATCATAGATTCATAAGTTTCTTTCGAGCAGTCCTCGAACGGTGCTTGCTTATAAGTGTGACCAGAGTCATCATAAGGAAGCAATGACAGGCCTGTATAATAGTCCCGGTTCTTCCACATCCACTCAGCGAGGTCTTCCCATTCATTGTCACGAACGCTTACGGTTGCCGAAACATTGTTTTTGTTAGAACCCTTGCGATGACCCGCAAACACCCAGTCCAGGCTTACCTTTTTCACTCTCTCTAGAAAGCGATATGCTGACTCTCCCCGAGTGATTGCTCCCTCTGGTGCCCTTTGTGGGATCGAAATCACTGCCGTGTCGTGAGGGCGAAAGAACTCATCTTCTACCAATTCTGGATGGTAGGTAGCAAGGTGGCGATAGATTGCTTCATTTTTGCCCACCCGGATACGACGGATGTAATAAGGAGCATGCCAGGCGTGGATGCCGCTGGATGTGCCAAGGACGAGCGAAGTGGTGCCGGCGGGCTTGACTGCCGTTGTACGGGCGGCTGGTCGGATATCAATTAGGGCTGCCGCTCGGGTGTTCTCTTCCTTGACGATGCTGGCT
>PVBE010379215.1_pt1 | contig 10866 bp, 12 predicted proteins | sample 1631181 | NCBI WGS metagenome assembly PVBE01 (sample SAMN08397723, study PRJNA350692) | Marine metagenome, whole genome shotgun sequencing project. | isolation source: water | place: Pacific Ocean | collected 2012-04 | reverse complement strand
TTTCCTTGCATGATGAGATCTCGATGAGCGCGCTTTGCGAGGAAATTCGATATGAACGTCAAAGAGATACTGAATAAACGGGCTCAGGAGATCGTGACCGTTGGGCTGAAAACCCCGATTCCGGACGCCGCCCGCATCATGACCGAAAAACAAATCGGAGCTCTCGTGGTCGTCGACACGAATGACAAGATCGCGGGAATCCTGTCGGAAAGAGATATTCTCGCGGCGGTGGGAGACACCGAGTCCGGGATCGTCGACATCACGACGGATCAGCTGATGACCAGGAACGTCATCACCTGCGCGCCGGAAGATTCAGTCATCCAGGTCATTCTCAAGTTCGACGCTCTCGGTATCCGTCACTTGGTGGTGATGGACGACGGCGACATGGCCGGTGTGGTGAGCATCCGGGATGTCCTGGAGGCCTTTTCCAGATTGATCCTGGAAAAGAGGATCTTCGGCCAGCAACAGTTCGCGACCGAGTTCGCGGCAGCATTGGCCGCCGCCTGACACTTGGCGGTTACGGGGTTAGCAAATCCCGGCGAGCGACACCGCGAGGTCCATGAGCGCCTCGTCCGCTCCGGCCCAGCCCATGAATGAAAGCCCGACAGGACAGCCGTCGAGCGTCGCGGCCGGGATGCTGATCTGCGGCAGGCCGGAGAGGCCGGAGAGGCAGATCAGCGGCACCGTGCGGATTCGAAAGGTGTCCAACTCGTCATCCGGCGCATCGAGCCGTGCCGGCAAGGTCGCGGCGGTCGGCAGGCAGACCAGGGTGCCTGGCGGAATCAGGGTCTGCAGGGTCGCGACGATGGACTCCCGCACCGCCTCCGCCTTGGCGATGTCCTCGTGGGTGAGTGTCGATGCCCACGCATAGCGTTCCTTGATGCCCGGACCGAGCGCGGGGCGGTTGGCCTCGATCCAGGCGCCATAGGTGCGCCACGTCTCGCCGGCTTGCAGGGTGCGGAAGCTCTCCCGCGCCGCTTCCCATCCGAACGGCGCGATCGTTCCCGGCTCGGCGCCCGGAAGCCCATCCGAGACTTGGGCAAGATACGCCCGGAGCACGTCAGCGACGGCCGGCTCGGCGTGATCGAAGGCGTCGGTGGCGATAATTACTCGGTTCACCGGCGTAGCCTCGGCGCGGTCGTCGAGCAGCACTTGGCCGACGGATCGGTAGAGCTCCGCGTCGTCGGCGAACCAGCCGCCGACGTCGAAGCTCCGCGCCATGTCCATCGTGTGGGTCATGTCGACGCGGCCATGGGTCGGCCTCAGCCCGTATATGCCGCAGAAGCTCGCTGGCAGGCGGATCGAGCCGCCGGTGTCGCTGCCGAGCGCGAAATCGCAGAGGCCGGCTGCCACCGCTGCCGCCGAGCCCGACGACGAGCCGCCCGGCACTCGGGCCGGCGCGCGGGCGTTAACCGGCGTCCCGTAATGCGCGTTGGCGCCGGAGAAGCTGTAGAACAGCTCGTCGCACACGGTCTTGCCGATCATGTCGGCGCCGGCGTCGAGCAACTTGGCGACCGCCGTCGCGGTGGCGGTCGCCGGGCCGTGGGCGCGGAGCCAGTCGGGGCTGCCGCCGCCGGTCACGTAGCCCGCGATGTCATAGAGGTCCTTGACCGCGAAGGTGAGCCCCGCCAGCGGCCCGGTTCCCGAGCCCTCGATGCGCCCGGGGCCGTGGTCGACGAAGGCGCCGATGGGATCGTCGGTCCGGCCCATCACTGCCCGAGATACCAGTCGAGGATCTGCTCGCCGTTCCACACCAGGACGCCGGGCTGGCTGACGATGTGCTCCAGGGTCTCGGCGACATAGCGGATGCGGTGCGGCGAGCCGCTGATGTAGGGATGGACGGCAAGCGCCATGATGCGTGTCGTCTCGGCGCATTCCTCGTAGATGCATTCGAAGTAGTCGAGCGCGCGGCGCTGGAACTCGGCCGAGGCGTGATGCTGGATCATCATCATGGCGATGTCGTGGATCTCGAAGTTGTAGGGCAGCGCCACGATCGGCCCATGTTTGGTGGCTAGCCGCTGCGGCTGGTCGTCGAACACCCAGTCGCCGATGTACTCGATGCCGGCCTCGGCCAGGTAATCCAGGGTGTCATGGGTCTCGGTCAGGCCGGGGCCGAACCAGCCGCGCGGGCGCTTGCCGCAGAACTTCTCGATGATCTCAAGGGTCTCGAAGATGCTGGCGCGCTCGTCGTCGAGCTTGTGCATCGGAACCTGCTCGAAGGCATGGGCGTTGAACTCCCAGCCGTTGTCGAGACACGCCTGGGCGACGCGCGGGTAGTTGACGACGGACTTGGCGTTGAGCGTCACCGTCGGCGAGATTCCGAGCCGCTTGAACAGCTTTTCGAGCCGCCAGAATCCGACCCGCATGCCGTACTCGTGCCACGACCAGTTGGGGACGTCGGGGATCATGGGCTGGTTCTGCGGTGGCGGCAGGACGGTGCGCGCCATGGCGCGCCCGATGTCCCAGTCCTCGAGCGCGATCACCGGCCAGAAGATCATGCGGGCGCCGTCCGGCAGAGCGAGCCTGGGCCGGTCGACTATGGCGGAGAATTCGGCGCGCTCACGGGGGATCATGGCAGGGTCCTTCCGGTGTTAGGTTCAGGCGCAACGCCTTGCTCGGCGCGGTGAAGGCGGCGGATCACCCGGCGCATCTCAAGCAACGCCTGGTCGATCGCCAGCGCGCCCTTCGGGTTGGCGTCCTGGTCGTGCGCATCCGGGTCGCGGTCGATCGCAGCTTGTTGCGCCTCGTATACGACGGTGTCTTCGGGAATGACGGTATCCATCTGGGCGTGGAAGGTCTCGCGCTCGGCATCGGGCACCATGCGCTCCGGTATGGAAACGGCCCAGAATTGGTGCGTCGTCGTCGCGCTCTCCGGCGTCATGGCGTGATAGACGACGAAGCCCCACTTGCCCCGGCTGGTGAGTTGCTCCGGCCCGCGCGCGCCCGAGCCCGCGTCGTCGGCGCCGTTGTTGATGTTGATGTAGCTCGGCGGCAGGAACTGGCTGACCTGCCAGCGGTCGATGTTGCCGGTGAATCCGCCGAAACGGCGGAACGCGGGGGCGGGCTCGATATCCTCCATCCAGCGCGTGATGCGGACGCGGTCGCCCTCGGCCTCGGTGGTCAGCACCGCGTCCTCGGCGAGCGCCGCGTTGCCGGTGGTCCTGGCATGGACATAGGCGAGATGCGACAGATCAAGGAGATTGTCGAGGATCAGCCGGTAGCCGCAGCGGACCACCTGATAGCCGCTGATGGTGATCCATTCGGGATCGACCAGCCGGGTCGAATAATCCGGCACCGCGGCTTCGTCGGCCGCTTCCGGATCGCCCATCCAGACGAACACCCAGCGGTTCCGTTCCGCCACCGGATAGCGCTTGACCCGCGCCCAGTCGGGAACGTTGTCCTGGCCCGGCACGTGGACGCAGACGCCGTCGGCGCCAAATTCGAGGCCGTGATAGAGGCACTGGACCACGTCGCCGACAAGGTTGCCTTCGGACAGAGGCAGATTGCGGTGCGGGCAGCGGTCCTCGAGAGCGACCGGCCAGCCGTCCTCGGTGCGGTACAGCATGACGAGTTCGCCCAGCATCACCCGAGAAATGGGCTCGCGCCCAATGTCCTCGCTCCACGCCGCGACGTACCAGTGATTCCTGAGGAACATGACTTCTCGCGATCGTCTCGGTCCATCGGATGTTATCGCGGGCGGCGAGGCGAAGCAAAGGATGGGGATTGATCGCACCGCCGTTCGTCGCTTAGCCCGTATTTCTCACACCCGCCATGGTCTGCGCGGCGGTATCCCACCGACAGGGCAGGAAAGCCGCGCGGCGCGATGCGGTGCCATCGGGCAAGCGGCTTGACGCACCCTGTCGGCGGGACACCGCCGCCCTCCGGGTCGCGCCCAGGCGGCCGGCTGCGGCGTCGCGGGCCTCAACCGTAGCTTCGGCTACGCTTTTTGGCCCGCTCCTGGCGGGCCGGCCGCCTGGACGCAACGCAGACCGTGGCGGGTGTGAGAAATACGGGCTAACCTCGACAGCGACGCATTTTTTTGGAGGCAACAAGAATGACATATGACCTTATCGCCGTCGGTGGCGGCTTCGCCGGCATGGTCGCGGCGGTGCGCGCCGCCGAGCTTGGCCTTAAGGCCGCCGTCGTCGAACGGGGCACGGGCGAGCACTACATGTGCAATTCGCGGGTTAGCACCGGCGTTACCCATATCGCGTTTCTCCATCCCGACACGCCCGAGGACAAGCTCTACGACCAGATCCAGAACGCAGCCGCCGGTACCGCACGCGAGGACCTGGCAAGGAGCTTCGCCGCCAATGGCGCGCGCACTCTCGCCTGGTTGTCCGAACACGGCGCCGAGTTCGGCGATGCGCCTCACCGTTATCGGGGGCCGCCCATGCTCGTGCCCAGCCGCGAGATTCGAGCCGGGCTCGACTGGGAGAACAGCGGGCCCAACCTGTTCCTGAAGAAGCTTCGCGGCCACCTCGAAGCGGCCGGCGGAACGATGCTGACCGGCACCGAGGCGGTCTCGCTGGTAATGGAAGACGGCGCCTGCACGGGTCTCGACGTGGTTGGACCGTCGGGCACGGAGCGTCTCGCGGCCCGCGCGGTGGTGCTGGCCGACGGCGGCTTCCAGGCGGGGCGCGAGGCGATTGGCCGCCATATCACCCGTCATCCCGACCGTCTCCGCCAGCGCAACGTCGAGACCGGCATCGGCGACGGGCTGCGCATGGCCGAGGAGGCCGGCGCGGCGCTGATCGGGCTCGACATGTTCTATGGTCATCTGCTGTCGCGCGATGCGATGACCAACGAGGGCCTGTGGCCGTACCCCCAGCTCGACGGGCTGTGCGCGGGCGCTGTCGTCGTCGAGGGGAATGCCCGCCGCTTCGCCGACGAGGGCCTCGGCGGCATCTCGCTGGTCAACGAAATTGCCCGGCTCGACGATCCGCTCGCAACCGTCGTGGTGTTCGATGCGGCGGCCTGGGACGACGCCAAGTCGGAGGATATCGTGCCCCCAAACCCGAGCCTTGCCGAGGCCGGCGGCACGATCCTGGAGGCGGATGACCTGGCGGAGCTTGCGGGCATGGCCGGTCTCGACCCCGTGGCGCTCGCCGCTACGGTCGCGGCCCATAACGGGGCAATCGAGAACGACGCGCTCGGCGACCTCGACCCGCCGCGCACGACCGCGACCTATAAAGCCAAGCCCATAACGCGCCCGCCGTTCCGCGCGATTCCATTGTGCGTCGGGATCACGGTGACCATGGGCGGTATCGTGGTCGATGGCGCGGCGCGCGCGCTGCGGCCCGACGATACCCCGATCGCCGGGCTCTACGCCGCCGGCTCCTGCGTCGGCGCCATCGAGGGCGGACCGCGCGCGGGTTACGTCGGCGGCCTGATCAAGGCGTTCCTGCTCGGCCTCGTCGCGGCGGAAACGGCCGCTGGTTGAGGCGGCCGGGGGTTGGCTTAAGCTTACGCCGATTCGGTATCGTTGGATGCCATGGACGGCGCGCCGGTCACGCCGCCGACAAGAGAGGCATGACCTCGGTCCGAAATAGCGACAGCGAGTGCATCTCCTGGGCGTGGCTCAGGGTGCCCCAGGCGAACTGGCAGACCAGATAGTTGAACCCGATGTCCTCGATCTGCGCCGCGAGCTCGGCGCGGACCGTTGCCGGCGAGCCGCACACCGAGACGCCAATGCGCCGCGCCTCGTCGTAGCTTCCGATCAGCATGCCGGTCACCGGCGCGCCGCCATGCTCGCGCCACAGCTTGGTGACGCTGTCGTACCAATGGACGTAGGCCGGCCGCGCCAGCCGTTCCGCCTCGGCATCGGTGTCGGCGACGAACACGTGGCGGCCGACGCCGGCGAGCGGTGTTTGGACCGACGAGCCGGCGCGCATGGGATCGTCCCGGGTCGAATCCCAGAACTCGTGATACATCGCCACCAGTCCCTTGACCCGCTCGTTGGCGCCGAGGGTCACCATGTTCATGCCGTGACGCGCCGAGAACTCGGCGCCGAGCTCGTTGCCGGCGCCGTACCATACGGGCGGGTAGGGGGTCTGCAGCGGCGCCAGCTCGACCGGCGTGTCGGGGATGCGGTACCACTTGCCGTCGTGGCTCAGCCGCGGGCTGGTCAGGCTTTTCATCAGAAGCTCGAGCGATTCCTCGAAGATCTCCTGGCGGTCCTCCGGCGCGACGCCATAGAACCCGACCTCGTGCGGCGAGATGCCGCGCCCGACGCCGACGTCGAGCCGGCCGCCCGACAGGTGATCGAGCATGCAGATCTCCTCGGCCAGCCGCACCGGGTGGTACATGGGCAGGAGATAGACCAGCGGGCCGAAACGGAGCCGGGTCGTCCGCCGGGCGACGGCGGCGAGGAAGATGTTGGGCGACGGCGCCATGCCGAGCGGCGTCGCGTGGTGCTCGGCGATGTGATAGCTGTAGAAGCCCGCCGCCTCGTATGCGGCGGCCATCTCCAGGCGGTCCTCGTAAAATTTCTCGAGCGGCTCGTCACGCCGGTCGAGATGGTCGAAAATACCAAACTTCATTTTCTCGTCTCTCCGCCAACATCCCTGGTTTCAACGTACGCCTTGTCGATGGCTTCGTCGGCGAAGTATCTTGGCCCGCGACACGCTTCCCGTCCAGCCCGACAATATGGCAAGGCGGCGGCACTCTCTCGACGGGCGCATCCGGCGATGATTTCGAACCTGCTCAACGGCGGCGTCCGATGGTGACGCCCGCCGATCTGCCGCAAAACCCGCGCCGCGGTATCCTGCTGATGATTACCGCTCTCGCGATGTTCTCGATCGGCGAGGGGGCGGTCAAATATCTGATGACCGAGTACGAGGTGGTCCAGGTCGTCTGGGCGCGCTACACGTTCCATGCGCTGCTGTTCCTGATCATCTTCTCCGGCACCGGCATCAAACGCCAGATCGCGACGAGGCGGCCCTGGCTCCAGCTTGGCCGCTCGATCCTGCTGTTGACGGCGACCGCGTTCTTCTTCACCGCCGTCCGCTACCTCTCGCTGGCCGAGGCGACCTCGATCAACTTCGTCTCGCCGCTCCTGGTGACGGCGTTCTCGATTCCGATATTGGGCGAGCGCGTCGGCGTCAGGCGCTGGCTCGCCATCATGGTTGGGTTCATGGGCGTCCTGATCATCACCCGGCCCGGTTTCGGGGCGATGCATTGGGCCGCGGTGCTGCCACTCGGCACCGCGGTGTGCTACGGGCTCTACCAGATCTTGACCCGCATCGCGGCGCGCACCGAGGACAGCCAAACGAGCCTGTTCTGGACCTCGGCGGTCGGGATCTTGGTGACCTCCGCCGCGGTGCCGTTCTGGTGGACGTCGCCGAGCGCCTTCGCCTGGGCATTGATGGTCGGCACCGGCTTGTTCTTCGGCTTCGGGCACTATCTCCTGATCAAGGGCTTCGAGGTCGCGCCCGCCTCGTTGTTGGCGCCGTTCATCTACACCCAGCTGATCTGGGTGACGATCATCGGCTACATCGTCTTTGGCAATTTCCCGGACGGGTTTACTCTACTCGGCGGCCTGATCGTGATCGCGTCCGGCCTCTATGTCTGGCACCGCGAGACGCGGCACTGATCCGCTGGTACCATCCCGAACCAACACAGGAGGCAAACATGAGCGCCGTCGTGCTTTTCGTCGAGATCGATACCGTCCCCGGCCAGCGGGATGCGTTCCTCGCCCGCGTGCGCGAGCATCGCGGCAACGTGATCAAGAATGAGCCAGGCTGTCAGCGCTTCGATATCTCGGTGCCCGACGACGGCGATGACAAGGTGCGGCTCTACGAGGTCTACGCCGATCAAGCCGCGTTCGATCTCCATATGGAGACCGCGTACATGAAGGAATATCGCGCCGACACCGGCCTCATGGTCGCCAACCGGTTGCTCACCAAGGCCGAGCTCGCCAACGACTGACAGACCTCACCCCGCGGCGCGTGGCCGTCCGGGTACGCTAGCAGCCGGCGGACCGACTCGCGAGCGGCTTCACGCCGTCGGCCGGTCCGGCTATCATCTTTCGTATGGCGAATTGGGCTTGGAGGAAGAGCATATGAGCGCGGCGACTTTCGATACGATGCCGATCGCGGTGCGCGAAGATTTGACCGGCGCATTGAACCGGACCTGGAGGCGTTTGGCCGAGCCCGGTGCGTGGCTTGATGGGGCGACGCGCATCGCCATCGCCCACGAGGCGCGGAACGCGCTCGGCTGTTCGCTGTGCCGCCGGCGCATTGACGCGTTGTCGCCCTATTCGGTAGACGGCGAGCATGACGGGCTCGGCGCGCTCACCGAGCCGTGGCTCGACGTGGTCCACCGGGTGGTTACCGATTCGGGTCGGATCACGCGGCGCTGGTACGACGAGGCACTGGCGGCCGGCATGATCGAGGACGAGTTTGTCGAGGCGGTCGACGTCGCCGTACTGGTTACCAGCGTCGACGCCTTCGCGCGCGGTATCGGGATGGACCCGCCGGCGCTGCCGGCGCCCGCGGGTGGCGTGGCGGCGCGGTCGAGGCCCGAAAACGCGACACCTGGCCCCGGCTGGGTTGCGACGATCGACCCCGAGAATTCGGGAGCTGAGGTCGGCGACCTCTACGCCAGAGGCGCCCCCAACATCCGCCGCGCGCTGACTCTGGTGCCGGACGAGGCGCTCGGGTTTTGGGACCTGATGCTACCGCTCTACATCCAGGATCCGAGCGTGCCCGAGCTCGACGGCCAGGATCGCGCCATCTCGCGCGCCCAGATCGAGTTCCTCGCGGCCCGCACCTCGGCGCTGCACAACTGCTTTTACTGAACCACCAGCCATGTGATGCGGCTCCGTGAGAGCGGCGAGAACACCGGAGACGATTACGATATGGCGGCGGTAACCGGCGATGCCGAGGCGGCCGACATTCCCCACGGCGAGCTGCTGTCGCAATTCGCCGAGGCAGTTTACGCGCGCGACGCGGGCGAGACGGCGCGGACGCGAGCGGCCATCGCGGAGGCGCTCGGCGAAGCGGCATTGGCCGACGCGGCGGCGACCGTGGCGGCCTTTCACGGCTTTCCCCGGGTCGCCGATGCGACCGGCATCCCGCTCGAGGACGACAAGGCGGCGCAAACCGAAATCATACGTGACGAGATCGGGATCGACGCCTTCGACATCGCCGGCGTCGGACCGGTCGCGGCTGGCTGAATATCGGCGACGGCGAAGGGTACGACATCATGAAGATCGCGGTCATGGCGGCCGGCGCCGTCGGCGGGTATTTCGGCGGGCGCCTCGCGGCCTCGGGCTCCGAGGTTTATTTCATCGCGCGTGGGCGTAATCTCGAGGCGCTCCGGCGCGACGGTCTTCGGATCGAGAGCCCGCTCGGCGACCTGCATCTCACCGAGGTTCAGGCTCACGAGGATCCTGCCACCATCGGCCCGGTCGACGTCGTTCTGTTCGCCGTCAAGCTATGGCACGGCGAGGCGGCGGCCACCACGTGCCGGCCGCTGATCGGCCCGGACACCGCCGTGATCACCCTTCAAAATGGGATCGGGAGCGCCGCGCGCATTACCCCCGTCATTGGCGCCGACCATGCCGTCGGCGGCGCGGCCTACATCGCCTCGGTGCTGGCCGAACCCGGTGTGATCCACCACGGCAGCCAGTTCGCGCGACTCGTGTTTGGCGAGACGGATGGCGGCGAGAGCCTCCGCCTCACCGCCTTTCAGTCGGCGTGCGGCGCGGCTGGCATCGACACGACCCTGTCGGCTGACATCGAGCGCGACCAATGGGAGAAATTCGTCTTGCTGGTCGGGCTCAGCGGTATCACCGGGCTGACCCGCGAGGCGATTGGTGCGTCGCTCGAAGATCCCGACCGCCGGGTGTTCTTTCACGACCTGATGAAGGAGGTCGTCGCTGTCGGGCGAGCCGCTGGCGTCGCGCTCGATCCGGCGTTCGCCGACGATCGCCTCGATTTCGCCGAGACCACCATTCCGGCGACCATGCGCGCCTCGCTGCTCGATGACCTCGAGCGCGGAAACCGGCTCGAGCTCGACTGGCTGGCCGGCGAGGTGGTCAGGCGCGGTCGCGATCTCGGCGTCCCGACGCCGGCCAACGCGGCGGTCTATGTCGGGCTCAAGCCGTTTGCCGAAGGGGGGGCGGGGGAGAACGCGCCATGACGTCATCCGCTGCCGCGCCCGAGCCGTTCTGGAAGGTCGCCGGTATCGATTTCCGCAACCTGATCTGGGTCGCCCTCGCGCTCGGGATCATGATCGCGGCCATCGTGTCAGACGACGAGTGGGCGCTGCGCTACGTCCACATCATCAGCGGGGTGTTGTTGACCGGCGCCGATCTCCTGATGGGCTTCCTGATCGGGCCGATCCTTCGCCGGCTCAGCAACGAGGCGCGGCGTGAATTCGCGCTCAAGCTGTTGCCCAAGACGCTGTTCATCATGACCACGATCGGCATCATCGCGCCCACGTCGGGCTGGTTCCTGGCCGTCCAACACGGCTATAACGAGCTCGGCTACCCGGAGTTCTGGTGGGTGATCGCGGCACTCGTCATCGCTGCCATCCTGGCCGTGCAGGGTCTGGGTATCCTGCTGCCGTCAAATATTCGCGCCTATCTCGAGATGCGTAAACCCGTGCCCGATTTCGATCGTGTCTCGCACATCTTGCGGCTCTATTTCTGGACCATGGCCTTGCAAGGCGTGTTGCAGATCCTAATCATCGTCGTCATGGTCACCTTCGCGACCGGAATCTAATACATAGCGTAATTCCGGTGGTCACTCTCCCGGGCCTATGATGCGGGGTCACGATGAAGCGCCCCAATAGGCAAACCAAGGAGAGTGACCATGACGGAGTATGTTGGATTTGACGTTTCGAAGGAAGAGACGGCAT
>PVBE010246662.1_pt1 | contig 10866 bp, 6 predicted proteins | sample 1631181 | NCBI WGS metagenome assembly PVBE01 (sample SAMN08397723, study PRJNA350692) | Marine metagenome, whole genome shotgun sequencing project. | isolation source: water | place: Pacific Ocean | collected 2012-04 | reverse complement strand
GATGGGTGCCTATCGACGCTGCCGCCATCCGCTTTATCAAGCGCTGTTGCTGTGTTCCGCTGGAGTTGCCATTGCCCTTGGCAGTCTGTTGCATGTGGCGTTGTTCCTTGCGCTGTGCCTTTTGCTGAGAGGTAAGGCTCGGCGGGAGGAGCGAAAGTTAATGATCTTGCATCCTGAATACAGTTCCTATCGTGCGAGTACTGCGGCGATCATCCCTGGTCTGCCCTTGCTGGACTGGCGCAGCTGATCGAATTTTAAGCTGTGCTAATCAATTGTTATTCCAATAACATAATTGTTGTTCAGGTCCAGTACTTTCCAATATCCTCTGATTACAAGATAGTGAGTATCCTAGCTTTCGCCAGGCTCTATTTACGATTGAATTCTATATAGCAGTACTTCCTTGATATGCTTTGTGAATGATCTTGTTTTGATTGGGTTTGCAGCACATAATGAGAGTGTTGGCATGCCTCTTTCCCCCTGGATTGATGCCCATCATTGGTTCGGTTGGCTCTTGAGTTTCTTGTCAAGACTAATTTTGATGCTTCCAAAAACCTTGATAAGGTTTAAAATTATTTATATTAATTATGGGAGATGTATTGATGCCAGATAGGGAAACCCATTTGCGCTTGTTTGATGGCAAGGTGGTCGCAGGAAGTTGTGCTATGGGCATTGGATTTGGTTTGGTTCGTTTTGACTTCGGTGCAATTGCAAGGGTGATGGTGCAGGCAGATTGGGTTAGTACCACAGGGATAGGGCAACTTGCAGGATTAAACCTGCTTGCATTCTTACTTGGATCTTTTCACCATTCTTTACTGAGCAGTCATAAAGGTATCTTGCGCGTCTTGAGAGTTGCTTTGGTGGTTATTGTGCTTTCTTTTTGGTTTGCAGCATTTGAACCAGATCTTTGGGGACAGGCATTCACTCGGGTTTGTACTGGCTGGGCTGCTGGTCACATGATTAGTGGAATCCCACCACTTGCTCTTGCTCAATCGTCATCAAGTCAGCGACGAAAAAACTCTGCGATGGTTCTTGCTGGAGGTGGAGCTGGTGCGTTAATTGGTGCATGTTCTATAGGGATTTTTGCACCAAGTTCACCTCAGATGGCTTGGGTTGTTTTGGCAATTTGTGCAACTGCGCTTGCTTTCCCAGTATTTTGGCTACTACGATCATCTATACATGAGCAATTAGCTTCTGCGCAGTCGATTAGCACAGATATCTCGATGAAGACTCCTGAGATATCAATTGGTCAGCGTTGGCGAGTTGCGGCTCTCCTTATCGGTGGAGGCTTGCTGTTAGGAGCGGGGCAAGTACCAGTTACTTTATATACACCGATGGTTGTCAGTCAGAGGCTGGGGCTTGATCCATCTGTTAGCAGTGAGTCTTTGGCCGTGCTTGGCTTGGGTAGTTCGATTGGCGCACTTGTCGCTGCAACTTTTCCGAGACGATGGGCTACTGCCTCCTTGCTCCCTTTGGCATCAATAATTGGTCTAATCGGTAGCCTGCTTTTTTCTTTCAGTGATCATCTCTCAACTGTTTTACTGGCAACGTTTTTGATTGGGATATGGATGTGGGTCACACTAAGCCTTACCTATGATCGCCTTGGAGAGCTTGTCACTTCTCCAGGTCTCAATCGTCGCCTTTGGGCATTAATGGCGACAACAGCAGGCTTGGGCTATGCAACCTTTTCTTTCTCTTTCTCTAATCTCGCCAGTTCTAACCTTAATGCAGTCCTTTTTATTGGCGTCTTTGTAATTGCCTTTCAGTTTCTTATGGAAATCATGCAAGGAAGATCTGTTCAATGATCCCCTGGCGATAGTTTCTATTTGGTTTCATTGATTGAGCTTAGCCTATAAAATCAGAATGTTCTTACTTGATTCCATCATTTGCATGTAATTGTTTTTTGTTTAATAGAAGTATCGTCTGTAGTGTCTGAAAATCGTAGAGTTTTGCTCTGATTCGAGATCAAATAATTCTGATTTAATTAGGCATTTTTATCTCGTTATTCTCAAGAAGTAGTCAGTTATGCTTGATTTGTCCTAGTATTGATGGACTATGAGTATATTAGATTTGAAATCAGTTAAAAATGCCCGCATTTAAATCGAGGCGACTGATACTCATGATTGCTGTATCAGCATCCTGCATTGATTTGTATTGCGATCATAAGAGCTGCGAGAGAATCTTTGAAAGTCATCAAATAGCCCTGCTGCACTGCAATGGCTAATGCGAACCGTGAACCCGAATATTGTTTTCAGTCCAATGATTACCCCCTCGGACCTGGCTTGCGCTTAATAGAAGCCAGTGCAGGCACGGGGAAGACTTTCGCTCTTGCTCATCTAGCCCTACGTCTACTCACCGAAGGCGGACGCCAGATCAGTCAGCTTTTGGTGGTGACCTTTACTGAGTCTGCAGCAGCAGAGTTGCGCTCTCGGATTAGCAAGCGCCTTGAAGATGCCCTCAAAGGCCTGGAATCGCTCCAGCATCAATGTGTCTTTAATTCGCCTGATTCAGTGCTGGATCAATGGCTTCTACAACAAGGTTCCGATCCGTCTAAACGGAATCAATGGATTTGCTCACTCCTAGAAGCACTTGAGGGTCTAGATCGGGCTGATATCACCACCATCCATGGCTTCTGCCGGCGCACCTTGCGGCGTCAGGCACTTGAAAGTGGTGCTGCTGTGGACCCACGACTGGATGACACCGGGTCAAAACTTGCCCTTGAAGTTGCCCATGATTATTGGCAGCAACAGATCTTGGCACTAGACCCTCAGCATGTGCGTGGCCTTCAGCATGCTGGGTTGAGCGTAGAGAACCTGGCGAAGGCTCTGCTCAAAGTCGATGGTGATCCCAGTTTAGATCTTGATATTCACCTCAGCAATCTGCAGTCGTCACATCTCCTCGTAAGTCAGTTCGATAACTACCTTCAGAGTTGTTGGCAGCAGTTTTCTGATCAATGGAAGCGACACGGAGCTGAATTGGATGTCGCTTTATCAAGTCGTTCTGCTGATTGGCGCAGCCTTGGTGCCCAAGACACAAAACCCTTTAGTCCTAAACCTAAAAAAGATCGCTGCGACATCCTCACTAGCTGGCTCGAGGGTTTGTCTCAAGACCTCGATGATTCTGATCATTCTTTCGTCCTTTCCTACGGAACGATTCGTGATCAATCCTTACTGACGGATTACTTTCATCCAGCTGTTGTTTGCAATGTTGCTCGGCGCTGCGGCGAGGTAAACCCAACTCCACTTAAGCCCTCATTGCAGCAATCAATTGCGGATCTTTGTGATGGCCCTGCTGAACAGGTGTGGACGCATGCTTTGCATTGGGGGCTTGATGCGCTGGTTGAACGCCGCCGCCGCCGGGGTGTGATCAGCTACGCAGAACTTCTCTCTGCATTGGATCCCAAAGCTCAAACTAAGGTCATTAATCAGCCCCATTGCGATCAACAAGCACCATGGCTTGATGCTCTGCGTCGACGTTATCGGGTCGCTCTTATTGATGAGTTTCAAGACACTGATCCTGTGCAATGGCGTCTGCTTGAGCAGGCTTTTGCCCATAGCCCTGACCATCTTCTGTTGATGGTTGGTGACCCTAAGCAGGCCATCTATCGATTTCGTGGTGGTGATCTCAACACCTACCTTGATGCACGCTCTAAGGTTGATCGCATCGATGCACTAATTGATAACTTCCGGACAACGACTAAGTTGCTTGATGGATTGAACCAGTTGATGGCTCCAGGCTTGAGGCGTTCTAATCTGGGTTGTCCACCGTTAACCGCTCGCAGTGACGCAACATCACTGCCATTGCCCCTTGGTGTCAATCCACTTCAACTGCTCAATTTGGATGATGCCACTCATTCAACAGGGGCCCAGCCTGCTTCTTTGAGCTCCAAAACCAAACTGGAAGAGCAGATCCCAACAGCAGTGGCCCATGCTGTTTTAGATCTTCTGCAGAGCGATTCTTGCAACTTAAAGCCCGCTGATATCTGCATTCTCGTTGGTCGACATCGACAGGCAGCCAGCATTCGAGAGGGCCTTGCTCTAGCTGGAGTACCCACTCGACTTGTTAGTCAGGGGGATGTTCTCAACAGTGAGGCAGCCCAAGTCTTACAACGTTTTCTCGATTGTTTGGCCAGGCCTGCCCATAGCAGCAGTTTGAGGCTTGTGGCCTGTTCAGCTTTGATGCAATGGAATACTCAGCAGCTCGCTGATGCTGAAAGCAACGGTGAACTTGATCAGCTTGCACTTCGCTTCAGGAATTGGGCCACCAATCTTCCCCGTCTAGGCCTTATGGGCTGTCTTGCGGAGTTACTAGAAGGCCGCACCATCGCTGATCTCTCCGAGCGCGGAAGACTTTTGGGAGATTTATATCAATGTGCACAGCTCGTGCAGGAGGTGATTCATCGTCAGGGCTTGGATGCGTCAACCGCAGCTGATTGGTTGCGTCGCCAACGACTACAACCAGTAGATCCTGCATCAGATGATCGACAACCTCATAGTGATGTGGCTGAGAGTGCGGTCGCTGTGGTCACAGTTCATCGCAGTAAGGGGATGGAATATTCAGTTGTGATTTGTCCTTACCTCTGGCAAGTACCTTTTATTCCCAGTGGACCTCTTTGGAGATCTGGCTCAGAGTCGCGTTGGTGTGTGGCACTTAGCACAGGCTGGGGGAAGGGATGGGAGCTCGCTCAAGAGGGGCAAAATGCATACCTGCAGGAAGCAGAACGTCTTGCCTATGTGGCGATCACTAGAGCCTGCTCTCTTCTGATGCTGGTTTGGGCTAGGGGTTCTAAACAGGAGGGAAATCCTTTGATCTCTTGGCTGTTTGGTCCAGATGCGATCGATGCCTCGATGCAGGACCTCACCTCAGTACGAATGAATGATTGGCTGGATTCTCAGCGTGTAGGGATCAGCGTTTTACCTGCTCAGCTGACTTTGAATCAAAGGCATTGGCGCGCGCCACCGCCAGCAGGCGAGTTGGTTCTAGGACCGATACCGCAACGTCTCCTTGATCGCTCTTGGGGGCGTAGTAGTTATTCCGCCTGGGTTTCTGGCGTTCATAGAAATGATGGCAGTGCATCTTCTGATCCTCTTGAGTTGGAGGAAGGTCGTGATCGGCAGCAGAAGAATCCTGAAACCTCACCCAACCTTCAGGGGCAAAGCGCTATTGATGAAGCTGTTGTTTCTAGCCAAGAATCAACTTGGTCCGAACAGGGCCCTCTTGCTCAATTCCCTCGTGGAGCAGGAGCAGGAGACTGCCTGCATCGGATTCTTGAACGACTGGATTTCTGCAAGCCATTGCAAGATCCAAATGCTGTCATGGTGATTGAAGAGGAGCTGCGACGAGCAGGTCTTGACATCAATCTGCGCGCCGCTGTTCAAGATGGTCTTGAGAGGGTGTTAAACACTCCCATTGGGAGTGTGCTTGGCGATCTTTGTCTGAATCAACTTCACGAGAAACGTCGCATTCATGAACTCAGCTTTGATCTCCCGATTGCTCATCAAGGGAAGGTGTTGCGTTCGTTGGACCTCGCTAGAGCTTTTCAGCTAGATCCAATGGCTCGTTTTGGAGAAACCTATGCAAAACAAATCTCTAATCTCAGTGTCTGGAGTCGTGGCTTCCTAACTGGTTCGATTGATCTTGTGTTCACTGACTCAGAAGACCTTGCAGAGGCGCGTTGGTGGGTTGCTGATTGGAAAAGTAACTGGATTGGTCGGCGTAACCCAGATGGTCAAGTTGACGCTTGTGGTCCGTTTCACTACGACGAAGGGGGCATGGAACAGCAGATGCTTCTTCATCATTATCCTCTTCAAGCTCATCTCTATTTAGTGGCACTGCATCGCTTTTTGCGCTGGCGGTTGCCGAACTATGAGCCAGAGCGCCATTTAGGCGGATATGTCTACGTATTCCTAAGAGGTGTTCCTGGTGCTAAGGCCATGGCTGGTAATTCTCTTGATCAACCTGTCCCAGGACTGATTGTGGAGCCATCACCGTTGCAGCGGGTCATGTTCTTGGATCGGTTGCTCGAGCAGGGAGGACAATGAGTCAAAACGATTCAACCAGTTGGCCACCCGCTCTTTCTAGGGCAATGCATCAGACGCTTTTGAGATGTCTTCCCCCCAGGGTTTCATCACCTCATCTTGAGGATTTAGTGAATGCCTTGATGGATGCACTGGCTCGAGGTGAGTTAGAGCTGAAGCTAACCCCTGCATCTTCTCCTGATGAGTTAAAGGCAAAGGGATGGCCGGAGGCTCATCATCAGGCCCTAATTGCCAGTGGTTGGCTTGAAGGCGATGCCGCTCCGATGATTTTAGATGGCAATCAACTTAGTTGGAGCCGCTGGTATGGCGATATGGAGGCCGTGATTAGTGAACTTGTTAATCGGTCGATAGTGCATCAGGAGAACGCCAAAGTCACAACATCAACGACTCTTCAAGCTTTGTCTGATGGGCTTAATCGAGAACAACAGGCAGCCGTAGAGGCTATTGATACCTATGGCGTTATCTTGCTCAGTGGTGGACCTGGAACTGGCAAAACCAGCACGATTGTGCAAATGCTGGCGAGGGCTTTAAGCCAGCAACCCGCGTTGAGAATTGGTCTTGCTGCACCTACTGGTAAAGCGGCAAGGCGTTTGCAGGAGACAGTCCGCAACGGTCTTCAGGCAATTCCTACCCCTCAGCGGCAGGAGTTGGCCACCCTTCCTTGCAGCACTCTTCATCGATGGCTACAAGCTAGTCCTGGTGGATTCGGCAGGCATCAACAACATCCCCTAATGCTTGATTTGCTCGTCATTGATGAAATGTCGATGGTGGAACTAGCCCTCATGCAGGCGTTGCTAAATGCTTTGCCTACTAACAGCAAACTTGTGCTAGTCGGCGATCCTGATCAGTTGCCTCCTGTGGGGAGTGGAGCGGTTTGGCATCGGCTCCAACAGGGAGATGTTCGTCAACAGTTCAATCATGGTGCAATTCATCTGCACCAGCTATATCGAAACCGTGGTGAGTTAGCCAATCTCAGTGGAGTCCTGCGTGATCAGGGACCTTTTGCTTTTTGGCAACAACTCTCTTTGCTGCCAAAGTCAGCAAATATTGAGCAGCACCATTACAGCCTCAATCGCATGCCAAAGCTTTTGGATCGGCACCTGCAGGAGCAAAGCAGGACCCTGAAACGCCTGGCTGAAGGCTTGACGGCAGAGCTAGTTGATCACGCTTATGGCTCAACAATGACTGCCGCTAATCTTTCAGTTGCAGCAGAGTCTTTGTTTGATTGCCTCGATCGGTTAATGGTGCTTTGTCCGAAGCGACGTGGCCTCTGGGGCGTTGAAGATGTTCATAGAGCTTTGTTGGGTCAATATTTTGAGGCGGGTGTGGCTCACTGGCCATTGGGAACACCAGTGATGTGTGGTGAGAACCAACCGGAACTGGGATTGGCAAATGGTGATGTTGGCCTTGTCGTTGGAGAAGGCGATAACCGTCGCTTGCTGTTCCGTGTGATCCCTGATCAGGGTGAATCGACCATAAGCTTGATTCACCCAGCCCGACTTGGCTTAGTGGAGCCAGCCTTGGCCCTTACCATTCATAAGTCTCAGGGAAGTGAGTCTGAACATGTGATTCTTCTCTGGCCGGATGTCACTGCTGTGACGGATTCCACTGTTGATGGCCGAAACACTGTTTCCAACTATGAGAGAAGACTTATTTACACCGCCATCACACGGGCCCGTCAGCGAGTTGATCTGATTACGCTAAAACCATTTACTCGTAGTGACGGCTGAGGTTGGTGCCGTCATGCTGAACGCAACTATCAGTGGAGGCATGAGGGTGGATATCCCGAGAATTGTGCGGCCTTGGGGTTGGTATCAAGATTTATTAGAAGGAGAGGGGTATAAGGTCAAGCGCTTGTTGGTTTTAGCCGGCCAGCAACTCAGTTTGCAACGTCATCAACATCGAAGCGAAAACTGGACTGTGGTCTCAGGTCGAGGACAGCTCTTCTGTGAAAACACTTGGCATCAAGCTTTTGTTGGCACCACTTTGCATATTCCTTGCCGAGCGATCCATCGAGCTCGTGGAGGCCAAAGCGATCTGGTGATCATTGAGGTTCAGCATGGCCAGCGGCTTGAAGAATCGGATATCGAACGCCTTGATGATGACTATGGCCGGATGATAAGTTAGCCGTTCAACCTTTGAAGTAAAGGCGAGGCAACACAACGCGGTTAACTGCGTATGGGACGTTGTCTGTCTGATTTAAAGGATCAATCAGGCCAACGCCTTTTTTCGATGACTAATACAAAAGCGCACGAGGAAGTCTCGTGTTCAGTAGATACAAACGTGTCTGAGAACCATACGGCTACAGCGGATGCTGTTCTGTCTGGCGTGGTTGACGAGACGAATCACGACAATTCAAGCGAGAATTCAGTTGTTAATTCAGCTGATGTTTCTGAAGATCTCGAAGCGACACAACCAGTGTCCGAATTCGAAGGTTTTGGCTTTAGTGAACCTCTGCTGAATACCCTTGCCGCAAAGGGATACAAACACCCCTCTCCTATACAGAAAGCAGCTTTCCCTGAACTGATGTTAGGCCGCGACCTTGTTGGTCAGGCTCAGACGGGCACAGGTAAAACAGCAGCCTTTGCGCTGCCTCTTCTTGAACGTCTTCAAGAGCAGGGCAAACGCCCCCAAGTGCTGGTACTGGCTCCCACTCGCGAGCTGGCCATGCAAGTTGCGGATTCCTTTCGCGCCTATGCCGCTGGCCACCCTCATTTGAAGGTTCTTGCGGTCTATGGCGGAGCTGACTTTCGCTCCCAGATTAATACGCTCAAGCGTGGCGTGGAAGTGGTTGTAGGGACCCCGGGTCGTGTGATGGACCACATGCGACAGGGCACTCTCGACACCTCTGGCTTGAGGTGTCTGGTGCTTGATGAAGCTGATGAAATGCTGCGTATGGGGTTTATCGATGATGTCGAATGGATTCTTGAGCAGCTGCCGGAGGAACGCCAGATGGTGTTGTTCTCGGCCACGATGCCTTTAGAAATTCGCCGACTTTCAAAGCGCTACCTACGAGAACCTGCCGAGATCACCATCAAGAGTCGTGATAAGGAGTCTCGTCTCATCCGTCAGCGTTGTATTACCCTCCAGAACAGTCACAAAATCGAAGCTCTCAAAAGGGTTCTTGAGGCTGTTACTGGTGAAGGTGTGATTATCTTTGCCCGCACTAAGGTGATCACGCTCACGGTGGCTGAGTCCCTGGAAGCAGCGGGGCACGATGTCGCTGTGCTTAACGGAGATGTACCTCAAAATCAACGTGAACGAACAGTTGAACGTTTGCGTAATGGCAGCGTGAACATATTGGTTGCCACTGATGTTGCGGCGCGAGGTCTAGATGTTGATCGCATTGGTTTGGTAATCAACTACGACATACCTTTCGATGGCGAGGCCTATGTACATCGCATCGGACGTACCGGCCGGGCTGGCCGTAACGGAGAGGCCATTCTGTTTGTGAATCCTAGGGAGCGTCGTCTTGTTGGCAGCTTTGAACGTGCTGTTGGTCAACCCATCGAAGCGATGGATATACCAAACAATGCTGCCATTAACCAGAGCCGTTGCGATCGCCTTCGTCAACGTCTCACCACTGCTGCTAAGGCAGAGAGAGAAAACTCTGATGAGACTGCCTTGCTTCAGGAGTTAATTCAACGTGTCAGTCAGGAACTTGAGCTCACTCCAGAGCAATTAGCTTTGGCGGCCTTAAACCTTGCCGTTGGTCCAGCGCCATTATTGGTGAAGGGTGATGAGAGCTGGTTGCAGCAATCAGCTCAGCGAAGCCGTCGCGACGATCGCCGAGATAGCGGCCGAGATAGCGGCCGAGGTGGCTCTGGCCGAAGGCCTGAGCGTGCTTCCAGACCGCCGGAAGATGACATGGATAGGTTCCGCGTGGAGGTGGGTCACAGAGATCGTGTCAAACCAGGCAACCTGGTTGGTGCTATCGCCAATGAATCCGGGCTTGAGGGGCGGATGATTGGCCGTATCCAAATCTTCGATTCTTATAGTTTGGTAGATCTCCCAAAAGGAATGCCGGAGGATGTTTTTAATGATCTTAAACGACTCAAGGTTATGAATCGGGAGCTGCACATACAGCGCACTACCTAATTATCTATAGATTATGTTCTTGCATCGTATTTACCTATTAATCAGTCTGGGTAGTGTCCTTTTGGGCATGTCAGCGCCTCAGGGCCTTGCTCAAAGCAGCGAAGAAGGGAATCTAATTAAGATGATTTGTTTAATGAACTTTAAAATTGCCATGGCAGATGCAGGCAAGCTCCCTCCTAAGGGGATGGGGCAATTTACCTGCAAATGCTTTATGAATCAGGTGAATGCAGGGGCCTCAATTAGTACGGCACAATCAATATGCAAAACCAAGGCTGCTGCTCGTTACAATCTTTAAGCTTGATTGTAAATATCTTCTTGTTAAATAGTGGCTTGGTGTTGAATAAAAAGCTAGAGGAGGAGATTGAAAGAGTTCAACTGAAAAATGCTGACTTTTAAATATTATATTAGATAGGATTTTTTAATCGATCTGGTTGATCGCCTTGGTTAGTTAAGCGCTTGATTACAGATTCGCTTTAAAGTAAGAAAATGGAGAGCCCTCATAAAGCTCATTATCAGGATTTGCTGAAAACGGTCTGTTTTTTTGGCTAAAAACCACTTTTTTGCGGGTTTTGCCGCTTTTTCTGGGCTTCAAGACTGGCGCCCCTGTAACTTAGTAGTGCATCAGCTTCAGCTCACCGGCTCCAAACGGCTCGCTCCCTAGGCTACGGCTTCCCGGCTCCAGCATTCAAGGACTTTCCTTTTCGGACCAAGGCTTCACTGATCAAATCCCATC
>PVBE011504293.1_pt1 | contig 10867 bp, 8 predicted proteins | sample 1631181 | NCBI WGS metagenome assembly PVBE01 (sample SAMN08397723, study PRJNA350692) | Marine metagenome, whole genome shotgun sequencing project. | isolation source: water | place: Pacific Ocean | collected 2012-04 | reverse complement strand
TCGGCCACGAGCTGGGCCACGTGGTCTTTGGCCACTCCAAGTTCTCCGTGCGGGAGATCCTGTCGAACCCCGACGGCGTGCAGGCCAGCCTCGCCAGCCTCCTGTTCCGCTGGTCTCGGGCCGCCGAGGTCAGCGCCGACCGGGTAGGCCTGCTCTGCTGCGGCCGGTTGCAGGACGCGGTGTCGGCCCTGTTCCTGACCGCCAGCGGCATCCAAGGCATCGACGAAGACCGGGTGCTGCGCTCGCTGCGCTCGCAGTACCACGAGCTGGAAACCCACATCAACGAGCAGGGGGGCTCCCACGGTTGGATCCGCACCCACCCCATGATCCCCATCCGCTTCAAGGCCCTCGAGCTGGGCGCCCTCGACCTCGTGGCGCTGCGCCAGCAGCACCGGGGCTTCTCCTGGACGGGCTTTCGGGGAATCGACACGAAGATCATGGGCGTGCTCGAGACCCTGGACAAGCTGGTGGACTTCCAGCCGGGTGCCGGGCCCGGCGGCATGGGTGGGGCGTCGTTTGCGGGCCCGCGCGAAGAAGACACCCAGCTGGCGGTGTTCCTGTCGCTGCTTCACGTCGCCCTGTCGGATGGTCGCATTCAGTGGAACGAGCGGGCCTTCATCACCGACTTGCAGATGGCCATGGGCACCCGGCTACCCGTCAAGCACATGATGGACGCCGCCGAAAACAGCGGGCGGGACTTCGGCCGCAAAGCCATCTCGGAGATCACGGAGCGGTGCGATCAGTTCCACCGCGGCGACGTGCGAAAGGTCATCGAGCTGGCCGCGGTGATGATCTGCCAGCACGGGCGCATCAAGCGCCCCGAACAGCAAGCCATGGAACAGGTGGTTCGAGCGCTGGGGGGCGATACCCGCCTGGTCAACGAGGTGGTCATGTTCGTGCAGATGAACGGCCCGACGCAGAAGAAGGTGCTCGAGGGGTGGAGGTAGCCGTTGCCGTCGGCGCTCGCCGTGACCCTTGACGGTCCCCTCGTCGCGCTCACCGTGGCCATTGTGCTCTGCGGTGGGCTGGCCTGGGCCTTGCCTCGCAGCGAGCGCTTTCGTGGGTGGGAGGCTCGGCTCGGCGGGTGGCGGCTCGAGGCCGTGCTGCTGGGGTGTGCCTTGGCCTTTGGTGTGTGGCACGGTTTCTGGCTGCTCCAGCACCGCAACCCGTTCCTGGTGCCGGTGTGCGGCGACGTGGCCGAGTACCTGGCGTACACAACGCACTTCGTGGATGACCGCTTCGGGGCGCTCTCGGCCTACCGTTACCCCCTGCAGCCCTTCCTGGCCGCGGGGCTCGCCCACGTCTTCGACCTGACCCCGGCGGTGGCGACGCAGTGGCTAGCCATCGCGGCGGCCATGCTCCTCCCGGCCGCGTTGTACCTGCTCGGGCGGGTGCTCGCGCCCGGGGCAGTATCCCTCGCCGGGGCCCTGCTGGTGTGCGCCCTTCCGATCCATGTCGGCATCTTCGCGCGCCCCAGCGACTACATGCTGTCCAGCCTGCTTTGGGTGCTGGCCCTCGCTGCCGTGCTGCACGCGCTCCTGCGCCCCGGGTGGTGGAGAATGCCACTCGCAGGCGCGGCCTTGGCAGGCTTCATGGTCGCCACCCCAAAAGCCCTCACCCTGCTCTTGCTGGCGCTGCCCGTGCTGCTCCTGTCCTCTGCCTGGCGACACGGGCGGAAGGTCTGGCGCACGGGCCTCGATCTGCTGTTGCTGTTGGTGCCCCTGGCGGTCGCCTGGGCGGTCTACTCCACCATCGACTGGGAGCTGCGCTCCCTCGAGCACGCCACCATCCGGGTGCTCGAGTATGCGTGGCGCGAGGTCGGTTCGCCGGTCTCGGTCCACTTCTTCCCCGAGATCATCGGGTCACGGAGCGGTGCGGAGGGCTTCTGGGTCGTGGGCCATGGCGACGCGCTTTGGAACCTGCCGCGGACCATTCGGTTCCTGCTGCACGTGCCGCGGGTCGCCCCCGAGGCATGGCAGGGGCAGAGCGCGTTCCGCGAGGCGGTCCTTGGAGATCTTGGGCTGCTGCGAGACGGCTGGCTGCTCGCGGTGCCCCTCGCCTGCGTGGCCCCGCTCGTCCAGCGCCGCAGACCGTGGCGGGAGCTGGTCCACCCCATCCTGGCCGGAGTCATCCTGGGAGCTTGTCTCTACTCCCAGGCGGCCTCGCTGAGCCTCGTTCAGCCTCACGACCGCTACACCCTGCCGCTGGTGGTGCTCTTGCCCCTGCTGATGCTGGCCGGTGGGACCGCCTTGGCCAGGCTGCCCACTTGTCGGCAGGCCGCGGAGCGGCGCTCGCAGCTGGCGTGGACTCCCGTAGTCTTGGTCGCTCTCTGCCTGCTCGTTCTCCCTTCCAGCACCGTTGGTCCCGACGCGCGGAGAGACCTGGCCCTACACCAGCAGCATGCGGACGCCCACACCGCTCGGCCCTTCCGCGAGGTCCAGCAGTTCGCGGACAGAACGCTCGATCCCGCCGAACAGGTGGTGGACCTGGACAGCGGCGGCCTGGCGGTGGCCATGCTCTTGGGGCGGCACGCCGACCTACAGTGGCGCCCCCTGGACGACAGGCTCGAGGCGGACGGTACGCCTGCGCCGGTGCCTCCGGCAGCTGGCCGCCGCTACCTGGTGGACCTCTGCTTTGGCATCGTGCCGTCGGAGTACGAGCTGCTGTGGGGCATGATCTCGGAGAGACCCGGAGATGGCGGACGGCTACGGCGTGTCTCCGACTGCTTGATCGAGGACATGCGGCCGGGTGAGGTGTTGGATTTGTAGCCTCGTGTGGTGTCGTCTACGGCGGAGGTGCATCGTGATGGCGCAGCCGGTTCGTAAGGGGCAGGGTCGGTATTCGTCGACTGCGGTGGAGCTTATGAACATTCGTCTCGTGTTGAGTCATCCTGTCCCAAGCGGCTGTTGACTGGTGGTTCCAGGAGGGTGCATGGACATCAGGGTCGTGATCGCCTTGTCTCTGTTGGCTGCTCGTTGCACCAGTGGCAAGCCACTGGACAGCCTCGCTGTGGACGACACCAACGCGGCTTCGGAAAGCTCTCCAGACGACTCCGAGCCCCCGGTGGAGACGGGTGACTCCAACGATAGTCGGGTTCCCGATGACACGGGACCGTTCGACGCGGACGGCGATGGCTGGAGCGCTGGTGACGACTGCGACGATGGCGATGCCAGCATCCATCCGGGCGCTCCCGACGACTACTGTGATGGGTTGGATCGCGACTGTGACGGAGTGGTGGGGGTGGCCCACATCGAAGGCGTGGAGCATTCCACCATCCAGGGGGCCTTGGACACCATCTCGTCGGAGGGGACCGTCCGTGTCTGCCCTGGCCTGCACACTGAGTCCCTGACCATCGACGACGTGCAGGGCATGGCTCTGGAGTCCGTCAGTGGGAGCTATGCCGATACGGTGCTCTCTGGTGAGGGTGCCCACCGGATCCTGTGGGTGGGGGAGGGCATCGAGACCGCCGTCAAGAACCTCTCCCTGATCAACGGTGCGCCCGCCGACTGCTGCGGGGGGGCCATCTACGCTGCTGCCTCGTTGCTGAGCCTCGAAGGCTGCTATTTCGCCGACAACGAGGTCACCGACCACGTCGGTGGTTCACCTTCGGGGGGAGCCGTCTTCTGGGAGGGCATGTTCGCTACGCCTGTCGAGTTGGTGGTTGACGATTGTGTCTTCGAGAACAACCGGGCCCAGGACGGCGGGGCCATCTATGTCGGGGGCAGCACCTGGCAGCGAGAGGTGGTCATCGATGGGAGCCGGTTCGAGGACAACACGGCCGATGGGTATGGCGGGAGCATGCACGTCACTTCCATCGAGCGGGAGGTCACGGTAGACATCCGGGATTCCGTCTTCGAGAATAGCTCGGCGTTCGGGAGCGGCGGAGCCATCTATGGAACGGTAGCCATGGGAACGACCCTCCGGTTGGCCGATAGCTCTTTCTTGGGAAACAGCACCGAGGACGATGGTGGAACGTTGTATTGGTACGGTCACCTAGGTGCCACGTTGTCGGTGGAAGGCAGCGACTTCCAGGGCAACACTGCCGAGGGGGTCGGTGGAGCGATCTACTTCGTGTCCAGCCACGGCGCCCAAGACGTGCTCATCAGCGAAAGCAGCTTCACCGACAACAGCGCGGGAGACAGCGGTGGCGCCCTGAACCTGTACAGCCACGAAGAAGGCACCCTCTCCATCGTGGGTTCGACCATTGAAAACAACACGGCGGGGACTACCGGAGGCCTAACGGCGTCTGCGGTCGATGGTTCGTACCAGGCCACGTTTCAACAAGTGGACTTCGCGGGGAACCTGTCCACGTCGGTCAGTGGCGCTGGCGGCTTGATGCTCTATCTAAGACAGGGGGGAACCGTGGAGATCCAACAGGGCTCGTTCACGAGCAACACGGGCGCGCAAAGCGGCGGTGCCTACATCTACTCAGATGAAGATGTCGTGCTCACTTCTACCGATGTCGACTGGGGCGAGGGTGCCACGGACAACAGCCCGTACGATTTGGTGGGCTGGGGCGAGTACCTCGACGATCTCGGGACGAACGAGACCTTGACCTGCGATAGCACCGGTTGTTTTTGACCCACCGCTCGGCCCGGTCCTCACCGTGGCATCGCCTTGCCGTTGACGAGGCGCTCGAGCTGTAGCGTCCGCTCAGGTCCTCCGCCGCGCCACCTTCCTGTCGATCTCTGCCTGCAGGTGGCCGACCAGCTCTCGAACTGTGGTGAGGTGGCGGAGCTTGCCCTCGAAGTAGCTCTCGACGGTGACCGTGCCCTCTTCGACCTCGCGGGAACCCACCACGACCATGTAGGGGATCTTGTTGGTTTTGCCCGAGCGGATGCGCTTGTTGAGGGTGTCGCTGGAGTCGTCCAGCTCGACCGCGAAGCCCAGGCCCCGCAGCTCGGCGGTGACTTGGCGGGCGTAGCCGTGGTGGTCGCTGGCGATGGGCAGCACGCGGACCTGGACGGGGGCGAGCCAGAGGGGGAAGGCCCCACCGAACTCTTCGATGAGCAGGCCGAAGAAGCGCTCGAAGCTGCCCTGGATGGCCCTATGGATCATGACGGGGCGCTTGCGCTCGCCGTCGGCGTCCACGTAGGTGAGGTCGAAGCGCTCGGGCAGGTTGAAGTCGAGCTGGATGGTCCCGCCCTGCCACTCGCGGCCCAGGCTGTCGCGGATGACGAAGTTGATCTTGGGGCCGTAGAAGGTCGCGTCGCCTTCTTCCACGTAGTACTTGCCGGCCGCCCGCTTCTCGAGAGCAAGCCGCAGGCCGTCTTCGGCCAGATTCCAGATGGCGTCGTCGCCGATGCGTTTTTCGCCGCGGGTCTTCAGGCCCACCATGTACTCGAAGCCGAAGGTCTCGAGCACGTGGCAGCAGAAGTCGAAGACCCCCAGCACCTCTGCGGGGTACTGCTCTGGGGTGCAGAAGATGTGGGCGTCGTCCTGGGTGAAGCAGCGCACTCGCAGCATGCCGTGCAGGGTGCCCGCCCGCTCGTAGCGGTAGACCGTGCCGAACTCGAAGTTGCGGACGGGCAGGTCGCGGTAGGACTTGGAGCCCACGTTGAAGAGCATGACGTGGCCCGGGCAGTTCATGGGCTTGAGGCCGTAGTTGCCCAGCCCTTCGCTGCCTTTGCCGCCCTCGCCCCTCTCGAGCATGCCCTGGTCCAGCTCGTCGAGGCTGTAGACCATGAACATGTTCTCGCGGTAGTTGTCGATGTGGCCGCTGGTGTGCCAGGCGTCGGTCTTGAGGATGTGGGGCGTGAGCAGCGGCTGGTAGGGCTTGTCGGCGTGGCCGTAGGTGCCGTCTACGTGTAGCTGCCACATCCAGCGTTTCATCTTCTCGACGATCAGGGCACCCTTGGGCAGGTAGAACGGCAGGCCCGGGCCTGCCAGCTCGGGGAAGTGGAACAGCTCGAGCTGCTTGCCCAGCACGCGGTGGTCGCGCTTGCGGGCTTCTTCGACCCTTCGCATGTAGTCGGTGAGCTCTTCTCTGGTTTCCCACGCGGTGCCGTAGATGCGCTGCAGCTGCTCGCGGTTTTCGTCGCCTTTCCAGTAGGCGCCGGAGACCGAGGTGAGGTTGAAGTGCTGGATGTCGATGGTGGATCCCACGTGGGGGCCCGCGCAGAGATCGACGAACTCACCGCTCGTGTACAAGGTGATGCTGCCGTCCTCGAGGGTCTCGACATGCTCGGCCTTGAGGGTCTCGCCCTGGCTGCGGAACAGCTCGAGGGCGTCGGCCTTGGAGATCTCGCTCCGCTCGAACTTCGCCTTCTGCTTCTTGCGCAGCTTGATCATCTCCTTCTTGATGGCCTTGAGGTCCTTGTTGGAGAACCGATGCTCGGTGTCGAAGTCGTAGAAGAAGCCGTCCCTCACCGGGGGGCCGAAGCCCAGCTTGGTGCCCGGGAACAGGCTCTGCACGGCCTGGGCCATGAGGTGGGCGGCGCTGTGGCGCAGCCGATAGAGACGCTGTTCTTTTTCGCTCTGCTCGGACCGCTTGGCGATGATGGGCATGGGGCCCTCCGTGGTGGAACCAGGGCCCCTGCTCTTAGCCGCTCCCGGGTGGGATCGCGACGGTGGAGGTCTACTCCTCCGGAGTTAGTCCCAGTGCCATGCGCAGGTTTGCCAGCAGCGAGTGGTTCACGCGATGGGCGGCGATCACGCAGTGGTGGTCGGTGCTTTCGCGTACGCGGCCGGCGAGGGTGATGAAGAAACCCAGCGGCAGCTGCAGGTGGAGCGTGATGCGCTGCATGATCTCGAGGGAACGCTCCGGGCCCGTGACGAAGTAGGCGTGGCTGCCTTCCAGCCTCGTGCATGTCCGGAGGAGGGCCCTATCGGGGAAGTGCAGGAGGACCTGGAGGGGATCGCCCGAGCCGAGCTGAGGCACGACGCGCTGGGTGTGGGCAGGGATCGGGCCCGAGGGTGCCTCGGAGTCCGGTCGCCGATGTCGATCGGGGCGCACGGCAGCGGAGCTGCGCTTGTCCAGGGGCGTGGTCCGAGGGGATTCCCCTCCCGCCGAGAACTCGCTGAGAGGCCCTCTTCGCTTGCGTCGGACCCTCCGCCCGCCGTTGTCTCGAGTGGTCCGTGGATGGCTCACCGATCTGCCTGCCCGGGTAGGCCGCTTCGCTGCTTTCTGGGTGGTGGAGGGGTCTTCTGGCGTGTGCTCCGGGTTCAGGCGCCAGAAGACCTCCTGGAGCCGTCGAGCGCGCTCTGGTGTGGAGGCGTCATAGGCCGCGTGGTGAAGATAGCCGTGTTTGACACCCGAGGTGCGCCCCACCTGGACCTCACGGATTCGCACCTCGAGATCGACGTTGTGGCCGTACCCGCGCAGGTCGATGCGCATCTCGTAGCGCTCGCCCACGCCGAGCTGCTCGCCACACCAGAAGGCGATCTCGTCGCGGCCGAGCATCCACACCTCTCCCTCGCGTAGCCCCTGGTCGCCTCGGACCGTCAGCGGCAGGGGACGGCGGGCCTTGCCAACGGACTTCTGGGGCGCTGGGTCGGGGGTGGCTCCACGCATCGCGGAGCTGCGTTTTTGGGAAGACACGAATCCTCTCCTGTTCGTGGACAGCTTACTACGAACTCAGGATTATTCACCACCCAATATCAGGGAAAACCTGACATCGCTCCCCTCGGCAGCCCTTTTGCTCCCCGATGGCGGCTCGCAGGGTCGCCGGCAGCGAGAGGTTCAGGTGTCGGGCGGCGATAATACCTCGGCGGGCGGTGCTTTCTCGCACGTAGCCCTGTAGCGATGCGAACTGGCCCTGGGGCAGCAGCAGGTGCAGGGCCACCGTCTGTCGGCCTTCGAGGGCCCGCTCGGGCGCGGTGAAGAAGAAGCCGTCTCCACACTGGAGCAGCAGGTCGACGCGTAGGGCCTCCACCGACGGGAAGCGCAGCAGGACCGACACGGGGCTCCCAGGGCCCAGCTCCGGCACGACGCGGTGTGCGCGCTCGACGGGAGGTTCGATGGGTTGGGTCGCGCCGTGTCGACGAACTGGGATTGTCCGCTACGTGTGGACTTGCTGCCAGATCTCAGGTCCGATGGAGGAGAAGATCTCGGTCCTTCGCAATTGTCAGGTCAAACTAGGGGATCTTCCCAAAAAAAATTGGTACAAATCCCGTGCTCTCACTCGAGTCCAGGAAGTCCTGGAGGATGACGGCCGCCGCTGCCTGGTCGATGCGCTGCTTGCGTTTCTTGCGGCTCATGTCCTGGGCCAGCAGGCGGCGCTCGGCTTCGACGGAGCTGAAACGTTCGTCGTGGTAGGCCAGGGGCAGGCACGTCGCTTCGGCCAGGGCGTCGCCTACCTGGCGCGCCAGGCGGGTGGAGCGGGTCTCGGCACCATCCAGCGCCAGGGGTAGGCCCACCACCAGGCCCACGATTCCCTGCTCGGCCACGATGGGGAGCAGGGCGGCGACATCCTTCTTCACGCCCTTGCGAGCCAACGTGGTCAGCGGCCGCGCGAGCATGCGTAGGGGATCGCAGACGGCGAGTCCGATGGTCTTGGTGCCGACGTCGAGGGCGATCAGGCGTCCAGGGGGCTTGGCGCTCATGGCCGCGGAACATAGCATGGCCTGGGCCGACAGACGTCGCCCTCGTGGAGGTGTTCCATGCCCAACGCTCCATCCCTCGCCGAGGTGGAGATCCTGTCCCAGGGCGACGAGATCGTCCAGGGGCTCACCGTGGACAGCAACGCTGCGGAGATCGCCCAGGCCGTGACCTCGCTGGGCTTGCCCGTCGGGCGACACGGCTCGGTCGGAGACGATCCCGCAGCCATCGCCGCGCTGCTGTTCGAGGCCTCGGAGCGCGCCACGGAGATCATCTGCACCGGCGGTCTCGGGCCCACCGACGACGACCACACCGCCGATGCCGCCGCGCTCGCTTTCGGGCGGCCCCTGGTGGAGGATCCCAGCGCCTTGGCGCAGGTGCGGGCGCGGTACTCGGCCTTTGGGAAGGACCTGGACGTGACGGGCCGGCGCCAGGCGCGCATCCCCGCCGGAGCACGCGTGCTCGAGAACCGCTGGGGCACGGCCCCTGGCTTCGTCCTGGAGGCCTGGCCCGCGCGGCTGTGGTTCCTACCTGGCGTGCCGCGGGAGATGAGGAAGATGTTGGCCCACCACGTGCTCCCGGCGCTCGAGGCGCGCTACCCGGGCGGGACCCTTGGACGTCTGGTCACGGTTCGCTGCATCGGCCTGGCGGAGAGCCGCGCGCAGCTTCGTTTGCGGGGCATGACGGTGCCGGGTGTGCGCATCGGGTTCCGGGCCGAGTTGCCCGAGGTACAGGTCAAGCTGCGCTTCGATCGCAGCGTCGAACCCGAAGCCGTGGATCTCTACGTGGCCGAGGTCCTCGTTCGCCTGGGATCCGCGGTGTTCGTGGTGGAAGACAGCGCGGTGCCCGGGAGTGGCGGCAGTATCGAGGAGGTGGTCGGCCGGGCCCTGCTGGCCAAGGGCGAGACCGTGGCTACGGCGGAAAGCTGCACCGCGGGCCGCCTGGCGGCGGCGCTCACGCGCAAGCCAGGATCGTCAGCTTGGATGCTCGAGGGGGCGGTGGTCTACTCGAACGAGGCCAAGGAGCGCCTCGGCGGCGTACCCCACGACCTGCTCGTGGAGCACGGCGCCGTGAGCGAGCCCGTGGCACGGGCCCTGGCGGAGGGCATCAGGGACTGCTCCGGTGCCACCTGGGGGCTGGCGACCACAGGCATCGCCGGCCCGAGCGGTGGCAGCGAGGAAAAGCCGGTGGGCACGGTGCATGTCGCCGTGGCTGGGCCGGATGGGACGCACCACCGTCAGCTCCGCCTGCCGGGCGCCCGCGTGCAGGTCATGCAGCGGGCGGTGGCGGGGGTGCTGATGCTGTTGTGGAGGCAGCTCGGGTCCTAGCTCAGGGGCACCCTTGGGCCACCGCGGAGCTGTCGAACTCGATCTCCGGACAGTCCACCACCGTAGTGGTGGTGCCGTTGACCTGCACCACGGCGCCGGCTTCCTGGTAGACGGTGGTCAGGCTGCCGTTGATGGTGACCGCGGAGCCAGCCTTGACCCAGGCCGTGACCTCGCTGCCGTTCGCCGTGAGCATGCAGCCCGACTCGACGTAGTAGGTGCCCGAGCTGGCGCTGGCCGTGCCGGTAGCGCCTTCGCACAGCCACAGCTCGAGGCCCGTGTTGCTCCAGCTGCCCACACCTTGGCCTAGCTCGACGCCGGCGGGCAAGGTGACGCTGCAGGGATCCGTGTCGGCGTCGCTGTCGGCATCGCTGTCGGCGTCGGCGTCCGTGTCGCCGTCGGTGTCGCCATCGGCATCCGTGTCCGTGTCCGTGTCGCCTTCTGGTTGCGAGTCTACCGGCGTGTTGCTGTCGATCGCGACACCTCCCTTGGTGCAGGCGGGAGCCAGAAGCAGGGCGGCGATGGTGAACGACGGGCGACGAGCCATCGAGAACCTCCAATCTTGGGCTATCCCATCTGGGCCCGCGGGCATCACTCCGCCGTGTACCGGCGCTCCGTCCGGGCGATGGGCTCACCGTCGATGGTGGCCTCGACCATCAGCGTGGCGTCCTGGCCCAAGCCTTCGATCTCGATGATGCCAGCGTCGTGCAGGCCCCAGCCTGCGGTCAGCTCGAGCTCCCCGGTCGCGACGATGTCGGCCTGGTCGAGGTCTTCATCGAAGCTCCCCCATGCCCAGCGCAGGACGACCAGGCTCTCCCTCATGGCGGAGCCGTCGCCACCCCTGGCCAGCTGCACGTTCACGTCGAGGCTCTGGCCCCCCTGCAGGATCTGGCCCGGAAGCCCCGAGAGCACCACGGCGTCGGCGGCGTTGGCCATGGGAAGGCTGTCTTCGTCGAGCAGGCCGAAGTCCTTGGCGCGCCTGTGGTAGGTGACCAGCCCGTTG
>PVBE010005483.1_pt1 | contig 10867 bp, 10 predicted proteins | sample 1631181 | NCBI WGS metagenome assembly PVBE01 (sample SAMN08397723, study PRJNA350692) | Marine metagenome, whole genome shotgun sequencing project. | isolation source: water | place: Pacific Ocean | collected 2012-04 | reverse complement strand
TCGACCTTCTCGGCGATGTGATGGTCGGTGGGCACGAAAAGGTCCTCGAGGCGGGTGCCGTGTTGTGTGGTGGCCACTCGGTGACGTCGCCTTCGATCCTCTACGGGTTGTCCGTGACGGGCGAAGTGAACCCGGGCAACTTCTGGAGGAACTCCGGTGCACAGGAGGGCGATCGGTTGATCTTGACGAAGCCCCTGGGCATCGGCGTCGTCGCCACGGCCATGAAGAAGGGTCAGGCGGACGAAGAGACGACGCAAAAAGCCCTCGAACAGATGGCGGCGTTGAACCGTTCCGCAGCCGACGCGGTGCGTGACCTGGAAGTTCACGGGGCGACCGACGTCACGGGGTTCGGCCTCATGGGCCATGGCTGTGAAATGGCCGACGGTGCTGGCCTCACCCTGGAGCTCGACAGCTCGGCGGTTCCGTTGTTTCCCGGGAGTCTGGATTTCGCGAAGGCCGGCATGTTGTCCGGTGGTTCCAAGCGCGGTCGCGAAAGCTTCGGCGACAGGTTCGACGCGGTGGACGTGGACGATGTCCTGCTCGGTCTGATGTTCGATGCCGAGACTTCGGGTGGTCTCCTCCTCTCGGTCGCCGAGGGCGACATCGGGACGGCCCTGCGCCGGCTGAACGACGCCGCGTGCTTCGAGGCGGGCGAAGTCGGTGGCTTCTACCAGCGCGAGGAAGTTACGATCAGGGTCTTCTGAGCGGAGCGCAGCTTCGAAAGGCTACTTCGCGTCGAGGCCGAGGAGCGCGCGGGCCCGTGGGCTGAGCTTCGGGGTCTTCGCCTGGTTGTGGTTCTTGAAGTCGAAAGTGAACTCGACCACGGTCGACTTCTTCACGAGAGACCTCGAGGGAACGGGAAGCCCGTTCTTGTAGGTGCCCTCTTTCTCTTCTTTCTCTTCCTCTTCCTCTTCCAGGCCGCGGCCAAGGCCACCGAGAACGATGCGGCCACCCACGCGCCCGACCTTTGACTCGGTGAAGGATCGGCCCGTGATCCGGTGGATCATCTTGGTCGCTGGATCGAAGGAGATCGCGAGGTCGACGAAGGTATCTGGTTTCGCGGCTCTGCCGCCGATCGCGCCGCCGAACGCGCGGATCGCCACCGCGCCGCCTCCCACGCCCAACGTCGTGTTGCCGCCCTTGTCGTTCGGAATCGATCCGGACCAGAGCAGCGTGCGAGCGTCGTCTTCGTCGAGACGGATGGTGTATGTCTCGACCGGCTTCCCACCGATCGCGCCGACTTCGTTGTGCAGCACCTTGTAGTCCATGTCCGCCAGGTTCGCGAACAAGGTGCTCGGGTCCAGGGCGAAGGTGAGGTCGTTGCCGTTCGCCAGCTTCGCCCGCCGCAACACCCACCCGTTGTCGTCGTCCGCGGCGATCATGCGTCGTCCGTGGAAGATCAACTGGTGGTCGTCGCCGATGTCGACCTTCAACAGGCCCTTGGCCCAGACGCCCGTTGTCGAGATCGTCCGTTCCTTGGGCTTGGCCGCTCCTCGCACGACGAACGGCGAGATGCGGTTGATCGTCTTGTGAGAGGTCGAATAGGCGAGGCTGGAAAGCCTCGCCATCGCCTCGCAAGCCTTGGCGATTTTCTCGGCTCGAGTGGGAGGCACCTTCTTCTTGGGCGCGTCCTCTTGAGCTGCGACGCCCTGGGCGCAACAGACAAGACCCAGCACGGAAGTCGTGATCGATAAGAACCTCATGGTACCTCCTACTTGTTGGCGATCTTCAGGAGCCTCTTGGCCTTGGGGTCGAGCTTCAGCGGCACGGCGTGATCGTGCTTCGTGAAGATGACGTCGTAGTCCATTCGCGAGAGGTCGTCGCCAAGACGGCGGACGGGCAGGCCGCGCTTGTAGATGCGCTTGCCGCTGTCGTCCTTCTCCTTGGCTTCCTCCTCCTCTTCTTCTTCCTGCTCGGCGCCGAGGCCACCGCCCTGCACCTTGATCTGGAATCCGCCACCGCCGCCAGTGCTCTGCTGGTAGCTGCGCGACTTGACCTTGTGGATGTAGCCGGTCGCAGGCTCGACGTACAACGCCAGATCGACGGTGATGTCGGGGAGCTGCGCCGTGTCGCCTCCGCCGCGCATCATCATCATCATGCCGCCCATGCCGCTCGAGACCGCGGGAAGTGCGCCGCTCAACGCGAAGTCCTGCGCATCCTCGCCTTCGAGCGTGATCCCGATGATCAGCACGGCCTTGTCCTTGTAGGTCGACGCCCTGTGGTTCTTGACCGACAGTGCGCTCGCCGGGAGCGCCTGGAGCGCTTCGAAGAAGCGACCCGGATCCAAGACGAACGGCACCTTGCCGCCGCTCGCGAGCCGATTGCGCCGCAGCTTCCAGGAGACGTCGTCGTTGCGCGCGACCATTCTGCCGCGGTAGGTCAGGATCTCGTCCGCGTCGTCGTTCATCGTCGCGCGGAGGATGCCGTCGAACCAGGTGCCGCGCACCGAGGTATCACCGGCGATCACCATCCCGGCGAGGTCGCCCATTTGCTTGGCGATATTCCGGGACATGGCCGAGTTCTGGGCCTCGGTCGTGCGGAAGGCCACGCCGTTGAGTTTGGCCATGCGCTTGACTGCTGCCGCGAGGGCTTCCTTGGGGTTCGCCTGCTCAGGCTTGGCTGCTGCAGCCGTGTCGTCCTGCGCCGCCAGAGCGAAGGGGAACAGGCACAACGTGACGGAGGCGAGAAGGGGGTTGAGTGTCATTTCAGTTGGGGTGGGTGAGGTATTGGAGGAGTCAGACTCGAGGTATGGGGGGCCATGACGGTCGATACGGGCCTTTCCTCCCCGCGATCGGGATAGTAGTCGCGACGGTCCTGAATCAGTCGCCCGAGCGGTCGGGCTCGTCGTCGATCGGGGCCGCCGTTGGATCGGAATCGGAGTCCCCCGGCTCCCCCTCGGGGTCCTCACCCCGCTCTGTGCGCAGTTCATCCAACAGGTTACGCATGCGCTCGGCGCCCTCGACGCTTTCATCGTACCGGAACGTCAGCGTCGGTACCGACCGGGTGTGCAGCACGTGGGCGACCTCCCGACGCAGGAACCCTGCCGCCCGGTCCAGGGCCGACGCCGTCAGCCGCTGGGCTTTTGCATCGCCCAGCATGGTCCAGAAGACCTTGCACTGCTGCATCTCTTTGTCCATTTCGACGCGCGAGATGGTCACGAAGCCCACGCGTGGGTCCGAGATCTCGTGCACCAGGGCGGTAGCGATCCGCTCCTTGATCTGGCGTTGGATGCGTGCGATTCGGCGCTCGTTCATTGCGGGCTGAAGATCTCGATGCGGTGGTCGGCGAGGGTCGCGTCGCGCCAGTCCTGAAGCGTGTTGAGGATCTTGTCGAGCACGCTGTTGAGCATCGCGATGTCGCTTCCGGCGACCGCGATGCCAAAAGTGGCGAGCGTCCACTCGTCCTGGTCGTCGGTCTCGGCGATCGAAACGTTGTAGCTGCGTCGCAACCGTTCCCGCATGCTCTTGATGACGCTGCGCTTGTCCTTGAGCGATGTCGCGTACGGGATCTCGACGGTGAACTGCAGCACACCGATGTGCATCATGGTTCGAACGGGTGCAGGTGGTGTGGGAAAGAGACTACCCTGAGGCACCGCTATTCCAGCTTGCGGGGGACGAACTTGACGGTGAAGAACTCGAGTTCGTCGCCGATCTTCACGTCGTTGAAATCGGTGACCGTCAAGCCGCACTCGTAGCCGGACTTGACCTCGCGCACATCGTCGTCGATGCGCCGCAAGCTTCCGAGCTTGCTACGGTATACGGCTGTGCCGTCTCGCGTGACCCGCACGCGGTGATTGCGGTTGATGAATCCGTCGGTGACCAGGCAGCCAGAGATGTTGCCGAACTTGCTCGACTTGAAGATCGCCTTGATCTCGGCGTGGCCTTCGACCTCTTCGATCTCGTCGGGCTTGAGCAGGCCTTCTAGGGCGAGCTTCAAGTCGTCGAGGAGCTTGTAGATCACCTCGTAGTGCCGGATCTCGACTCCAGCCCTGTCGGCGGCGACGCGAGCGGCAGGTTCGGGGATCGTGTTGAACCCGATGATGATCGCTTCGGACGCTTCGGCGAGGCTGACGTCGTTCTCTGTCACGGCGCCGAGGCCGCGGTGGATGATGTTGACTCGCACTTCGTCGGTGCCGATGTCGGCGAGGCCGTTGCGGATCGGTTCGAGCGAGCCTGTCACGTCTGCCTTCAGGATGACCTTGAATTCGTCGACCTGCTGGTCGGCGATCTTCGCCGCGATGTTCTCGGCAGTGATCCGAGAGCGGTCCGCCAGATCGTTCGCGCGAGCCCGGCGTTGCCGCTCGTCGACGACTTCCTTGGCCTTCTTCGCATTTTCGACGACGAAGAACTTATCGCCCGGAGTAGGAAGCTTGGCCAGGCCCGTGATCGATACCGGCGTGGAGGGGCCGGCCTCGGTGATCCGCTTGCCGTGGTCGTCGACCATGCCGCGGACGCGAGAGTGGCTCTCGCCGCAGATCACCATGTCGCGGACGCGGAGCGTTCCGTCGGTGACCAACACGTTTACGACGATGCCCTGCTTGGCCGACTGCCGCGATTCGATCACGACGCCCGACCCCGGAGCTTCCGGCTTGGCTTGTAGTTCGAGTAGTTCGGCTTCGAGGAAGATCTTCTCGGTCAACTCGTCGAGTCCCTGGCCCGTGAGCGCGGACACGTTGACCATCTGGACGTTGCCACCCCATTCCTCGGCTTGCAGGCCCTTCACTGAGAGTTGCTGGCGCGTCTGCATCGGGTTCGCACCAGGAGTATCCGACTTGTTGATGGCGACGACGATGGGGACCTTGGCCTGGAGCGCGTGGTTGATCGCTTCCTCGGTTTGCGGCATGACGCCGTCGTCGGCTGCGACGACGAGCACCACGATATCGGTCAGGCTGGCGCCGCGCGCACGCATGGACGTGAACGCCGCGTGGCCGGGAGTATCCAGGACGACGAGCTCGTCGTTACCCTTGGTCGTGATCTTGTAGGCGCCGATGTGCTGGGTGATGCCTCCGGCCTCGCCCTTGACGACGTCGCTGGATCGCAGCGCGTCAAGGAGAGTCGTCTTGCCGTGATCGACGTGGCCCATGAACGTGAGCACTGGGGCGCGGTTGTCCGAAGAGATGTCTTCGCTCGCGCTCACGAAGGTCTCGAGCAGCAGCTTTTCGGCCTCCTTGTGTTCGACGATCTTGATGTTGCGCTCGGTTTCGAGACCGATGAGTTCGACTTCTTCCTCGTCGAGGAAGGAGTTGATGGTCTTGCCAGCGATCTTGAGCTTGAAGGTGAGTGCCGCGATCAACTCGTTGACCTTGACACCGAGCGCCTCGGACAGACCCTTGACGGTGATCGGCGGTTCGATCTCGATGATCTTGTCCGGATCGATCGGCGTGCTGATGCTGCCGATCCCGCTCGACTTCCGCCGACCGCGACCCTGATCACGCCCGCGTCCGCGAGCCGGTCCACCTCTGATTCCGGGGCCGCGACGACCAGGGCCGGTGCGGGTGGCGGAGCGGGTCGAAGTGTGGGACAGCGCCTTCATGCGAAGGGCGTGATCCACCGAGTTCGGGTCTCGCGGCGCAGATCGGCGGTTCGCGTCGCGAATCGTCGACTCGGGCAACTGCACCTTGCCGACGACCTTCGCCTTCATCTGCGGCTTGATCAGGCGCTTGACGACCCTTTCCTCGGCAGGCGGTTTCGCAGGGGCCTCGGTCGCTTCGGCGGCGGCGTCAGCCGGGGCAGAGTCCGCGGCACTCGCGGGCGGTTTCTCCTGGGATGGAGCCGCGACGCTCTCGTCCGGAGCGGTCGATGCCGGAGCGTCCGTCGTTTCGGCGGACGCTGTTTCAGTCCCCGTGGCTTCCGCCTCCGGGGAAGCGGCGCTGTCCGCTTCGGTCTTCGCGGCGGGAACCTCCTTGGCGGGGGCCTGAGGTGTGGCCTCGGGTTCCGGCGCTGGCGTCGGTGTTTCGGCGACTGGTTCCTCGGTGGCGGTCGCGGCTACGGGTTCCGGCTTTGCTGCCTCGCCGAGCACCTTCTTCGGCTTGGTGCCCGCGGGCGGCAACGCCTTCTTCAGGGACCGCTTCTTGGGGATCCTCTTGAGGCTGGTGCCGCCTCCCGTGTCCGTGTCCGTGTCCGTGTCCGCGGGGGGCTTCGAGGTCTTTGACCGCAGTCCCTGGGCCTCGAGCATGCCGATGGCCCTCATCTGGTCGGCATCGTCGAGTGCGGACATGTGGCCCTTCACCGAGAAACCGAGGTTTCGCAGGTACTCGGCCATCTCTGGCCCTTTCATGCCGTACTGCTTGGCTAGTTCGTAGACGCGTAGCTTGGTCAAGCCTTCTCCTGATCTGGCGGTGGATTAGCCGTCGGCCTTCGGGGCGGCGGGATCGGTTTCGGTGTCGCTGGAACTCTTGGTCCCCGCGCCTTCTGCGGCAGCGACGGCGGTTGGCTCCGGTGTGGTGGTCGTATCTGTGCTGGCTTCTTCGGGGTTCGCGGTGTCAGCACCGTCGCCAGCCGAGCCAGGTTCCGTCGAATCGGTACCAGCGGAGTCAGTGCCTTCCGAGTTCGCATCGGTCGAAGCAGTGTCGGGGGTATCGCCCTCGCTACCTTCCTTGGTTTCACCATTCTCGCTCTTGGTGTCGGCGACCATGGACTCCTCGAGTTCCGCGCGGGTCATGATGTCGATATCCCAGAGCGAGAGCTTGCTCGCGAGACGAACGTTCTGGCCCTTGCGACCGATGGCGAGCGACAGTTGGTCTTCGTCGACGAGCACGAGGGCCTTGCGGGTGCTCGGCTCGAGTTCGATGTGGGACACTTCGGCGGGCTTGAGCGCGTTCGCGATCAGCATGTCCGGCTCGGTGCTCCATCGGATGATGTCGATACGCTCGCCGCCCAGTTCGTCGATGATGGACTTGATCCGCGTCCCGCGCACGCCGACGCATGCACCGACACAGTCGACCTTGTCGTCCGTGGAGTGCACCGCGAGCTTGGTGCGGTAGCCGGGTTCGCGCTCGATGCGGCGGATGTCGATGATCCCGTCGGCGATCTCGGGGACTTCGAGTTCGAAGAGGCAGCGCACGAGGTCGCGGTGGCCGCGGGTGAGAATCACTTTCACCCGGGTGCCGACCTTTTTGACCTCGAGGACCATCGCGCGAATGCGGTCGCCGATGTTGTAGACCTCACCGCGCACTTTCTCGGCGCGGGGGAGGATGCCCTCCATGTTGTTGCCGAGGTTGACGATGACCGTGTCGCCTTCGAACCGTTGCACGGTCCCGTTGACGATCTCGCCGATCTTCATCTCGAACTCTTCGTAGAGGCGATCCCGCTCCGCTTCGCGCACCTTGACGTTGATGCTCTGCTTGACCGCCTGGGCGAGAATTCTTCCCTCGGACTCCAGCGAAATCTCGTAGTTCGACACCCACTGTCCGGACTCGCGATCGATGGTGATCTCGAGGTCTTCGATTCCGTACTTCTTTGCCAACGCGGCTGCGACGGCAAACTCGATCGAATCGAATAGACCTTCCTTGTCTATTTCCTTGTCGCGAGCGAGCGTGTCTATGTATCGAAGGATGTCTTCTGAAGCCATGATGGGGTAGTGCGCGGTACACAGAAAAACCCAGCACGCTGCCGGAATTTCTGCCAGGAACATGTGTGATCTCCTGCACCGCGGTTGCAGTTCGGAGAGCGAACCGAAAACAAAGCCCCCTCCACAGCAAATGAGAAAGAGCGGGAAACCCGCTCTTGCTGAGGACTAGGGGGACTAGCGCGCGGAGATGGTATCCGAGCCTTTCGGGTCGTCAAGGATTCGCGCGGAACACCGTACACTTGGGGTAAACTCACTTGATGTCGATTCACGCCTCGCAAGCCCTTTTGATCCGGCGATTTGCCGTCGAGGACGCTGTATTGCTCGGTGCTTGGCTGACCGCGGTCGGCCTCGGAGTGCCTTCGGCTGTTGCCACCGAGACCTGGGCGAACCGGATCATCACGGACCCCCATATCAGCTGCTGGGCGGCACACGATCGTATGGGTAGGGTGCTGGGGTTCTTCAGGCTGGACACGGGTCCGGATCTGCAGTCCGAAATCACCCTGATCGTCGCTCCCGGTCAGCGGCGCAGCGGGATCGGTCGGCGGTTGCTCGACGAGGCTCTCGACCAGGCCCGCAGTCGGGGTATCTGCAAGATCCGCGCGGTCGTCAACGAGACCAATGCCGCGGCGCTCGAGTTCTTCGGTGAGGCAGGGTTCTCGTCCAACGGTCACAATACGCCTGGAAACATTCACTTACATCGTTTTCTCCACCGCGCGGATCGGCAGCCGCCGCTGGAGATCTGACCCCTCCCCGATCGCTCTCGATGGCCCCAATCGAGATTCTCTCCGCCCCGCTCGATCCTGTCCGGGTCCTGTGTTTCGCCCCGCACCCCGACGACGAGGTGCTTGGCCCTGGCGGCACGTTGCTCCTGCACGCACGATCGGGTGGTGACGTCCGCGTGGTCCTCGCCACGGACGGCGCGGCCGGGGATCCGGATCGCCACTTCGACCCTGCGGTCTACCCGGAGCTCCGTCGCGCCGAGAGCCGGCGCGCCATGGAACTTCTCGGGGTGCCGGAGCCGCTGTTCTGGGGATTGCCCGACAGCTGCGAAATCGCGGAGTCGGACAAGCTGAGGTTGATCGAGCTGGTCCGGGAGGCCGTGACCGATTTCGCGCCGGAAGTGGTCTATCTACCCTGGCGACAGGACAACAATCGGGACCACCTCGTGCTCCACGAGGTCGTCGTACGCGGTTTGCGTGAATCGAAATACGTCGGGGACGCGCGCGGCTACGAAGTGTGGGCGCCGAATCCGATGCCGGATCTCGTCGTCGACATCAGCGACGTGGTGCAGGAAAAGCGCGAAGCGCTCGCGTGCTACGAGACGCAGTTTGCCTACGGGGATCTCGGGCACCAGGTGTTCGGCATGAACGCCTACCGCAGCCTGCTGCTCGAAGAAACCGGGGCCTACGGCGAGGCCTTCCAGCGCATCGATCTGTGAGCCACTCGCGATAGGGCCGAGTCAGCCCTCGATCATCGCATCGATTCGCTTGCAGCTATCATCGCGCCGCAAGATGTTGCACAGGGAGCGGGCGTTCAAGGGGCTGAAAGGTCATGAGGCCTTCGACGCGTTCGCCGCCTCGATTCCCAGGGACTGATTGCATCGCGAATGAAATGGACCCGAGGTAGAGTGCGGCGCGTGAAGACCCGCGCACAGAAGTGGCCGCAGTCAGATGAGTCCCGATTGCCCTCTCGACGCTCGTTCCTCGGCGCGGTTGGGCTGGCGAGCCTGGCTGCTTGCGCCGGGACGCCGACGATCAGGCCACGCGGTCGACTGAAGCAGTCTGTCGCCGGCTGGTGTTTCATGAATCAGGGTCCGCGTTGGGATATCGAGACGCTGGCGCACAACGCGGCGACCCTCGGTTGCCAGGCTCTCGAACTGGTCGATCCGAAACACTGGGACGTCTTGAGCCGGCACGGGTTGATCTGCGCCGCGACCAAGTCGCACACGTTCGTCCGCGGCATGAACAACCCCGGGCACTGGCCCGAGTGCCATGCGAAGCTCCGCACCGCGATCGGGGCGACTTCTGCCGCGGGGTTCCCCAACGTGATGACCTTCACGGGATTGATGGACACCTCGAAAGAACCGAACGGCAGCGTCGTCGGGTCTCGGCAGGGCATCGACAACTGCGTGCGTGCCTACAAGGAGATCGTGGGACTGGCCGAGCGTTCGAAGGTGACTCTCATCCTCGAACCCCTCAACACCCGCGACGCCGCGCCGATGAAAGGCCACCCGGGCTATCTCGGCGACCACGTCGATGAGTGCGCGGAGATCATCCGCCGTGTGGGTTCGCCGTCGCTGAAGTTGTTGTTCGACGTCTACCACATCCAGATCATGGACGGTGACCTCATCCGTCGCATCCGCGAGCTTCGCGAGTCCATCGCCCACGTGCAGGTCGCGGGTTGTCCTGGTCGCGGGCCGTTGGGGCTGGATCAGGAGATCCAGTACGCCGCGGTGATGCGAGCCTTCGCCGACATCGGCTACGATGGATACATCGGTCACGAATGGATCGCGACGGGCGATGCCGACGCGCAGTTGGCGGAAGCCGTCGGGATCTGCACTGTTTGATCGAATCTCCCTGTGCGGTCTCTACGGTGCGGGTATTTCCAAGTTGCAGACAAGGGCTGGGTCGCGCCCAGAGCGCCCCATGACATGTTTAGATCATGGACCTGATCAGCCTGCACGGCTGGCGCGCGGGCACCGTGCCCGCCAGCGTCGAGGTCGACGTCAAGCAAGGGGGTGACGCGGTCGCGGGCTTCGTGATCGTTGGTGGTCGCAACCGGTACGCCGGGGCACCGGGTTTGGCGGTGTTCTACCCACTCGAACCGCTGAAGTCGGGTGTGTCGGTAAGTGTTGTGTTCAAGCAACCGGGTGGAGCGACCGTGCAGAACTGGCGGTTCACGCCGAAGTAGCCTGGACCCCGTTCGAAAGGGGCGCGGTTGCGTGCAGATTCTCAGGCTCCAAACCTGTATCCATGGGCGGCCCATGTCCGCACCACGCGTCGTCCTGAACCAGAAAGCGTCGAAGCTCGCGTCGAAGGGCCAGGCGTGGTTCTTCGGTGACGACTTTCAGGACGGGGAACAGCCGGATGGCATCGTGCGCATCTCGTCCGAGCGCGGGTTCAACTTCGGACTCGGTTTCCACTCCTCCCAGTCGCGCATCCGTGTCCGCCGTTGCGGTACGTGGCCCGGCGACGACGTGCCGGACTCCGGGTCGTTCTTCGCGGAACGGCTCGGTGCCGCGCTCGCCCAACGGGAACACCTGAACGAAGAACCGCGGGGCGTAAGGCTGGTGCACGGC
>PVBE010575980.1_pt1 | contig 10868 bp, 6 predicted proteins | sample 1631181 | NCBI WGS metagenome assembly PVBE01 (sample SAMN08397723, study PRJNA350692) | Marine metagenome, whole genome shotgun sequencing project. | isolation source: water | place: Pacific Ocean | collected 2012-04 | reverse complement strand
GGGAGTTCGGGTCGATGAAGGTGGTCAGGTTGAAAGAACCACTCTTTAAGGAAGTTCTCAAGGAAGTAATTTTGGATCAACAACAATATGAAAGAGCTGTAGCATCATTGCACGAGAAGAACATTGTTGATCTTTTTACTCGCAATAAATTTAATGTTTCCAAGCAATTGTACGCTGATTTTCTGGACCTTGACTCAACGTTTCAACACCCTGGACTTTCTGTTGTGGACTATAACACAGATGGGTGGGATGATCTCTACTTAATGGGCAGGTGGGGAGCGAATCAGATGTTTCGCAATAATGCTGATGGGACATTCACAGACGTGGCCAAAGAGATAGGCTTAGATATTAAAGGTCTATGCAACTGTGCAACTTTTGCTGACTTTGATAATGATGGGGATCCGGACGTATTTATTGGGAGAAGTTTGGAAAGGTCACTTTACTTGGTAAACGAAAAAGGGCGATATAATGACCGAACAAAAGAGGTCTGCAGGTCATTACTCATGCCGTATCTTGTTTCAACAATTTCGGCTGTCGATTATAATCAGGATGGTTTACTTGACGTTTATCTAGGTCTATATGGTCCTCCTCAGAAGAGCGATAGCCCCGAGAGCTGGGTTAACAGATTCTTTCCGACGAGCATGGCAAAGGAAATTTTGAAGAGGTCGTCTCAATCTCACCGCTATATAAATCGCTTAGGGCCTCCTAACCTTTTGTTGGTTAATCGGGGCAATGGTCAGTTTTCTGTTGCTCCAGAATCTAGGGAAATCGCTGAGTGGCATAGCACATATCAGAGCGTGTGGAGTGATTTTGATCAGGACGGAGATCAGGATGTATATATATGCAATGATTTTGCTCCTGACCATCTTTATCGGAACGAAGGCCCTAGAGGCTCTTCAGGTGAGCCGCGTTTTGTTGACGTGACCAAAGAATTGGCTGGAGAGTCTATGCAAGGATTCGGGATGGGGGCCTCTTGGGGTGATTATGACAGGGACGGCAAACTTGATCTTTACGTATCAAATATGTTTAGTAAGGCTGGAAGGCGAATCACTCGGTCCATAGAGGGTCTGGATCCTCGCGTTCCATATGCAGCCCGTGGGAACCTGCTTTTTAAAAATAAAAGTTTTGGTTTTGATCAGGTCGCTGGAGTCGAAGCCGAATCTGTTAACGTTGCCAAAGTGGGGTGGGCGTATGGCGCTCAATTTGTTGATGTTGATAATGATGGATGGCTGGACATCTATTCTGCTAGTGGATTTTATACTGCGCCGGAGCAGATATCTACTGAGAAGGACTTGTGAAGTGTTTTCTGGCGCGCGGTCGTAGTCGCTGATCCAAACAAAGGAAGCACCATTATAAGGTCCGATCTCTTTAAAGAAACAACGGTTGAGGCTGCTAAAGAGTTGTCAGGAGACTATTGGGGAAGGGATTCACTTAGTGGCAATGAAAGGAACCGACTCTTTATTAACCATGAGGGTAAACAGTTCATAGACGTGAGCAACGTTTCAGGGGCGGATCATATTGGTGATGGTAGGAGTGTTGTTCTTTGGGATTACAATCACGATGGCCTAACAGACATCGCTTCAGTAAATACGAACAGACCTAAGCTCGTTTTTTATAGAAATGAGACTGACAAGATAAAGACACAAAAAAATAACTTTTTGGCTCTTCGGTTGATCGGTGGGAATAAAACAGATTCTAAAAGCAGCCGTTATTCCAATCGTGATGGTTATGGAGCAAAGATCCAAATTAAATGTGACGAAAGCTCTTTTTATGAGGAGCACAGATGTGGGGAAGGGTTCAGTGCCCAAAACAGTAACACCCTAATAATTGGTGTCGGGAAGGAGTCAATGATTCGTTCAGTAACTATTAGTTGGCCGAGTGGGCACTTAACTGAGCTGCCGAATCTTCGTCTTGGTAGCCTTGTTACTGTTCACGAAAATAGTGAGGATTCACCTAATGGGAAGGCCTTTACAGTGGAGTCGTATGTCCGGTAAAAGTGAATTTTAGAAATTGGTTCCACGGCAGATGATTGGAGCCTTGAAAGGATTATTATTATTTCTTGTGTGTTATTTTGTGTAATGAGTTTATTCCAAGTCCCTTCGAGACTGTATTCACTTTGCCCGGCCAAAGAATTTCAGCATCTAAAGGGCCTTTTAAATTTCCCAGCCCAAAGTGAAGGGTCATTTCGCTCTGGTTGCCTTCTCCGGTACCTGTCTGAACATGTCTCGTCATGATGGAATCCTTTGAGTGGATCTTAACGATAGAGCCAATGGCAGAACGGTTGATCTTTTTCCCGTCTCCGGCCAGTTTTATTTTTATCCAGTTCCCTCGTTTGCTGTTATTTTGAAATATCTTTCCTGCAGTGCAAAGATCGAGGTCCCCATCGTTATCGATATCTGCCCAGGCAGACTGATAAGTTGCTGGAAGATTTTGGAGACCCTCATTTGATGTAACGTTGGAAAATTTCCATTCTCCTTCATTGCTATAAAGGACAGGAAAGTTTTTTATATTACCGCTGCCCACTCCATAGACCGTAGTAAAATAAAGGTCCAGATCCCCATCGTTATCAAAGTCACCGAAGCTTGGTGATGCGAAGGATTCTTGCCAGGCCAGTCCTGAGTCACTGCTCTTGTCTTCGAATTTGTATCCAAATTTACTGCCCTTGTTACGGAGAAACTGGGGATGATCCTGGCCCGGTCTAGGATGGCTGAAATTGCCTACAAACAGATCAATTAACCCATCGTTATCTAAGTCATCGAAGCAAGAACCTATGGTGTGTCCGCTGACCTGATACTTTATACCGCCAGTATAGTTAATGAGGCCTGATGGGTTTCCTGCTGTTCCATAATCTTCGGCCATATTATTTAATTTTCCTTTGCCGTCATTGATTAGGAGATGATTTGGTTGAAGTCTGTAATTTGAAACATAAATGTCAGGATATCCGTCCTCGTTGAAATCCGAAGCGCAGACGCCTCTTGCTGAATAGCATGCCCCGTCTTTGCTTCTCCATTCTTCTTTAAATTTCCCGTCTCCGAGATTGATAAATAATGCATCTGGATGGACCTTTTGTTGCCAGATTTCATATCCGCCCACATAAAGGTCGATGAGTCCATCATTATTGATGTCGATCCAAACTGCGCCCATTGAATTGATGGTAGGAAGTTTTGGGAAATCTAATTGTTCGAAAGTTCCATCACCTCTATTGCGATGAAGAGAGCCGGCTCCCGTGTATTGGAATAGATCAATGTTTCCATCATTATCAAAATCGCCCCAAACGACCGAGCCTCCTGGGGCATTGGACTTAGATGCAGGGACAAATTTATTCCCTTTATCATTCATGAAAAGTGATCCTGCGTGGATGTCTACAAAGCCATCATTGTTATAATCTGCGAAAGCGGCTTTACCGCCGCCTGAAAATCCGAACTTTTCAGTGGCGTCAATGAATTGTGATTTGAGTTGCGAAGAACTGAATCCCAATACGAGAATTGTCAAAATGCATTTCATTTTCATGAGTTATTTTCTCAAGTACGTAAGTGTCAGTCAATTAACAATTGTATTGCAAAGTTAAGGGCCTTCACTGTTCCGTTGGGTGAATCGCAAATGAATGTCATGCCGTTGGCCTGTTCACCTCTTGGACAGCATTTTTGCTTTCAATCACGTGTGGGGCTGTTTCGTTGAGGTTCCCGGCTACTTTTCGGGCTTCGACAAGGAATTGCTTCATTTTTCCAAGTTGCGCTTTAAATGTCGGTTCTTTGGCAAGGTTGGTGTATTCCTGAGGGTCATCCTTTATTATTTATAATTCAAAGAATTAGCATTTTTTCCTGCAATAACATGCAGATCGAGCGTTAATCTCAAGGCGTAAGTCAGGTATTGCAATGGAGGGCGGTTTACTAAATCATTGTAGATTCTGAGGAGGGAGCTGGTGGTAGAGGCGTTGATCCTGATTTCGCTCCATTTAGCCAATCATCGATTGAAAACAAATCACTATGTCCAAATTTGAAAATTACACGAACACCAGCGAAAACTATGATCTGACCAGGCAACCAGTCGGTCTGGAGTTAATCTTTGGAGCCCTAGCCTGTGGGTCTCGGATTCTAGGCGACCAAATTGTCCTCGATGCTGGGTGCGGGACGGGTAATTACTTGGCCGCCCTCGCTAGCAAGGTCGCACGCGTTGAGGGAGTGGAGCTTAACTTGGGGATGCTGGAGACAGCACGAACGAAGACGGCGAACCTTTCGAAACTGCGGTTACAACAGGGCTCAATTCTCGAACTGCCAATTGAAGACGGCTCTTGTGATGGGGTAGTGGTAAACTACGTTCTCCACCATCTTGAGGACGGTTCAGATTTAGACTTCGCTGCGACACGGAGTGCAGTTGCAGAGTGTTGCCGTGTCCTTGCCCCGGGAGGCACGCTAATTATTCAAACCTGCTACCCTGAGCAGTATCGCCAAGGCTATTGGTATTCCGCGCTCATCCCGGCCGCGATCGACCGTTTGATCCATAGGTTCATTCCGTTACAGTTATTGGAGCAGGGCATGAGAGAAGCGGGTCTGGCGCCGGTTGGCCGCTTGGTATCCCTTGACGAGGTGCTGCAGGGAGAAACCTACCTTGATCCACTCGGGCCGACGCGGCAGGAGTGGCGTGATGGTGACTCAAGTTGGGCTCTCGTGGAAGAAGTGGAGATGGCGAGCGTGATGGCTGAAATTAAACGTATGATCGAGGACAGCTCAATGGACGAATTTCTCGCTGGACGGGAAGAGCTTCGTCGGCAGCATGGGCAAGCGACTTTCGTTATTGGCCGGAAACTTGAGTAATGGCTGCAAGGGAACGTGGACGATTGACGCGCTGGTTGTCTAGCGCGCCTTCATGGGTCCTAGTTATTTTTGCTATCGGGACTTCCTTCTCAACGTACTTCTGTATGTACGCGTTCCGTAAGCCGTTCTCTGCGGCCCAATTCGAGGGCCTTTCTCTGCTAGGGACACAGATCGAATTGAAGACGGCGTTCGTGATCAGTCAGGTCATCGGATACGCACTGTCCAAGTATTTGGGTATTAAGTTTTGTTCGGAGATGACACGCGGCCGGAGACTCTCCATGCTCATCGGCCTTGTGACTGTCGCCGAGATCGCGTTGCTGTTGTTCGCAGTGCTGCCGTCGCAACTTAAAATCTTTGCCCTCTTTGCCAACGGTCTGCCACTGGGGATGGTCTGGGGATTAGTGGTCTGGTACCTAGAGGGGCGCCGCACCTCGGAACTGCTGCTGGCAGGTCTCTCGTGTTCTTTTATCCTTGCTAGTGGGGTTGTGAAAGATATCGGTCGATGGCTGATGGGTGAATATGGATTATCCGAGTTCTGGATGCCGTTCGCCACTGGTCTCATATTTCTTTTGCCCTTCATGATTTCAGCGCTCTTGCTCGATCAGCTTCCAGATCCGAGCCACGATGACGAGGCCGAGAGGACTCAACGAGAGCCCATGGACGGAGCGCAACGAATCAGCTTCCTCAAGCGGTTCTTAGTTCCGCTGTCTATGTTGTTCTTCGCCTATATCTTCCTCACCGCCTACCGCGATTACAGGGACAACTACGGTGTTGAGATTTTCACCGAACTGGGCTATGGCGGGGCACCGGGAATTTTTTCCATTAGTGAGATCTGTGTGGCGTTCGGGGTACTTGTTCCCCTTGCTCTACTATTCCTCATCCGGGACAATTTTTTCGGGTTGCTTGCTGCATTCGGGTTGATGATATTAGGAACTTTATCGCTGGGGATTAGCACTCTATTGCTTGACCACGGTGCGATTAGTGGCCTCTCTTGGATGATTCTCGTCGGGGTCGGATCCTACCTTGCCTACGTACCTTACGGATCGATTCTCTTTGACCGGATGATTGCACGAGCTCACGTGATAGGTACGGCGGTCTTCGCTATCTACGTCGCCGACGCTCTTGGTTACACCGGTTCGATGGCGATCCTTCTGTTCAAAGATCTAATTGCGGGTGAGGTTACCCGCCTAGACTTCTTCCGCTCTTTCACGTATATCCTTTGTGTCGGTTCGTCCGGGCTCATCTTAGCAAGTGCGATTCTGATCCTGAGGAAACGTAAGACCAGGATTAGAGCTGCATGAAATAAGCTAAGATTCAAATTTATATGAACGATCACCAAGGTGGCATCGCATAAAAATGGCAGGCGCGTTTCTGCGCAGTAATTCTATCTATCGCGGAGTTTGCTGGTTTTCCCATTGGGTGTCGTCTTTAAAATTGTTATGTTAGAAGAATCCCTTTCAGTTAGGACTTGGGTATTAGTTATATTTGGATTTTTTCTATTGCCGGTAGCAGCCAATTTAATTGCAGGCAAACAAGTTTGGCGTGGTGGTGGCTGATTTTATCAAGCACTCTAAATCTTGCTTGCGGTCACTAGCTATAATCTTTGGAGGATTTTGTAATTGGTTGGTTTGGAGTAAGGTGTTACGTTTTAAAAGTTAAATTCTTATGATTTCTGTTCGTGCTTCAATAAAATCCGGATCATTCATTTTCGCATTGGTTACCTCACTAATGGCGGGGTTGGGTAAGGCAATTGTAATAAATGAGATTCACCATAACCCTCCTGATAATACAGTTAGGCAGGAATTTATTGAGCTCTTTAACCCTGGAGAAGATGAAGTGAATCTTGGTGGGTGGCGTTTATCGGGGGCCGTTAATTATTTATTTCATGAAGGTGTTAAGATAGGGGCTGGTGCATACTTGGTCATAGCGGAAGATCCTGACACATTGAGGGAGACTCTTAATGTATCAGCGTTCGGGCCATATGAGGGAAATTTGGATTCTGACGGCGAAACTCTTAGGCTCCGGAATCCGAGCGACGATGTTGTTGATTTGGTTGATTATAGGACAGGTTTTCCATGGCCAGTGGCTTCGAGTGGAGAAGGGGCTTCGATGGAGCTTCTGAATCCATCGCTAGACAATTCGTTGGGTAGCTCCTGGAAGGCCTCTGCTCCTCAAGTCAGTCTTAATGAAGCAACGCTTTTTGGTTACAAAGATGGTTCATGGGATTGGAGGTCAGGTGATTCTGAAGCTTCAAATCCTATCAGTGATTGGAGGTACGAGGAATTTGAATTTGATAATGACTGGACTAGAGGGGTTCAATCTCCGATCGGATACGGGAGAGTCAATGGGGTCACTTTGAATACAACGCTCGATGACATGAGGGGCAATTATAGCAGTGTATTTTTGCGTAATAATTTTGATGTTGCTATCGGTGAAATTCCTTCGGTTATCAATGTTCATTATGTCGCCGACGATGGTTTTATTCTATGGATTAATGGCCAAGAAGTTGAACGGATGAATTATGAAGGGGATCCGTCCTTTGATGCTAGGGCATCAGGAACTGGTGACGAGGGCAAAGAGTACATCAAGGTAATTAAAAACCCTGGTGCCTTTTTAGTTGAAGGGAATAACACGGTAGCAGTGCAATTGTTTAATTCTAGTCCATCGAATAGTGACCTTGGCTTTGATCTTGAAATAATAAGGCCCAAACTCGAAGAGGCCGTTTACACTCCTAGCCCGGGTTCAAGGAACACTGCTTTTTCAACAAATTCTCCTCCCAATATTCGTAAGGTTAGGCATGAGCCGGAGACGCCAAGCTCAAGTGATTCGGTGATCGTTGGTGCTAAAGTAACAGATCCTGATGGTGTCCATTCAGTGACGCTTGAATATTGTGTAATTGAACCTGGATCATTTGTCCCGGCTAAGATTCCTCATCCGGTTCCAAATATCCCAGTCAATAATCCTCAACAGGATAATCCGGACTACGAAAAAGGGTGGGTTTCAGTCCCGATGGTTAAAAATGGGAACCAAGGAGAATTTGCTTCTGAGGAAGATGTTTACAGTGCTCTAATTCCAGCTAATGAGAATCGCTCGCTGGTGCGGTATCGTATTATTATTGAAGACATTAAAGGTGCTAGAATTCGAGCACCTTTTATTGATGATCCATCACTTAACTTTGCTTATTTTGTTTACAATGGAATTCCAAACTATGAAGGGCAAGCAGGCTCTTCTTTGGAGTCTTTGCCGGTATATCATCTGATTACTAGAAAGTCTGATTATGCTGATTGTTATGCATATAACGGAGGAAAACAGATAAATCAGGGAACGCAGGCTCGGTTTTATTATAACTGGCAAGGGGCCATGGTTTATGACGGAGTAGTGTATGACAATATAAAGTATAGGCTCAGAGGAGCCAATGGCAGATACTATAATCGAGGAAAGAGGTCGATGCGCTTTCGTTTCAATGACGGTTCCTTTTTTCAGGCCAGAGATCATAATGGGAAAAAACACCCCAACAAGTGGAGAACATTAACGACGGGTAAGGGGTTTGATAATCGAGGGACATTGACCTATGGCCTCAATGAGGCAGTATCTATGTATCTTTTTAATAAGATTGGAGTCCCTGGGGCTAGGACTCATTGGGTTCACTGGAGAGTAATAGATGATGAAAAGGAGGCGCCAGATCAGTGGAGGGGGGATTTTAATGGTCTCAACTTTATAGTGGAAACTTATGACGTGAGATTCATGGAATCGCATGAATTGGAAAAGGGAAACTTATACAAGTTGATTAATCAGACCTCCGATTGGAGGCAGCAGCAAAGATACCAGGCAGCATTTGCACCCAATAACGGGCGTGACCATTCAACTATTGAGAATCAGCTCGATGGTAGGGACTCGGCTGACTTTATAAGAGCTCACGTGAATGTGCACAAGTGGAACCGGTGGCATGCTCTGGCTGAGGCGATACGGCATTATGATTTTTGGCCCAGCGCTAACAAGAACATGGTCTATTATTTTGAGCCTGATTATTTGCCTGCAAATAATTATAACGGGAAGCTTTGGATTTTACCGTGGGACACTGACGCGAGTTGGGGGCCGACCTGGAACAGTGGTCATGATGTAGTTTATAATGCTTTGTTTTCTGCTGGTGGTGGTGGAGCAGATGGAAATTCGACGCCAGATCTTTGGCCTGAATATTTTAATGAAGTTCGCGAACTTAGAGATCTTCTATGGCAAGAAGACCAGCTCAATCCGATCATTGATGCTTTTGCGGCGCAATTAGAGCCATTAGAAAAGGCAGATTCAGCTAGGTGGAAGGGAGCGCCTTCAGACGCAGGAACCTATTCTGGCATTGGAGGGGCCGGAGCATCCTCAATAGCGTCACTTGTCAGGGACATGAAAAGATTTGCCTTCTCAGGAGGGTCTTGGCCTGGAGGAAGTGTAGGTAATGGCGGTAGAGCTGCTCACTTGGACTCATTGCAAAGATCAAATGGGGAAGGTGGAAAAGTGCCGAGGAAACCTACGATCACGTTCATTGGTAATGATGGGTTTAAATCTAACGATCTAGTCTTTAAGTCTTCGGGTTTTTCAGATCCGCAAGGAGCTTCTACTTTTGAATCGATGCAGTGGAGGTTGGCAGAAATTACCCCAGTCAATGAGGAGGGTGTTCAGCTATTGCCCATATTTGGATTGGGTTCGGAGTGGAAATTTTTGGATGATGGAAGTGATCAGGGTGAGGCCTGGAGAAGCGTTGGTTATAATGACAGTACATGGTCAGTTGGTCTTGCTCCGCTCGGCTACTCTGACAAACAGGTAGTGACTACGATAGACTTTGGAGGGGTCAATTCTGATAGGCACATAACGACTTATTTCAGGAAAAAAGTAGCCATAGATAACCTCGAAGAGTTGGGGGCCATTGTACTTGGGTTGCAACGTGATGATGGGGCAGTGATTTATGTTAATGGGACTGAAGTGGGGCGCTCTCAGATGCCTGGTGGTGAGATTGGTTTCGATACTAGGGCATCGGGTTCCCGTGAAGAGGACACGATATTTGATTTTGAACTGCCTTCGGAACTTTTTAATGAGGGTGAAAATGTCATTGCTGTTGAAGTGCATCAGGCATCGCCTTCTAGCAGTGACATGATATTTGATTTTAGAATGAACGGTATGGCACCCACTATTACCAATCCAGATGCTATCAAGTTAGAATGGGACGCTGACTGGGACTCAGGCCCTCTTAATGTTTTTAAGGATTCAATAAAGGTGCCAAGCTCAACTGTCCGTTCCGGATCCATTTACAGGGCCAGGGTTCGTCATAAGGACAGTACGGGCCGATGGAGTAATTGGTCTGACTCTATTGAATTTGAGCCGAGTACCCCTGACTTATCAGATTACAATGATTCTCTATTGATAACTGAAATTATGTATCATCCTGGGTCTCCAAGCATTGAAGAGGTAGAGGCGGGGTACCTCGATGATTATCTGTTTGAGTACATTGAAATAAAGAACATTGGGGAGATGAATCTAGATTTACGCGATTTACGTTTCACAAAAGGTATCGATTTTGACTTTCTTGGTTCAAAAAAAGAATTCATAGGGCCAGGTGAGTACGTGCTGATCGTTAATAATATAAAGGCCTTTGAGATGCGTTATGGTTCAGGGCTTCCAATTGCCGGGCAGTGGGAGGACGGTGATCGTTTAGCAAACGGGGGAGAGCAGATTAAGCTTTCTTTTGGAGGTGGAGATCCGCTCATTGAATTTAATTATGATGACACTGATCCATGGCCAGAAATGGCTGACGGCTCTGGTCCGTCGATGGTTTTGATGAATTAATCTGTTTCTGTTCTAGGATACGATATAAACCCTTTATTATACAACTTCTCCGCGATCTCCATCATTTTGTCCGAAGAAATCTTCAAATGCCTCACCCCCAATTTTTACAAAGCAATAGTCGCCAGTGGGTAAGGCCTCCATTTGTTCTTCTTCTGCTACTTCACCTTCGTAACCGTTGCCAATTTCGACATCTCCGTCTCCGTCAACTTGTCAAAAATGGTC
>PVBE010286710.1_pt1 | contig 10868 bp, 4 predicted proteins | sample 1631181 | NCBI WGS metagenome assembly PVBE01 (sample SAMN08397723, study PRJNA350692) | Marine metagenome, whole genome shotgun sequencing project. | isolation source: water | place: Pacific Ocean | collected 2012-04 | reverse complement strand
GCGGCGCCAGTCGCCGCGATGTGTCGTTCATTTACCGTGTCCTCGGGGAGGTGTAAATGCGTACATATGCCCATCGGCACTCGCTATATAGAGCGCGTTGCCGCTGATCGCGGGTGACGACGCAATGGGAACACCCAGCGGACAGGACCAGATCAACGAGCCATCGGCGATGTCGATGCCGCGCAGGACACCGTCGGTGGCGCCAATATAGAGCACGCCACCGGAAATGCCCGGCGATGCACAAACCCCCGGTTCGTCACGCATGGCATGGCCGACCGTATATATTGCCATGCCGGTCGCGATTCGCCACAAAACCTCACCGGTATCCTCCGTCACTGCAACCACATCGCCGTTTCCCAGCCCGGTGTAGAACACGCCGTCCCGGTACGCTGCGGAGCCGGTTACAATCCTGTGGGTGTACTTCTCGCTGCCCGGCGTCCTGTTCTTCCAGACAAATTCCCCGGTGGCCCTGTCGATCGCCCCGAAGGTGCCGTCCAGCGCCCCGTACAACAGACAATTCCGACCGGCCACCGGGGTGGTGGTGATCCGAAAGGAGCCCTCCCACAAGGTGCGTTCCCAGATTGTTGCGCCGGTTTCAGCGTCCAGCGCACGAATCCCGGCGCCACTGCCGGCATAGAGCACGGCATCGGCAAGCGACGGACATTGCTGCTGCCAGAACACGTTGTATCCGGGCAAATCATCAACCCGCCAGAGCTCCCTGCCGCTGGCCGGATCGAGGCAGGCAAACACGGGACCGCCGCCGTTGACATAGAGCTTGCCGCCGGCGACCAGGGGCGAGGAAAGGACGCGGGTCGAAATCGGCGAGCCGAACGACCGGGTCCACAATTTTTCGCCGGTCTCGAGATCGACCGCCACGCAGTCGCCGAACTCGGTCAAACCGACGACGGTGTTTTCAAAAAGCGCCGGCGTATGCTTGATCGAAGATGTCGTCCTGGCATGCCATTTAATTTCGCCGGACACGCTGTCCAGCGCCACCAGTCCCTGCTGCCTGCCGTTGTCGTCGTCCGCTGTTGCGATGCACACCGAATCGTCATGCACGACAGGACTCGACAGACAGACGTCGCCGCCGAGAAAACGGCACCAGGCGATGGCCAGCGGCGGCTCGACCACACTGGAGGCGACCCCGCACCGGTCCGCGTGCCCCAGGAATTGCCGCCAACTTTCTGCCGGCGCCGGGTCGGCGGCTTCGTCGCCGGCCGCCAGGTCGACGGATACTTCCCAGGAATCGCCGTTGTCGGCGGCGGCGGCAATTCGGGCGGGCCTTTCTTCTGTTGAAGGACGGGGCGCGGTCCACCCCCATTTGCCACGTGGTTGCAGTGGGACGGTGTCGCCGTTCGCCAATGTGCAGGTAACGGATTCGATCCGGGCGGATGTGTCGTAGGCACGAGCCTCGATGCGGTCCGCGGCGGGGACGACGGCGAGGTGTCGCCGCACGCCGCCAGTGACCGTGCGCGTCGCAACAGCACCATCGTGCAGGTGCAGAACGCGAAATCCCCGCGGCGATCCCGCCTGTCCCGCCATGATGAAGGAGGACGTGCAGACGTAGGGTACCCCACGATATTCGTAGCGGTAATTGAGATGCTCGTCACCGGCGATGATGGCGACGACCTTGGCCTCGACCAGGGTATCGAGGAATGCCGTCTCATCGCTGCTCCTGAAAGTGTGGATCGAGACAATCTTGGGTTGTTCCGGGTCGAGCTGTGCCAGGTAGTTCTCGACCCATTTCCGATACTCGCCGCGATACACCGGATGCTCATCGAAGCAGTCGTTGATGCGGTTCATGTCGATGGAGATGAAATGGTATCTGCCCCACTCGAAGCCGTACTGCGGCGGCCCGTAATAATGCTCGGCAAGGCCGAAATAGTGCACGGGAAGCTGGGAAGTCTCGGCGGTGCCGCACTTCTCGTGGTTGCCGATCGTGTAGACGAACGGCATGTCGAGCGTTGAAAAAACCCGGGCGGCGGCGGCGTACTGTTCCTCGGCAAATCCGCGGGTCGGCAGGTCGCCGGTACAAATGGCAAACTCAGGCCGCGGCTGCAGGGCGTTGATCTCGGCACAAGCCGCGATTACCGCCTGTTCGGATTGTTCCGGCCGCTCGAAACCGCCCCAGGTGTTGTGGAGGTGGACATCGCCGATATGCACAACCGTAAAGTCATCCTGTTTCTGTTCGGGAAACGCCTCGAGGCAAAAGTCGAATCGGATGGAGCCGCCCGTTGCCGTCGGCGGCACACGCCGATAAAAACCGGCCGGGGCCCGGTAACCGGCCGGCACCGTGACCTGGACGAAGTCGCCCGGCCGGGCCGGCAGCCGGAACCCGCCGGCGCTGTCCGTGCGCACGATCTCGCGACCGTTCGATACCAGGACGTCCCGGGTTGCGGTGCCGGTGTTTGTGTGTACGGTTCCAGTGACGTCGATTTGCATAGAGCCTGATCGATGATCTAATTACGCAGGGCAAAAAGCAGGATTGACTGTTTAATTAGGACAGCCCAAAAGAAAAATGCAAAACTTTGATGCAATTCGAGGCGGATTGATCGTCTCCTGCCAGGCGGAAGGGGATGATCCATTTAATCGACCTGAGCTGCTGGCGCTGTTCGCCCGGGCAGCGGCCATGGGCGGCGCCGTCGGCCTGCGGGCCTGCGGCGGCGAGAATATTACGGCAATCCGTGCGGCCGTCGATCTTCCGGTCATCGGGATCACCAAGAGCATGTTCTCCGACGGCTCGGTCCTGATCACCGCGGATTTCGCCGACGTAGGCGGGCTCATCGACGCCGGTGCACAGATCATCGCGCTGGACGCCACCCAGCGTGTCCGTCCGAACGGCCTGGCCGGTTGCGATTTTCTGCAAGCGGTGAAGCAGCAGCACGACGTTGCCGTGATGGCGGACGTTGCCACCCTGGACGAGGGCATTGCCGCCGGCGAGGCGGGCGCGGATTTCGTCGCACCAACGCTTGCCGGCCATACCCCGTATTGCCCGCCGTCGAGTGACGGCGAGCCCAACTGGGCGCTGGTGGAAGGGCTGGTCAAGGCCTCGGCGGTTCCCGTCATCATGGAAGGCGGTATCTGGACAACCGCCCAAGCGTGCCGGGCGGTCGACCTCGGCGTCTTTGCCGTGGTAGTGGGCACGGCGATCACCCGGCCTCGACTTGTCACCAGGACGTTTGTCAAGGCGATCGCCGGTCATTCCCGGTAGGCCTCCATCGTCGAGGGTCGGGGTGGCAATGCCTTCCATGGCCCGGCGCCTGGAAAAGTGCGGGCCGGCCGGAAGGTTACGGCGGTGTTTGCAGGGTCAAGGTGTGCCGGCCGTCGAGCGTTGTCTCGAAACATGTACCGTTGTTGGCGCGCCGGCTCTTGATTTTGCAGCCGTCGATACTGGCCCTGACCTTGCTGCCCTTCAGCAGGCACACACGGAACCGCTGCACTCCGGCGCCCTGGACGACGACTTCCCAACCGTTGTCAAGGTCGCGGACGCCTTCGATCAAGACTCTTTTATCCTCGGGTATCAGAACCAGATCGCGATACCACAGGACGGACATCATGTCGCCGGCAGGCACGGTTACCGGCACACGACTGGCGCCGAGGACCAAGGTGTGCTCGGCCAGCCCGCGCTCGATGTCCCACCAGTTGATGTCGGTGAGATTGATGAGGGTGGGCGTCCCGCCGGCCTCGTACCGCGTCGCCGAGGGGCCAGCGATCGGCTCCGGCTCCTGGCGGATAAACGATACCGAGTAGTTGGCGGAGTCCGCAGGTTCCACGCGGATCGGCAGCGCCGCGTAGCGCGCGAGATGCGCCAGGACATGACGCATGAAGCCGCCGAGATTCTCTTCGCCGGGATAGCCCCAGACGGTGAGCAGGTAGGCCGTGCCCTTGCCGAGCCGGTGGCGGATCAGCAGCGGCGCACCGCTGCGCGAGTCCCTGGCCACCACCTCTGCCCCGGTGCCCGCCGCCACGACCGGGGTCTTTGCCCTGGCGGCGTAAAGTTTGTTGCGCCCACTGCCGCTGAGGGCGTAGGTTTCGCCTTGCTCGATGCCGGTGCAGCGGTCGGTTGCGCAGCCGGCAACGGCGCTGGTCAGCCGGCCTTTACCGGCGATCTCGACCCCGAACAGGTCACTCAAATCACCGTCGCGGAACAGCTTGATCGGCCGGTCACGGCGGTCGTTGGTCGAACACTGGGCGACCGACATGAACAGTGTGCCGCCCGCCTTGACATACCGCTTGAACTTGCGGTACTGGCCGGTCGTCATCGTGTTCCAGCCCGGCACAAACAGCACCTTGTAGCGTTCCAGCGCCTCGGCTGCCGCTTCCTGTGGCGTGATATCGACCTTGCCGAAGGGGGTGGGACAGAACCAGTGTACCCGCGTTGTCGGGCAGACGACGGGATAGATTTGCCGGAAGCGGATACCGGGAAACACCACGTCCAGATAACGCCAGCCGGCTTCCGGCGGGCCGTAGGGCCAGCCCGGTGTCGTGCCGGCGCGGACCAGCGACCCGAGGAACAGCAGGTAGAGGCCGGGCGCGTAATGCCCATCCATGTATTCATTGTTGACCCCCGGGCGCCCGTCCCAGAAATCGAGATGCCCCTGGACGAACGCCATTCCCACTTCCGGCTCGCAGACCTCGCCGCGGGTGCGCAGGAAGTCCCAGAAATCCTGTTCCTGCCCCAGGCGACGGCGTCCAAATCCCGCCGGCAAGAAGCCGCGGTTGTACGAAAAATTGGCGCCGCCCTTGATCCACCAGCCGCAACATTCGGGAAACAGCAGCGTGCAGCCGGCCATGTACGCCTGCCAGTTTTGCAGCGTCGGCACGCGCGTCACCCGGCGCGGGTCGCCATCGGCGAGCTGCACGTCGTCACAGTTCGACACCCCGAACGGCACGCCGAAGGCGCGTGACGTGCCACGCAGCGACGACAGCACCAGCTCGTTGTTCTGATACCCCTGTTGAATCAAGATGAACGACCGGCAGCCGGCAATGCAGGCGTACCGGTGCCAAAGCTCGTTGAGATGACAGCCCTGGAGCGGGTCCTGGCGATACAGCTTGCGAAGCTTGGCGATGTAGACGCGGTGAACGTGACTCAGGGAGTCGTACATACGCTTCGACGGTTCCGGGCGCAGCGTGCCGCACATGAGAAGTTTGTCGCCGGCCCATTTCTGAAACCATTCCTGCGGCAGCTCGGGGACCTTGCTGGTGTTCCACATCACCAGCCGTTTGCCGCGGTCCAGGTGGATCTTGACGATCTTCTCGGCCAGCTCGGGGCTGGTATCGGCTTCGAGCCGGGCGCGCCAGGTGGTGGCGTTGGCGATGTCCAGATGCTCGACCCCGTCCAGGTCGAGCTCGTGCACGTCGAGGCGCTGCGAAACGCCGGTGTAACAGGTCAGCCCGACATAGGTGTACTGATCGGGATCCGCGATCTCGACAACCTGATCGATGGCTACACGGATGCGATGCCGCCGGGTCCGCAAAACGACCTCGATCAGGCCGGCAGCGGCCAGTGCATCGAACCACAATGTATTTTTCCCGGCCCGCAGCTTTTTCGGCAATTTGCCGCGCAACGCGATGCCGCCGGGACAGTGCACGGACTCGAGAACGTCCTTCTCCTCGAGGTCCAGCCGCACGGCAAAGCGTCGCCCGACATGCACGATGCGCGGCACCGCCAGGACGCGGGCGGGCTCCGCAAACACCTCGCGCAGGAGGAAGTGGCGGATTCCCGGGTAGACATACTCGTAGTGCAGTCCGTGGTCGGCGATCTGCGGCGGAAACGTCGGTCGGCCGTCCTCGGGCGCGTACTGCGTGTGGCACGGCACATACGGCGCGGTTTCATCGGCACTGATCTCGAGCTCGTTGAGGCCGTCCCGGATGCAGCCGGCGTCGACGCGCAGGGTGAGCTCGGTGTGATAAAACCGAAACGGCAAGACGCGGACCCCGCCCTCCGTACCGACGTTGTTGACCGGATGGCCATTGATCCGGATCGTGTAATACGGGTCCTGGAAGGTGTCGAGTTGCGATGGATGATCGCGGGTCCACGGCCAGCACATCCAGATCGGCCCCATCTGCAGCACATAATGGGACAGCCTGGCGCCGGGCTGGCGCACCAGGAACTGCGCCTTGACCGGCTTGCCGGGCGCCGGGCGCGGGGCGAATTTCATCATTCGGGTAAAAGCGTACCCGACGTCGCCATCCGTTTTCAGCAGGCCTTCCCGCAGCGCCGCTTGAAAGCGCTCGGCCTCGACCCGCACCACCTTCTCTCCGTTGGCGCGCTGCTCGGTTGCTTCATCGATCACCAGTACCGCGTGATGCAGCGCGATGTATGGACTGAGGAGGCGATTGGGCGTGGCGGCATGGCGGCATGGCGGCATGGCGGCATGGTCCGCGGGGCAAATCCTCAGCCGGTTGGCGCCGGATTTCAGGGCACCGGCGGGCAGGGGGATGTCGTAATAGCGGAATGCCTGTGAGGATTCGGCGTCCCAGGTCGGCCACGCGGAGGCGGTCGCAACCGTCTCCAGCGGAACGGTGTGGTCGTTGACCGACACGGTGCCGGCCGTGTTCTCGAGGTTCGCCATCAACCGCAGCAGCGCCGCGCCGGCAACGGGATTTTCGAGGCGAAAGGTGTTTGTCATGGTCGAGTCGGGCGGCGCTCCCGGCCGGACTACGCGGCAACTGCCCGCCGGCATTTCGCAGAGGTCGCTGCCGTTGCGGATGCCGCCTTTGAACTGTGATGCTTCCAGCACGAGACTCCGGCCCTGGCGGTCGACAGTAGTGGAAGAACGAAAAGCGGGAACCCCTTCGACCAGCGCGGAGCGGGCCGCAGGTCCAGGCTCAACTGGAATCCTGCCTTTGCCGCGGGCCCGGGGCAACACAACCTTGACGCCGGGGAGTTTGCGCTCGTTGACATCGGTCAATCGGGCAGACAAGCCATATCCGCCGCGGCCGTTGATCAGTTTGAGCAGCAGCAGGTTGCGCCCCTTCCTGAGCCGCACACGGAAGAGTTCCCGGTCCGGATCACCCATGCGGCTGACGGTCGAGAGAAGGCCGCTGGTCGGCAGCGGCGTGCCGTTCCACCAGCCATGATAGCCGTCGCAACTGCCGAGCCACAGATGAATGTCACGCGCGGTCGCCGACTCGAGGTAAGCCGCGAAATAGCAGCACACGAAGTAGAGGCCGGCCGGCCGGCCGTGGAAGCCGGTGGCCGACTGGGCGTTGACCCACCAATCAGCGGCATGGTACTGACGCCAGGTGACGGCATTGCCATCGACGTTCATCGTCATGTCACGCGCCGGCCTGATCCGGGCAGACCCACCCCATGGTTCGAGGAAGTCGAGGTCGAGCGGGTGGATCGCGCCGGCGCAGTCGGCCGAGCCGTGATAAAACGGGCCGCAGACCAGCCAGTCCAATATGAAACCCGGGCCGAACGCGGGTTCATCGTGAAGTGGGAGGAGGTTCATGAATGAGTAAATTCCCAGGGAATGACGAATACCCGAGGCCTAAAAAAGTTGAAGTGCAGGCAAGGTGATGCGTTCCGGCATACTGCATTCCTGCAGACCCATGACATATTACCGTGGTTCGTTTGGTTTCCAAACACCCGTCCCCTTCATCATTCGTCATTCGGGGTCTTACCGATGCCTTCATCACATCGCAGCGAGGGTTACGCGCGCTGGTTGCGCGACGCCGTGGACCGCTGCAAACCGGCAGAGCTGGTATTGAAAACGGAACCGGCATTCCGCCGTCACATCGGTTTGCCGTCGGCATCCATGGCCCAGGCGGCAGCCGGTCTCTATGAACGCGATGGCGACAAGGCGGATGCCGATCTTGCCATTCAATTACTGCTGCAGTGTAACAGGATGACCCGCGACCACGGCAGCTACGGCCCGGGGGTCGGCGCGGACAGCCACAGTATTCTGCCGGCCATCCTGGCGTATCGCCTGCTGCGATCCGTTCCCGGGACCCTGGACGATGAGCTCGACCAGACGCTGCTCGCCATGTTCCGCGACTCGCTGGACCTGCTCGAGTCGGTTTACCGCGCCTCGGAGTTCATCGCCGGCAGCTACGGCCAGATATTCGGCACCGGCCTGACGGCCGGCATCCTGGCCACCATGTTCCCGGAGCACCCGGAGGTGCCACGGTGGCGGACGTTTTTCAAACAGTACCACGACGCCTGGCAGCGACGCTGGTCGACGAATATCGATTCCAGCGGTTATGAATCGAACTTTCTCTATTGTGTGGCGCTGGCCTGCCAGCTCGAGCACTGCGACCCGGCCACTGAACACCGGGCCTGTGACTTCCTCGATCAGCTCGTCCGCCGGGCCTCCCATTTGGGGACTCAGCCGGCAAGCGGCCAGAGCGGCTCCTGGGCGATCACCTGCTGGCTGCCGGTGTACGAGTACTTCGGGAAAGCCCTCGGGGACGGACGATTTGCGTGGCTGGCGGACGCCGCCTGGCGCGAGGTCGAGCCGCGGCTGGGGATGATGGAGTCGCACGTCAAGATCTGTGACCAATCGCACATGATCGCCTACCTGGCATCCGCATTGCAGTGGTGCGATACCGGCCTCGCACCGGTCGATCCGGGGGCGTCGTGTGCGATCACATACCGCTCCCTGCCGGCCCGGTGGTTGTCCGTCTCCGACACCGACGCATACAGCCCGGGGAATGCCGGGGAACGCTGGGCCGACAGGTTGATCCTGCGCGGCCGGGGGGCCCCAGCGCCCGAGACCTATGTCTGCGTCAACCTCTGCCCGAGGCTGGCCCTGGGGCATTCGGATGAAGGCGCCATCATCGAATACACGCACGGCGAGTCACGACGCCTCTATGATTCCGGTTACTTCCAGGACAGCCCGGAATATCACAACGTGCTTCATGTTCAGCCGGCCGGTGATTTTCCCAAGCCGGTCGCCGACTACAAAATGAGCAACCATTCTCATCCCGTCCATCAGTTCCGCGTGCCCCTGTTCAACGACGGTGATTCGGCTGCCCTCGCCCGCATCGAAGCGACCAACTACTACGGTCTTGACGCCGGCATCGTTCGCGAGTTTCTCCTGGACAAGCGCACTGGCGTGCTGATCGTTATCGATCGGGTCCGGGCCGGCCGCTGTGAACTGCTGGCAAGCCCGCTGTTTCACACCCAGACCGTGCCGGGGCAGGGTCCGGATTGGGTGGACCTGTCACTTGGCATGATCGATGCCGGGTTCACCAATACGCCCGGCGGCCTGTGCGCCATTTTCGCGGGCCCGGCCGGAGTTGATCTGACATCACAGGCGCCGTGCGAGTTTAATGGCTGTACCTGGGATGAGGACGCCTTCTTTCAGCGGACCGCGGCTCATTGCAAGACCCGGGTCGCGGTCAATGAAGCGGCCATCATCGGCACTCTGCTGATTCCGCATGAACCGGACGAGGACGGCCAGGCCATCCGCGAAGGCGTTCACACACAGCATGCGCCGGATGGTGTGGCCTTCAACTGGGAACGGGATGGCTCGGCGTTCTGTGCGGGGCACGGCACAGTCGAGTCCAGGGTCGTCGAGACCGACGCCGAAATGTTCCTGGCCTGTTGCGACGAGGACAACGCCCATGCGACCTTTTGCACAGCGGGCAGGTTGACACTGGCGCAGCGCTGGACGCTGCGGGCCTGGTGCGACAATCCGGAAGGAGCCAAGGGCGACGGGGACATCGCGGTCACAGAAACCTGCCCCGCCACCGTGAACGGAGAACTGAGCTTGACCGGGAACCGGTTGACCGGAACGCTGTTCGCGCCGATAGAGCGAACCGGACACTTTCGCTACCGGCTTTGGTGTGAATTATCCGCCGTCGCAGCGAGCAGTGAGATTCGTGAGGTGCTGGTTGACGGGAACGCCGTATCGTTCGACCGTCGAGAGGGGGCACCGGTGCGCATTCCCGTCGGTACGCGCACCCGGTTTGCGGTTCAATGGCAAGACACCGATTGCCGCACGTGAGCGTATAGTGAGCGGGGCGGGCGCCGTTGGCCTCAGCTTGAATCCCGTTGTCAATTGGCTTATAATTTACTGGGGCGAATTTAGGGAACGGCAGTGATTGTCACCACTCCGCACCGAGGCACGGAACCATGACAGGTCCCGGGATAAAACGTTTACAATCAACGTTTACGTTGATCGAATTGCTGGTGGTCATCGCGATCATTGCCATCCTGGCGGCCATGCTTCTGCCGGCACTGCAGGGCGCCAAGACCAACGCGCAGATCGCAGTGTGCGGCGGGCAGGTGCGGCAGCTCGCTCTCGCCACCGCCCTGTATACCGACGACAACGAGGACTTTTTGCCCATTAACTCGATCAACCCGGCCTCCTGCGGCGACACGGCCATCGGCCACAACAAGGCGCACGCGATCGCGGGTGAGGAACCGGCCGGTTGCCTCCCCAACCCCACGGCACCGTACGGACTGGGAAAGCTGTATGCCGGGCAGTACATCGACAATGGCCATATCTATTACTGCCCGTTAAACACCGTACTTACATACGACAGGGAAGACCAATACGGCGACGGTGGCTGGCACAACTGGGGGACAAACGACCTGGTCTACGGGAGCTTCGCTTATCGGGGCACCTGGCGCATCGGTTTCGAGCGGGACGACGCGACGTCAGGCAATAAATGCCTGCTGCTGAATACCCGCCTGTCATCGGATGTGACCAGCAGGGACGGCGACACGCAGAATATCGCGGATGCCCATAAGGCATTCATCGCCGATCATTTTTTCCAGAGCATGTTGTTCGACAGTCACCAGGACAGACGAATCAACGTTGCCTACATGGATGGTTCGGTCCGCGGCATCGGCGGCCAGAGCTGGTTCAATTGGTTGTGGACCAATCTGCCGTCCGACGGCAGGAACTATATCG
>PVBE010014900.1_pt1 | contig 10868 bp, 10 predicted proteins | sample 1631181 | NCBI WGS metagenome assembly PVBE01 (sample SAMN08397723, study PRJNA350692) | Marine metagenome, whole genome shotgun sequencing project. | isolation source: water | place: Pacific Ocean | collected 2012-04 | reverse complement strand
CTTGAACTAATTCGACAATACCTTGTGTATCTTGATATGTATTGCCGAACATCTTTACTTGTTCGTCATACCATTGACTACTATCAGTTGGCCCACACATACGACATTTTAAATTACATAAGTTCCCAAACCGCAAATCATAAAATATAGTAGGTACTTCACTTGTATTAATACTACCATCACTTGCAGTAACTTGTACTGCCTTCTCAAAATTAAATGTGTTATCTTGTGACCATCGTTCATTTTCATACTGCATACGACTGCGTATACCAGCAGACTCTTCATCCTCGCAACGTTTACAGGCCTTTGGCCATATGCCTTCTAACATATCGAGTCGTGCTTGTTTTAACATAGAATTATTTCGTGCTTCATTTAAGTTAGCATCTTTTGCATTATATACATTACCAACGTTTCGAAAATCCCATTGATCAAAGTAAATTAATTTTAAACGAGACTCATGTATAATCCTATCTTTAGTTTTATATCGTTCTCGCATTGTTGATACCCATGATGATGTATCTTCAACTGATCGTTTTATTATGTCAACTTGAAATTCAAATTCAAATTCTTCAAATGTGTTTTTCATTTCTTGACTTTTATTATAATTATTTTCTGCTTCTTCTATAGTTGTAAATATTGTTGAATCAACTATATGCTCAGGCCAGTCTTCATCATAGTAAGTTGCATGAAACAATGCTATTTTACTAACCCAATTATTTTTAGTTGTTATTACGGCGTCATGAAATGTTTTACTGTTTATTTCTACTGTTTTTTTTCCTGCAAAACGATTTTTAATATATAATGATGGGTCTGGTATATATTTAAGTCGAGCTTCAACAAAGTAGTAATAGGGTTTGCTTTCTACAGATTTACGTATTAATCCTTGATCTTCCCCAACGTTGGCTTGACAACAAATACGCAAGTCACCATTATTGCGTGTGCTTTGTGTTATCCATGGCATTGGGCAAAATACTTGTGTCATAACGTATGTTCCTTAATCATTTTGTGTGCTGATTGTTTACCACATGTGTGTGAACACATTTGTAGGCGTCCTTTATTTATTGTGTCAGAATGCCATGTCTTGTGTATGTACTTAAACCAGCTACCATTTAATATATTTTCTAGTGTATTAAATTTTATATTTGTTATTTCTTTATTGTAACTATTTAACACTTCTACAATTTGGTCAGCAAAGTAATCGTACCTGTTTGCCCAACCGTATATATAACCTAATGAGTTACACGGAAAAACATAACCATTAGCATCTATGTAAATTCGATTATCGTTATTTGCGTAGCAATGTAGTTTAGGTTGTTCGCTATCTTGTATAAAATCTCGCCAGTCGTGTTCTACATACTCATCAAATCGTTGTCGGATATAACTATAACCTTTTTTATTTTTTACTTTGTTAACATCTAAACTGCTATGTTGCCGATGCTCAAATTGTTTATAGTCTTCTATATTTGTTGCGCCTGGGAAAAGATTATAACTAGTTTCTCCTTCTCTATTAAATACTGGGAAATTATCTGCTCGCCAGCGATCGGATACAACAGTTTTAAATTTATTAAATTTTAATTCTTTAGCAAGATGTCTTGCTTCTTCTACTTGATGTTGATTATGAAAGAATACTAAAAATATCCAAGTAGCATTTCCTCCAGCATTGATGTATGTTTTAATATTGTTCATTAGTAAATCCCAACGAACGTTTATTCTATACAAATGGTTTGTATCTTCTAATCCATCAATACCAAATCGTATTTCAATGTTATCCCATTCACCTAATTGTTTCCATATAGTTGCATTACGTAAGCCGCCATTTGTATGTATGCATATTCTAGCAGTAGTATGCTCTCGTAAATACCCAATAATTTTTAATATACTTTTACACATAAGTGGATCACCATAGTTACCACTAACATTAATAAATTTAAGATTGGTTAAAATATTTTTATTAATATTTTGAATGTCAGTAATTGTTAATTCACTGGGTTGCAAACGAGGATTTGTAGAATAGCCATGTATATTTCTAGCACACATGGGGCATGCCGCATTACAATTGTTGCTTAATTCTATATCAAGTAATTGTATATTATTAAAATAAAACTCAGTCATTAAAAGATTTATCACCAGGAAACAGTGACATTTTAGTACCTGGTGCTCGCTTGGGAATTTTACTATCAGCACTACTTACACATGCATTGCTAATACAAGGCACAGGTTTATCAAATAGTTTAAAGCCAGTTTCTATTTGTCCTAATGGCACGTCAGCACATGAATAACTGCGTTTAATAGTGCCATCTGGTTCTCGAATAATAATGCTACGCATACCGCTTGAACATTCCCAGCCATTAAAATTATTAAAATTAAAAGCATTAAATCTTTCTGCTTGATCCATGTACCAAGGATTTCCTTCCTTATCTCTGAATTCTATTTGCATATGCCATGGTACTTTAGCAGTTTGCTTACGATAATCATCATCTTCGTCTATTAGAAAAGACGGCTTAGGGCGTTCTACATACTTGTTTTTTGATTCTGTGAATGCTCGTTGCGGCATTCCGTTATGTAATTTGTCAAGCATTTTTTGTGTATAACCGTCTACTACTCTACTTGCTGTAGGATCAGATTGCGGTTTAAGAGTAACATTAATACCTCTTTCATGAAAATATAATGCGTTCTCATAATACTCGTCAAACTTTAATGGTACCATAACCATGTTAATTGTAACTTGTACATCGTGCTCTTGACAAAATTCTAACTTATCACCAAGGTCTGCTAATTTCTCTGGTGTGTTCACATGTTCAACATGTAAACTTGCTGTAATACTTGCCCGATGAAATTTTGCGGCATACTTAACATATGTTTCAAACCATTTCATATTCCGTGAACAGTTTGATGTCATATGCACACTTGTATAGTTTGTGTTTCCGGCGTCATCGGATAGATATTCTAGAATATCAAGATAGCCAGGGTGGAAAGTAGGCTCACCCCCGCTAAGACTAAAATGAAAAGAATTAAATCCCCTTTCACGTGCTTGCTCCTTTATGCTGTCTATAGTTTTTAAACAAAGTTCCGTAGGCCTGTGATCTTTTTTATCACTGCGAGCATACGGCCAACAATAAGAACAATGGTAATTACAAAACCGGCCAAGCAACCAACTTACTGTAAACATGTCACGATATAACATTGTGCGTTGCCCAACACGAACTAGATCCTTATAAGGAACTTTTGTAAAATCGTATTCACTCCATTTTAGGTCTTTCATTATCCCCAACCCATTTCATCAAGGCCTTTTTTAAACTCATCTTTCATTTGCTGATATTCTTTTTTGCTAAATGTATACCAGCGTTGAATACCGCAACTGCCATATCCATCGGGTTCTTGCCCATCAGCAAGCTCTCCTATTTCTATTAATATATAAATTGGATCAAATTTATCTATAATACGTACTCCTTTAAGACTGTCACCTTTTATTTGTAAAAATTGTTTTGCTTTATCTACACCAAAATGATACGCATCATGCACAAAATCATTAACATGTAAAAATAAAGCAACGTGTTGATGTTCAGGATTCCATTTAGGATGAAAAAATACCCAATGCCATTTATCACTGTGTTGATAAGGATATCGTCCTTCGAGAGGGGTTAAATCATGATAAAAATATACGCCTGTAGTTTTTGTAATATAAGCCATACTTACTCTTCTATTATAAAATTAATATCTTTTCCTGGGCCGGCTTTACTAGGTAAGTCACCATATCGTTCAACATACCATGTAATAGCAGCTTTGTACCAATTTAAACTATTATTATAACCGTGTAGATTAAATTTATATATATTATTACTTGTTGCTTCCATTGAAGAAATAACTCGAGCTGCTTCTTTTTGTAACTGTCGAGTAGTAAAATTGTCTATGTCTATAACCATTTACAGTATTTATCTTGTTTAGATAAATACTGTTATGCAATGTTTATTGTATATTGTGATTTTTTATAATAATTGATTAATATAAATTATAGGAGAAATTTATTATGCAATTTAAATATACAGACGAGCATTTAGTTCCAGAACACATATCCGGCAAGCATGACTTGCCACAAGCAATACATAACTGGATTAATTCTGATGCACAACCCAAACCGTTTGATTTTAGAGACGACATTGTTCCTAGTAAAGAGGGTAAGAAACCTACAGAAGGAATGGAAGTACTTCGAGGAACAATGTATGGGGAACCTGATGATGGCAACCCTTCAGTAGATAGTGGATTACATTATTTAGAATTAGATCTACCATGGGATATACCTTATAAAGAAATGCACAAAGAAGCAGATTCTTTTAAAGAGCATTATGTACCACATCGTTCAATGTATGAACATCATGGCCGTTTTAACTGCGGTGTCAATAGCGCTGTCGTTGATCAACATGGTGCAACACGTATTGCGCCGGCCGTGCCTGGGTGGGGAAGTTTATGTATACACGGTCTTAGTGCAGTACAAACACAATATCATGATAGATATGGATTTATAAAGGATGATGTGACAAAGACTGATCTGCACCCATTTGGCACTCCTATGGAAGACAAAGATGTTCCATATATTTGGACAGACATTTGCAAATATATGCCCACAATAGCAAAGTTTTTCCAAGAAGTTTTTAGTTACCAAGTATATGCTCGTATACGAATTATGCAATTGGCACCAGGTGGATTCATTTACCCTCATACAGATTGGGATATGCATACAATAGGTCCTGTTAATATAGCGTTAAACAATCCTGATGGTTGTAAATTTTATGTGAAGGGAAGAGGCTGTATACCATATAAACCCGGCAGTGCAATAAAGTTAGACATCGGGTTCGACCATGCCCTTTTTAATGATAGTGATGAATATCGATATCATATGATTATACATGGCTGGCCTGGTAATAGCATGGAGCCATGGAATAGTATTTTTTATAATAGTTATAAAAAAATGATACGAGAAAACATGGCAAGATCTTGCCGTGTTTTTAATTAAAAACATAGCAAGAAATAATGCATTATATTCAAAATCCGATTAAAATACAATTTGAATTAAGCACTGTTTGTAATGCATTATGTTTAGGGTGTGTCAGAACAGATGCAAGTTTTACCCAATCAAAATTTTCAATACCGATTGGTGCTTACATTGATATAGAACAAATATTTAAATTGTTAAAGAGTGATGCAATGAAAACTGTTAATGCTTTAGAATTTTGCGGAACAATAGACGAACCACTGACACACCCTAATTTTTTAGAATTGCTTGAAGGTATAGATAAACACTATACTGTTTATGTCCATACTAATGGAGGGTTGCGTACTCCTACTTACTTTGATAAGTTAGCAAATATATTAAATCAGTTTAACGAATATGATATGCTTTTTAGTTTAGATGGATTAGAAGATACAAATCAGTTATATAGACAAAAAGTTAGTTGGTATAAATGCATACAAAATGCACAAGCATTTATTAATGCTGGTGGTAATGCTACTTGGCAGTTTATTGTCTTTCCTTGGAATAAACACCAAGTGGAAGAAGCAAAACGTTATGCTAAACAATTAGAGTTTAAAAAATTTGTAGTTAGGCATGATCGTAGTTTTATAAAAGACTGGCCAATAGAAAAAGTTAATAGACAAAAAGAAAAACTACCATTAACAGATTATGTTACATCAAAAAATATATATGAACGTGTTACTGGAAAAGAAAATAATTTTATAACATGTAATAACAAAAGTAAAAAAATGTATTTTGTAAGTTATGATGCTAAACTTTGGCCTTGTTGTTTTTTACCTAACACATTGCTTGGTGTTAATAAAACTGTTGTTGACGAATTAATAAATCGTATATTTAAAAACTATGGCGAAGACTTTAATAGTCTACATGAGCATTCCGCCGATACTATATTACAGCATGAATTCTATACAAATGATCTTGTTGCAAGTTGGGAAAATGAATTAGGAATTGGCAAGACTGATAAAATACTTAGGTGTGTTGAAACATGTGCAAAAGGTAGTACACCAGTTGGAGAATTTAAATGGACAAACTTAACAGAAAACAAATAGAAGAATTAATTAAAACCAGTGATGTGTTTTGTGTATTACCATTTAAACATGCACTGTTACAACCTTCGGGTAGAGTTGCGATTTGCTGTATGAGTCCAGATCACGTTCCAAATGAAACTGGAGAGGAAATTCTTTGGCAAAGTGTTGATTTTGATAAGGACATATGGCAGAATGCTTTTTATAGAAAATTAAGAACAAACTTGATTAATGGTATTAAATCTATAAAATGTTATAGGTGCCATGAACAAGAAGATACAGGATCAAAAAGTTATCGGAATGGCCAGAATCAACGATTTTTAAATAATATACATGGAGCAATAGATACAGAACCTCGACCGGAAATTGAATCTATAAATGTTATAACAGGAAATAATCATGGACACCCAACTGATTGGGATGTTAGATTTAGCAGGCTTTGTAATTTAAAATGTCGCATGTGTAGCTCAATGGAAAGTAGTCAAATTTATAAAGAAGGAAAAGAATATCCACACTTGAGAAAGTTTACAGGCCATGCAGAATTAGTACACGATGTTTATGATTTTGGTGAGAAAGATCCTTCTTATGTAATAAAGACCTTACCATATGTTGATCGTTTAAAGATATTAGGCGGAGAACCAACACTAGATCCTACAGTACAAGAGGTTTTAGATGAAGCAATACGCACAGGCAGAGACGATATATATTTAGATATTACATCCAATTTAACAAACATAACCGATCGTTGGCTAGAAAGTTTAGGAAGATTTAAAGATGTCCAATTACAGTTTAGCATTGATGCAACAGAAAAAACAAATGAGTATATTAGATCACCATCGAAATGGGTTCAAGTAGAAGAGAATATAAGACGCTATTTAAATTTTGAGGCTGAAACAGACACAAATTGGATGTTAAGTTTTCATCAAACTGTAAGCATATATAACATTTTTGATTTTTGGAAATTACACGAATGGATTGAGTCGTTGAGACCAGAAGATAAATTTAAACGACTTGAAGACGGGTTTCCTTATCATATGTATGTTGTGCATACACCAGTAGAATTAGATGCTCGAATTTTACCTTTAGAATATCGGCCTAAGATACTTGAGGATTTTAATAAGTATAGACCAAACATTTCACAAAATTTATCAACTATTGGTATAGAAAGTGTACTTGATATTTTAAAAAATAATTCGCGGCCTGAAAATGCAGATGAAGTATTAAAATTATGTAAAGAAAGATCTATTGCAATTGATAAAGTTAGAGGACAGTATATTAACGACTATATACCTCGAGTTGCAAATGTTTTAAATTCAATAAACTCAGGATAAACATCAAGAAAAGTTGTCTTGTTATACTTATCAAGTAATGCAATGTAATCCCACATGTCTTGTATATTAGCAGAAGTGTCTTCGCTATTCATATAGTCAATAGCAGTATTGCCATGTTGCTTAATTTTATCTATCTGCATTTTCTTTTTACGATCGTCCCATCCCTCCCACATAGAGCCTGATTCTATTTGCATAAGGAAGGCTTGCCATTTCAATGTTGTAGAATTTTTTAATTGTCTAGGTAGTATCTTTAGATTAATTGCCGCAGGATATTGTACCATGCTAGTATGAAACCAAGTATGTAAACTAGTAATGTATTTGGCAATCTCAACTAATCGTGTTATATTGTATATACAAACTGTTATAGTTGTATTTAGGTCTAAGTTAATATTTGCTTGCTGGAGTTTTTTAATGTTATCCTCAACAATTTTATAGTCTCCACCAGTCCTAAAATATTCATAGATTGCGGGATAACCATCTATGCTAGCCCGCAATTCAATTTCTTTAAATGCTGGCCAATAGTCTAGCACAGTCCAATTTTTTAAAGCTAGTTTTGTTAAGTTACTATTATAACTAAGGCGTATGCCTTTAGCATAAGGCATCATCTTTTCTAACATAATATAATGTCGCTTTTGCTGTAGAGGTTCGCCACCAGCAATTAATACTTCACACAAATGAGGTATAGTTTCCAAGAAGTCTTGAAATCTCTCTTCTGGTAGGGAGATATGTTTTTTCTCTAATCTGCCCATTCCTTGCTTTTGAAAAAACTCTTTGATTTCAGGCTCGTGAAATGCCAAGTTTTCCCATTGGCTGCTATATGCAGGGCTACAATGCCTACATCTGAGATTACACGTATTATCAAACCTGATCTCTATGGATTTTGGGGTATATAACGCACTGTAATCGTCTCTAACGTTGGCTAGTATCTCAGAGTAGTCCAACCCATAGGTCTTTGCATAAACCTCGTTACAACGCATTCTAGTGCTTGATACACCGCTGTTTTCAAAGTCCCAACAACTGCGACATCCGTTGGGTTTTTCATTGTTTGTTAATGCTCTGCGTAATTCTCGGGTTTCTTCACTATTCCATATTTCTTGTAGGGGATCTGCCCTATAGTCGCCAATGCGATCAGGATAACGCCAACAAGCAGATACTTTGCCTTCTTGTTTTATATTTTGATGTATAAATGGCATTATACAAAATGTTTTACTGTCTTGCGTACTCATATCATATCTGTATCAATTTGTCCAGGTTCAAATGCATCCTTGTTTATTATATTTTTTAAAAGGGTAAACATATTTTTATTTTGTTCTTTTGAAAAATGATTACTGTGTGGTATTAATGGACTGTTTCGTTCTGCTATAGTTATTAAAGGTGTTGTACCGCATGGCCCACTTACAAATTTATATTCTTGTAAGGAAGTATTAAAACCAGGAAACCATATACATTTTTTCTTTTTTTCTAATATTAATTGATCTGCTTGCATTAAAATTCCCCGATGTGCCGTTGCGTGAAAATCTAAATTAATAAGATACTTATAATAAATTCGAGAGGCCTTTTTAATATCTTTGGGTGGCAGAGGATCCACAATCAGGCCTTCAGCAATATTAATATTCATTGGTATATTAAACTTGTTTGCTAATCTATTAGGCTCAGATATACAAAATATTATATAGTCAGCGTCATCAATATATTTAAGTAATGTGTGATAAGAATGAAATAAACAATCCCCACTAATGCCGCTTTGTATAGCCGTGGCATTAAATTCTTCAAGAAGTAACATTGTCCATGCAGGATATCCTCGCCATGGTTTACCCCATTCTGCACAAAAACTATCACCGCAAAATGCTATCTTCATTTTGATATCTCAAAATACTTTTCCATCTTTATTTCTTGCGGAGTAAAATCATCATTGTTTATTATATCTATTATTAAATTAGCCATATTATTATTATTTTCTTTATTCATATGATTGACTCGTGTTTGTTGATCACGTGACATCTTTTTGGAATTCCAAGCGCGATCGCGAATATCATTATAAAAGTTCGTCCTCTCATTAAGTGTCATATTGGCATTTATTAATTCAGTTTCACTAATTTCAAATAATGGGGTATTCCCAATTGGTCCACTTTTAGGAACAAATCCCTGCATACTATGTTTAAAACATGGAAACCATATACATTTTTTTTGTTTTTGAATCATTAATTCATCTATTTGCATTAGTAAACCTTTCTGTGCTACTTCGTGCCAGTTAAAAGAAATAATATCTCTGTAATAATAATTAATAACATAATTAAGTCTTTTTATCTTAGAAGGTGAAAAGAATTCTGGCCATGTTCGTTGTGTACTAGGAATGATACTTAGGCTATATTTATTTGCTAATCTATACGGATCAGTAATACAAAATATTATATACTCAACGTTATTAATATGTTCAAGTAACTTCTCATACGAATGAAATAAAGCAGTACCACCTAATCCAGTGGTTAATATCTCAGCATTATATTCTTTTGCTACAAGATACGGCCAGCTTGAAAATAATATTGGGTAATTAGTATCTGGTGCTTTACCTGCGGCAGTAGTATCACGACAAAAACTATCACCGCAAAATGCTATCTTCATTTTAATATATTCCACCATTCAGGAAATAGTTTTTCATAATCTATTGTTTTTCTAGTTGCTTTATGATAAATGCTTTCTTGTTTTTTTAATTTATCACAAAAATTAAATTCTGCGGTTGGTTCTTGATCCATAAAATTAATCACTTCATCTGGTAATGAACAATTTTCTTTTACTTTTTGTTTTACATTGTTTGACAAATTTCTTATACTTTGCCACTCTGGGTAATGTAAGAAATTTATATTAACTGTTATATTATTATCTTTATAAAATTTTAAAGACTCTCCCATATAATATATATTATAAATGCTCACTAAATAGGTAACCCCAAAACTGCTTTCCCATGTGTTACGTCCATAGGCAGCATAATCAAATATATTTTGTTTTACTTCTTCCCAGTTTAAACCTGTACGTGTATATTCTGCTAATTTTCCAATACCATCCATACTAACTATAAGTTCAATATGTTTAAAATTACTCCATAAGTCTTTTTTATAATCGTCTAAACCAACAGTACCGTTTGTAATATAATCTAAATATATATTTTTAGCATAACCTTGTTCTACACACCATTCTAAATATTGATAATGCTCTACAATTAACAATGGCTCGCCACCTGTAAATGTAATGTATTCTAATGTAGGTGTTAACTCTTTTAATTCTTGCCAAAATTTTTCATCATATATAAAAGAAGATTTCTTTTGTTGGTTTATAACATACTCTCGTTCTAATTTTTTTTGATCACTCATATGGACATTTTCATACGCTGCTATAGCAGCTGCCTTAAGCCATTGGTTACTGCTTCCTGCACTACAAGTACGACATGTTAAATTACATTTTGCACCAAGTTTTAATTGTAACCAG
>PVBE012902203.1_pt1 | contig 10871 bp, 5 predicted proteins | sample 1631181 | NCBI WGS metagenome assembly PVBE01 (sample SAMN08397723, study PRJNA350692) | Marine metagenome, whole genome shotgun sequencing project. | isolation source: water | place: Pacific Ocean | collected 2012-04 | reverse complement strand
GGACGGGCCTACTTCTTCACCGGTCCCCTGAGCGGCGTGCAGTCCCTGAGCGCCACAGCCGGGACCTGGACGGCCTCCACGAGCAACGACAGGGCCGCCGAGGGTCACGAGCTCTCCTACGCCGGCGATGTCACCGGCGACGGCTACGACGACGTGCTCGTCGGAGGCTGGGGCGACGACACCAAGGCCACCGACGCAGGTGCCGCCTGGCTCATGTTCGGCGGGCCTAATCTCTAGCTCGCGGTAGTCTCTAGCCATGTTGCTGCTTCTGCTGGGCTGCCTGACCGAGCTGGACGATGACTCCGACTCCCCTCCCGAGGACTCCGCACGGATCGACGCGGACGGGGACGGCTTCGGGGCTTTGGAGGACTGCAACGACGAGGATCCGACTGTCTTTCCCGGTGCGGAAGAGGCCTGCAATGGCCAGGATGACGACTGCGACGGCGTGACCCCCGGCGAGGAACTGGACGACGACAGCGACGGCATGAGCGAGTGCGAGGGCGACTGCGACGACGCCCGCTCGGACGTCTACATGGGAGCCCCGGAGCCCTGCGACTACATCGACAACAACTGCAACGGCGAGATCGACGAAGACGGCCTGACGGTGTTCTACGGCGACGGGGACGAGGACGGCTACGGCAACCCCGAGGTGTCGACCGAGCCCATCTGCGGTGCACCCGAGGGCCACGTCCCCAACGACCAGGACTGCGACGACGCCAACAACCAGGCCAATCCAGGGATGGATGAGCTCTGCAGCACGGACTTCGACGACGACTGCGACGGCGAGGTCAACGAGAACGACGCTGCGGACGTCACCATCTGGTACGCCGACGCCGACAAGGACGACTACGGTGCTCCCGACGTCACTCGGGTCCAGTGCGAGCAGCCCGAGGGCTACGTGGCCAACGACGAGGACTGCGACGACACGCTGGCCAGCGTTCATCCCGGCGCCGAGGAGGAGTGCAACCGCATCGACGACGACTGCGACGGCGCGCTCCCCTCCGACGAGAGCGACGACGACAGCGACGGGACGAGCGAGTGCGAGGGCGACTGCGACGATGATGACGGCAGCGTCATCGTCCCCACCTGGTACTACGACTTCGACGAGGACACCTACGGCGACCCCTCGGTGACGATCGACGACTGCGCCCAGCCCAGTGGCTACGTCGGCAACAGCGACGACTGCGACGACACCGACAAGACCATCTACGATGGCGCCTCCGAGCTCTGCGACGGACAGGACAACGACTGCGACGGCAGCCTGGACGCCACGGAGGAGGACGACGACAGCGACTTCTACGTGGAGTGCACCATCGACGGCGACGGCTGGGACGGCGACAGCTCGATCATCGGTGGCGAGGACTGCGACGACGGCCGCCAGGACAGCAACCCGGGCGCCAAGGAGTTCTGCGACGGCACCCACGACGACGACTGCGACGGCACCGTGGACGAAGACACCGCCGTCGATGCCAGCACCTGGTACCTGGACGACGACGGCGACGGCTACGGCGACAGCACCTCGAGCACCGTGGCCTGCGACCAGCCCAGCGACTACGTGACCGACAGCAGCGACTGCGACGACGGCGACGGCGACACCTACCCGAACGCCGCCGAGGTGTGCGGCGACGGTGTCATCAATGACTGCAAGGCCACGAGCACCGACGAGTGCGGTCCCTATGACTCCTGGGGCCTCGGCCAGGCCCAGCTGGTCATCGATGGCGTGGCCAACCAGGACCAGGCCGGCGAATACGTGGCGGGCGGCGACGCTGACGGCGACGGGGCCACGGACGTGCTGCTCATCGCAGAAGACGGTGTGTTCGTCTTCCTGGGCCCGGTCTCGGGAAGCACCGACCTGGGGAGTGCCGACTACACCATCGAGGGCGTCACCAGCTCCGGAACCCCCTCGGTGGTCGAGGTGGTCGCGGATCTCACCGGCGACGGAAACGAAGACCTGGTCGCCAGCGACTACAGCGAGAACACCAGCTGGATCCTCGAGGGCCCGCTCACCGGAAACGCGGACGTCAGCGATGCTGTCGCGATCTTCGAGGGGCAGTCCTTTTGGGCCATGGGCTGGGTCGTCGATGTCGCCGACGTCAGCGGAGATGGCACCCCCGACCTGACCATGGCTGCTCCCACCTACTCCAAGCTGGTGAGCAAAGGGGGAGCGATAGGCATCTGGAACGGTCCGATCACCGGCCAGGAGTACACCTGGCTGCCCTCGGGTGGGGTCCAGCACGAAGAGCCCGACACGGTCATCTGGGCAACGGATGGCAGCAGCCTGCTTGGAACGGACCTCCTCCAGGAGGATCTGGACGGCGACGGAACAGCGGACCTTCTGGCGGGAGGCCCTGGCAGCGATGCTGGCTACGGGTGGCTGATCTACGGCCCCCTCTCCACCTCCGATTCCGTGCAGGCGCTCGCGGACGTGGAGCTGTCCGGCCAGGTCTCCGGAGACGCCTTCGGAGCCCACCTGAGCACTGGCGACCACAACGACGACGGCTACACGGACCTGGGCGTCAGCGCCACCTACGCCGGCTCCAAGCGCGGCTATGCCTACTTCTACAACGGCACGGCTACCGGCTGGTCCAGCACCCTGGTCCCCGGCGACGCCGAGGCCACGGTTCGCGGCCCAACGGACAGCGAGATGAGCCCCCTCGCCCTGGATGGCGACATCAACGATGACGGCTTCGACGACCTGGTGATCGGAGCCCCACAGACCCCAACGACCAACACGAAGGGTCGGGTCTACTTCCTCCAGGGTCCCTTGACCGGAACCCTCTACGCATCGGTTGACCGGGTCGGTGTGTGGACGGGCGAAGCCAACGGTGACCAGGCCACCTATTTCCGAGGCCTCGTGAGCGCGGGCGACGTGAACGGTGACGGCTACGCGGACACCCTGGTCGGTGCGCCGTACCACAACACCGTGAACCGCGGAGCCGCCTACCTGATGTTGGGCGGACCCAACTACTGATGTCCTTCTTCTGGCTGGTGGCCTGCGCGATCCTGGACCCCGCGAGCGAGGTCGGGAAGGACCAGATGTCGGACAGCGGCAGGCAAGAGGACACCGGATGCACTCTTGTCTTCGAGGTCCCCGACCTGTGCAATGGCATGGACGACGACTGCGACGGGGTGGTGGACGAGAACCCCGAGCTGAGCTGGTACGCCGACGAGGACCTGGACGGTTTCGGCACAGGGGAGCTGATCTCCGGCTGCGAACAGCCCATCACCTCCGCGCAGGTGGACGGTGACTGCGACGACACGCTGTCCCAGGTGAACCCCGAGGCCCTCGAGATCTGCGACGGCCACGACAACGACTGCGACGGCTACGTGGACCCCCCCGACAGCGTGGACGCTCCGACCTGGTACCGAGACGTGGACGGCGACGGCTACGGTAGCGAAGACTGGGAACCCATCGTCCACTGCGATCAGCCCTCGGGCTACGTCTCGGAAGCCGGCGACTGCAACGAGGGCGACACCAGCATCCACCCCTACGCCAGCGAAGTCTGTCTGAACGAGATCGACGACGACTGCGACGGCCAGACCGACGAGCACTGCATCGTCCAGCACTGCGGTGCCATCACCCAGAGCGAGAGCTGGATCGACACGCGGGTCCACCAGATCACCTGCGACGTCGAGGTCGGCGGCAGCGCCTCTCCCGTGCTCACCATCGAGAAGGGAGCGGTGGTCTGGTTTGACGACGACACCGCCCTGAAGATCGCTGAGAGCGAACCGGGCTCCGTGGTGGTCGAAGGCAGCAGCAGCGAACGGGTGACCCTGACCTCCACGAGAGACTGGAAGCTGCAACCCTGGTCTGGCGTCTGGATGGGCGTGTACGTGGGGGCCTTCGATGCCGGCTCGAGCTTCCAGGGCATGGATCTGGCCTGGGCTGGCGGGAACGGTACCGGCGGCCTGGTGGTGGACGAGGCCAGGGTGAGCATCGTCGACTGCAGCTTCAAGGAAAACACCGGCTACGGGGTTTCCCTGAGCGAGAACAGCGGACTCGACGACTGGAGCGCAAACACCCTCAGCGGAAACACCTGGCCCATGACCCTGTCGGCACTCCACGCCGAGCACCTGGACAGCGGCTCGACCTACAGCCCCAACGCCGACGACTACGTCTTCCTGATCGGGAGCCAGATAGGACAGGACGTCACGCTGGAGGCCATCGACGCAGCCTACGTGTTCGAAGGAGACGTCTCCTTCGGGTCGCCGCAGGGGCTCACCGTGACCGTGAAGGACGGGGCTACCGTGCTCTTCGAGCGAAACGCCTCGTGGAGTTTCGGGCTGGTCGAAGAGTCCACGCTGATCGCCGACGGCAGCACCCAGGGGATCACCTTCGGGTCCGCCGACAAGCAACAGGCCGGCGAGTGGAAGGGTCTGACCTTCGGGGAGAACGACAGTGGCAGCGAGTTGATCGGCGTGACGGTCGAGTACGGGGGCGGCAACGACCACGGGTGCATCGAAATCGACGGTTCCTCCCTTGTCATTGCGGACAGCACCATCCAGAACTGCAAGAACAACGGCATCTACCTGGGCTCTGGAAGCCTGGATCTGAACGGAAGCACCCTCCAGGACAACCAGTTCCATGGCATCGAGGTCATGGAGAACGCGGTGCTCAGCAGCCTCTCCGGCAGCACGATCACGGGCAGTGGCTCCGAGCCGATAAGGCTTCCTCCGGATTCGATGGGCGCCATCACAGCCGACTGCTCGATGACCGGAAACGGCGAGGACCTGATCGACGTGTTGGGAGGAAGCGTCACCAGCGATGCCAGCTGGGCAGCCGTCGATGTGAGCTGGAAGCTGAGCGGTGACCTGGTCATCGAAGGGGGCAGCACCGTGACCGTCGAGGACGGCGTGGAGCTGCTCTTCGACCCCCAGACGGGGCTTAGCGTCGAGAACGGGACCCTGGCCGTCGACGGGACGAGCAGCGGAGTCACCTTCGGCTCGTCCGAGAGCCAGCCCGCACTCGGAGACTGGACCGGGCTGCAGGTGGGAGAAGACGGGAGCGCCGAGCTCGAGGGTCTGACCCTCGTGCACGCAGGCTTCGCAGGGGCAGGCATTCGTTCCCAGGGCGCACTGGAGATGAGCGACTGCTCGCTGTCCGAGATCGACGCCAGCTGCGTGTCCGTCAGCGGCGGAAGCTTCACCGCCACCGGCAACACCCTGGAGTACTGCACCGGCTACCCGGTGGAGCTGCCCGCAGACCTGGTCGACGGACTCGACGGAAGCAACAGCCTGAGCGGCAACGGCACCAGCCTGGTCCTTGTCGAAGGAGGCACGGTCAGCACCGACCTGAGCTGGGGACCCGCTGACGTGGAGTGGATGGTCAGTGAGGACATCGAAGTCGGGAGCGGAGCCCTGCTCACCATCGAGGAAGGGACCTTCATCAACTTCGATGGTGCTGCACTCCGGGTGGGGACCAGCTCCAGCGGTGGACTGGCCATCGAGGGCGGCAGCAGCAGCCCGGTCATCCTCAATGGAGACCCCCTCAACCCCTCCGCGGGCGACTGGGTGGGGATCGAACTCGGCCCCTCGTGTGACACGACGAGCACAGCGCTGGAGTGGGTCGATGTGCTCTACGGCGGTAAGGACGGCACGGGCAACATCGCCCTGGACAGCTGCGATGCAAGCCTGAGCAATGTTGTCCTCAGCGACAGCGCCGCATGGGGCCTCTACACGCAGTCGAGCAACCCCACGCTGACAAACGTCAGCTACCAGAACAACAGCTACGGCGACACCAACTGATGCTCTTGCTGGTGCTGGCCTGCCAGAGCCAGCCGAGTGCCGTACCGCGGATCGAGACGGACGACCCAACCCGAGCCCTGGAGCAGGCCGAGGCGATCGAGGATCCAATCGCGAGGGGTGCCGCCGTGAACGGGTGGATCCGGGAGCACAAGAGCACCCTGCACACGGACGACGGCCTGGCTCTGTGTGCCCTCCTGCAGCAGCCCGAGGAGGGCGTCTGCCGCCGGAACCTTCAGTCAGCACACCTGGAATAGGCCCGGTCCGGGCTCATCAGCGAGCCTTGGCGAGCAAACTCCTCGACCGCTCGAGGTCCCTCGGCGCCACGTAGACCCGGCTGATGCGGCGCTCGTCCTGGTAGCGCTCGAAGATGGCGGTGGCCTCGTTGAGCCGGGTCACCTCTTCGCCGTTCACCCCCTTTACGTAGATGGGTGGGGCACTGCTGCGCTTCTGTCCGAAGACGCTGTAGCGGCTGAGCTTGCCCACGCTGCTCGCGCTCAGGGTGTCGATCCCGTGCTCGGTGAGCCGAGCGAGTGCCTGGGAGACGTCCACGCTCTCTGGCGTCCCATGGAGCTCGAGCACGCGCTTCCAGTGCCGATGAGCCACGAGATCCTGGGCCCAGCGATCCTCGGTCCCACGAAGGTGAGCCCACAGCTGGACATCGTCCACCGAGAGGTACTCGTCGATCGAGGAAGGGATGCGGTACTCACACCGCTCGGAGGTGAAGTAGCGCTTGAGCATCTCCTCGCAGACCACGGACTTGTGATGGAAATAGACCATCACGAACATGTGGTACCGGGAGATCAGGAAGTCATCGAAGGCGTAGATCGCCCGATGGTCCAAGGCCAGCGACACGTGGTCGTCCTGGACGTGCGCCCCCAGGTTGGACAGGATCCAGTTGGTGTCCACCATGCCGTAGCGGGCCCCACTGAAGTAGGAGTCTCGAACCAGGTAGTCCAACCGATCGACATCCAGCTCGCTGCTCACGATCTGTGAGAGCAGCCGTCGCAGGTCCAACCCGCCATCCAGGAAGAAGTCGTCCTCCACCAGCACCTCGCGGCTGATCAACGCGGCGACATGGCGCGAGGTGAAGGGGTGGGAGTCTTCGATGACCGCGCTCAGGGCGCGGTCCACGATTCCCACGGTGTAGTCCTCGTGGGTGGCCCGATGGCCGCCGCGTTCCTGGAGCACCTGCGGTTCATAGGCCGTGATGCCGAGGGTTCCCAGCGCCGGCATGGCGAACTCGGTGCAGTGGGAGAAGGGCGCGTGCCCGACATCGTGGAGAAGGGCGGCGAGCCGCAAGCAGGCTCGCAAGGCCTGACGACGTGCGTCATTCGTGAAGGAAAAATCCCCTAGGGCGGTGTCGAAGGCGCGACCCGCCAGGTGCATCACCCCGACGCTGTGGTTGTACCGGGTGTGCACCGCCCCCGGAAAGGCCAGCTCGCTGAATCCTACTTGCTTGATGTGGCGCAAGCGCTGGACGAAGGGGTGGTCCACCACCCTCGCTTCTCCCTTTGAGACCGGAATGGCGCCGTGTATGGGGTCACGAACTTCCATGGCCTCTCCCCGTATCGCAGGCTAAACCGCGCGGCATGCTCCAGATCACAACTGGAAGCGTCCAAGTAGGCGACGTTCTCTACCATCCCGCCATGGGCTTCGCCCGGGTGGCCCAGCGCGAGGGCGAGACCTTGTTGCTGGCTTGGGGGGAGGACGGACGGGAGGGACTTCCCCGTCGTGTGACCGAGCACAGCGCGGCCAAGACCTGGCGCCGCTGCCGATCCGATGGCTTCTTCGCCAGGAGCGTGAAGGACCCTCGGCGACTGCGCCGCCTCCTCTACCAGGACGGTCGCGTGGCCTTGAAGCTCCTGCTCGAGGATCTCGGCGAAGCCCAGCATCCCCGGGATCTGGCTCAGTGGCTCGCGGGTCGAAGCCTGCTCGAGGAAGCCGAGTTCGAGCACTGGTGGCAACGACTGAACCCACCCGACGATCCGCTCTTCGTCTTCCGTGCCGGCCGCCTCTGGCTGTCGAGCCAGGACGAGGAGACCTCACCCATCGAGCCGGAACTGCCCTGGGCTCAGCGACACGCTCTGTCGGGCCTGGCCTGGGTGCATGCCGGCCTGGAACTCTGTGCCCTGCTGGCACGAGAGCACGCGGAGGGCCACGGCGCCGGACTGTCCCGCAACACCCTGGTCCTGGAGCAGGGCAACCTGCAGATCGTCCCGGGCGAGCACAGCGTCCGAACCGCCGACGTGTACCAGGCGGGGCTGCTGCTGCTCGAGCGCAGCATGGGCCGTCCCCTACCCTCCCTGCTCGCGCCTGCGAAGTTGATGCCCTGGATCAATGGTCTCAGTGCCGGACTTCCGCCCACGGCGGTCCCGCTCCTGGAGAGAATGCTCTGCACGACGGATGAGCGCCCTCGGACCGCGATCGAGCTCTTCTCCGAGTGGTCGGCTGCCGCGGCGATCGAGGAGATCCGTCAGGGCGCCGACACCGGACGTGAGAACTTCGTCGTCGGCGCAGACACGCACATCGGCCGCCAGAAGATGGCCAGCCAACAGGCCAACCAGGACTTCATGGCGGTCGAGACCGAAAAGGACGAGATGCTGGTGGTGGTCTGCGACGGCATCTCGACCTCCACCGCCGGTACCGGCGATCTCGCCTCCCGCATCGCCACCGACGTCCTGACCGATGCCTGGCACAGACGGTCACGAAACCTGGGCCGCGACCTCACCGCGAGCCGTGACTTCATCGAGGAAGCGCTGGCCGAGGCCAACGCACAGGTCTGCGAGGCGGCCCTACAGGAAGCTGGCGGCAATCTGGCCGAGTGCATCCCCATGGGCACGACAGTGGTCCTGGCGCTCGTCCATGGCGAGCTGATCGACCTGGCCTGGCTGGGGGACAGCCGGGCCTACCACGTCGGTCTGACCGGGGCGGGTTGCCTCACCGCGGATCACAACGTCTTGCTGGACTGGCTGGATGGAAGCCGAGTGCAAGACGACCACAACGCACACATGGGCCGCACCCTGACCCGCTACCTCGGCCACTTTGCCGACGACACGCCGACTCTGCTTTCGGTACAGCATCGTCGCGTTCGCATGATCCCGGGCGAGTGGCTGCTCCTCTGCACGGATGGAGTCAGCGACTTCGCTGCACCCACCCACAAGGCCTTCACGGATCGCATCGCGGAAATACTGCGGTCCAGCCGTGGCCCCAAGCAGGCCGCACAGGCCCTGGTGTGCGCCGCCAACGAGGGAGGAGGAGGAGACAATGCAACTGCGGTCGTCTTGCGCCTTAGCTCCGGGTGATGAACTTCCGACAGGCTCTCCACGAACGTGTGCTCTTCCTGGACGGGGCGCTGGGTACCGAGTTCTACAGCCGCGGCGTCTTCATCAACCGCAGCTACGAGGAGCTGAACCTCTCCAACCCTGAGCTCGTGCTCGGAGTGCACCGGGACTACCTGAAGGCCGGGGCAGACCTCATCACCACGAACACCTTCGGTGCCAACCGACTGCGTCTCCAGGCCTTCGGGCTGGAGGGCAAGCTGCAGGAGATCGTGCTCTCCGGCGTGCGGCTTGCGCAGGAGGTGGCCGGCGACGGTGCCTTCGTGGCCGGCAGCATCGGCCCCACAGGTGTTCGATTGGCTCCCATGGGCAGGCTCTCGCCGGGTCTGGCCTACCGGACTTTTCAGGAGCAGGCCGCGCTGATGGATGGTGTCGACGTCTTCTTGCTGGAGACCTTCACCGACCTGAATCAGCTGTGGCAGGCGGTGCGAGCGGTGCGCGACGTGGCACCCGATCGCCCCATCATCACCTGCCTCAGCTTCAACTACGACGTCGACGGCACCCTGGTCGAAGGTCCTGACCCACGGGCAGCAGCTCGCACCATCTCCCGATGGGACGTGGATGCACTGGGCGTGAACTGCAGCAACGGGCCCAAGGTGGTCCTCGACGTACTCGAAGAGATGGCTCGCGCCACCGAGCTCCCACTGATCGCATCGCCCAATGCTGGTCAGCCGCAGCTGGTGGACGGACGCACCATCTACATGGCAGCCCCCGAGTACATGGCGGAGTTCGCCCGTCGTTTCGTGAACCGCGGCGCCACCATCGTTGGTGGCTGTTGTGGGACCACGCCCGCGATGCTGCGTGAGATGCACAACTTCGTGCGCAGCGTCGAGCCCAGCATCAAGCGCCCACAGGTCGTCGAACAGGACGAGACCGTTCCGGAGCTCGAAGCCCTTCCGGCACCTCAGCGCAGCGAGTTCGCTCGCAAGCTGCTCAGCGGACGCTTCTGCATCAGCGCGGAACTGGACCCTCCCCGAGGCCTCGACCCGAGCAGAAGTCTCGATGGAGCTCAGTTTCTCCAGGAGGCGGGGATCGACGTGATCAACATCGCTGACGGGCCCCGCGCCATGGCGCGAATGGGTCCCTCGGCAATGGCCCAGTTGGCGCGGGCGCGCTGCGGAATCGAGAGCGTCGTCCACTACTGCTGCCGGGACCGCAACCTCCTCGGCATGCAGATGGACCTGCTCGGGGCGCACGCCTTGGGCCTCCACAACATCCTGGCGGTGACCGGGGACCCACCCAAGATGGGCACCTACCCGAACGCCACGGCGGTCTTCGACATCGACAGCATCGGGCTCATCCACTTCATCCAACGAATGAACCGTGGTCTCGACTTCGGCTGCCGCCCACTGGGCGGACAGACCTCCTTCTTCGTTGGAGCGGGGTGCAACCCTGCGCACACGGAGCTGGAACGAGAGGTGCGTCGCTTCGGGGAGAAGATCGACGCTGGAGCAGAGTTCTTCTTCAGCCAACCGGTCTACGACGTCGAGATCCTGGAGCGCTTCTTCGAGCTCACTGCGGACTTCCCGCGGGTTCCCTTCCTGGTGGGAATCCTGCCACTGGCCTCAGCGAAGAATGCGGACTTCCTGCACAACGAAGTGCCGGGCATGCAGGTTCCGGAGGCCATCCGCTCCAAGATGCACGCCGCTTCAGGCCGGAAGGAACAGCGCGAGATCGGCATTGCGCTCGCCCGCGAGACCCTGACGCATGCCAAGGAACATCCCCGGGTGAACGGTGCCTACATCTACCCGCCCTTCGGAAGCTACAAGGCCGTGATTCGAGTCATGG
>PVBE012578609.1_pt1 | contig 10874 bp, 9 predicted proteins | sample 1631181 | NCBI WGS metagenome assembly PVBE01 (sample SAMN08397723, study PRJNA350692) | Marine metagenome, whole genome shotgun sequencing project. | isolation source: water | place: Pacific Ocean | collected 2012-04 | reverse complement strand
TGATATTAATGGTAAGGGTGAAAAGGTAGTGTAAATCTAATTTGGAGCGTAAAATTTTTGTTTCGCTTTAAGGACAGGCATGACATCCTGAACAGCGTTTATAGTTGGGATTGACCAAACAGCCCAATTCGTTCGATGTGGAACCATAGCGAGTTCTAGGCCGTCTCGTACGAATCGTTTTAAGCGACGTGTTGAAAGTTGATCGATAAAATCATGGGTAAGTGGCGATGCAATTTGAAGGTTTTCCTCTGCCGTAATCATGATAGCAAGTGGCTCATCAATGAAATCAGACATGAAGGCAATAGTCCAAAACCAACAATCTCCATACCATTTCACTTCAACATTGACGTTTTCGAGCGCCAGAATTTCGGATTTTGTCTTATCGAATGCTTTTTTGGCTTCTAGAAGTGCCAAGGACCGCAAATCATCTACTGTTGGTTGGTTGAACTGGTCTGTCCAGATTGATGGTGGTGCGTATTTTGCCATTGTGAGGTCTCTTCTAGTACACTTCTAAATACCTCCATGATAGCATACACAGCGTGAATAATACACCCCAAAACACTACCTCTGAAGCCGACCTTTCCACCGCAACTATTCTATTGGTTGATGACAATGCTCAAAATTTAGAACTCATGCAAGCTTTTTTAGAGGAACTTGGATGTTCTATACAAACCGCTTCTGATGGTCTTGATGCAATTGAAAGTATTGAACAAACACGACCTCATTTGATTATTCTTGATGTCATGATGCCGAGAATGAGTGGTTTTGAAGTGTGCCAAAAAATCAAATCGCAACCTTCAACTAGAGACATCGTTGTCATCATGGTTACTGCTTTGAACGAAGTAAGTGATTATGAACGAGCAGTAGAATGTGGCACGAATGACTTCATAACAAAACCAGTCAATAAACTTGAATTGGTGACGCGTGTGAGAACACTACTTGAACTCGCCTTAGTTAAACAAGGTTTTGAAACTCAATAAATGACCCCGCGGGTCATTTATTTCAGAGACCTGTCCCACGCTCTATGAGTGGTTGACGAGGGGGAGTCATACAACGACTGACAAAGGGCGGGGCGGGTCTCTGGTTATGCAGCAGGGCGTCTGGTGACGATTGCAGATGAATCGCCATCTCGCACCCAACCACGGCTACCACGTGGTTCTAGGGTAATGAGAAGGTGCTCGTAGTATTTCCGTAATGCTATTAAATCAAAGCCAGCTAGCCAGTTTATTGGTGCGGTTGGGTTAAGGCGGCAAATTGCGTCAATGACTTGATTCTTAGTGAGCATGTGTGGTCCTTCCATTTCCTTGGGTGATAGAAACATTTCGGAAAGTAGTGGCTTCTGCCTTTATTTGATAACTACAGCAGGAAGGGCGATATCAAGTTCATCTAGAGGGAATAACGATAACTTGTGGGTGGAATAAAAATGCACCCACAAGATATTGTGGCTGGAGTATTTCTACGTGTTTGGAAAAAAATAATAGCGAATAAACGGACGTTACTCTGTTGGTAGGAAGAGAATTGCACCGTCATTCAATTCAACTGAATCTAGGTGACCCGATGTCAAAACGCCATTGATTTCCATAATGCCGTGAATATGAACGTTTGAACCATGATGCGTCATCACACCTTCTTGGTTTTTAGCGTAAAAGCCAACAACGGTGATATCTTCACTATTTGAACTGTCGAGACGCCATGGTTGAAATTGTGAGTTTAAATCAGGATTTGTAACAGGGCAATAGCCATTGATGACGTGTAGGTGATAGTTTTTAGTTGTACCTGAAATCAAAAATGGAAAAGGTGTTTCTGTGTCTATTCCCATGATGATCGCCATGAGCTCGATAGCTTCTTCAATGGGATGATTTGAAGGTAAATCAGTTGTTACCCACTCTTCAACGTGCGTTGCAGTAAGTAGAGTTGCTGCATCAAACGTTTCATCTGCTAATTCTGTGGTTGCTGTGTTGCCATCTTGGGTTGTCGCGGTATAAATCGTACCATTGAAAATAGTAATTTCACCGTCAAGATTAGGAAGGGCACCAACGGCGTATGCATGTTGTTTGCTCTGCACTTCTTCAAAAGTAACTTGTGCCTGTGTGTTTCCCATTTGAAGAGCATCTCGGATACCGCCGTACTGGGTAACGGTATGTGAAGATGAGCAACCGCCAATAGCTATGCTACCAAGCAAGAGAAGATGTCGCATATTTGACCTCTGATTAAGAACTACAGGTACAAGAACAGCCGCAACTGCCACTATTTGCACTGTTGGCATTCGTCCAAAGTGCATTTACTGCAGACCAGTTTACCACGTTCCACCAAGCTTTGACGTAATCAGGGCGACGGTTTTGATAGTTCAAATAATATGCGTGCTCCCAGACATCAAGTGCGAGCAGAGGTGTGCACCCACACATGTTAAGATTAGTCATAAGAGGATTGTCTTGGTTAGCTGTGGAACAAACGCAAAGGTCACCAGTTCCATTGACGGTGAGCCATGCCCACCCAGACCCGAACCGTGTTGCTGCTGCAGTTGCAAAAACTTCTTTCATTTTGTCAAGCGATCCAAAGGTGCTATCTATCTTGTTCGCAAGTTCACCAGTTGGTCCAGTTCCATCACCGTTCCCTAAAATAGACCAGAACAGAGAATGGTTCCAGTGCCCGCCGCCATTGTTGCGAACAGCAGTGCGTATTTCTTCAGGTAGGGCATCAAGGTTCTTAAGAAGTTCAGCAGTAGTGTTGTTTTCAAACTCAGTGCCTTCAACTGCAGCATTAAGTTTTGCTACATATCCAGCATGATGCTTTGTGTAATGGATTTCCATCGTTCTCGCGTCGATATGCGGTTCAAGTGCGTCAAATTCATAGTTAAGTTTTGGAAGTTCAAATGTCATAATGTTTTCCTTTAGTGCCTATTGTAATTACTTTTGAGAATGGGATAAAGATGTCAGCAATTAGAGGAGAAAGAAAGTATTGCAGCAGAGCTAGGAAAAAAAGTTATTGTCGAAGCGTATGAAAACCTTTGTCAAAAGAACCGTGCTCTGTAGTTGTACCATCAACCCATCGAACTGTAACATTTGTTATTTCTTTTGCATCTCCAAGCCCAAAATGAACTCGCGGATCGTTTGCTGCCATGTAACTCCAAGCAGATTGAATAGGGTGCGTGACGGTTTTTCCTTTAACTGTTGCAGTGACAACTCCACCAAGTGCATCTGATCCATGTTTGTTGAGAACTCTCAGCGTTACAGAATTAGAACGATCATCGTGTACATTTATCAATAGATATGCAGGGGCATCTTTATTAACAACAAGAACATCTATGCCACCATCGTTATTGACGTCGCCAAAAGCAGCAGCGCGGCTTGTGTGGACTTCTGGATTCGTGACACCTTGGATAATTTCCCATTTGTTATCAGTGCCTTGTAAGAGATAATTTGGTTCTGCATATGGGTCTTCAGTTAATGGAGTGCCTATTTGCTGTACTCTCCCATTGGCTTCATACAAATCTAAAATGCCGTCGTTATTAAAATCCACCCAGCCCAAACCGAATCGAGTCGCATGTCTAGTTGCAGTACGAATTCCTTTTGATGCAGTAATGTCGGTGAAGAAATCGCCATCGTTTCGATAAAGAGAATCGCTCTCACCAAAGAGATTGCAGACAATAATATCGAAATCTCCGTCTCCATCAAAGTCATCGCTCGTTAATCCCATGCCCGCTTTTGCCTTGCCTTCATCATCAAGTGCGCAGCCACGCAAAGCAGCAACATCAGTGAAAGTCCAATTGCCGTTATTGCGCCAAAGTTGATCAGCCATCCCATCGTTAGCAATAAAAATATCTATTCTTCCATCACCAGTGTAATCGTTACAAAGGATTCCAAGACCAGTGCCAAATCTAGTGCCAAGACCAGCTTGAATGGAGTGGTCAGTAAAAGTGCCATCCCCATTATTTCGATAAACAATATCTCTTGATGGAGCCATGTAATTGACAGGGGCACAGTAATCACGAGATCCCTTTTCGTTGTAACAATCAATTTTTAAGCCATGTTTCCACAATAAATAATTGACAACATACAAATCCAAGTCACCATCTGCGTCTAAATCGGCAAATGCACAACTTGCTCCCCAACCGTCATCATTTAGACCGGCTTTTTCAGTTCTATTAGTGAATGTTCCATCTCCATTATTGTGAAGTAATACATTGTTGCCTACATTTGTTACAAACAAGTCAACGAATCCATCGTTGTCATAATCACCTGTTGCTACCCCCATTCCGTAACCATCGTCGTCTGCTCCACTGCTTTGAGACACTTCGGTAAAGTGACCGTCATCGTTTCGCATCATTATATTGCGATTCATCTTCTCGCTATCTAAGAAGCCGCCTTGGACAAAATACAAATCCAAATCGCCATCATTGTCGTAATCAATCATTGCTGCACCGCCGCCAATAATTTCAGGCATATTAAATGCATCAATTGCCCCACTTACCCATGTGAAATCGACTCCACGATCACTTGCTTGGTTTTCTAGCCAAGCAGGTTGATTCTCTGTTGTGTGTTGTGCTTCTTCTTGCTTGGAATTACAACTGATAAGGAAAAGTGTAATAAGGAAGTTGAAGCGTCTCATGGGTTTTGTTGAACCTTTTGAACGGCCGTCAGTGCGCGAGCTAAATTTGGGTCGTTAGGAAACTTGCGAATCGCAATATTCAGAACACGATTTGCTTCTTCAAATTCTCCTTTGCTTGCAAGTGCAAAAGCGAGTCCGCCAATACTTGCGGTTCGATTTGGGGAAGTTGCAAGGACGATGTTGTATTCTGAAATGGCCGTGTCCCACTGTCTAAAGCGAAGGAGCATGTCAGCTAGCATTTCGCGGGTACTAGGGTTCGTGTCACCTAGTCCAATGGCTTGCGCAAAATATCGAATGGCTTGTTGATAATCTTTTTGTTGGACTGATAATTTCCCAATCAGAGTTGCTGCCGCAAACATAGAGGGTTGGATCTTAAGAGCATCCTTGGCATAGTTGGTGGCACGTTGCACTTCTCCGACACTAGCTAATGAGAATGCCATAGTGAGATGAAGTGGTGCGTACTCTGGTGACTTGCGAATGGCTTTGCCAAGCAGTTTGATGGCTTCATCCTGTTTGCCTAACTGGAGGTACACAGTAGCAAGGTTATTCTGTACAACATCGTTATACGGATACTTTGAATCAATTGCAATGAGTAAAGAGAGTGCTTCTTGGAGTTTATTTGCATCAATTTTCGCAATGGCGCGGTTTAAATCGGCTGCAAAACCAAATTTGTGGTAGCGCATCTCATCAAGCCATGGGTCTTTCCATTTTGGTTGTCCACTCTTAGTGCCTAGTAAAAGTTGTTCAGCAACCGTGGTATTTCCTGCACGTTGGTGGGCTGTACCAAGCAGGAAAGTAATGTAACTATGCTTAACATTTTGATCGAGAAGACCCTGAAGAAGGGCAATGCTTTGTTCTGGCTGGTTTAGTAGTAAATGTGTTCGAGCAAGTCCTATGATTGGCGCAACAGCAGTTTGGTCTAGTTTTTTTGCTGCGTTGAAATGTTGTAATGCTAAATCTGGTCTAGCTAAATCAAGGTTCCAAAAACCTTGTCGCCATTGTGCTGGAGCATACGAAGAAATGCCCGAAAGCATATCGATTCCTTCTTGATAGTTTCCCTTTTTCGCAAATATGACTCCAAGAAGATATTGGGTTTGTGGTTCTCTCTTCAATGAAAGTGCATAGGTATATGCTGTAATCGCTGCATCCGTTAGATCATGAGCATGGTAGATTTTTCCAAGTTCCTGCCAATCTTCGGCTGATGTGGCTAGAGTTGTTTTTTTTTGGATAATCGTTGTGGCTACAGGGTCTATATTAGACAAATCAATTGAGATAACTGGCGCTGGTGAGGTGTCGTTTGAACAACTTATGACTCCAAGGAATAGTATGAATAAAAAAATAACTCGCATGTGGCTATTGTACGGTACTTGAAAGGAGAATAGATTCTCCACATTCAGGACACGCTGAACATTCTGATGTTTTTGTAATGTCATATCCGCATTTACGGCAGAGTGGAGTTTCAATTTGGAGTTTCATGCGTAACCCACACTTTGGGCAACGGCTTTTCCCCTTTGGTATTTGTAGGTTAGATGTGCAACGAGGGCAAATCCCTTTTATGCCTTCACCATCAAAGTTGGTAAAGACGGATGCTCGTAACATTTGTCCAACAATAATTGCGATGATAGAAGCAGAAGAAAGGATTGCACTACCAACTGCAATCCGGATTAGATATTCAGGCAACTTGATTAAATAAGAATCAAACCAAATACTAATACATAGGCATGTAATCGTGACAGCAGTGATTGCAATGGTTGCTCGTTCTGCCCACGGTATTGCATATTTTGCATCTCGAAACTGCACAATGTTTATGATTCCCAGAAGTGCTCCGATTCCACCAGTCCATAAGATGTATTCAAGAAGTGTGGTTGACGTTCTATTGAGCATGCCTTGTGTGGTAAACAGTGCGTATTGACTTAAAACACAGCATGCAATAGCAAAACTGGAAGCTACAATCATATACGCTATATGCCGACGAATTAAGCAGAGAACGATGATTGGAAAAAGTGTTTGTAATGGGAATACGAAGTTTTGTGCAAGAAGCAAATTACTTTTTCCGGTGAAAATCCAAATATAAAGTAGCCAAGTAAAGAGGCTGATAGCCCATATTGTTGAAAGTGCGAACCCCGCGAGTCGTAATTTTTTGTGTTGAATGCAAAGAAAACCAAGTGATATAAGTAATCCGCATCCACCAATGTCAACCCCAGTCATTACTAATTTTGAACCTAAGTTCACAAGAGGAGTTAGATAAATCCAGATTGAACTGATAGCAATCAGGTAGACTAAAGTGGTTGTGATACCAAGTGATGCGCCGAATGCCCGAGTAGCAGGGGATTGAAGTCGGTAAATTGCTAAGAGAAGTATCCCAGCGGTAAAAGCCGTCCAAATTGACGTCCCGAGTAATCTCCATAGGACAGCGCCGGAATTTGGGATTGCCATGGCTAAAATGCCAGAAATCACAGTAAGCCCTAAAGAAAAGAAGAGGATGTTTATTGCAATTTTGCGATTTTGCATTAGGTGTACTGTAATGTAATTGTGTTACTCGATACAGATTGAGAGGTCATCTAACTTCATTGACCATCCATCCCCATCGTGTTGCATTGATCTGCCATCGCCAGTACCAGATGTAGCCCATAGGAACCAGCAAGTTAGCCCATCGCTGTCAGATTGAACGCTTATATGTTCGACGTTAACTGCATTAAAATCCATTTCCCATCGCATGAGTTCAAATTCGCCTCCATAAAGTGTGCCTGTTGCTACTTTTGTTGCAGGTGTTTGGAGTGACTCTGCAGTGATTTGTCCTGGGTATCCGTTGTTGTCATCGTAGGCGCGTAGATTAAAATCATACGTTCCATCGCATGTTTGCCATATACTGCCGTTGAGATAAAGAGGAAACCCCCAAACAGTAACAGTATTTGATGTCGCTACATCTACTTGCTCAGCACAGACGTAGTCGCCATTTGCTGGATCATAAGAAGAGTTGTATGCATACCATGGTTCTGCTGGTCCGTAAGGGTTTTGTGTGAAGATTGCACTGTTGCATGGGATGTCATCACAATTAAAAGTCGTGCAATTTTCACCTAGAATCCAAACGCCATCAACCGCTTCGCAGTCAACTTGGGTTTGCGCATCAAGGCATTTTCCAAAGCAGCATGCACCAAGGTCGTTGTCCCCATCAAGCAAAATAGTAAGCGTTCCTGAACCAACACTTGCTTGCCAACCACCAATACGGATAATGTAGGTGCTTCCTGCAGTAACTGGGTAATCTATTTGAGAATAAAAAGATTGACAGTCCGCGCTTGGATCGGCATCACCATTGCAAGCAATTTGATTGTCGCAATTTCCTTCGTATAGAACCATAGATGTGTCAAAACTCATTGGATCACAAGTTGTAAAAGTCGCTATGCCACTGTCTGGAGCAACCCATGTTCTCCAAATGTCAGGACTGCCGTACCATGCAAGGAAAGAATCAGGGCACATTGAATCATCAGGTTCTGGGTAACTAGGGTCTACTCCGTCTGTTGAGAATGCATGTGTTCCAATGTAAACCTCAACTGCATCTACGCACTCTTCACCTTCAAGGATGGGACAGTCAACCTCCGTGCACATGACATCCTCGCCTTGGAATGTTCCGCCCCAGACACCGCAATCACTTTCTTCAAGTTCCATGCAAGCACCCTCTGTAAAACAGCAAGCGCCGGGTGGTGTTGGAGGTGCTAAGGAAATAGTTAACGTTCCTGTTCCTGTTTGTCCTTGCCAGCCACCGATACGAATGAAGTATGTTTTATTTTGCGAAAGCAAGTGGGTGATTGCAGAGTAGTACGGTTGGCATTGGTCTTCATCGGGGTTATTGGCATCTCCATTGCACGCAACAAGGGTTCCACAAGTTTCTTCGTATAAAACCATCGATGTGTCGTAGCTCTCTGGGTCGCAAAGCGAGAACAAATAGACTTCGCTATCTGGAGCATCAAAGGAGAACCAGACATCTGGACTTCCCATCCAATCAAGTCCAGAGTCAGCACAGAGCGAATCGTCTGGTTCATTTTCACTTGGTGTCATAAGCGCGGTATTAAACGTAATGGATCCAACGTAAGTTTCGATTGCGGTAGTACATTCATCACCAAACGCGAGCACTGAACAATCTTCGTTTTTGCAAATTGTTCCATTGCCTTTGTAGATACCCGAAAGTTCAGCGCAATGAAATTGCGAACTCGCAACACAATTAATTGTATCAATGCAGCATGCACCAGAGTCGCATGATTCCTCGCTACAACTTGTTTCATTGCCAAAATAATATCCATCATTTTGTAAACAATTGTGTTGTGTTAGAAGTTCTTCGCAAGTTCCATCGGATAAACAACATGCGCCGTGTGGTTCGCATTCAAAATTCCACGCCGACACGATTGCGAGTAGATCAAGGATGTTAACGCAACAATCACCGTTTGGCATTGGAGCAATATCGCCAGATGGGCGGTACGTACCATCGCCACAGACTTCCCATTGTGAAATGATTTCTAAAAGGTCGAGAATGGAAACGAATCCATCGTTATCTACATCTTCTACGCAAAATGAGGAGAGTTGTTTGGTACATGGATCGATGAAAATATCGTCGTACAAACGGAAGGCAGCGTTGTAATTCAATTCTCGAAGTGGGCCTTCTGGCCAGCCAAATCCTTCGTTAGGGTTGGCTTGATTACTAAGTGTGCTGTCCCCATTTAATGATTCAAAGAGTCCAGTTTGACCATCTGTGCCAAAACTATTGCTTGGAATAATACTGAACCAATAGGATCCGGCTTCAAGTTGAGTTTGAAATGGGAGTGCGATGAGAAAACCCTCGCCGTACCAATCGGTGTCAATAGTTACATCGGCAATGTCAAATCCTTGCGTAACAACATCGCCAATGAGTGAGATCGATGCGGCTTCAGAAGAGGAGTATACATTTGCTTCATACGACGTTATTGAAGAAGGGTCTGAAAAACCATCCCAGCCACCGATAACGAATTCTGCTTGTACAATCTGTTTTTGCTCTTGTAGATTTAGATTATCAATGACTGCGACATCAAAGTTTGAAAGTGTGGGTTCAAAATATTGATTGGCAGGGATGGAGTCACCTATGCCGCTGCCATCCATAGGACCAATTTGATCCAAAATGACCTCAGAAGAGGCACTTGCACATAATGCCAGTATTCCCATAGATATTTTGAGTTGGGTCATCTTTTCTCCACTACGAATTGTACCCTCTTACGTGATTTCGGCAAAAAAAAAAGGGCGTTTTTTTGTATATGTATCTTATTTTTCAATATTTTAGTTCTTTGCATCACCATATAAGGTCAACAAAAAGAACAGCCCCCCGATTCAAAGAATCGGGGGGCTGCGTGGAATCTCAATAAGAGATTACAAATTGGAACTCGACTTAGTCAAGTTGTACCCAGTAGTCAACTAGACCACTTGCACATGTCCAACTTACTTCCCATGCGTTAGGTGCACAAAGAACACTGTAGTCACCAGCCCCTAGGCCAGTGAAATCTGCAGAACCTTCTGTACCACCAGGAAGTACGTATGCTGCCACGAATGCACCAGCGGGGTTGTCAACAACACCGAAGAGTAAATCCATGCCTGAGGAGCCAACGGAGATTGTGAAATCGCCGCCACCATTCAATGTAGCATTTGTGTACCAATCCATATCACGGTATGTACCGCCAGATGGTCCGTCAATAAAGACGGAAGCTGTACCACATACTGGAACGCCAAGAGTAATGTCTTGGAATTCAGTACCTGTAGGACCGTTAAGACCTGCGTTACAGTCAAGTGATGAATCATCACCGTCTTGTGCACAATCGTCACAGTCATCTTCTGCACCAGCTGGACAGCCAGTGTAGCAAGTAGCATCAGCACAAGTGGAACCGTTGAACCAAACACCACCAATTGCATCGCAATCAGGAGCAGTTACTTCAGTACAGTTACCACCTGAACAGCATGCACCCATAGCGCCTGCTGCTGTCAAGGTAATAGTTACAGTACCTGCACCAGTAGCACCTTGCCAACCACCCATACGGATGATGTAGGTGTTGCCAGCAGTAACTGGCATGTCATAAACTGCTGAGTACCATGCTTGGCAGCCATCTTCACCACTACTGTCGCCGTTACATGCAACTTGGTTGTCGCAATCATTTTCATAGATCACCATGGAGGTGTCGTATGAAGCAGCATCACAAGCACTGAAAGTAGCAGTACCTTCACCAGTAGCAACCCAGTACATCCAGATGTCT
>PVBE012014228.1_pt1 | contig 10875 bp, 9 predicted proteins | sample 1631181 | NCBI WGS metagenome assembly PVBE01 (sample SAMN08397723, study PRJNA350692) | Marine metagenome, whole genome shotgun sequencing project. | isolation source: water | place: Pacific Ocean | collected 2012-04 | reverse complement strand
CTCAGTTGAAGAAGCGCTGCTGGTAATAGAATTCCGCAGCCACCGGGTTCCCTGCACGATCGCGGGCGGGCTCGAAGCGCAATTGTTCCAGCGCCAGCCGGCAGACGGTGGCGTCGGTCTCGGGAAACGGGCTCGGGCGATAGATGCTGCAGCGGGTGGCGCGTCCTTGCGCCGATACGCTCAGCCGCACGATAACCGATTGGCCGATCCGCGCGGCACGCCCGCCGGGCGGCACCGGGAAGGCGCTGGCATCGGTGATCGCGCGGACCAGCTGCGGCTTGGTGGCCGCACCCCCGCCCTGCCCGCCGCCGCCATCGCCACTGCCGGTGCCCTCACCCGTGCCCGATCGGCCCGTACCGGCCCCCTCCTCGGTCGCCCCCGACGTATCGGCAGTGCCGGTGGACGACGCACGCGGGGCGGGCGGATCCCGGCGCACCGGTTGCGGCGGCGCGGTAACCGCATCGGGGACTGCCTCACGCCCCGGATCGCCCTGCGCGCCTTCCGGTTCCGGCTCCGGCGGCTCGCTCGGCTCCTCGGGTGCCGAGACGGTGACGGTAAATGCCGAGACCACCGATTGCTCGACCCCGGTGACGGCGCTGGGCGCAAGCGCCCTTGCGAGCAGGTAGAACAGTCCCAGGTGGATCACCGCGATCAGCGCGATCACCCAGGGGTTCAGGCGCTTCCTGGTCTGGGCATAACGGGTTGCGGGTTCGGCCATCGCCCCCTCATGGCAAAGCCGCCCCATCGGGTCCAGCGACCCCACGAAAAAGGGCGGCCCTCCGAAGAGGACCGCCCTGATCTTGCTCGACGCTGCCTCGCTGGCTGCGCCGATCGGCTTAGTAGCCGAAGATGAGCGACAGGCTGGCCGCGCGCGGCGCGCCGATCTGGGCGAAACCGAAGTCGTCGAGCGTGCCACCGAAGAAGCCGATGTAGTACTCGTCGAACAAGTTGGTCACGTTCAGCTGCAGCGCCACGTCCTTGCCGAAGGGGTTCTGCGTGATCGTCCAGCGGACATCGAGATCGACCAGCGTGTAGGACGGCGTCTTGGCGTCGAAGGTGAACGGCGTGCCGTCAGCCAGTTCGCCGTCGATCGGCAGGTTGGTGTCGTTCAGGTACCGCGGTCCGGTGTGCTTGACCTGCGCACCGAATTCGAAGTCGCCGACTGCGACCTGGCCACGAGCACCGAAGGAGTACGTCGGCGTACCCGATTCCGACTTGCCGCCGGTCGGCAGGAAGACCGGAGCCCCGCCGGGACCGAAGCCATCCTGCACGTCGTCCTTGATTTCGGAGTCGTTGTACGAACCGAAGACGTAGAGCAGCGAGTTGAAGGTCGGACGCCACGAAACCGAGCCGTCGACCCCGTACTTGTCAACGCGGCCAAGGTTGCGGAACACGTTTTCGCCTTCGCCATCATTGGCTTCGGGGTCGAACGCGACTGCGAGGCGGTTCTCGTAACGGGTGTAGTAAGCGCCAAGCTGCGCTTCCACATTGCCGCTCCGGAAGCGCAGACCGAGGTCGAAGCTGTCCGTCGTTTCGGGAGCCGGCCGCGCGATGGCGCTGTCTGCGAAGTACAGCGAGTCGTAGAGCGGATCGGTACCCGGGACCGACAGGCCCTTCGCATAGTTGGCGAAGACCGATGCATCGGGCGTGAAGTCGAAGGTCAGGCCGATGTTCGGAAGCAGCTTGTCGTAGTTGTAGGTACGCGACTGCGGTGCAGCGTGATCGTCGTTGAACGACGCGTCGACGTAGTTCGAAAGGTCCTGGCCCGGTGCCGGGCAATCGACGAAACCGCCTGCCGAAGTGGTGAAGCAGTTCTGGTTCAGCTCGCGCTTGAAGAACGGTGCACGAAGGCCGAGCACCGTCGTGAGATCGCCGAACTCGCCGCGATATTCACCCGAAACCTGGTGCAGGATCGCGTAGGACAGGCGGTCACGCTTGTTGACCTCGTTGCCGTTCACGTCGAGCAGCGGGGCATCGATCGAGAACACATCGATCGGCTCGCCATTGGCCAGCATCGCGCTGATCTGGCCGGTCTGGCGGTGGCGTGCGCGGTCCCAGGTGTAAGCGACGCGAACGCGGTGATCGTCGTTGATGTCGTAGATCAGGTTGGCGACAACGCCGTAGCGGTTGGTACGCGTCTGGCTGGGATCGTTGCCCGCGATTTCGTCGTCGAGGTCGCCGTCGCCGTTGAGGTCGCGACCGAAGTAGTACCCGCCGTTGAAAGCGCCGGTGTAGGAACCGCCGTTGACCGTGAAGAAGGATTCACGAAGATCGTCAGGGCCGCCGCCATTGGCTTTGACGTACTGGTAGCTCGGGTCGAAGGTGAAGGTCAGCGCATCGGTGATGCTGAAGCGCGAAGCACCGCGGATATTACCCGTGTCGGAAGGGTTGTAACGGCGATAGAATGCCGCGCCGCAACCGTTGCGGTCATCATAGTCCACCGACTCTCCGGGGCTCCCGACACCGCCTGCGACAACGCGCGGATCGACGGCGCAGGGGAATTCGCCATTGTCTTCGTAGATCGAGAAGCGGCGGTCTTCGGCACCGGGTGCGAGCAGCGATTCAAGGCTTTCCGAACCGGCGAAGTTGTTGCGGTTGACGTTCCAGTGACCCGACACCGCGATGAAATCGCCATTCGAACCGAGGTCCTGCCAGATGCGCCCGTTGAACTGCGTCTTGTTGATCCGGCCGTACGGATTGTAGGGCACGCCGTAGGTGGTGTAGCTCGCCGAAACGAAGGCCTTGGTGCCGATGCCGGTGATGTCGCCGGTATCGATCATGCCGAACGCGCGGCTGTAGAGCGTGTCACTCGCGCCGGAAGCGAGCACTTCGCCGACCGTCAGGTTGCCGACGAAGCCGATGTCGTCGCCCGGTTCACGCGTGCGGATGTTGATCGTGCCGCCGGTGGCCGAAGCAGTCGGGCTGTCGACGTCGGTGGTGCCGAGATTGACGCTGACCGATTCGAGGACTTCGGGGTCGACCTGCTGGTTGGTGTAGAGTGCGTAATTACCCGAATCGTTGAGCGGCAGGCCGTCGAGCGTCTGCGAGACGCGGTCGGCACCGAAGCCGCGGATGGTGAAACCGCCACCCGACGAACCCCACGGGTCGTTGTTCTGGAAGCTGACACCGGGAACCAGGTTGACAATGTCGTTGACCGTCTGGCCGGGACGCTGGCGGCGGATGATTTCTTCGCCGAGAACCTGCTTCGCCTTGGTGGTGTCGGGATTTTCGATGCCGCCGACGCCGGTTTCGCGGGCACCGGAAACGATGATGACCGAATCGTCGAAATCGACCGAACCGGTGGACTGTGCGGCGGCCGGGGCGGCGACCATGGCGCTGGCGGTGCTGACCACCGACGCGGCCAGGAGATATTTGAACTTCATCGAGCGGATCCCTTCGTCTCGTTAAAAGTAGGCTAGTGCTGCTGAGCCGACTCCCTGGCGGGAGGACGTTGCGGCAAAGCTATCTTTTTGTGACAAGATCAAGACATATGTTGCAGGTGCGAGACGCATCGCCGCACCAAACGGGAAATCCGCTGTATTTCAGTTATTTACGTTAGTTGCATAAAGGCAACAAATCCGATTCTTCCGGGAACCGGTGCATAAGTGCAACAGCCCCTGAAGCGGCGTGCGGATCAGGCCAGGCCGATCTCGCGCAGGCGCTGCATCAGGTAGTCGTGACTCGAAATCGGTTCGGGCGGCGCGGTGCCGCTGTCCGCGTCGATGCAGGACGGCAGCGTCTCGATCACGTAATCCGGCCGGAAGTGCAGGAAGAACGGCATCGAATAGCGCGCACGATAGGCGGCATCGCCGCGCGGGTTCACCACGCGGTGCGTGGTCGAGCGCAGCTTGCCGTTGGTAAGCCGGTCGAGCATGTCGCCGACATTGACCACCAGCGCACCTTCGGGCGGGGCGACCGCTTTCCAGTCGCCCTGCGCGGTCAGCAGTTCCAGGCCGGCCTCTTCGGCGCCAAGCAGCAGCGTGATCGTGTTGATATCGCCATGCGCGGCGGCGCGGATCGCGCCTTCGGCTTCCTCGCCTTCCAGAGGAGGATAGCGGAGCAGGCGCATCACCGAATTGCCGTCCTCGATGGTCGGCGCAAAGAACTCGCGGTCGAGCCCGAGATGCAGCGCGATGCCTTCGAGCACGCGGCCGCCGGCTTCCTCGAACGCCGCATAGAGTTCGCTGAAGGTTTCGCGAAAGCCTGCGACCTCGGACGGCCAGACATTGTCGGCCATGAATTCGGCCAGGGGATGGCCTTCGGGCAGCTCGCGCCCGACGTGCCAGAATTCCTTGAGATCGTGGACCTTGGCGTCCTTGGCCTTTTCGGTCCCGAAGGGGGTGTAGCCACGCGCCCCGCCACCGCCGGGAATGTGATAGGCGCGCTTGACCTCGTCGGGCAGCGCGAAGAACTGCTTCGACAGCGCTTCGGCGCGGTCGATCAGCTCCTGCGGGATCCCGTGGTCGCGAATGACGGCAAAGCCGTATTGCTGAAAACTGCGGCCAAGCTCGTCGGCAATCGAGTCGAGCGGCTGTGCCAGCGACACAACCGCAATATCTGTGTTCGAATCGGTCATAATGGACCGGCCTTTAATACGGGAGGAAGAGTCCCGCCAGCGCCGCGCTCATCAGATTGGCGAGACTGCCCGCCGCAAGTGCACGCAGGCCGAGCTTGGCAATCACCGGGCGCTGGTTGGGTGCCAGCCCGCCGGTCACCGCCATCTGGATCGCAATCGAGCTGAAATTGGCGAAACCGCACAGCGCGAAAGTGACGATCGCGCGGCTGCGATCGGACAGCACGCTGCCATCCATCGAACCGAGTTCGATGAAGGCGACGAATTCGTTGAGCACGATCTTGGTGCCGAACAATCCGCCCGCTGCGCCTGCCTGGTCCCAGGGAATGCCGATCAGATACATCACCGGGGCGAACACCAGTCCGAGCAATTGCTGGAAACTGACATCGGGATAGCCGAACCAGCCGCCGATACCGCCGAGAATCCCATTGGCGAGCGCAACCAGCGCGACGAAGACCATCACCATCGCGCCAACCGCCACGGCGAGCTTCACGCCGGTCTGTGTGCCCTGCGCGGCGGCTTCGATGACATTGGCGGGCTTGTGCCCTTCCTCGAAGGTCTCGGCGACTTCGACTTCATGCGCCTTGCCGCCTTCGGTCAGCGCGGCAGGCCCTTCGGCGCTGATCCGGCTCTTCGGCAGCACGATCTCGCCATGGGGGTCGACCCCGGACATCTGCGCGGCATCGCGCGCCAGCACGCTGTCGTCGTCGGGCATGATGATCTTGGCCATCAGGATGCCGCCGGGCGCGGACATGAACGCCGCGGCGAGCAGGAAGGGCACTGCCTCGGCACCGATGAAGCTGGCATAGGCGGCGAGGATGGTCCCCGCCACGCCCGCCATGCCCACGCTCATCAGCGTGAACAGCCGGCTGGGGGTCAGCGCGGCGAGATAGGGGCGCACCACCAGCGGGCTTTCGGACTGGCCGACGAAGATGTTGGCCGCGCTGCCCAGCGCCTCGACCTTGCTGATCCCGGTGATCCAGCCGATCGCGCCGCCGACCCAGCGCACCAGCCGCTGCATGATGCCCCAGTGATAGAGGATCGACACGATCGCCGCGAAGAAGACGATCACCGGCAGCGCGGCGATGACGAAGGTGTTGGTGAAGGGATTGGCGCCCATTGGCCCGAAGATCGCCTCGATCCCGACCTTCGAATAGTCGAGCAGGGCAATGACCCCGTTCGACAGCGCCTGGATCAATTGCACGCCCCACGGGGTGCGCAGCACCAGCAGCGCCATCAGCGCCTGCAGCGCGAAGGTCGCCCCGACGACGCGCAGGCTGATGCGTTTCTTGCCCGTCGACAGGAGGAAGGCGATCAGCAGGATCGCCACGATACCGACGAGATTAATCAGGATAGGCGCCATCGCTTTCCCTTTGGCAGGAGGACAAGTTGCGGATGAAATCGGGCGCTGTCTTGCGTGCGCCGCCGCATTAGTCAATTTTCAGGGCCCGCCGACGGCCTCGCCGTCCACGAAACTTGTCGAGGCCGAGAGATGACCCACCCCGCCAACGAGACCCGTCTCGCCGCTGCCGCCATGCCGCTGGGGCTGTTCGTATACACGCTGCTCTATGGCGGGATGACCGTGCTGGCGGGCGTGCTGGCCTTCAAGCAGGTACAGCTGTGGCCGACCGAACTGGCAGTCGAATCGGGCATCTTTGCCTTCCTGCTGCTGGTGGTGATTTCCAGCACGATCGCACAGCTTTACGGAGAGAAGCTGGCCAATCGCATCGTCTGGTGGGGCTTCGTTCCGCTGCTGGTGGCGTCGCTGCTGATGCAATTGGTGCTGAACCTGCCGCCATCGGTCGAGATGACCGAATTCCGCGCCGACGACCTCGCCGCCTTCGAACGCGTCCATGCGACATTGTGGCGCGTGTGGATGGCGGGACCGGCCGCCTACATCGTGTCGCTGCTGCTCAACGTCTGGATTTTCTCGCGGCTCCGCGGATCGGCCGAAGGCGCGTCGACACTCTCGCTGATGGCACGCGGGGCGATTGCCTCGGCGCTGAGCCAGGCTATCGATTCGGTGATTTTCATCACGCTGGCGTTCTATGGCCAGTTCGCCATCACCAACCTGCTGATCGGGCAGATCATCGCCAAGGTCGTGCTCAGCCTGGTGCTGGTGCCGTTCCTGATCACCGGCGGGGTCGCATTCGCCCGCTGGCTCGACCGCCGCTAGACGCGTTTCACATTCTCGACGATCGTCTCCTCGAGATGGTCGCCGTGCAGCACCGACACGTCGCCGGTGGTTTCGAGCACTACGGCGCGAACCTGCCCGTAATCGAGTACATTGGCTTCGCGCAGCTTGGCGATCAGATCGCTCTTGGCGACGCGCGTGTATGTCAGCGCATCGTCACAGAACTTGCCGTTGCGCATCAGGAAGACCGGATCGTTCTGCATCAGGTCCTCGACATGGTCGGAGGTCTTACGCAGTCGCGCCGATGCCGCCTGGACGACGAACAGGCCCGCCATCGCGACCATGGCCTGCGCGAAGGCTTTCCAGTCGCTTGCCTGCGCCGCGCCCGCGACCAGGCTGCCCAGCGCGATCGTCATCACGAAGTCGAAATTGGTCATCTTGGACAGCGAGCGCAGCCCGTTGAGGCGGATCAGCACCACCACCCAGATGATGGCGGCAATTGCCAGCAGCACGCCGCGGGCGATGATATCGGGCCAGGGAGTATCGAGGATCATGCTGCCCTAACGCATGGCTGGCGCAAATCTATCCCGCCAAGCGTTCAGCCCTGCAAATGGCGCGCATGCCAGCCGACATGCTCGGCCATGAAGGTCGAGATGAAGTAATAGGAATGGTCGTAGCCGGGCTGCATGCGGATGTCCGCCGGCATGTCGGCGGACTTGCAGGCATCGACCAGCAAATCGGTCTTGAGCTGTTCCTCGAGGAAATTGTCCGCCGTGCCTTGGTCGACCAGCAGGTTCGCATGGCGCGCACCGTCTGCGATCAGCGCGCAGGCATCGTATTCGCGCCAGTCGCTGCGGTCATCGCCCAGATAGCCGCTCAGCGCCTTGTCGCCCCATGGGCAGTTCAGCGGGCTGACGATCGGCGAGAAGGCGCTGATCGAACGGAAGCGGTCGGGATTGCGCAGGCCGATGGTCAGCGCGCCGTGGCCGCCCATCGAATGGCCGCTGATCGCCTGCCGCTGCATGTCCGCGGGGAAATGCTTGGCCAGCAGCGCGGGCAGTTCCTGTTCGATATAGCTACGCATCTGGAAATGCTGCGCCCAGGGTGCCTGCGTCGCATCGACATAGAAGCCCGCGCCATGCCCGAAATCATAGGCCTCGTCATCGGGCACAGCCTCGCCGCGGGGCGAGGTGTCGGGCGCGACGAAGATGACCCCGTGCTCGGCGCAGGCAGCGCGGAATTCGCCCTTCTCGGTGACATTGGCGTGGGTGCAAGTCAGCCCCGACAGGAACCACAGCACGGGCAGCTTCGCGCCGTCTTCATGTGGCGGGACGAAGACCGAGAAGGTCATCTGCGTACCGGTGCTGGCCGAGGCATGGCGGTAGACGCCCTGCACGCCGCCATGGCTGCAATTTTCCGATACCGTCTCGAGCGTGCCCGAAGTGGTCATAGCGCGACCTCGTATTTCGCGGTCGTTTTCCCGGCGATTTCATCGGCCGTCACGCCCGGCGCCAGTTCGACCAGCCGGAAGGGGCTGTCATGGTCGGGCCGCTGGAACACTGCCAGATTGGTGACGATCATGTCGACCACGTTCTGCCCGGTCAGCGGCAGAGTGCATTCGGGAATGAACTTGGGGCTGCCGTCCTTGGCGGTGTGATCCATCACCACGATGATCTGCTTGACGCCCGCGACCAGATCCATCGCGCCGCCCATGCCCTTGATCATCTTGCCCGGGATCATCCAGTTGGCGATATCGCCGTTCTGGGCCACTTCCATCGCGCCCAGCACGGTCAGGTCGATATGCCCGCCGCGGATCATGGCGAAGCTGGCCGCGCTGTCGAAATAGGCGCTGTGCGGCAGTTCGCTGATGGTCTGCTTGCCAGCATTGATCAGGTCCGCATCGACTTCGTCGGGATAAGGGAACGGCCCTATGCCAAGCATGCCGTTCTCGCTCTGCAGCGTGACATGCATGCCTTGCGGAATGTGGTTGGCGACCAGCGTGGGAATGCCGATGCCCAGATTGACGTAATAGCCGTCGCGCAATTCCTGCGCGGCGCGCGCCGCCATCTGGTTGCGGTCCCAGCCTGCTGCTTCCTGGGGCATCAGGCGCTCTCCCTTTCGCGCGTGGTCTCGAATTCGATCTTCTTGTCGTAGGGCGCGCCCACGATCATCCGCTGGACATAGACGCCCGGCAGGTGGATGCAGTCGGGGTCGAGGCTGCCGGTGGGCACGATCTCTTCGACCTCGACCACGCAGACCTTGCCACAGGTTGCCGCGGGCTGGTTGAAATTGCGCGCGGTCTTGCGGAACACGAGGTTGCCGGTTTCATCCGCCTTCCATGCCTTGACGATGGCGAGGTCGGCGAAGATGCCGCGTTCGAGGATATAGTCCTCACCGTCGAAGGTCTTCACTTCCTTGCCTTCGGCGACCTGCGTGCCGACGCCGGTCTTGGTGTAGAAGCCGGGAATGCCCGCGCCGCCGGCGCGCATGCGTTCGGCGAGCGTGCCCTGCGGGCAGAACTCGACCTCGAGCTGGCCCGAAAGGAACTGGCGTTCGAATTCCTTGTTCTCGCCGACATAGGATGAGATCATCTTCCTCACCTGCTGCGTGCGCAGCAGCATGCCGATGCCTTCATTGTCGATGCCCGCATTGTTGCTGGCAAAGGTCAGCCCCTTCACGCCGCTGTCGCGGATCGCGGTCAGCAGGCGTTCGGGAATGCCGCACAGGCCGAAGCCGCCGCTGGCGATGAGCATGTCGTCGCGCAGCACGCCGTCCAGCGCCGCCGCGGCATCGGGATAAATCTTGCCGGCCATCAGAATACCACCACGCTGCGGATGCTTTCGCCTGCATGCATCAGGTCGAAGCCCTTGTTGATTTCCTCGAGCGACAGGACGTGGGTGATCATCGGGTCGATCTCGATCTTGCCGTCCATGTACCAGTCGACGATCTTGGGCACATCGGTGCGCCCGCGCGCGCCGCCAAAGGCAGTGCCGCGCCAGTTGCGCCCGGTCACCAGCTGGAACGGCCGCGTCGCGATTTCCTTGCCTGCTTCGGCCACGCCGATGACGATGCTGGTGCCCCAGCCGCGATGGCAGGCCTCGAGCGCGGTGCGCATGACCTCGGTATTGCCGGTGCAGTCGAAGGTGTAATCGGCGCCGCCATCGGTCATTTCGACCACCTTCGCGACGACCTCGTCGCGGCTCATGCCCTTGGTGTTGAGGAAGTGGGTCATGCCGAACTTGCGGCCCCATTCCTCGCGGTCAGGGTTGATGTCGATCCCGATGATCATGCCCGCACCCGACAGCCGCGCGCCCTGGATCACGTTGAGGCCGATCCCGCCGAGGCCGAACACGACGACATTGTCGCCCACCTGCACCTTGGCGGTGTTGGTCACTGCGCCGACGCCCGTGGTGACGCCGCAGCCGATATAGCAGCTGGTCTTGAAGGGCGCGTCTTCGCGGATCTTGGCGACCGCGATTTCGGGCAGCACGGTGAAGTTCGAAAAGGTCGAGCAGCCCATGTAATGGTAGATCGGCTCGCCCTTGTAGGAAAAGCGCGTGGTCCCGTCGGGCATCAGCCCCTTGCCCTGGGTCGCGCGGATCGCGGTGCACAGATTGGTCTTGCCGCTGAGGCACGATTTACACTGGCGGCACTCGGGCGTGTAGAGCGGGATCACGTGATCGCCCGGCTGCACGCTGGTCACGCCCGCGCCGACTTCGCGCACGATGCCCGCGCCTTCGTGGCCCAGCACGCTGGGGAAAAGACCTTCGGAATCGAGCCCGTCGAGCGTGTAGGCATCGGTATGGCAGATGCCCGTCGCCATGATTTCGATCAGGACTTCGCCGGCCTTGGGGCCTTCGAGGTAGAGTTCGACGATTTCGAGCGGCTGCTTGGCTTCGAAGGCGACGGCGGCGCGGGTTTTCATAAGCGTGTGGTCTCCTCTTTCGCCCCGCACCTAGGCGCGAAAAGATACAGGAGCAATGGATGCGCGCAACGCCGCGCCGCTTGTCGTTGGCGGTTCATCGCGGCATCGCTAGGGGGAGAGCATGATGTCGCTTCTTGCTTCCGCCGCCGCAAGTCTCGCTCTCGCCGCGCAGCCGGCTCCTCCTCCCTCCACCGCCGCCCCGCAGCTTTCGCTCGAACAGGCGACCGGGCTGCGCTGCGGCGT
>PVBE011637775.1_pt1 | contig 10876 bp, 18 predicted proteins | sample 1631181 | NCBI WGS metagenome assembly PVBE01 (sample SAMN08397723, study PRJNA350692) | Marine metagenome, whole genome shotgun sequencing project. | isolation source: water | place: Pacific Ocean | collected 2012-04 | reverse complement strand
TTAAAACTGGAAAGTACGAATTAATTGTTATATTACGTTAGAATTTCTATTGGGCCTGTAGCTCAGCTGGTTAGAGCAGTACACTCATAAAGTACTGAATAACCATTCTCCACACCTCTCCGCATCACCTCACCGTGTTTTCATCTTAGAATTAGATTGAAGACAGACGTGGAATGCATATTTACTTAGTATTATGAAAGTTAAAAGGTGTTGTTTGGGGTGAAGATGAAAGAGATTAAAAAAATGTACATGACTAAAAAGCTAAAATTAGATGATAGGAAGATTAAGGAGCACGTCTCTAATTGGCTCTATGAAACCAAAGACTGTGAAGGCAATATTATTGTAAAACAAAAGAAGAAACAGTCTTACACCCCCTTTGATGTACCAAAAAAAAGTCGCCTTAAGGGTTTAAAACTTTTTGAATACAAGGACAAAGACGGTAATCTTTGTGGCAAGTATTTTGTTGGCGCTTATAAATATAATAAGAATTCAAAATATTATTCACTTGGAAAATTTATCCCCGGCGCCTATGGAGTTAAAGAGGCCTGTGATGATTGGACTGAATTAAATAAAAGGCATACTAACGACAAAGGGCATTGGACCTCTTGTCCTCTTGAAGCTAAGAAAAAAGCAAAAACTATAATTTCCAAAAAGGAGGCCATTGAAAAACGTAAGGAGCCTATTTCTAAAGTTGTGGAGGATTATTGCAAAGCTAACTTTCCTAGGGCTACATGGGGAGGAAGTTTAGTTGCCAATGTTATTAGAAATAGAGCTAGATACTTCATAGGCTACAATCTTCGTAAAACACATTTAGCATACCATAATGATGAAAACGGTAATGGTCATGTAACCTTTAAAGCAAACAGAAGGACCAAAGTAGTTGCCCCTTATAGTTGGGACAGTCTATTCAAAAAATTTCCACCTGGACATAGAGTAGAAAAAGATAAAAACTTAAACCCTAATAACTGTAGGTCTATTTATGATGATTTAATTCTTTCTAAAACATGGATTGGAGACTTAGATAGGGACTTGATTAAGGATTACATAAGGCAGTTTAAGTCAAACAGCGCAAAGAGAGACGCCATCGAATGTTTTAACTTACTTTATTGTTTTGCTTGTAACGAAGGGTATCTAGGCGTGTCGGAAGAAAAAAATCCTGCTTATAAGTACAGACCAAAAAAGGATAGAGCTAAGAAAAAAAACAAATATCATAAAAAAGCTTTCGGCGAAAAAGGGTTGGAGATCGTATGTAATAAGGCCGACGAGATGAGAGAAAGGTTTCCGTTTCAGGTCGAGTGTATTAGATTAACAGCCTGTACGGCGATAAGAAGAGAGGAGGCCTGTAAATTATGGAAAGAGGATATCAGATGGGACGTTGATGAGATTGTTCTTCGACCGGGTATTACTAAATCGGGTCGTGAGGAATTCATCACTATTACTGAGCCTGTAAAGATAGTCTTAGAGGAAATACTCTCTTATAAAACTCATAAAGAGCATGGGGATTACTATAGAGTTATTCCGTGGTTATTTGGAACCACACACACTAAATTAAATAAAGACAAGTTGTTTGATAAGGACTACCGAAATTCAGATCATACGAGGCTAAAAACAGACAAGAACTGTTGGAGGGCAATAAGAGAAGAACTTGGGTGGGAACTTTGCACAAGTAAAATGTTACGAAAAAGCTTCGCTCAAGGCAGCCAAGATAAACTTGGGGGAAGATCAGACAAGTCAATACGTTTAATGAGACAATCCACTACTGAAGTTTTTGACAAGGCTTATGATGGCGCTGAAAAAGAAGAAATTAAAAAGGACGCTCGAAAGGTTGCTGAAATGTTTACCTTCATTAAAAGAAAGAAGATCGGTTAAACCCTTGGTTGGCCCCACCCTCGGTTGCCCCTTTGGTTGTCCCAGAATATATTTGATAGTTATCCTTTGAAATGTTATGGAGAACAAATGAAAGTAAGAAAGAAAGCAGACGATCGGTATTTTTCTCATATTAAAAAAGGTGTAGAAAGCTACTATCCCCCAAAGACCTCCCCTATTAAGGATATGCAAGACCTAGGGAGGGAATTGAGGAAACTTGGTGTTACACCGGGGGAAGCCCTTAAGATTGTCCGAAGGGCTAAGCTTGGGGAGACCACAAGGTTTAACTGGAAAATGCTCCGGTTCACGATGTTTGTGTGGGAACGATACAGGGAATTTGACCATAACAGATTAGGCAAGAAGATAGACACCATAAGAAATATAGTTAATAGCAGAAAATTTGAAATGTTCTATAATGGCTATTTTCCCGAACTTAAACTGGACCAAAAAGCCAAGGATAAAGAGGTTAAAATATTCAATAAATTGATTGCCGAGGCCAAACAGCAGCCTTATTTCAAAGAGGGCTACTATTACTACGAAGGCACAAAAAAGCATATTCCTCAGTCTAAACTAGACAAAATCCTCTCAAAATAATAAAAGAATAAACATACATTTATCCCTTGAAATATTTGGGAGAACGTTTATATAGGGTATTAGTTATTTATGAATAAATTTAATTTACATAAACTATGGATTGCAACTAAGGAATTGGTTGAGACAACTTCAATACCAAGGTCTTCCTTGTATCGCTATGTCGAGGAATGGGTCAAAAAAGGAAATGATCCTAAGGATATGGGCAGAATAAAACTCAGGGGTTCTAAGTCGTACCGTTGGGACGCTAGGGTTTTTGTAGGTTGGATAATTAAACATAAATTGGAGGAACCAATAAAGTTTGATTATGAGTTTGCAGAAAATGAACACTTAAAACAAATTCTTGTATTCAATAAATTACCATTAAATAAACAACAGCTCAGAAAGGAGCAAACATTATGACAACGAAGCCACAAACAACACCTTTTGGTAAAGCTATTTATCCACACTTAAGTAAACCGGATTACGCTTTTGATACCAATGGGAAATATCATGTACTCTTGGAACTAACGGAAGAGGAGGCTCAGCCACACATCGATATTATCAACGACACAATAAAAAATATTGTAGTCGAGCAACATAAGAAGAATGGCAATAAAGAAGTTAAGAGGGCGCCGTTACCTTACAAACATGAGGACGGCAAGGTTCGTCTTAACTTTAAAATGATTGCCTCCGGTATTAATTCTAAGACGAAACAGACGTTTACTCAGAAGCCTAGAATTTATGACCACAACCTCGAACCCTTTGATACCGAAAAAAATATTTGGGGCGATAGTATCCTAAGGATCACCTATCAACCCTTCGGTTATTCAAATTCGGCAATTGGTGTCGGTTGTACGCTCAGATTAAAAGAGGTTCAGGTTAAACATTTAGTTGAAGGGGACGGAGGTGGAAACAGTTTCACCAAAGTTGATCCTGGCGACACTACAGATACGGACGGAAAGGTAGCGCATTTTTAATATGAACAAAATGATTTCCAGACAAAACAGGTGGAAACTTTGGGGCCCGTTGTCCTTCTTTCATCGATGGGCCCTAAGGAAGGAGAATTAAAATATGAGACGAAATTTAGAACCACACAAGGATAAAAAAGGGAAAGTAAAAGATGGTCTTCACAAGATTGGGGAAATAAGCGTGGATAGTGGAGAGATAGGAATTACTGACCCTTGTCGATCTGATTTTGATCTAACAGTTAGGACAAACTTTGGAGACGGATTATTTCCCGTTTATGAAAGTTGGATTGACGGGAAAAGAACGGACTTAGTTATTCCCTTATCTACTGACGTCCACGATTTACTTCAACAATCAATAGAGGAGAAAAAGAATGGTAGCTAATAATATAGATAGAAGAATAAAATATAAGGAAGGTTCCAATAAACCCGAGGGACCCAAACACGAGAAGTTAAACGGAAACGTAATTAGCATATTTCCGATACCTCACGAAACGGTTTGGCACGAAGATAAGCCCGAGAACACCAACGGGGACAAGAGGGTTGAACGGTCAACACCTCCTCAGCCTTACGGTGAAGAAACATTTGGTTGGCAAGAATATGAGGACTACTTGGACAAGTTAAAACCCGGGGCTGTCCCGTTGTCTTTTCCAAAGTTTTTGGACCAGTTGGATATGTCTCCACAGGATTTCTATGGAAGAGCTCCCGGTAAAGCAGAAGGTTTATTCTCTTTGATAACGCCGAAACAACGCGAAGAAATTATGGGAATGATTAGGGTGTTTATTAATATCAATAAGAAAAGAGCATGACGCGTACTATTAAAACTGTAAACGATGAGAAGACGATATCTCACATTATAAATGGCAAAGAATTTTCAATGTCAAAAAAAAGATACGACAATGCAATTAGACGATTTAGGAGATACTGGAGAAAAGGGGCCCCTATAGAAAAACTTTTAAATAAAGAAACTTATAAGAGAGTAGTTGGAAATAACAAAAGGAAATTACATGAATAAAGATAATGAATATATGGAGTACACAGGTGATACACGTTGCGAAATACCACTTATACAGGCAGCAAAAGTAATAGGAATTAACAACGATGAATTACCGATTATAAAAACCGATGTTGCGTGGCTTGAATACAATTTCCGATGGCTCGAGCAAGAAAGAGAAAAGGGATTATTTGTTTATGGAGAACACATAAACGAAACCAAAGATCATCTAATAAAAATTTATCCAAAAATAAAAAACAAATTAGAAAAAAAATTTAATGAACAAATGAACAAACCATTTAAAAATAAAGGGGTTACTGGTTTTGTTAATTCAGCAGTGCTCTTGGAATTAGATCACATGCTAAATCGCTTGGGAGACAGACCTCCGTTTTTACGAAGGGAGACAATACATTAATGAAAGACCCTTTTAGAAATGACCCGGACTATTTCAAATTAGGTAAGGATTTATATTCAAAAAAAAGTACAGGCGAACACGTTTACAAGCAAAGCACTTATCCCAATGCTACTACCAAAATAATAGACGGTAAATCTGTTTTCTTTCCAGAAGGAATTACTAAAAAAAAATTAAAAACATTTAAGAAAAAAGCACTTAAACCCGGAGATCCCGGTTATGAAGAAGAATTAGAACAATTGGTTGATGAAATAGTGGATATGAACAAGGGGGCAACGATTCAATAATGTATTACGGAAGATTAACTAAGGTTGAGGAACTGGAGAAGAAAATCTCCGATCAGGCCAAAATTATTAAACAGTTTCAAACGAAGGCAGAAAAAAGAAGAACCTTCATGAGGGACTACATGAGGGAACAACGTAGAAAAGGCAAATATTTAAAGGGGAAAAAACTTAACGGAGAACAAATATGACCGGTCAAAAATTTATATTTAATCCAGTAGATAACGAAATGGAGGTTGCTCCCGGGCATGAAAATGATCCCAAAACTGTAACCGAGAAATTGTTGGAAGAAGGTTTTAAAAAAAAGCCAGTAACTAACGCTGAGCTTGGTATTAAGCCCCAAAATAGCACTACAGGAGCCCAATATGTTCCAAAGGAACAACGACTATATGAGAACTTGAAAGTACCCGGATACGAGACACCTGAAAAATCTAACGCCTCTTATAAAAAATTAAAAGAAGAAGGAAAGGCAACAACTAAGAAATTAATAAATCAGACCCAACGTGAAAAAGACAAACCAGTAACTTACGAGGACTGGAGACTAGATACGCCGAGATATAAGAAACACCTAGCTGATATAATCGCCGATGATCAAACCAACATTCGATACAATCCAACAACTGGCACTTGGCAAGATAAATGGGGGGATAAAAAAACAGCTCAAGAAGCTTTATCGGAACAACAAAAAATTGAAAAAGGCTATAATGAAATATTTCCTCCCAACGAGCAAAAGAAATATGAGCAAAGCCTACTTACGCCCGTAGAAAAAAAACGTATTGAATTTCAGAAGAAGAAAATGGAAAACCTTAATAAGTTAAATTTAAAACAACAAATAAAAAACAGCCCAATAGGAACTATTAAAAATTTAGATAAGCAGAAACCTAACTCGTGGAATGATTTTAAAGATGGAAAAATAACTCAAGTTGTAAAAGAAAAGAGCCCGAGTAATTGGGAAGTTTTTAAACAAGCCTCAAAGACCCCACAGGAAATTGCTGAGATAAGAAAAATTGTAAACGACGACTATAAAAGACACGGATTAAAATATATTGAACCGGAGGATCATAAATATCTAAGGGTCAATGGGAAAATGCCCGGGGAAGAAAAGAAAACCGAGACACCAATCAACACAGCTTTAATAAATGAATTAGAAGTTTTGGCACAACAAAGATTAGAGAACCAAATCCTTGAAAAAAAATTCCATGAGGTTATGCAATCCCAAACAAGAGACCCCGATTTAGACCGAGGCCTAGCGTCGGTGGACGGTGTGGAAAAATTTAAGAAGGTAGTAGATTTGGCAGATAGCAAGTGGCGAAATAAAAAAAGAACTAACTATGGTTTAAATACCATACTGGGAGAACCCAAGTGAATTTTAAGAAAGCAGAAAGAGCGTTAACAATGGAGGAGACAAATGACACACAACATTAAATATAGAAACATAAGTCTGAGGAACGAGACTTTTTCTAAGCTTAATTATCTTTCTGAGAAATTGGTACCGGGGCTGACCCTATCCAAATCTAGCACGGTCGATAACTTAGTTAATGAAAAATTCGATAATTCCCACGACATAAAAACCGAGAGAGTTATTGATGAAAAACCACAAAGTCAAAAGACGTAAACTAAGAGCACTAGAGGGTTATAAAAAAATAGGTAAGAACCCAAAGACAGACAAAATCACATTTCAAGACCTAGAGAAGCTAGTTAAACATCTTACTCTTAAATATTGCCTGTATTTGGAGGAGGAGCTCAAGTCTATGGATTACCTCGCGCAAGAATTATTGGAGGACAAAAAAGCTCAAAGGGAAACAATCAAAGACCTAACCCAAAGTATCAAAAGGCTATCCGAAATTACCGACGATCAAAACAGTACAGCAAGAAGATTGTTAGCAAGAATTAAATTTATGGAGGAGGACAATGACGCCACAACAAATCCTAATTAGTCTTTTTCCCGGAGATCTAAAAAGATACATAGAAACAACAAAAAATGGACAGGGTTTTTCTACCGAGTATGCAAAAATAAATGGGAAAGACAGACCCTTAACTGATGAGGCTTATGGTCAACACGTCAACCCCAAATCACCTACAGGGATAGGAGTTTGTCCGGCTAGGAACGGTTACTGTAAGTTTGCAACGATAGACGTTGATAATCCTGACGTTGATATCAATAAATTAAATCAAAGAATTCAAAGCCTAAGATTGCCCCTCGTACTTTACAAATCGAAAAGTAAAGGTTGTCATCTTGTTATGGAATTTAGCGATTGGATTAAGATAGATAAGGCTCTTAAGGTTATGGGTTTTTTTCAAGAGGTGTTGGACTGTTGGTCTTTAAAAACCATCAAAGGTCAACCATTGAGACAAATTAAACCCGAGATTTTTCCAAAGGGCGACAACAGAATTAACCTTCCGTATTTTTATCACAACGGGAGTATTACTAGAAAAGCCTTAGGACCTGACAACCAAGAATTAACCATCGAGGAAACTTGGGAAAAAGCAAACTCTATCAGACAAAGTGATAGCTCAATTAATAAGTTTTACGTTTTAGGCACTAAAGCCATTGCCGGACAATACGATATTAATTTCAATGTTGCCTTATGGTTTAAGAAAATTGATTCTGAAAATTGGAAGGAACTTTTAAAAGAATTTAATAAGGAACATATAACACCACCTACCGAGGATAAATGGGTTGAACACATCATTAAAAGTCATGAAACAAAAGATTATGACTGGCAGAAAAAATTTGAAACACCTTCTCCCCAAGACATTATGTATCCTGATGAACAAAAAGAATTCTACGAAAATGTTTGGTATGTAAAGCAAGACGACAGATTTTGGGATAACAAAACTAATATGGAGTACCGAAGCGAAGCTATCAATATAACTTACGGTAAAATATTTAGTAAAACAGCAGTCAGACAATTTACTAACAACCCTAACAGCATCAAGGTTGAGGCACTTGTTTACCGACCGGACCTTTATAATCCCAAAAGTAAACTGATAGAAGAGAATGGGCAAAAATATATTAATATATATAGACCCAGTAATTGCCAAAGCATTACACCAACGCCCGATAAAATTAGACCATTCTTTAAATTAATAAAATTTCTATTACCCAATAAGGTTGAACGTGAATGGCTGTTAGATTTTCTAAGTACCAATGTTCAATATCCCGGATTAAAAATAAGGCACTCTATCCTTATCTATAAAAAAGAATTTCAAATTGGATCAGGTTCTTTATTTGAATTAATTAAGAAGGTACTGGGAAAGCATAATTGTTCCATCATTGGACCCAAACAGGCCCTAGACAAAGGAAAAGGTTTTCTCGTTGATAAGCAATTGGTCTTAATTGATGAAATTAAATCCAAGGCCGATTACGAAGAGAGATCATCTTTACTCAATGAATTAAAGCCCATGATGACGGAGGACTACCATGAAATTAGACCTCTATTTAAAGATTACAGAACCGTAAGAACTTGCACTAACTACTTTTTATTTACTAATTATGAGGACGCCATTTCTCTTCCGGCCAACGAGGTTAGATATACTGTCTTTGAAAATCTTAAACCTAGAATGTCTGATGAATTCTACGAAAACTTTCACAAACAATTACAAGACGGAGAACTGGCAAATGTTGTTAAACATTACCTAGGGAACAGAACCATTGGTAAAACCTTTAAACCCAAAGGTCTCTCCATGAAAACCAAGGCTTTACAAAATATGTCGGAAAAGGGGGAACACCCAGTTTATCTTGAGGTTAAAACTCTTTTATCAGAAGGCAACAGACCGTTTGAACGGGACGTAATTAGCATTAGCGAAGTTTGGGCCTACTTAAGACGTTATAAAAAAGTCAGGGGGAGAGAGAATGAACTTGCGAAAGCTTTAGAAAAACTAGGAGCCTTTAGGGTTGGAGACGCCTTACATATTCAATCGGGGAGGAAACCAACGGTTTATGTAACTAAAAATCATGAATTTTATATGACCAAAACCATTAGATAAATTATCAACAACTATTGGATACCCATTGATCCTATTGAGTATGGAATTAGAGAGGTAGAATTAATATCAATTATTCAAAGCCTAAAAGAAGTTGAAACCTATATGAGAAAAATAGGTAAGTGGGAGGAAAGAACAATTTATGTTAGAGAAGAAAAACCCATAGGAGAAGACGACGAAAAAGAAACAAACGAGACATATAATTCTATATGTTGGAGCTGTAGCAACCCGATAGATAGTTTCTCCGACGAAAAATGCCCCGAATGTAACTACGCTTATATTTGTTCCAGTTGTGATAACTGTGCTTGTGATAAGCCGAATTCCAAAATTAAGAAAAAGAATAAGGTACCTTTTTAATGAAAACACAATCTCGAAAAGCAAAAGGGCGCCGTCTTCAAAATTTAGTTGCGAAAAAAATACTGAAAACTTTTAAGCATTTAAAAAAGGAAGATGTTCAAGTAGCCATCATGAGCGAAAGAGGACCGGATATTAAACTGTCAAGGATCGCAAAACGCTTAGTGCCCCTACAAATCGAATGTAAAAACCAACAAAAAATGAAAACGGTTTATGACTTTTACTCTCAGGCCGGACGCCACGGAAAGCTTGAACCCGTGGTAATCATGAAACAGAACTCGAGGGAACCCTTGGTGGTCATTGGATTTGACTACTTCTTCGGGCTCATCAAGTAAACCGAGGGGGTCTTTTTCGTTTATGGATTATGGCCCAAAGGCCCCCAAAGGTTTCGACCCTAGCGACCCTGACGACCCTAAACCGTATTAAACCTCCGTGTCTCTTTTATTGGACCCAAGGTTTCCTCTTGAGGTTTCCAACAGTTTCCCATTAGGGTCGGTAGGGTGTGTAGGGTAGGATTTGCTAGTAAGCAGTAAGAAAAAAACTGGAAACCCTAATTATTTTGGCTATACACAAATATGGCAAAAATATTATCAGCAAAAGAAAAAGCAATTGAACTTGGTATCAGTATGAGAGCCCTTGCAAAAACAAGACACCTCTACAGACACATACCTAAGTCTCCAAGAAAGTTTCTATACTTTGAGGAAGAACCGAAGGAGGCAGTCCGTCCATTCACACCCGAGGGTTCCGATGGTTCCGTAAAGTCCCGATCTAACCGGAGGAGAAACGTACCGTTTGGCCAAGAGAACTATCATAAAGCCCCCGGTGGCTCCGGTAATTCCCTACAAACATTGAACCAAATGAGGGGGCGAAGGCGTCCCTTGAGGGCAAAATCAAACCGGAGGAGCTCCATTATTTGGACGAGGCTATGGCAACCAATATTAAAGAAAATGCCAAAGAGATTGTTGAGCGCAAGAGATTAATAAAAAGTCAGGAGGTAGATAGGGAGACTGAAAGAATTCGTGAAACTTATTTTAAAACTCGTCTCTCAGGAATTTATAATTGTGCTGATAGTGGAAGAAAATACCCTTACACGCTTACACAATTTTATGATCAAAAAGAAAAAATAATGGGACCCAGTACAGACGCCTTAGTTGGAGACAGAATAAGGAGAGCAAAAAAAATCGATACCAGTTTTCATTTGACCGGGAAACCCTATAGTGAACATTTGGAACACAAGGAAGACGACAAACCTTGGTGGCAAAAAGACTAAACCCTTGGAGACCCTACCGACCCTAGTTGAGCACACTTTGGGGACACACAAAACTTTCATTAAAGTAATAAAGTAACTATATAGGGGGTATTCATCAATAACTAGGTGGCTCAGTTTTTGTTTCCAAAAACGGGACTGGGCTACCGTTAACCTTTACAAAACATTCCAGAATTT
>PVBE011618977.1_pt1 | contig 10877 bp, 5 predicted proteins | sample 1631181 | NCBI WGS metagenome assembly PVBE01 (sample SAMN08397723, study PRJNA350692) | Marine metagenome, whole genome shotgun sequencing project. | isolation source: water | place: Pacific Ocean | collected 2012-04 | reverse complement strand
TATCGTCAAACCGGTGTCATACTTCTGCTTTCCCCATACGATCGGCTTCCAGCGGTTGCGTTTGCCGCTATGCGCGAACCAACCGTGGCGGGTGGGGCCGCGCGCCTCGGCCAACGGCAGCGGAACCGCCTTGCCGTCGCGTCCGATCAATTGCGGCTCGCCCAGAAATCCGCGGCCTCGGCCGGAGCAGCCGACGTACAGTTTCTTCACCCCCGCAACCGGCGTCCTGATTTTGCGCGGCTCCTGCCGGCTGGTCAACTGGACGCGAAGCGGCTGGAACGCTTTTAGCACGGGATCGGCCTGGCGCTCGGCCTCGACCTTGCGTTCGACAGCGGTATCCTGCTCCGCCAGAGCCTCGCGGGATGCCAGCATCGTCTCCCACCAGGTGTCCCTTGACCGATAATAGCTTGGGGCCTCGGTCTTCTTGTTACGCTCCGCCGCTGGAGCACCGGCGACCAGCCCGGACAACAGCAGGCTCGCGAGAACAATGTATCGTGTTGAGATCATTGGATGCAACCTCACCGCGCTGTGCGCACAAAGCGAAAGCCGGAAGTACAGTATTGCTGCCGGGGATGGGAGAGAAGAGTCGGGTGCTCGCATGTCGCCCGGAAGCGGTCCGACGTGCGTAGCCTCAGGTTCACCCAGACCGGGTCCATCCTGGTGAGGATGCCGCCTCCATACTTGCCGCCGCCGCGGTGATTGATAGCGATGATGCTCAGGCCGTGCCAGTCGGCGCGGAATTCATCGCGCAGGTCCTCGCCTCTGGCCGGCTGGGCCAACTTTCCGTCGCCGTGCGTGCCGGCGAAACGCCGCCCGAAGCGGTTACCGACGGTTACCGTACGCTCGCCCGGGTCGGCGCTGAGCCCCAGGATCCCCCAGTAGGAGGCGCCCGCGGTGATGCGCCCGCCGCCCGGCGCGGAGTTTTTCATATTCGTATTCTTATCCGCGATCCGGTCGGTACCCCAGGCGTATTCGTTCGTTGCGGGCTTGAGCGGTCCGCGACAGGCCTTTTCGTACTCCAGTTCCGTCATCGGACGCAACCCCGACCAATTGGCGTACTGCACGCACTCGCTCCACGTCAGGTAATTGCACGCCAGACCTGGCGCGTCGGACCCATAGACCCCCGGCGTGGCCGGTCTCTTGCCGGGGGTCGCAATCTTGATCCCCTGGGGGCTTTCAGTGGTGTATACGAGCGTACCGGCCGGGGAATCGGGTCCTTTGTACTTGTTGTCGCCCCTGGCGGTCATACGGCGTTGCTGTTCGAAGCTGAGCGTGTTGAGCATCGCCGCATACTCGCCCCGCGTGATCTCGCGTTTCATGCAGTAGAACGCCGCATAGCCCTTGGGAAACCGCGCCGGAAGCGTTCGCGTGACGAAGCTGGTGAAGTCGTCGGTCCGAAGCATGCCGAGACCCTCGCGGTTGCCCAGGTTCTCCTTGCTCTGGCCGCCCAGCGTGAGCGACTTCTCGCTTTCGATTCGGAAAGGCTCGGTCGTGTCACCGGCCGAGAACTGGCCAGTGACAAGATGAATGTAATTGTGATACTGCCGTTTCAGATCGGTGTCGCCAACCGGGAACTGGCCTGGAGTGCTGCTTGTCGTGCCGTCGCCGGCCCAGAACGTACACTGTGGCACGTAGAGCATCTGGATGGCGAGAACCTTCACCTCGACGGCACGGGATTCCTTCACGCCGTCCGCCTTATGCAGCCAACGGAGCGTCACGCCTTTCCAGTTGTTCGCGCCGCTGCCAGTCGTCGCGCGGTAGACGAACACCCCGATGCCTCGCTTGCCGTCGTCGCTCGGGCCAATGTCCAGTTTTGCTCCGGCGGGAGCCTTATGATCGGCGGCCTTCGGAGAGAGAGTGGCGTGCGACCAGCCGTCATCGCCGGGTTTATGGAACTTAGCGAACACCCAGGCCGCATCCCAGCTCTCAAGCTTGAGCGCGCCGGTTCCGCCGTGTTGGTCCTTGCTCACGTTCCAGGCCGCCCGCCAGGAGTGATCCCAGGCCAGGTCGAACGTGATGGAGCTCTGTCCGGCCGCCGGGCCGTCCGAGCGGCGCACGTTCTTAATCCGGGCCGGATCAGCCTTGCCCGAAACCTGGAACCGCGTCTGGGCATTTTCGGCGGCCGGAGCGGTCGACGGACACGTCAGCAGCGTTATGATTCCCAGCAGGCCGCTGACAGACGCGAAGGCCCGACCGCGCTGGATGGTCTGTTCATTTACTTTTGTATTCATCATGCCTTTACCTCTTTGCGGGTTCAAATCATCAATCTCACATCTCACATCTCCCGTCGACGATCACGGCGCTGCGGCCTTCGGCGCCGTGCGCACGCCGCGCCATTTGTGGTGTGGATGCCGATGGGGGTCCACGGACGCTGCGTGGAGACGGTCCGATGTGCGCGTACGCGGCAGGTCTAGGCCGATCAGGCTCACGCCACGGGGGTACGGCTTGGCATCTCTGGGATAGCTGGGGGTATACCAGCTACAGCGCAATCCGGCGCCAACGGCGTCATCCTGCGGCCAGTCCGCGGGCAGGGCCGTTGTCCCGCGGCCGTGCGTGCCCGCGAACTTGCGGCCCGCGGTATTGCCGACTGTTACCGTGCGTTCACTCTGGGACTGCTGCTTAAACGCGTGCCAGTCCCACCTGTCGAAACCGCCGAGTTTCCAATACGGCGCGCCGACTTCATCCGGCGCCGGTTTGCGAGGCCCGCGAACGGCTTTCTCGATTTCCAGCTCCGTTATCGGACGCAATCCCGCCCAAGCCGCGAAGGCCGCCCCATCCGCCCAGGACAGTCCGTGGGCCCCCGGACCCGCATTCCGACCTCCACCTTCTCGCCCGGAGTAGGTGATGTTCGGCGGCTGGCCGGAACGGACGATCCCGCCACCATACCTTCGAGGCGCCGGGCATCGCACCTTTGTCTCCTTGGCCGTCAGCGTGCTCAGGAAGCCGGCGTACTGCACGTATGTGATCGCGTACTTCATGCAGTAGAACGCCGCGTAACCGTTCGGGAAGGGTGCTGGGATCTCGCCCCCGTCGGCCGGCATGGCGCCCTTCCTCATCCTCACCCACAGCCGGTCTTTCCGGCGTCCGGTCGGGATCGCGCCGGCGCCGGTGACCTGGTACGGCAGGAGGGCCTGACTCCCGTCGGTGTACTTGTAGAACCCGTTCAGCTCCGCCCCGCCGGAGCCCAAGTGGAACGCCCCCTCGGCCACATACGCCATCTGGATGCCGAAGGGCTGTATGCTTACTGACTTCAGGTCCTTCGGGAGGTCTTTATTACCCTTAAGGTCCAAGACGGCCGTCACGCCGCTGGCCGACAAATCGCCCTTGCCCGCCGCCGCCCGCCGAACGAACATGCCGGTGAACCCGTCGTTGCCGCGGGGCACGATGAACTCCAACAGCGTGCCGCCTTTGGCCTGGGTATAGCCTTTCGGGTTCAGCACCTTGTCCGCAGCCAGTCGGGCGTGCCGCCAGCCGGTCTTCTTGTCGGTTTGAAACTTGAAGAACACCCAGGCCGCGTCGTGATTGGTCTTGTCGCGCCAGGAATTCGGCCAGGAAATGTCGAACGTCACTATCGCGGTCTGCGCGTCGCGCGCCGCGAGCGTAACGTTCTCGATCTGTACGTTGTACATGGCTTTCCAACGGTCGTTTGCGCGCACCGCGCCCGCCCCCAGCAGCAGCCCGCAGGCGATAGCAACCGTACGCGCAAGTGTCAATGGATATCCTTTACTGGGCCGATTCATGGTTTGCTCCTTCCGTTTTGGTGCCGCATGAACTTACGGTAGTATTTCTTGTTCTCCGCCGCAACCTTCGCGGGGTCCTCGGTGAACTTGCTCCGGTCGTAGGTCATCAAGCCGTTGCGCTCGTTCTCGACGTCGGTAATCTGCGTCCACACGTAGCCGCTGACGCCAGGGTCTTTGACGAACGGCGCATATTTCTTGCAGGTGTCGAGGTACTTTGCGTACCCGTATTCGCCAATCACGGCGGCCCTCCCGGCTTCCGGCTTGGGCGCGCTGAGCGAGTTGTAGCAGTGGAAATCGACGATGTGCCCCACGCCGACATCAAAGGGATTCTTTCCCTGATTGGGCCCGCCGCCGGCACCGCTTTCGTGGTTGATCAACCGAGTCGGGTCCAGGGCGATGACCTTGGCGGTCACGTCCTTCAGGTCGAACCATTCTTTTTCGAAAAGGCGATTATCTTGTGTTATCCCCCATCCCTCGTTGAAAAGCACCCACGACACGATGGAGGGATGATTGAACCGCCGGCCGATCATCCGGTCCATCTCGAGCAAAAACTGCTTCCAGTACTCTTCCTTGGAGAGCACGTGGGTGCCGCTCGGCATGTCCTGCCAGACGAGCAGGCCAAGCTTGTCGCACCAGTAGTACCAACGCTCAGGCTCGACCTTGACGTGCTTGCGGCTCATGTTGAAGCCGAGCCGTTTCGTGGCTTCGACGTCATAGCGCAGCGCCTCATCGGTCGGCGCGGTAAAGATCCCGCCCGGCCAGTAGCCCTGGTCCAGAACGCCGTTTTGCACGATGAACTTGTTGTTGAGCATCATTCGCGTAATGCCCGTCTCGTCCTTTCCCAGCGAACTCTTGCGCATTCCGAAGTAGCTCTCGACCGAGTCTTTCGAGCTGTCGATGCGGACCTTCAACCCGTAGAGGAACGGATCGTCCGGCCACCACAGCTTTGCGTTGGGGACCGGCAGGCGGATTGGCGCGCCAGCCTTGCCGCTCGCCTCGCTGACCTTCTTGTCGCCGTCGAACACTTCGACATGCACGGTGGCGGCCGAGTCGGCGCCGCGCAGGGAGACCGTCAACTGCAGCTGGCCCTTGTCAATGTCCGGGACCATCTTCAGAGCGGAGATGCTGGTCTCGGGGACTGGTTCCAGCCAAACCGTTTGCCAAATCCCGGTACATGGGGTAAAGCACGTGCCTTTCGGGTTGGGGTTTTGTTTGCCCAGCGCACAGCGCCAAGCGGTGGGATCCCAGACGGCAACGACCAGCCGGTTCTCCCCCGTCTCGTTCAGCGCTTCGGTAACATCGAACGAAAATCCGTCATACCCGCCCCGGTGCGTACCCAGTTCTTTTCCATTGAGAGAAACGGTTGCTTCCCAGTCAACGGCGCCGAAGTGCAGCAGGACCCGCTTGTTTTCCCATGCTGCCGGCGTTTTGAAAGAGCGCTGATACCACAGTCGACTGTCACGGTACCGCCTCCCCTCGAAGCCGTTGATCATCTTCCCCACGCCGGACAACGGAGCCTCGATCGGAAAAGGCACCAGGATCTTTCCCTGGTAAGACGTGGGGGGTTTCGCGTCTTTGGCAACAACCGCGTAATCCCACAGCCCGTTAAGGTTCATCCAGTCCTTCCGGACCAGCATGGGGCGCGGGTATTCGGGCAGGACATTTTCGGGCGAGACGTCCTTCGCGTATCGGGTCAGCGGAAACGCGCCGGGGACGGGTGCGTATTCCGCCCGGCTTTCGTCGGCCGCGCACGCGCCCAGGGTCACCAAGAATGTCATCGCAGCGTACAGGTTTCGCATATTATATCCTCCTAACAGGTTTCGCATGTTCTATTCTCCTGATTGACAATGAATCACGGGTCTTCGCAGCGCGCCGTGCGCACGCAACGAGAGCCGGAAGTTCCATAACTGTGCCCCACACGATGCGAGATGCTCATCGGGCGGCTATCCATCGCTCCGCCACGTTGCCCGATAGCGCGCCAGCCGGCGGGCTGGGCCAAGGTGCCGTCGCCGTGCGTGCCGGCGAAGACACGCCCCTGTTTGCGCACCTCGTCCCAGGGACCGGCCAAGTTGCCCACGACGACCAGCTCCTCCCACGCGTTGCCGGTCAGATCGAGGATCCCCCAGTACGAGGCGCCCGCCGCGACACGTCCGCTCTCGGGCGTCGCGAAGATCCCCACGCGGAGCGGCCCGTGGATGGCGTTGGCGGCATACATGCGGTATTGCCCCGGCTCCTGCATGATGGTTCCGCACCAGGCCGCGTTGCCGCGTGTCGCGTCCGGCCCATTGCCGCCGTCCCAAACGACGCTTTCGTCCGGCTTGCCGGGGTTCCGCAGCGCGTACCCGTCGTGGGGCGGTTCCTCAACGTTCGTGCCGGCGATCTGGTTCGTCCCCCAGGCGTATTCGCCGGGCACGGGCTTCAGCGGCCCGCGGCAGGCCTTCTCGTATTCCAGTTCCGTCATGGGCCGCAAACCGGCCCAGGCCGCGTAGAACACGCCGTTGCACCCGCCGTGCGGTCCATAGGTGACGACAATCTGGTGTTTGTGGCCCACACCAAACGGCAGATGGGGCGAATCGGTTGCGTACACCGCGGGCGTGGCGGGTTTACCGCCTTCCGGGGCTCCGTCCAGAACCGCGATCTTGACCCCGTTGCGGAACTTGCTGGCTTCGCCTGCTTGGCGCCCTGCGTTGATGGGCGTGCCGGCGGCGGGCTGCTGCCTGCTTCTCTTGTCCAAGCGGAGCTGCTGCTCGGAACTGAGCGTATTGAGGAAGTCTACATACTGCCCCTGCGTGATCTCGTGCCTCATGCAGTAGAATGCCGCGTAACCTTTTGGGAATGGTGCCGGAAGCGTTTGCGTCACGACGCTGGTGAAGTCATCGGTCAATCGGATTCCCAGCCCGTCGCGGTTGCCCAGGTTCTTCTTGCTCTCGCCGCCCAAGGTGAGCGCATCCTCGCCTTCGATGCGCAAGGGATCGATGGTGTCGCCGGCCGAGAACTGGGCCGCCACCGGCGCCGTCGAGCCGTCGCCGGCCCAGAATGCCGACTGCGGTACATAGACCATCTGGATGCCAAAGACCTTGAGGTCTACGGCGCGTGGGTCGTCCACGCTGTCCGCGATGTGCTGCCAGCGGAGCGTCACGCCTTTGAAGTCGTTAGGGCCGTGGCCGGTCGTGGCGCGGTAGACGAACGCGCCGAGGCCGCGTTTGCCGTCGTCGCTTTGCCCAACGTCCAGTGCCGCTGAAGCGGGAGCCGAATGGTCGGAGGCGCTGGTCGATAGCGTGGCGTGAGAGTACGCCTCGTCGCCGGGCCTGCGGAATTTCACGAACACCCAGGCGGCATCCCAGTTCTCCAGCCTGAGCGTGCTACTGCCACCGGTTTGCTCCGCGCCCACGTTCCAGGCGGCCCGCCAGGAGTGGTCCCAGGCGAGATCCAGCGCGACGGAACTCTGTCCGGCGGCCGGGCCGTCGGAGCGGCGCACATTGGTGATCTGAATGGGATCGGCGCGTCCGGTGCCCCGGAACCGCGCCTCGGCATGATCGTCCGCCAGGACGGGTGACAGCCCTGCGAAGAGCGCCGCCGCGCCCAGAAACGCCAACCCGCACACTGTCGTTATCCGGTTTCTTGTCTTCTCGTCCATTACGTTTACCCTTTCCGTTTATCGGACCAGTCGGACAGACCCGACCGTCACTGACCACTGATTACTATTCACGGCCCCACCTCGGACGGCGCCGTGCGCACGCCGCGCCATGGCAGGGGGTGTAACACGACGACGCGGCTGTCGTAAACGTTCCATCCCCTGACCGACCACGGGTTGTTTGGGGGAAAAGGCGGTTTCCGTTCGGGCTCGACGGCGGCTGCGTAGAGGCGGTCCGACAAACGCGTGCTCGCTCCCGTCCTGCCAACGGAGCGAATCCCGGCGCCGACGGCGTCGTCCTGCGGCCAATCGGCGGGTAGGGTCAGCGTGCCGCGGCCGTGCGTGCCCTTGAACCGGCGTCCCTCGGCATTGCCGACCGTTACCGGACGCTCGCCGTCGCGATCGTGAAGCGGCACCCAGAACGAGCCGCCGAAGGGGATGTTCCAATACGACGGGCCAACCTCGTCCGGCTTCGGCTCGCGCGGCCCGCGAATCGCTTTCTCCCACTCCAGTTCCGTCATGGGGCGCAAACCGGCCCACGCCGCCCACGCTGCGCCGTCCGCCCAGGACAGGCCTCTGGCAGCACCGCGGCGAAAAGCGGAATAGGTGCAGTTCGGACCATCCTCGGAACGGACAATTCGTTCGCGCTGTTCGGGGCATCGCGCGGTGGCCTGCGCCGGGCTGAGCGTGTTCAGAAAGCCGGCATACTGGCCCCACGTAAGGTGGCGTTTCATGCAATAGAAGGCTGCGTAGCCGTTGGGGAACGACGCCGGGATCTCGCCGCCGTCGACCGGCTGGGCGCCCTTCCTCGCCCAGAGCCGGCCGGTCTGCTGTCCGGTCGGGATCGCGCCGGCACTGGTGACCTTGTACGGCTGGGTGTGCTGGCTGCCGTCGGTGTATTCGTAGAATCCGTTGAGCTCCGCTCCGCCCGAGCCCAGGTGGAACGGCCCCTCGTCCACGTACACCATCTGGATCCCCAGCGCCTGCATGCTCACCTTCGTGTCCTTGGTGATGCCCTTGTTGGCCGTAGAGTCCCAGACGGCCGTGACGCCACGCGCCGCCAGCGGGCCCTTACCCTCCGCCGCGCGCCGCACGAACATGCCAGTGAATCCGTCGTCGCCGTCGGGCACAATGAAGTCCAGCGGCGTGCCGCCTTGCGCCTGGCCGTAGCCCGTCGGGTTGAGGACCTTATCGGCCACCAACCTCACATGTTGCCAGCCCGACTTGTCGTCGGCCCGCACCTTGAAGAACACCCAGGCCGCGTCGTGATTGGTCTTGTCGCGCCAGGAGTTATCCCAGGTGATATCGAACTTCACGGTCGCGGTCTTCGCGTCGCGCGGGGCGACCGTCACGTTTTCGATCCGCGCCTCTTGGGCGCATGCCGCGCCCACGCCCAGCATCAGAGCGCAGGCAATTGCCGCCGCACCTGCGGAGGCCAATGTATAACCATTTCTTGAACGACACATAGGTTTCTCCCTTCTGACGAATATACAGCACCTGCTTACCGAGTACGAAAAATCCGGATTTCCGAAAGAAGCCCCGAATGCTTGCCGGTCTTGACAACGATCCTCACGTACCGGGCCTCCGACAACGGCACCGCGGCGCCGTAGGTGAGCGCTTTGTACGTGTCTATGTCGAAGGTGTGGATGGTCTCCCATTTCTCCCCTCGTTTGATCGCTATGTCTACCGTGTTGCACTTGTGCACCTTCGCCAGTTCGACGAAATTGAACGTCACGACCTTGCCAAGGTCCATCTCCAGCCAGACCGTCCCGCCATTGTCGGAGTTCCACGCCCAGGTTGTCTCCGGGTCACCGTCCACGACATAGCCCGGGCCGCAGTCCTTCTGTTGTGGCTTCCATTTCAGTAGCCCCTCCGCAGCCGTGCCCGTCAGGTAACCGCTCGCCGTGACCTTGGTTCCCTGTGCCAGCGACGCAACGTCCCTGTAGAATTTGGACCCTAGCCAGGGCCTGATCTTCACCGTCCTTGCAGTGCTCGGCTGGTTCGCAAAGCCTACCCACCATGGATCCAGCGACGGCGGAAGCGGAGGATGGAACAACGCCGACTCGCCGACGGCCCATCGGGGTCCCGGACGAGAAAACTCCCATTTCGTTCCCGCCGGAATCGCCCCAAGGTTCTTGAGTACGTCCTTGTACTCAGCGACGGGGAGGCCGCTGTCCTTGATGACCGTCCCGACGAAATCCTCGCTAAGGATGAAATTCACCCGGTTGATCTCCTTCTCCTCGCCGAGATCTCTCTCATCGACAAGCGTGGGCAGCGTTGGCGCCATGACGTCCCACCAATGCGTGTCTTCGCCGAGGAAGGGCGCCGTATTGCGGGTGCTGAGAACCTCTTCGGGCGCATCCCTTCCGCTGACCAGCGTCGGTCCGCAGCACAGGTTGTTCTTCTGCATCTGTAGTCCCAAATCCCACGGCAGGCCCTGCCAGCTTACCCAGTCGCGGGCGTAGATGATGTTGTTCGCCACGGTGTTGTCTTTGAAATAAGACGGCTTCTGATCCGGGCTGGCGCCCCACGAGACGCCACACTTCGTGTGGATGAGCGTGTTGTTCCTGATGGTCATGCCGGTGAGCGGGTGAAATCCTCCGCGCCAAAATGCACTCGAGGAGGGAGTACTGAACTTGAAGATCACGCCCCAGGGCAGGCCATATTCCGGAGAAACATACACGATATTGTTTTCAATGGTTACGCCACCGGCCTGGACCGGCGAGAGGCCCAGCATGCAAAAGCCGTCCAGAAGGACGTTGTGATGCGCATGCACGCCCGCATAGACCATGCTGTCGAATTCAATGTTGTCGTCCGCGTTGTTATGCAGCAGGTTGTAGGAGTACTCGTTGTTCAAAGTCGGATCCTCAACGCCCGTGGCCGCGACGCCGATCCCGTCAAAACAGTCGTGGATGTAGCAGTGCCTTACTTTCCAGGCGCACACACTGCCCCCTCCGGGACCGATTGCGTTCCCGCCCAGGTTGCTGCCATACATCGGCCTCCATGCCTTGGTCGATTGGAGTTCTCCGTTGCGCATCCATTGATAGGTCGGGTAGTTGCTGAATTGGCAATGCTCGATCGTGACGTCGGTCGGCCCGAATTCCTTCTCCTCTTGCCTGATCGCCACTCCGGCGACGCCCTGGTGGAAACCGAAGAAACTGCAGTCCCGTATCACGATGTGCTTGCAGATCGCGTGAGGATGCTTACGCCCGGCAAGCCGGACGGCGACGGAGGGCGCCGCACGGAAGCGCAGCCCGTGAAGCACAATGTGTTGCTGGCCCTGGATGTCCAGCAGTACCGTCGTATCCGGCCTGCTTATGGCAACCTTCGCCTTGTTCGGATCGGCACCGCCGAGAAGACGTACGTACATATCGCCGTCCTGGCAGAAGAAGCCCTCCAGCGGCGTCCAATATCTGCCGCTTCGAAACGTCTTCAACTCCTCCATGCTCTGGCAGTTGAATAGATTCCGGTCGTCGGCGATCACCCACGCCTTGCCGGTCCCG
>PVBE010751814.1_pt1 | contig 10877 bp, 7 predicted proteins | sample 1631181 | NCBI WGS metagenome assembly PVBE01 (sample SAMN08397723, study PRJNA350692) | Marine metagenome, whole genome shotgun sequencing project. | isolation source: water | place: Pacific Ocean | collected 2012-04 | reverse complement strand
TCTCGTTGAATACATAGCCGATAAAACGGGAGGTGAGGTCGAGTATCTCGACATAGAAGGGGCGAATCAAGTTGTGTTTGGTACGCCGAAGGAGTCTTGAGGTTTCATTGTTCTTGATGCTTCGCCGGACTGGCGCGTTGCGAGACAAACGCGATTGAATCACGTGAAGGAAGCGCTTTTACGTCGACTACACGCAGTTTCAATTTTGCTCGTCCCCGATCGACGCCCTGAAGCGCTGGTTTCAACATTGACATTATTTTGCTATTTGGGCCATATCGGCGTCATCGCGAGGCGGTTTTCGACAAAACTTCCTGGAAGCACCTTTCAATATGTTTCACGCGTGCACACCAACTTTCACGCGCAAAAACCAGCGCGTCGCGCGACGGTCACCACAAACAGTTTCCCCACAAAAGCACTGCACCCCAGGTGCGACATTTTTCACCTTCCGAGTCCGCCCTCTTGAGTTATAAACGGTCGTTTCGAGAGAAAAACGCGTCTTACAGTAATTGGTCTATGCGATCTTTTCGGATGCGTTAATTTTGTACACGCATATCCAAGTACTAGAACTAGTTCATCATCGCCATACGGTGGTAACCACACCGAGCGCCATCGTCTTACCAGCCATGCGAAGCGTGATGCGACTCAACGTTGGAGAAACTTCGACCGGCTCGACGCAAATATTACGAGACGTGCGCACGCGCAAAATCGCGCTCTGTTCACGCGTTATGCACCTCGGCTTCGACTTTAGCACCTCTCCGGTCGCTGTGTCGACTTGCGCGATGAGCTCATCTATCGTCGCATCGCACGTGAGCATGTGAGAGTGCAACACTACCTTTGAACCTTTGAGCAAAGGAATGCGGAGAACGTCGGTTGTGAGCACGCGAATTTCAATCTCGTTCGCGGGCGTCATCGGGTACGATGCGTGACACAACACGCTCCCCACTTGCAAGTGTTGTGGGTCGATGTCGCTCAGACCAACGTCCACCGACGTCCCAATCGGGGCGAAATCGACCCTCATACCGTCCACCTCGAGACATTTAACCGTGGCAGTCACGTTCGCCGGCATCAAAAGTAACTTTTGCCCCTTCGCCATGCTCCCCGACTCAATCTTACCTCCGCACGCCGCGCTACCGAGTGAATGCACTTCGGTGACGATATCCGCGAGTGGCATTCTCAGCGGTTTGGGTTCACCGCGCGACGGAGTTTTCAACGAACGAAACGACTCCACCAGCGTTTGACCGCGATACCACGCGGAAAGCGCGGCGGGCAAAGGTGCGTCTTCTGGCGTAATGTTAGCGCCTTCTATTCCCGACACCGGAATGAAAGTGAGTTGACCATCGTCGAAACCCACGTCATCGATCAGGAAGCTTCGAAGTGCTCCACAGATGTGCTCGTACCGTGCTTTGTCGTACTCGACGGAATCCATCTTGTTCACCGCGACAATCAGAGAGTGCAAACCGAGAGATTTTGCGAGTCGCGCGTGCTCGCGCGTTTGACCACCGTGTCCCGCTTTACCTTCAAATCCATTCTCAAAACCACCCACGGCGCCATCGATGACTAAGACGCCAGCATCCGCTTGCGATACGCCGGAAATAGCGCTCGGGACGAAATCCCTGTGCCCCGGCGCGTCCAACACAACCAATTGTCTGCGGCTATCAAGAACGCATCGCTTCACACTAACATCTATGGTGACCCCGCGCTCGCGCTCTTCCGGTCTCGAGTCCATCATCCAAGCCCACGCGAAGGAAGATTTCCCGCTCGCCTTTGCGTCGCGCGCGTTCTTGTGCACCGCTCTGTCGTCGACAGCCTTCAACGCGTACAGTAAACGTCCGCTCAGCGTCGATTTCCCCGCATCGACGTGACCTAATATCACCACGTGCACGTCTCCATCGCCCGAGGCGTACGCCGCGCGTTCCTGGGACGACGGTTCGTACCCAGAGAACGCCGGCGACTCGACGCGCACTCTCGCCTTCGCCGTGAACTCCGCGCGCAACGCCTCTTCCACCGTCGCCGTCGTCGTCGTCGTCGTCGACGGCGACGACGATCGGAAGTCAACTGAATAACCGCCTCCTCTCTTCGCTCTCGCCGCTAACGCCGCCGCGTCCGGCGAAGGCGTATCGAACGCAAACGCTCCCGCAGTTCGCTCGCCAGTCGGCACGGCGGGATACCTCGCGTTCTTCTCCGCGTCTCGCCGCGCCTTGACCTCCTTGGCGCCGACGAGTTTCGTCTTTGGGTTCGTTTTCATCACCTCCATCGCCTTGGACGGTCCGCGACCCGCGCTCGCGCCGCCGGCGCCCGTCTTCGTCGTCCCGGACGCATCTCTCGAACCACCGGTGTTCCCTCCTTCGTCGTCGTACTCATCGTCGTCGTCGTCGTACTCGTCGTCGTCGTCGTACTCGTCGTAGTAATCGTCCTCCTCGTCGTACCACCCGCCCTTGCGCGACATCTCTCGACGTCGTCGCGACGGTCCGTCGCCGACGGATGTCGAGGGGATGGATGTGACGACGAGTCGGACGAGTCGGACGACGAACGACCGGACACTTCGACGCGCGATGTTGTCGACGCCCGCCCGCGCGCCGACGACGATGACGTTGGGTGGGATGGCGTCTCGCGGAGGCGCCGCGACCGCGGGAGCGCGACGCGCGGTGCGCACGATGGCGCGGACCGAGGCGCGTCATCGCGGGTCGGTGCCGCGTCCTTCGAGCGCGATGGTGCGCCTGGGAGGAGGCGCGGCGCGCGTCGGCGGGCGCGCGTCCGTCGTCGCGCGCGGGTTCGGGTCCGGGCGATCGTCGAGAGACGCGTACGACGGCGAGTTTGAAGCGCTCGCGAGGGGGGACGAGATGATGGACGCGAAGATGAACTCGGCGCCGGGGGCGAGAGTCGAGAGCGATGATTTGAACTCGGATCTGCGAGACAGAACGTTGCAGGCGATCGAAAAGTCGAATTATCGCGCCACGGTGGGTGACGCGAGCGCGATTTCCGGCGCGAGCGTGTTCGACACGCAAAAGGCGTTGAACGCTCTCGCCGCGGACACGGGGGCGACGTTGGAGGTTTCCAACGTTGGAGATCTCACGTACGTCTTCCCGAAGTCGACGAAAGCGATTTTGAGTTCAAAATCTTTCAAGATGAAGGTGGAGCCGGTGATGAGTGGGGTGAAGAGTCTGGCATCGTACCTGTTCCGAGTGGCTTTCGGAACGTCCCTCGTGGCGAGCATCATGATCGTGTACACCGCCATCTTCGCGCTTTTATCCGCGCAGCGCTCCGGAGATCGTGACGATCGCGGTCGTTCGTACGGTGGGCCAAGGTTTTATTTCTATCCGTCGGATTTGCTGTGGTACTGGGATCCGTATTACTATCGCAGGCCGCGAAGACGCGACAGAGAGATGAACTTTTTCGAGTCCGTGTTCAGTTTCGTCTTCGGGGATGGTGATCCCAACTTAGATTTCGAAAAGCGTCGATGGGAATTAGTCGGTCGCGCCATTCGAAAGAACAAGGGGGTGATGACGGCGGAACAACTCGCGCCGTACTTAGACACCGCCGGCTACGAAGACGAGTCCTTCGTGTTACCGGCGCTCACACGTTTTGAGGGTACACCCGAGGTGAATTCCGTGTCGGGGACGATCATCTATCGGTTTCCAAACATGGAGTCGACCGCGGGCAGAGTCAGCGCGGTGGGTCGTGGCGACAGCGGCGCGTTGGCGCAAGAGGAACGCTGGGCGTTTTCTCTCGCAGAACCGTCGCAGCGATTCCTCGCCGGTTTGCTCGGTGTCGCGAACATCGTCGGCGTCATCATCCTCGCGAACATGATCAACGATCCGAAATTGATGTATCACAGCCGCGAGTACGTCGATTTGGCGCGCTCGTTCGCTGGTTTGCTTCCCGGCTTGTTCACGTACGGGGTCCTGTTCTTCGTCGTGCCCATCCTGCGAGTGATCCGCAACATGGGTAAGAACCAAGCCATCGACGCCCGCAACAACGCTCGCTTGCTCGCGGCTCGAAGAGTCGCCAATCCCGAGCCTCGCCTCGCGGCTAAGCTCGCCGCAGCGTCCTCCGCGTCTTCGCAGCGAGTCGTCGGCGACGCGGTGTACACTTCGAAAGAAGGCGGAGGTGACGATTTCGAGCTCTCCGACTTCGATAGGCGCCTGCGCGAACGAAACTAAGTCGAAATGTAACATTTTCTCTCGAGTATCGCGGTTTACACTCTCTACATTTATCGCTAATGACTCGCACCGCGCGAATCGTTCTACCCACTCCGATCCGCACGTGCGGGACTAAATCGGCGTTAGAAGCTGCAAAATACTCGGCTTCGGCGTCGTGTTCATGCCGACGATGATGATGGCGGGGATGAGCGCGTAGTGCAGCGCGTCCGACGCCAAGACTTGCACGATCGTGCGCTTGATGGAGCTCATGACGACCCGAGTCTCGTTATGAGGGTTTGGAGTCACTGCGTGTCGAGTATGCGTTACAACACTTAAATTTCGTCGTCTCTAGAGAGCACGTCGGTGACTATGGTGCGAATAACGTTTTGTCCGTACACGAGCACGGCGAGATTCAACACCGGTGCGGCTTTTCGTGCGATTTGATCAATCGCGGGGCGGAGCGCGGAACCGCCGACGGATGAGAGGTGGCGTTCGACTCGCCGAGACACGGCGTCGCTCTCGAATCCGTGAAGAAGACGAATCGTGAGCGCTCGTCTCAAACAGTTGACGATGGTCAACGACATTTGGTTGTCGTCCGCGGTGAGTTTGGCGAGCATGTTCGTGATCGTTTCAATTCTTTCCGTGTGCGCGAGTTTGGACTCTCGGATGACAGCCGCGACCTTTGAAAGCTCTTTCGCTTGGTTCTCGTCTTGAAAAGACCGAGACACACGGTCGACGAGGACTGAGACAAATGCGACGTCCACGTCACCGGCAAACATCTCTTTGGATAAAACGACGCACGCAGAAAGAATGTGCGCTTCATGGAAGAGGTCGAACATCATCCGGATACGTTCCTCGTCGAGTTCCAATATTTCGGGAAGAAAATTTTGTTCTCGCGCTTTGCGATTTGAGATGAGTTTCGAGAACGCGACTCGCGCGACTCCATCTACGCTACACACCCTGACCGGGTCCAGAGTCGGTTTGACGACGACGAGAGCGCTGCTGTTTGACGACGTGTGCTTTTTCGAAGCCTTCAAGCCGCTTTGGAGACGAATTCCCTTCCATTCGTTTTCCAAAGAGCGCAAGAGTGGAGTCAAATCGCCATCCATCGCGTGTAATTCGCTCGAAACAGACTCTATCCACGCCACTGTGCGCGGCGCCGCCAAAGACACGCGCTCGATGTCCGTTTCTTCGCCAAACTGGAGACCTGAGCGTTCCAAGAACCGACCGAGAGCGTGTTCAGTTCCGTGAGAGACGGACGTTGAAAGCAACTGTCTCAAGCCGTCGATCGTATCGTTAACAACGTCCATCTGCACGTGTTTTATCACAATCTCTTGAAACGTAAACAGAAATTCCAACGAATCCACGACACTTTTCAAAATGCGTTCTCTGTCGCCGTCGATTGTCAAGCCGTCGAGAAGTTTACCGTATTCGACATCCAATCGCACGTCACACGCGTGTCGAATGCTCTCGGAGAGAATCTTCAGAATCGAATAGCCAAGAGTCAACGCTGAACGAAGTGCTTCGCACGCATCCGTGAGATTTCGATCAACGTGGGCGACACATCTCTCGAGGTCTTCTCCGTTAATATTATGAAGCTCGTTTTGGATCGACTCGACGCGACGCTCGTCCAACGTGCCCAGAGGTAAGTTCGACAACTCACCGTTGATGACTTCTTTCCATTCGTCAACCAGAGCTCGCACACAAGACGTATCCATCGGATCACTCGTAAGATTCTCGTACGTGACATCCCAAAACGCCCTCTTCATGACCTTTGCCACCGCGTCGTGCGGAGTGTCGACGGCGCGTTTTTGCAGCGCCAAGTGCCATTCCGGGTCGAGCATGAGTTCGTGCAAGATTCGATCCTTTTCAGCCGCGTTTGTCTCGGACTCGCGCGACGCAACTCCACCACCGACTCGCGCCTTGTCGCGGGAAATCGCGCAGGACGTCTCGGCGCTCTTCATCTCCCGCACCCGTCGTCGCCGCTCGAGATTTTCATTCGGCGGCGAGGAAGGAGGCGTTTGTTTCGACCGTCTGTCTCGACGGACGCGTTCGATCATGATGTCGAACTCGTCGACCGCTCTTTGCCCGGACAACGTGAATAACCTTTCTCTCAAGAGCGCGCGATCGCGCGCTTGCGCTTCTCGAATCGCGTTTCGTTCCTCCCCGAGGTCGATGTTCGCGTCGAGTGCGTCCGGTCCGCACACCGAGAGCATCGAACTCTCCATGGCGATGCCGATTCGCACGAGCTCGTGTTCCAAAGACGCGGCGTCTTTCACTTTCCACACGTTAAAGTGATACTCCATGCCGTACCAAGAGCGCTCCAGTCGCAAGACATCGTCGCTCTTGACGCGATCCTCCGCGGCGGCGCGAGCCAGACTTTCAAGCGCTCCCACCAACTCGCTCGACGCCTCACACAACGCCACTTCCTCCTCGGGCGGTTCCGCATCCCTCGCACGAGCGCCGCCGAGCACCACGTCCCCGTGGTACGCGATGGCGTGCGCGCTCAGCACCACCCTCGTCTGCAGCGTTCGCGAAAACGTCCCGTCGAGTAACTTCTCAGCTGTTTCGAGCCATCTCCCCGTCGCCTCGAGCACTTTCCCGTCGCAGATGAGCTCGACCAAATCTTCCCATGCTCTCTTTTTGCACAAATCGACGTCCAAGAACCCTCTCGCCGCCTACGAAACCGAGTTTCTCCGTCAGTCCGCCAGTCGCGTCGAAAAAGTACCAAACGCCTCTTCGAGTTCACGAACCGCATTCGCACCTCACGCACGCCGCATCCGCGTCTCGGACGCCTCTCTCTCGCGTGTGAACGGCCAACGCTTGAGCGCGCGCTTTTCCTCGACCGCTCGTCGAATCTCGCGCGCACGCGACGAGGAATCGCGCTCCGAGGCGGGTCGAGGTCGACGACGTAATGTCTCGACACGACGCGCTCGGGGAACGGGCCGAGGGAGAACCACGACGACGACGACGACGCGGACGCGCGGTGGTCGGCGCGCTCGCGCGTCTCGGACATTTCTTTCTTTCTTTACTTTTCGACCGAGTCGAATCTCGTCCCCGAACGTCGAGGTGTGACGTGGCTTTCGGCTTTCGGTTGGGGTCGACCGACGCGACGGGACGACGGGACGGGTCGAGCGGGTAACAACCGGGTGAGGGATTGTGTGCCCGCTGAGAACCTAGTAAATGGGATGCAAGTTTACAACACGCGTACATGACTGATGCGAAAAAATAGCGAAAGAATCGAATGCTTAGAGCCCGAGCGGGTTTTGCAGCGCCTCGCTCTGGTCGAGACCTTGCCAACAGTTGAGCGCCATCTTGGTGTCTTCTATGCTGTACGCGTCGTCGTCGTCGCTGATCTCGCTCCCGTCGGAAGATATGCGCAAGTTGACCTCGGGCGCGCCGCCGAGCTGCGCCGGGGCGAACCCATCGCCCAGGAACGCGCGAAGTCTCTCCTCGATGGCTCTAAATCGCTGCTCGGCGCGCCCAATCATCGCCGTGAGCACCTCGGTGCTGTAAAACGGTTGCTGCAGCACGTTGCGCAGAAACGGCGATCGAAGCGCCAAGCTCGATCTCTTATCGTGTTTTTTCAAAATTTTCACCAACGCCGCATAGTTCAGATTCGTCCAGTGCTCCAACAGCACGAGCTCGCCGTGAAAGTTGGCAAACTTTTGACACATTTGGGTATCGGCGGCGAGACACTCGTTGGTGTACGAACCCGCGCTCTTCGCGCTCGCGATGCGCTCCTCGTTCTGTTCAAACAACTGCACCAAGTGTCCCTCCTTCATCACGATCTCCTCCTCGCGATTCATAAAGAATTCGTTAAACTTTCTAAGTTGATTCGTCAACTCCTGGACGAAGACCTTCTCGGCGTGCGGCAGATCCTTGACGCTCGCGGACGTCCCTTCCGTCCCTTGTTTCACCGGTATATCCTTCAACACGCGCTTCAAGAGTTTATAATCCAAAAACTGCGCACATCACGCGCGCGCAACGCCATCGTCGTCAGTCATCGCGTCGTTCGCGCCTCATCCGCCGACCCCCCGAGAGTGAGAATATTCCCCCGCGCCACTGACCGAATATTCACGACGCATCGCGCTCGCGCTCGCGCACCTGTTCACGAACGCTCGGTTGCGTCGACGCCGTCGTCGCGGCGAAGAGATGGCCGAACTTCATCGCCCCGCGTCGTCGTCGCCGTCGCGCGCGCGCGTGTGCCGCCGCGCCCATCGACCGCGGTCGAGCCGGGAGGTTGCGGCGGCCGGGTAATAAACAATCGTGATCGTGTCTAAACCCTCTATTTTGTGTATTTTTTGTCCATGTCGTGCGAACACACACTGTGTGTCACACAGGGACGCGAAAATAGCCGTTACAGTGGAAGAGGCGAGTCGTCTCGAGACTGTGTGTGTGCGTGTGTGTGTGCGCGTGTGTGTGTGTGTGTGTGGTCGTGATGTTAAAATTTTAGGTGGGAAAAAATACTCGAAAAGCAAACAATGTCGTCTATCCGGTGATGAATGTGATCGTCGTGTCAATGCGTCGCGAGACGAATGGCGACGTCGACGTCGCGCGAATCGGGCGACGACGAGACGTCGTCAGACGGGCGCTCATTGACGACCCCAGCCAGAGCTGCTGCCACCGCCGCCGCCGCCGCCGCCGCTGCGGTAATCTCTACCCCCGAATCTATTACCCCCACCGCCGCGTCGGCGACCGCCGCCGCCGAAGGAATGGCCGGAAATTTGCGTCAACCACGTCGGCACCTCTTGGTTGGCTTCGCTCATGAGCTCCATCAAAGAACGGGCAATGTTACCATCCTTGGATTCCAAGAAGAGCGCCGTGGCTTGTCCCTTCTTACCCGCGCGTCCGGTACGACCGATGCGGTGGGTGTAGTCGTCGATGTCCGACGGCAAGTCAAAGTTGATGACGTGGGTGACGTGCGGAATGTCCAAACCTCTCGCCGCAACATCCGTGGCGACGAGAATCGGAGTCTTGCCGGCGCGGAACGAGCGCAAAGCAGCCTCTCGCTCTTGCTGCGTTCGATCACCGTGAATGCTCGTGGCGGGCTTACCCTTGGAGTACAAGAAATCCTCCAATTGATCCGCGCCGCGCTTGGTCTCGACGAAGACGAGCGTCAACCCCGGCACCGCCTCGACCAAATCGAGGAGCATTTCGCTCTTCTCGTGGTACGAGTTGACGCGTTCGACCGTCTGCGTGATCAAAGCGTGCGAGGAACCGACGCGACCGACGGTGAGGAAGACGTAGTCGTCCAAAAAGTCGGAAGCCATGCGTTGAATTTCTCTCGGGAACGTCGCGGAGAATAACATAGTCTGGCGCTCCCCGCACGGCGGCATGTCGCGACCGTCAACAATTTCACGAATTTGCGGTTCGAAACCCATGTCCAACATTCGATCGGCCTCATCGAGGGCGAGGTAGCACACTCGGCTGAGCGAAATCTTCGCGCGATCGATGAGATCAATCAAACGTCCCGGAGTGGCGATGAGCAAATCGCATCCTCTCTCCATGGCGCGAAACTGCTCGACAGCCGGCGCACCGCCGTAAATCACGCACGAAGCGACGCCAGTTTGGTACGCAAACTTACGAGACTCGGCGTGAATCTGGCTCGCCAACTCCCGCGTCGGTGAGAGCACGAGAGCGAGCGGGTACGTCTTACGGTTCATGTGTCCTCCCTGGAGACCTCTCTTGAGGATTCCGGCGATGATGGGGAAGCAGAACGCAGCCGTCTTACCCGAACCGGTCTGTGCGCACGCCATCAAATCTCTACCAGCAAGCGACGCCGGAATGGCGTACTTTTGCACCGGCGTCGGGTTCTTGAACTTACATCTCTTCACGTTCGCGTTCACGCTCGACCCGAGGTCGAGTTCTTCAAAAGAGCCGATCGGCGCCGGCACGTCTCGTCCACTCGTCTCTACAGGAATATCTTCGTACAAATCAAAATCCAAACCGGTGTTTTCACCCGTGAAAATCTTCGTCGCCTCAGAGTCCGGATCATTTCGCGCCGCCGCTCGCTCCTCAGCCTCTTGCTCGGCGAACGGGTTGTCCTCGCGTCTAAACCTCGAGCGACCGGTGTCCCACCCTCCACCGCCGAATCCGCGATCTTCTCTGCGTCCGAACGACGTTCCGCTGTAATCCTCACCGCGCGAGAATCTACCACCACCACCACCGCCCCATCCTCCGCCGCCTCTGTCTCTGCCGCTGTCCCAGCCGCCTCCCCCTGCGATGCGTACGCGCCGCGCGCGTCTCGTCAGTCTCCGCGCTTCGTCCTTCGTCTCGTCGTCCCCTTCACCCTCCCCTTCACCCCCCGCCCCCCCGTGGAGCCTTCGTTCCCTCCCGTTTCGTTCCTCCTCCGCTCGAGCGAGGGTTTACATCCCACGCGCGAGGACGCGCGGTCGCCGGCCGATGACGTCGAGTCGACCGATCGCGCGTCCCGCCTCGCGCGCGCGCGCTCGATCCCTCGCGTCTCGCGCGAACGAACGCACGAAATTTCACGCGTTCGAATCACCACCCATCGCGTCTTCGTCGTCACCCGTCGCCCGTCGTCGCATTCGCATTCGCATTCGCATTCGCATTCGCATTCGCATTCGCCTCTTCCCGGTCGTCTCGACGCACCTCCGAACGATCCACCCCCGCCTCGCGAGGGCGCGTTCCCCCCCGCCGGTCGATTGCGCAGATGCGGCGGGACGTATCCCGACGTTTTCGCCGGCGCGGGCGCGTTCGTCGTCGTCGCTCGCG
>PVBE012997712.1_pt1 | contig 10878 bp, 11 predicted proteins | sample 1631181 | NCBI WGS metagenome assembly PVBE01 (sample SAMN08397723, study PRJNA350692) | Marine metagenome, whole genome shotgun sequencing project. | isolation source: water | place: Pacific Ocean | collected 2012-04 | reverse complement strand
GGACGCTGCAACGGGAACGCCACGTGACCGACGCCGTGCTGGCAGGGGCGTTCCTAGGAATGCTGATGGCCTCAATCTTCGTGGCCGTGGGCGCGGTCATCCTGCTGCCATATGTAGACCCCAAGTCGCCGACCGTCCAGCTGCTGGCCGCACGTGACGGCAACACCACCCGTTTCGTGACGATCGTTCTGGCTTTCTACCCGGCCTGGGCGACGATAGGGGCGGTCATGGGACTGGTGCTGGTGGCCATCGAGCGCGGGGCACCGGGCGCCGGCATGGGAAGTCCCAACCTTGTGTATACGGTTGTACTCGTCGGTCTTGCCGTCCTGATGGCGACACCTGCAGCCTACTTGCTACGGCGCTCCGCGCCGGCGGTGATCGTCATGGGGCTATCGTTCGCCGGTGTCTTCGGCTGGGCGCTACCACATTTCGCGAGCTAGACTGGGCAAGCTCGAAGGGATGAACCGACAATAAGACAGTTACTTCCGACCCGCACGCCGATCCTGGAAGAGGAGTGGATTGCCCTCGATCTTGAGACGACGGGGCTGTCCCCGAAGTCTGAAGCGATCATCGAGATCGGTGCCGTCCGGTTCCGGGGTGACGAGAGGCTCGGCACCTTCGAGACTTTCATCAATCCCGGGCGCAAGCTGAGCGATTTCATCGCCGGGTATACGGGCATCACCCAGGTCAATGTGGACGCGGCGCCCCTGTTTTCCGAGGTCATCCCCGAGCTTACCGCCTTCATAGGGGGAGCGCCGATAGTCGGCCACAACGTCGGGTTCGACCTTGGCTTTCTAGCCGCCGGGGGTCTCCGTCCGGCCAACCCGACCTCCGATACGTGGGACCTTGCGTACGTGCTGCGGCCGGGCTCCCCGGCTTATGGGCTGGCCAAGATCGCCGCTGAGCTTGGGGTGGCCCACGATCGGCCACACCGGGCGCTGGAGGACGCCATTGTGACGGGCCGCCTGTTCGTAGAGATGGTCAAACGGGCGGCCGAGTTGGAAACAGACTTGCTTGTCGAGATCGACAGGGCCGCGCGCCGATCCAATGCGCGGCTCGCCTATGTCGCTTCAGGGCTGGTCGACCAACGGCTTGCCGAGCTGCGGTCCGAACGAAAAGGCGATGCGGCACCCACGATCGGGTTCAATCTGGCGGCAATCCGGGCACGCATCCAGAGGGCTCCGGCACTAAGGTCCACCCGGGAGCCGAAGCCGGTGGACGTCGAGATGGTCGCCAGGATGCTGGGCGAGGACGGGCCGCTGGCCGCCTCCCTGCCGAGCTTCGAGCACCGGGAAGAGCAGGTGGGGATGGCCCGCGCCGTAGCCGAGGCGGTGAACTCCGGAGCGACGGGCAATGGTCGTCTAATAGTCGAAGCGGGCACGGGCGTGGGCAAGTCACTGGCGTACCTGCTGCCGGCGGTCCTGTTCGCTCTAAAAAACGACGCCAGGGTGGTGGTGTCGACGAACACGATCAATCTGCAGGAGCAACTGCTCAACAAGGACCTGCCGGTTCTCATACAGGCACTCCAGGCGGCGGAATCAGACGGCGTGGACCAGAAAGGCCTGCGGGCCACCCAGTTGAAGGGTCGGTCGAACTACCTATGCCTCAACCGGCTGCTCAGGTTGAGGGCTAGCGAGTCGCCATCGGAGCCGGAGGCCCGCATGCTGTCGAAGCTACTCGTGTGGCTGAGGGAGACCGCGACGGGCGACCGGTCCGAGCTCAATCTCGGTGGACGAGCCGTCGCGACGCCCTGGGACCGGCTCTCGGCGCAGGGCGCAAGCGACTGTAACGGCGTGTCGGGGGTATGCTTTCTGAGGGCCGCCCGCGAACGGGCAGCCTCGGCCCATCTTGTCATCGTGAACCACGCGCTGCTGATGGCGGACCTTGCCACGGACAACTCGATCCTGCCGGACCACGACCTTCTAATAATCGACGAAGCCCATCATTTGGAGGAGTCGGCCACCAGACAGCTGGGGTTCGAGCTGAGTCTGCCCGCGATGCAGGACCACCTCGCGGCGATCTCTGGCGACGGGAGCTTGCTCGCCACCGCGGTGGGGGTGCTGAAAGCGGAGTCTGTGGCCGACAGCCGCCGTCAGACGGTGCGGAAGGTGGCCGACGACACTGCCGCCATGGCCCCCAAGGTGCGGGAGGCGCTGGCCGGCCTGCTGGCCAACGTGGGCGCGATGGCCGACGAGACCAGGTCGAACGAACGAAAGGCGGGCGGGCGGACGCAGGAAATCAGGATCACAAGCGGAACCAGAGCGCAGCCCGCCTGGTCGGGCCTAGAGGCGAAATGGGAGAAAGTGGACGTGGCCCTGTCCGAGCTGTCCGTTGCGCTCACCCGTCTTCTAACGGCGTTGGACGATTTGGAAGAGTCGAGCCTCCCGGGGTACGAGGGGCTGCTGGTGGAGGCGGCTGAGCTGTTCCAGTCCAACGACCAGATCCGCGCCCGTATGGCGGAGTTCTTTCCACACCCGAACAGGGACAGCGTGTACTGGGTGTCGCGCTCGGCGAGACAGGGCAGACGGACGCCGGAGATATCGCTCAACGCCGCGCCCCTGCATGTCGGCGACACACTGGAGGACATGGTGTATTCCCGCACCGGCGCGGTGGTGATGACCAGCGCCACCCTGGCGGCCGACGGGACGTTCGACCACCTCGTCGATCGAACGGGCTTCGACGACGCCGAGCACCTGTTGCTGGGATCGCCGTTCGACTACCCGAAATCGGCGCTGGTCTGTCTCCCAACCGACGTGCCCGAGCCGTCGTCCTGGGCCTACCAGGGCGCCGTCGAACAGGCGATTGTCGACGCATCGGTGGCCGCAGGCGGCCGGACGATGGCCCTGTTCACGTCCTACGCCTCGCTGCAGCAGGCGACCCAGGCCGTGCGACCGGCGCTGGCACCGCACGGCATCTCGGTCCTGGCACAGGGCGCTGACGGCACGCCCCATCGCATCGTCGCCGACTTCCTGGCGAACCCGAAGTCGGTGATATTAGGCACCGCCAGCTTCTGGGAGGGCGTCGACCTATCCGGGGAGTCGTTGCAGGTGCTACTGGTGGCGCGGTTACCATTCTCGGTGCCGACCGACCCCATCTTCTCGGCCCGGTCGGAGTTGTTCGAGGACTCGTTTCGCCAGTACTCGGTGCCGGAGGCGGTCCTCAGGCTGCGCCAGGGTTTCGGCCGACTGATCCGAACCAGTTCGGATACGGGTGTGGCGGTGATATTGGACCGGCGCATAGTATCGAAGGGGTATGGCAAGACGTTCGTCAGGTCGCTTCCACCGGCGACGTTTACTCAACTACCCCTCGACGAGGTGCCGAGCGCGATTCGCGAGTTCTTGGGGAAATAGACCCCTCAATGCTGATCACCCTGCCCAGCCCGCTGGACCTAGAAGCGACACTGGACAGTGGGCTGGGGTTTCGCTGGCAGCGACGTGGCGAGAAGGTACGCCGGCTGGGCGAACCATTGCCTGTTCCACGACCGCCGTATCCGGCGCTAGGTGGCCGTTAGACCACCGTCGATGGTGAGGCAGGAGCCGGTGATGTACGACGCCCTGTCAGACCAGAGAAAGACGACCGCGGAAGCGATCTCCTCCGGTCTCCCGATCCTGCCGATGGGGTGGAAGGCCGTGGCCGCCTCCCGCGCATCGGTGCCCTCGGGCCCGTAGGTCTGCTCGAATAGCGGGGTGTCTACCCCGCCGGGACAGACCGCGTTCACCCGGATGCCCTTGTCAGCATACTCCAGCGCAGCCGACTTGGTCAGACCGACCATGCCGTGCTTGCTGGCGGTATAGGCGGCGAAGAGCGCGGTGCCGATGAGGCCGTTGGCGCTCGCCATGTTGACGATGCTGCCGCCACCGGTCTTGAGCATCTGTTGCAGTTCGAGTTTTACGCACACAAAGGCGCCGCGCAGGTTGACCGCCATGACCAACTCAAAGTCTTCCTCGGTCACCTCATGGATGACGAGAGGTTCGGCACCGATGCCGGCATTGTTGCAGGCGAGGTCCAGCCGGCCATAAGTGGCCACGGCCCCGTCGATCAGAGCCGCGACCTGGTCGGGCTCGGCGACGTCGGTGGGGATAAAGATGGCCTCACCTCCGGCGGTTTGGATTTCTCGCACCAGCTCGGCGCCGGTCTCCTCACCACGAGCGCCGATGGCCACTTTCGCGCCCTCGGCGGCGGCGCGCATGGACACGGCACGGCCGATGCCATAGGTGCCACCGGTGATCACCGCCACCTTTCCGTCGAGCAAGGCGGTCACTACATCGCTCCCATGCCGGCGTCCACGGACATGGCGTGACCGTGCACGAACGCGGCGGCGTCAGTGCAGAGCCAGGCGACGGCCTCGGCGACCTCCCCGGCGGTGCCGTATCGACCCATCGGGGGTTTCGACTTCCATTCCTCGTACGTCCCCGGGTGGGCCTCCCAGAAGGGTGTGTTGATCTCGGTGTCGATCATGCCAGGGGCGACGCAGTTGACTCTTATCCCCTTGCGCGCGTATTCGAGGGCCGCGGCCTTAGTCATGCCCACGACCGCGTGCTTGCTGGCCGAATAGACTGACAGGCCGGCGTTACCGACGAGGCCGGCCTGTGAAGCAGTGTTGACGATGCAGCCGCCGCCCTCAAGCATGGCCGGGATCTCGTACTTCATGCAGAGGAAGACGCCCGTGCTGTTGATCGACATCACCCGGTCGTAGTCGGCCTCTGTGTGGTCGTCTATGGCTTTGCCGAATAGCCCGATACCGGCGTTGTTGAATGCGATGTCGAGCTTGCCGTAAAACCTCAAAGCGGCAGCGATGAGCCCTTCCACATCGGATTCTGAGGAGACGTCGGCATGGACGTAGGACGCCGTGCCACCCATACCGGCGATCATCTCGACGGTCTCGTAACCGCCCTCATCGGCGACGTCGGAGCACACCACCGTGGCACCGTCGCGGGCGAAACGGAGCGCCGCCGCCCGGCCGATGCCCCGCGAGGCGCCGGTAACCAGCGCGATCTTTTCGTCGAAAACGTCCATCTCCCGGTTAATAACCTCGTTTGGCTTTCATGCTGGTGAGCCGCGGCACTACTGGGCCGTCGCACCGCCGTCTATCGTCATGGCGTGGCCGTGCACGAAAGAGGCGTCGTCGGAGGCGAGCCAGGCCACAACCTCGGCGATCTCCTCGGGCTCGGCATAGCGCCCGATGGGCTCGATGGTCAGCCACTCCTCCTCGGCCTCGGGGAACTCGTCCCAGTACTTCTGGTTGATAGGGGTGCGGGTGATGCCGGGGCAGATGCAGTTGATCCGTATGCCCTTGGAGGCGTATTCCAATGCCACCGATCTCGTCAGACCGACCACGGCGTGCTTGCTGGCGGCGTAGGCGCTGATCCCTGCTAGGCCGACTAGGCCCATCATTGAAGAGGTGTTGACGATCGCTCCCCCACCCTGCGTCATCATCTGCGGAATCTGGTACTTCATGCAGAGGAAAACGCCCTTGGTGTTGACGGCCATGGTGCGCTCAAACTCGGCCAGTGTGTACTGGTCTATTGGCTTACCGAGACCACCAATGCCAGCGTTGTTGTGGGCCACGTCCAACCGGCCGTAGCGCTTGACGACGGCCCGCACCATCGCCTCCACGTCTGCGGCGATGGAGACGTCGGCACGGACGAAGGATGCAGTGCCACCGAGATCCTCGATCATGCGGACGGTCGCCTCGCCCGACTCGGCGTCGATGTCGGAGCACGCGACCGTCGCACCCTCGCGGGCGAAGACGAGGGCGGTCGCACGGCCGATACCCGAGCCGGCGCCGGTAATGAGAGTTACTTTTCCGTCGAGGTCGCCCATTGGTTAGTACATTTCCAGCTTTGTTTGTAACCCCAGTTTCTGGAGCACTGGCGCAGGAATCCTAACCGGCCCCGCCCTACTGCGCCACCCAGCCGCCGTCGACGACCAGTCCGGTTCCGGTCACATACGACGCATCGTCTGAGCAAAGCCACTCAACGGTCGCGGCGATCTCCTCAGGCGTCCCGAAGCGGCCAGCGGGATGAAGGGAGAGCGCACGCTCCTCGAAGCCGGCGATGCGGGCGAAGCTGCGCTCGACCAGCGCGGTCCTAACCACACCGGGGCAGACGGCGTTCACCCGGATGCCCATGTCGGCGTATTCGAGAGCGGCGGCTCTGGTCAAGCCTAGCACGGCATGCTTAGAAGCGGTGTAGGCGGACAAGTTGGGGTAGGAGACGACGCCACGGATGGACGAAGTGTTGACGATCGCCCCGCCACCGGTCTCCAGCATGGCCGGGATCTCGTGCTTCATCGACAGGAACACGCCGGTGAGGTTGACGGCAATGAGGGCGTCCCAGTGGGCCAGGGTGGTCTCGTGAGTGGGCAGGCCCTCACCGCCCATACCGGCATTGTTGTAGCCAAAGTCCAATCGTCCGTAACGGCGCATCGCCGTTTCCACCATGCGCTCACAGTCGGATGCCCGCGTCACGTCGGTCTCGACGAACGCGGCCCTTCCGCCGTCGGCCTTGATCAACGCGGCGGTCTGTGCCGCGCCCTCGGCGTCGTGGTCTGCGGCGACGACGTCAGCGCCTCCGGCGGCGAAGGCCAGGCAGGTCGCACGGCCAAGTCCGGCGCCGCCACCGGTCACCAGGGCGACCTTGCCGTCGAATCTCGATTCAGGCATCACTGTCTCCGCTGCGCTGAAAACTGACGACTGCCGTTACGAGACGGATAAAACTATCTTGCCGAAGAAGTTTGTCTCTCCCATCAGGCAGTGGGCATCAGCGGCATGCTGCAACGGGAAAGTTTCCGCAATTACACCTCCGATGGTGCCCCGGCTGGCGAGGTCGACGATATGGCGCAGGTCGGAGTTGCGACCCATAAAGACTCCGAAGACCTTCTGGTGCTTTAGGAACAGCAGGCCAACCTGCAATTCGACCTTGAGGCCGGTGGTGGCGCCGCAGATGCCGTAGCGTCCACCGACCGCCAGAGACCGGGAAGCCGCCTTCCAAAAGTCGGCGCCGACGTGGTCGATGACGACATCGACGCCACGGCCGCCGGTGATATTTTTCACCCGGTCGGCGATGTCTTCTTTTTTGTAGTTGATGACCTCGTCCGCGCCCAGTGCTTTCGCTTTCTCGGCCTTCTCGGCAGTGCTTGTGGTGGTGATGACGCGGGAGCCTACTACGTTCTTGGCGAGTTGGATGCCGGCGGTGCCGACGCCGCTGGAGGCGGAAAGCACCAGCACGGTCTCCCAAGGCCTGAGCACACCGTGGCGCATGAGGATGGACCAGCAGGGCAGAAAAACGGTCGGCAGTGAGGCGGCCAGTTCGTAAGACAGGCCGTCGGCCAGAGTGACGCAGTTGGCCGCGGGCGCGATGGCAAGCTCGGCGTAGCCGCCGTTCACGGTGGAGCCGATCATGCCGGGCCGCTCGCACAACTCCGTCTGGCCCGCGAGGCAGGCCGGGCACTGGCGGCAGGTGAGGCGAGGGTTGACGACGACCCGCTCGCCGACGGCGAGCCTTGTCACCTCGCTGCCAACCTCGACGATGTCACCGGAGATGTCGCCGCCCAGTATGTGTGGCTCGTCCAGCGGCAAACGGGTGCCGCGCTCGCCGGCACGGGTGTAGAGATCAAGCCGGTTGAGAGCACATGCCCGGACGCGTATGAGGGCGTCGTTCGGCCCTGGCTTGGGATCCGGCCTGTCCCCGAGAGTGAGGACGTCAGGCCCACCGTGCTTGCTGATGTAAACGGCTTTCATTCTTCTCTCATCACTTGATCGGGTACGGGGAGTCTTTGCGGACTAGATCGCCCTGACGAGCGGTCTAACCATGGTAGCGAAGCGGTCCATGCGCCGCATGGTTTTATCGACGGTGTCGCCCTCGTAATCGATCATGAGGTACTCGACACCGAGGTCGGACAGGGCGGCGATGTCGTCCGCGACCTGCCCGGGCTCGCCCGTCAACAGGCGGCGGATGCCATCCGCCTCGTACCGCGGACCGGTGTCAGCATAGAACATCTCGGCGCTGTAGGCGATGCGCACGGCGTCGCGATCACGGCCCGCCTTTTCGGTCTCGTCACGGAGCCTGCCGATGCCAGCTTTCAGCCGGTCGAGGGAATCGAGAGAGTGACCGGTGTTGTTACCGGAGGGATACCAGACGTCGCCGTGCTTGGCCGGACGGCGGGCGGGCTCTCTCCACCGATCCAGATGGGCGGATGCGGCCTCTGCACCGGCTTCGGTTCAAAGGCGATGCTGGCGAAGGAGACGAAGTCACCTTTGAATCGCGGTTCGCGGGCTGTCCATAGCTCTTTGAAGGCGGCGATGTATTCGTTGGTGACGGCCCCTCGGCGGGCGTAGGGCGGCGACTGGAGGGCGACGAACTCCTCTTCCATCCAGCCCGCTCCGCAGCCGACGTCAAGTCGCCCGTCCGAGAGCACGTCTATCGTCGCGAGCACCTTCGCCGTCAGCACGGGCTCCCGGTAAGGTAACACCGAAACTGAGGAGAGCAGTCGGATGGTTTCGGTGCGCGCGGCGAGGTAGGCGAGCACGGTTAGTTGTTCGAACATGATGCCGGTGGAGGTCGATCCCTCGGTTTGTGCCCACTCCCCGGCGAAATCTCCCGATTCCGTATACGGGTAGATGGAGTCGATCTGGCGGGGGACGACGATATGGTCGCCCAACACCACATGATCGAAAGCCAGTTCCTCACCGTGCCGTGCGATCTTGGTCAGCGCATCGGGGTCGGCGAGAGTCTGGGCCGTGATCTCGAAACCGTACTTTATTGGACCGCCAGTTTAACCCACCAGCGGCCGAATCTCGCTGGTAAAAAAGTCCATGCGCTCGGCGGTCTCCGTGGTGGACGGGGAGTCCACGCCGAAGCCGAGCACGTCAATGAAGATGCTCTTCACGCCGACTTCGCCGAGAGCCACGATGTCGCCGGCGATCTGCTCGGGTTCGCCGGTGAGGATGAGTCGACTTCCGTCCTCGGTCTCCAGCGCGCTGCGCTCATCGTACCAGCCGGCGGCGTAGGCGAGGGAGATGGACTCGGGCTCGCGGCCAGCGTCCTCGGCGTGCTTTTTCACGCGGCCGAAGTACTCGGCCAGCAGTGCGGGCGTGCCGAGCCGGTGGCTCGGATTGTTGCCGATGGGGTACCAGGTGTCTGCCACCCTGCCTGCACGGCGCAGCGCGGGGGGGCTCTCGCCGCCGGTCCAGATGGGCGGGTGCGGTTTCTGCACCGGCTTGGGCTCGAAGGCGATGTTGGAGAATGAGACGTAGTCTCCACTGAATTTTGGATTATCGATCATCCACAACTCTTTGAAGGCGGCGATGTACTCATCGGTCACCCGGCCCCTTCGGTCGTAATCAAGAGCGCCGAGGGCCTCGAATTCCTCGCGCATCCATCCCACTCCGATGCCCAGGTCTAGGCGGCCGTTGGAGAGGACGTCGATGGTGGCGAGGGTCTTGGCGGCGTGCACGGCGGCCCGGTGAGGCACGACCATAACGGTGGTGAGGAGCCGGGCGCGGCTGGTAGCGCCGGCGAGGAAGCTAAGAGTGGTCAACTGCTCCAGGCACTGGTCGGCGATGTCGCCGCCGGGAAAGTCGCCGGTGTCGGAGTAGGGGTAGCACGAGGCGATGGAGCGGGGGATGACGATGTGGTCGGAGACGCCCATAAAGTCGAAGCCGTGCGCCTCACCACGTTTCGCCAGGTCGATGACGCCTGCTCGCGTGGCGAGCGGCCCCCTGTTTGGAATGCCGAATCCGAACTTCATGGCGGCGTCACACTAATCGCGGGTAAAGGGATTGTCAACGCCTTGACAGCCCAGAACGCTAGTGCTAGGTTTTGGCCAGAACATCCGTGCGGAGAATGCAAGATGGTCAAAAAACTTTCCGATAAACAAGAGCGAATCCTCGGGTTCATCCAGGGTTTCTTGAACGAACACCAGTATCCTCCCACCGTCAGGGACATCCAGGGCGGCTGCGAGATCAGTTCGACCTCGGTGGTCGATTACAACCTGCGCATTCTCCAGAGGGAGGGTCACCTCAAGCGGCAGAACGAGGTCTCGCGGGGTATCGAGCTGCTGGGTTCGGCTAGGCGGACGGCGCCCAACATGGTGACGGTGCCGATCGTCAGCAGCATCGCCGCCGGGGAGCCCCTCGCGGTGCCGACCCAGGACACGTGGAACAATGAGAACACCGAGACGGTGGACCTACCGTCCTTCCTGACAAGGGGCAAGGAGAACGTTTTCGGGGTCAGGGTCAAGGGCCAGTCGATGATCGACGCGCTGATCACCGACGGCGACCTCGTATTGCTGGAATCCGTCGAAAAGGTGGCCGACGGCGAGATGGTGGCGGCCTGGCTACAGGACAACGAGGAGGTGACGCTAAAGCGCTTCTTCCTGGAGAACGGGCGCGTCAAACTCCAGCCCGCCAACCCGTCCATGGACCCCATCTACGTACCGGCCGACAAGATCTCGGTACAGGGCCGTGTAGTAGGCGTCATAAGGTCGGTTAACTAGCGATCTTTTCACAGTCGCGGTATCATTCCTGTGTGGCGCAGCTTAGGCGCGCAGCAGGAGGAGGAATGAGATGCCGTTTCGCGTAGGACCGACCGAGCTAATCATCATCCTGGTGATCGTGATGCTCATATTCGGCGTGGGACGCCTTCCTGAGATTGGTGGTGCGCTGGGCAAATCGATACGGTCATTCAAGAAATCCGTGACCACCGACGAAGAGGAAGTGTCCGACGTGGTCAAGTCGGTGAAGGACGCGGTGGAAGAAACAACAGAGAGCAAGACCTAGAGACGAATAATTGGCGATTACGAAAGCCCCCGGCTGAGCCGGGGGCTTTTTCATTTCTCTCGTAGCGGAGTCCCCAACTGCCAGAGTTGCCCGAGGTT
>PVBE011424581.1_pt1 | contig 10879 bp, 3 predicted proteins | sample 1631181 | NCBI WGS metagenome assembly PVBE01 (sample SAMN08397723, study PRJNA350692) | Marine metagenome, whole genome shotgun sequencing project. | isolation source: water | place: Pacific Ocean | collected 2012-04 | reverse complement strand
TTCTACGTGTCCTTCTACTATGGCGATACGTCCAATACCACGTCACTGATCTATCTTGACCGGTACTCTATCGCGGATCTGCCAGCTGGCGATACAACGGGCGTTTTTGCGCATGACGTCGTGTTGCCGGTCAGTGCCCGTTACGGCACGCGTTATCTTCATTACTTCGTTGACTACCTTGATGCGGTTGCCGAGATCTACGAATCTAACAACAGGGGGTATGGCTCATTCCTGGTTCAGGGGCTGCCGGATCTGACCGTCAGCACGACCTCTCTCACACCGTCAAACCAGGTTCCCGGTGGAGAAATCACGCTTTCCTATCGATTCCATAACGCCGGTTTTTCTGCTCCAGAGGAGGGAGTTCCGGCGCGGTTCTACTTCTCTGTCGACAGCAACATAACTACATCGGATGTTTACATGGGGCAGGAAGTGCTTATCGACACCGTCGATCCGGACGGGTATTTTCCCGTAACGACCAATGGTTCCGTGATCCTGGCCGTGCCGGATGATGTGGCCCCGGGGGTAGTGTACTTTGGGGCCTACGTTGATCCGGGAGAAACAATCGACGAGGTTTCCGATGACAACAATTCGATGCATGCCGGACTTGCGATTCCCGAGCTACGGATAGAAAGCATAAGTTCCGCCGGCGGGGGGGAAGGAAGAGTGATTAATATCATCGTTTCCGGCACCGGTGCTCCAGTCACCTACGAGTTCCAGTACCGCACGGACATGACCACCGGTGACTGGTTGCCCGCCAGCCCGGATGGCGACAGCGTGCAGGGGAACCATACCATTACGGAATGGAGCGATCACGGGGGGCCGGGAAGAGACCTGGATGCCGCGGAGCAGCTTTTTTACAGAGTCATAAAGGATGATGAATGAAACCCTGCAACTGGTGGGGCAAGCCCTGGGTTTATTCCGCGATCCGTGATCAGTAAGGGCTCCGCACTGGGGGATTGCCCCCACCGGAAACCGGAGGTTACTGGTACAAGTCGTCGCTACAATCCGCCACCTTCCAAACTGATCACTGGCAAACTGATCACCGATCACTGCTTTCTGCGTTACAACGCAAGAAAGCTCTTTAAGCAGTCAGACGTTGTCGAAAGCGTTGTCGAGTGATAGTATTTGTCATTCATGGGTACATGTCAGGCTTGGACCTGGTAGTTACAAGTCAGGACTAATGGAGGAGATGTTACCCTCCCCGGCGTCGTTTTAACGTTATGGCGGTCGCGGGGAAGGTATCCAAATATCATGGCTAGCATATTCTTTATCGACGGATTGAATTCGGGGAAGTCACAGGAGATAGCTGATTCGGGACTGCTTCTTGGCAGGGCGGCTAGCGTTGACTGCATCATCGATGACCTGCAGGTGTCGAGCAGGCACGCACAGATCGAATGCCGGGACGGCACGTGGGTAATAACGGATCTCGAAAGCTCAAACGGAACTCTTGTCAACGATGAGACGATTACGAGTGTTCACCTTTCGGAGGGGGATATCGTAACGCTCGGCGATGTAAAGTTCATGTTCCGGCTTGCGGCCACAAGTGAGCCGCCCCCGCCCGAGGTCGTGAAGGAAGCATCTAAACCCAAACGTGAAAAGCTGCCGAAAGCAAGTGAAGAAGACGTGCGCATGGTTCAACAGATGAGAAGGCGCACGGATAAGATCAGGGATGAGGTCGGCAAGGTCATCGTGGGTCAGATACAGGTTCTTGACGAAGTCCTGATGTGTATGATTGCCGGTGGACATGCTCTCCTTGTGGGACTGCCGGGAATGGCCAAGACATTGATGATTCGCACCATCGCCAAGGTTTTGGACATGGAATTCAAGCGTATCCAGTTTACGCCCGACCTGATGCCTACGGATATCACGGGAACCGACGTACTGGAAACCAACCGTGCGACCGGTGAGAAGGAATTCCGTTTCATCAAGGGCCCCATATTCTGCAACCTGCTGCTGGCCGATGAAATCAACCGGACGCCGCCGAAGACCCAGGCGTCACTACTGGAAGCCATGCAGGAGAAACACGTAACCGCCGGCACGGAAACATATATTCTTGATGAGCCTTTCTTCGTTTTGGCCACGCAGAACCCCATTGAGCAGGAAGGAACCTATCCCCTGCCCGAGGCACAGCTTGACCGGTTCATGTTCAATATCTGGGTCGGCTACCCGGAAGAACACGAAGAAGAGGAGATCGTGGGTTCAACGACGATGGGCGCTCTCGTGGAGCCGGAATGTGTTCTCAAGCAGAAAGATGTAATTCAGCTGCAGGAAGTCGTGCAGAAGATTCCCGTGTCTGCCCATGTCATCAAGTACGCCATCAAACTGGTGAGGGCCACGCGGCCTGAATACGACGATTCTCCCAAGTACACCAAGGACTACGTCTCAACGGGTGCCGGTCCACGTGCCGGTCAGTACCTGGTACTGGCGGCAAAGGCAAGGGCAGTCCTGGAGGGCCGCATTCACGTCAGCTGCCGCGACATACGTTCGGCCGCGATCCCCGTGCTGCGTCACCGCATCATCACGAACTTCGCTGCCGATTCCGAGGGCCTTACGACCATGGACATCGTCAATCACCTCCTTGAGGAAGTCGATGAACCCGGCGAAGAAGCCTATAGTGATGATTGATACAGAATGACCTGAGCCGTAACGATTCAGTAAGGGCAGCCGTGAAGAAACTGTCATCCTGAGCGAAGCGGAGCGTAGCCGAAGGATCTTGGTTGCTCAGCGAAATATGAGATCCCTCGACAAGCTCGGGATGACATTGACTGGACGGTGACTGTGAATCCGGAAACGTCAGTGCGACAACGCTATCGGTTTCGCTGTTCGAGAACAGGATCATAGACTGTCGCTGGAGAATCGTTTTGAGGCCGCTTGTGCTATGTTAGAAGGCTTTCCGACATCCTCTGACCTCCCCGAAGGGGTCCGGTGTCTCGGCACAATAGACCCTCCTTCCAGCTTTCCCGCTTTAAGGCCCGATGATATCCGCGCAGCACTTGCCTCGCCCTGCTGGCCCGACGGCGCTACGGAACCGGGGCTTTACGATCTTATCAGGCCGGGTGAGTCCGTATGCTTCGTTATATCCGACTACACGCGTAAAACCGCTACCGATCTTGTTCTGCCGGTCATAGTGCAGGAACTCAAGGCACGCGGATGCAGCGTTGAAGATATGCGGGTTCTTGTTGCTTCTGGAATACACAGGAAGCCGACAACGGAAGAGCTTCGCTATATTCTCGGCCCGGAAGCATGGCTGGACCTGGGAGACAAGGTGGTTCTGCACGATCCGGATGACGAGTCCGCCCTGACCACTGTAGGAACCACAAAGCGGGGGCACACCGTGAGAGTCAACCGGCTGGCTGTGGCGTCAGACCGCCTCATTCCCATTGGCGCGGCCATCTACCATTACCATGCGGGGTTCGGCGGCGGGCGCAAATCCCTGGTGCCGGGTATCGCATCGCGGGATACCATAGCCCACAACCACAGTCTCACGCTGGATCGAGTTGAAGACCGCATTCATCCCATGGTAGGCCCCGGCATTCTCGACGGTAATCCTGTCGCGGAGGAGATGCTGGAAAGCGCACGCCTGTGCGAACCCGATGCAATAGTCAACACCGTGCTCAGCCCGGCGGGCGACCTGGTTGGCGTTTTCTGCGGAGAGCTTGATGCCGCGCATCGTGCCGCCTGCAGCATGCTGGAGAAAGTGGCGAGGATCAATGTTGAGGAAGCGGCCGACATAGTCATTGCCTCCGCCGCGGGTGCCCCGAACTGGATTCAAAGCCATAAGGCACTGTACAACGCCCACCGGGCAGTTAAGAAGGACGGCCGCATAATACTCATGGCGCCGTGCCCCGAGGGGATAGGTGACGAGCGATTCAGATACTGGGTCAAAAAGGCCGACATCACAGAGATCTACGACGAACTGAGATCTTCTCCCGAGGTCAATGGCCAGACAGCCTTGTCAACAAAGACCAAGGGCAAGATCACCACGCTTGTAACGGACATGTCGTCCAGCGATATTGCCGAGCTTGGCATCGACGTGGCGGAAAACATGGACGCAGCCCTGTCTGATGCCCTGGCCGGATTTAGTGCGCGTGGCGTACACGAGCCGACCTGCTACCTCATGCCCCGGGCAATGTACACGGTGCCATTCCTGGGGCAGGGCGCTCCCGTCTGAGAAACCACGGACGCTCTATAATGCAGATGCCCCATTTGGAGTGGGCCGGCAGAGTGTCGAGCACGTGAGCGACTCGGAAGGCTACGGCGCTTTACGTCATGGGTGCCACGAAAAAAAGCGGTGTCGCCGCTTCGCTCTGCCACCGCAGTCCAAAAAGCCAAATGCCATAGGCTTCTTATGTTCCAGAAAACCCTCGCTTTCGGAATGATCCCCCTCTGTGCTAAAATAGCATTAATCATGAAGGTACCAACCGAAGGGCGAGTATTTGAGACTTCAACACATAGCGGGAGTTTTGGTTGCCATCTTTCTGGCATCATGCACAGCTCCGGCCGGTCGCGCCGACGTTGTAATCAACGAGGTGCATAGCGATCCGGACATCAAAACCGAACACGTTGAATTCGTTGAGTTATACAACAGTGGAACGGGCCTGGTCGATCTCACCTCGTGGTATTTCTCTGACGGCATTGACTATATTTTCCCCAACAACACGCTCCTTGTCGCGGGCGGCTACCTTGTTGTGAGCCAGGATCCTGCGGCGATCACGAACAAGTTTGGAGTTCAGAGTTACGGGCCTTTTTCAGGCAAACTCTCGAACGGCGGCGAACGCATAGCCTTGAAGAACAATGCCGGTGGGCTTGTGGACGAAGTTGACTATCAGCTCGGATTTCCCTGGCCGACCGTGGGTGATGCTCCGGGCAACTCGATGCAGTTGCTCAATCCGGCTCTCGACAATGATCTTGGCGGCAGCTGGCGATCAGCCGGTCCGACGCCCATGGCCGCCAGCGCCGTTCTCGAATCACTGGACGCGATTCCTCCGCATATACGCCAGGTGAACCATGAACCAGACGAGCCGACGTCATCGAACAACGTTGTCATTACAGCAAAAATCACGGACACAAACGGTATCAATTCGGTCACACTTCAGTATCAGCTTGTTGACCCCGGCAGCTATATCCGCGTGTCTGACGCGGAGTTCCCCACAAACTGGACAGATGTCGCAATGAACGACAGCGGAACCGGCGGAGATGTGCTGGCAGGTGACGATATCTACACAGTCACGATGACGAATACGCTCCAAACCCACCGCAGGCTGGTTCGGTATCGCATCACTGTCGAAGATACCCTTTTCAACTCTCAGCTGGTGCCATACGCTGATGATCAGCAGTCAAACTTTGCCTATTTTGTGTATGACGGCATTCCTGACTGGACGGGAGCGGATAATCCCGGGACGACCCCGACAACGAACTTCCCCGGGAATACCATGGAGCCCCTTGCGACGTATCACCTGATCGCAAACTCCGATGACGTGATCAACAGCCAGTATGTTGGCGCCTATGACGGCGTGCGTTTCAACGGAACACTCGTTTATGACGGCACCGTCTACGACCACATAATATTCTACAACCGCGGCGAGTATTCCACGTACCAATGCGGCAAAAACAAGTGGAGGATCAGATTCAACCGCGGCCATGCACTTGCGGCGAGGAACGATTACGGAAAGAAATACGAGGTCGGGCGAGACGCCATCAATCTCAATGCCTGTGCGGCACCATGGATGCCCGTCCATCGCGGAATTGCCGGTATGGACGAAGTTATATCGTTCAAACTCTACGAGCTTGCCGGTGTCTTCAGTCCGGACATTCACTGGATCCAGTTCCGCGTGATCGATGGTGCAGAAGAAACCCCGGCGGGAGATCAATATGCCGGTGACCTGTGGGGACTGTACAATGTCGTGGAACATCCCAACGGTGATTTTATAAGCGAACATGATCTGCCCAGCGGCAACCTGTACAAGATTGAAGGCAACAAAGCCGACAAGAAGCACCAGGGCGCTACTCAAACAATCGATGACAGTGACTGGACAAGCTTCAATGCGGGCTGCGGCAGTCTCAATACGGTTGAATGGTGGCGCAACAACCTTCATCTGGAGTCGTACTACAGTTTTCGTGCGATCAATCGGCTCGTCGGAAACGTCGACATACGCGAAGGCTGGAACCATTTCATGTACCACAATACAAACGACCTCTGGCACGTGATTCCCTGGGACCTGGATATGACATTCATACCTGAAACCCATTGGTCCGGGACAATTGTCCAGAAGACCTGCCTGGGCCATGCCGAGATCGCAATCGAGTTCCGCAACCGAGCGCGTGAACTGCATGACCTGCTCTGCACGGACACCAATATCTATGGCGGACAGGCCTCCCAGCTCGTGGAGAATTACGCGCGTTTCGTTCATCCCACCAACAAGGTCCTGACTTCCACGGTTCTGGATCGCTACATGTGGAACCATCATCCAAGAACGACATCTGCACACAAAGGTCAGTTCTACGTGACTCCCAAGAACCAGAGCAACAGGGGCGGCACGTGGACGCGCTATCTCGTCCCCGCCAATCATCTCGGATCCCAGAAGTTCATTCGGGATTATCTCACTGATACCGACTCCGATGGTTGGGCGCTCGGGGATGGTGATCAATACGGTTATGGCTACGAATACCTGGCGTCTGAAGGTGCTGATGCCGAAATCCCCGACACACCGACCATCAGTTATGTCGGGCCGGGCGAGTACCCGCTCAACGATCTGACGTTCCAATCAAGTACATACAGCGGCACGCATCCGTTTGCTGCAATGTGTTGGCGGATCGGCGAGATCTATAATCCGGGAACAACCAACTACAGCGCGGGCGAGAAATGGAAGTACGAGATCAACGCGCAATGGGAAAGCGGCGTTATCTCAAATTTCAACAACCAGATCACGGCGTTTGCAGGCGATCTGAGGGTCGGCAGCACGTATCGGGCGCGTGTACGCATGAAAGACGATACCGGGCGTTGGAGCCACTGGTCGGACCCCGTTGAGTTTACAGCGGGACATCCTGAAAACACATCGGCGCTTTCCAGTTATTTCTGTGTCACAGAAGTTATGTACGACCCTCCGGACGGCGGCGAATATGAATTCGTCGAGCTTCACAACTGCAGCGACAGCATCACTCTCGACCTTGCGGCGGTGAAATTCACGCAGGGGATTGACTACACATTCGGGGAGGGAAGCTCAATTCCTCCCGGCGGATATGTCCTGGTCGTCCAGGCCGATCCCACTAATGATTTTGCGGCGTTCCGGGCTTATTATGATCTCACGAATACGGTGCCGATTACCGGACCGTATGATGGGAACCTGGCGAACGGTGGAGAGGAGCTCAGGCTCAAGGCCGCCGCTGGAGGCAGCGCAGTTTCTTCGTTCACCTATGGCGATTCAAGGACTTGGCCGCCTGCGGCGGATGGCTCCGGGCACTCGCTGGTGGCACTGGTGCTCACAGACCAGGCTTCCGGTGTTCTTGATTGGCCGGGAAACTGGCGTGCAAGCGCCTACATGAACGGTTCCCCCGGCAGGGAGGACCCCCAACCTCCGACCGGCGTGGTCATCAATGAGATCGCGGCCCATACTGATTACACCAACGCCGCAAAGCCCGAGTACGATTCCAACGATTGGATGGAGCTGTATAACGCCTCTTCTTCCACCGTCTCCCTGGCAGACTGGTACTTGAGCGACGATGGGGATGATCTCAGAAAGTGGGCGATTCCCGCAACAAACTCGATTCCTGCCGGGGAGTGGATCACGTTTGACGAAGTAACGGGGTTCCACAGCCCGATTACCAACGGGTTTGGTTTGGACAAGGCTGGTGAGCAGGTGTTTCTCTCCTACCTTCCCGGCACAACCAATGACCGCGTTGTCGATGCTGTCAGGTTCAAGGGGCAGGAAAGGGAGACGACGCTTGGACGGTATCCGGACGGTGATGCCTACTGGTACTCGCTGGAACCGACAACCAACGTGGCGAATGCGACCCCCCCGAAGCACGCTATAATCAGCGAGCTGATGGTTCATCCTCCGGCAACGGCATCTAATCCAGAAGACAACGCTCAGGACGAGTATGTCAAGTTATACAACCCAACAGATGGACAGGTTGACTTCTGGACCGAGGCAGGACCCTGGCGGATCGGAGGAGGAATCGATTTCAGTTTTCCGGAGAACGTTTCGCTGGCCGCGAGGGGATCTCTGCTCCTGGTCCCATTCGATCCTGCTGACACCAACCATCTCGATGTTTTTCTTGATGCATACGGACTGACGAATATCCAGGGAGTCATACTCGGACCATACACCGGCCGGCTGTCAAACTCGGGAGAACGAATAGCTATAGAACGCCCCCAGTTGCCGGACTTCCCGTCGGTAGACGTTTCCTGGATAATTGTGGACGAGGCAATCTACTCGACACATTGGCCGTGGCCGACCGCGGTTCAAACCAACGGGCTATCGCTTCACCGCACCGTAAGCGGGGGAGCCGGGAATAACCCGGCGTACTGGTCCGCTTCTGCTGCCAGCCCTTCCTTGCCGCCCGGCAAAATCGTCCTTACCGAACCCATGCCCGGGGGAACAGTATGGATTCCGGAGCTGACGCTGTTGAAGGTATCGGTCGACGAGGACCAGGTGGTCGGTTTTGTGGATTCGGTAAGGTTCCTCCTTGATGGCGTAGTTACGGCAATTGACACGGATTCACCTTACGAGTCGGCACTGGATCACGTTGATATCTCAACGACTGGAGTATACCGGGTGCGTGCCGAAATCGTCGATGACAGCGGAACAAACAGTTCCGTTGAAATAGTGATCAACGGAGCCCTTGCCGACAGGATAGATATTGCGAGTCCCGCGGCTGATACGGTCCTTCTAGCGCCCTGTTCGCTAGATTTCTCCATCGACGTCGACGCGAACCATGTTGCTGGGGCGGTCGATCACGTGACGCTCCTTGCCGGGACGAACGTACTGTATGTTGACATGGAAGAGCCATACGTTTACACGCTCGACGAGGTAGACCTTCCGCCTGGAACAACGTATGTGTTGAGCGCCGTCATGGAGGACGACTTTGCCGTCAGCACGTCCGAGACCGTGAATGTGACGTTGTACGCATCATCCTTCGCGGCCTGGGAGTATCGCATGCAGGTATCGGTTTCCGGGTACGCGAGTAGTCAAGGCGTAGAAGACTTCCCTGTCCTGGTGAAGTTGCACGAGGGGCTGGAAGGGTTTCGCTATGATGATGTCGGCGACCCCGCCTCGGGCGGGGCAAGTCTTCGAGTCGCCGATGTGACGGGCACGAACATCCTCTACCACGAGATTGGAAACTGGGATACCGGCGGCACCTCGTGCGTATGGGTTCTAATGCCGGAGCTGCCGGAGGACGGTACCTCGATATCGATCTACTGGGGGAACGACAGTGCCACTGACCCTCCCGCTTACACAACGAACGGTTCCGTATGGGCAAACAGTTTCGACCTTGTTATGCACATGGCCGATGATGCGGGCAGCACCACGGTCTACGATTCCACCAGCAACGATGTGCAGACCACGTTCAGGAGCAGCTATACATGGGAGGAACCAGGCCAGGTCGGCAGGGCCCTGGGGCTTCCCAGCGTTAGCTCGATCATCCAAGTCGCCGACCCCTACGTTCCGCTGGCCGGGAGCTGGACTATAAGCACGTGGTTCAAGGGGCTCTATCCAACTATCGAGGGAAGAACGCTCGCCAGGACCTTCTCGGGTGACCGTGCAGCGATCGTGAAGAAAGGGACTGACGATTTGGGCGTTCAGATTGGGCTCGACTTCACCGATTCGGGATATGATATGCCGGCAGGCGATACGGAGTGGCATCATCTTGCAGTGGTTGGGGAAGGCGGAGGAACAGGCTTCTATGTTGATGGGCGCCTCGTGGGATCAGCAGGCAACCAGGTGGGCGGTTCGATTGCGTATATAGCCAACACCTTTTCGATTTTTGGCGGCGAATGCTTCGCGGAATACATCGACGAATTCCGTATTGAGAGCGTTGCCAGGTCATCCAACTGGATCTGGACATGCTGGCTGAATCAATCGGATAATCCCGGGTTCATGGTGCAGGCCCCGGCGGAGAATCAACAACTGGAGAGTGAGCCGGATGGGGATGGCGACGGCATGCGGGATTCTTGGGAAAACGACCATTTTGGGACTGTCTATGCGCCCGGCGGCGAATGGTACAGTGACCCGGATGGCGACAGGATGATCAACAGCAACGAATACGTTGCCGGAACAGATCCCACCAACAGTAACAGCGTTTTCTCCGTGGATGTTAGCCTGTCCAACGCCGCCGTACGTGTAGAGTTCTTCGGCATAGAAGCATCAGCGTATGGGGAGGGGTATCAAAGATACTACTCTCTTGAAAACGCCACCAATCTTTCGGGTGGCTGGTCCGGGGTGAACGACTACACCAACTTGCAGGGACAGAACCGGACAATCATCTATACGAACGAGCCCGGCGCAACCGTTCCCGTTTACTTCCGTGGCCAGGTGTGGCTGGTGGAGTAGTGGAGGGGGCGATGTTCAACGCCCAACGTCTAACGCCCAAGTTGGATGCTGTCACGTCCTCTGTCCTCTATTCTCCGCAGGTTTCTCGTTGGCCCTTTATCCTGACCGCGCTATACTGACGCAGACTTCATAACCGCTGATCAGGAGACAAGACATGCCCTTCCTTATGTTTGGAGGCTTTATCGCCATAGCGATAGTAGCCATCACCGTATCGACCATTCGTTCAAAGAAACGAAGACAGGAAATGCAGGCTCTTGCAGAATCCATTGGCTTTACCTTTCAACAGAACGGTGATGCCGATGCGATGGCGACACTTTCTTCGTTCAAGC
>PVBE011180735.1_pt1 | contig 10879 bp, 10 predicted proteins | sample 1631181 | NCBI WGS metagenome assembly PVBE01 (sample SAMN08397723, study PRJNA350692) | Marine metagenome, whole genome shotgun sequencing project. | isolation source: water | place: Pacific Ocean | collected 2012-04 | reverse complement strand
GGCCCGAAGGTGGGCGTGTTCCGGCCCAACACTCGCGTAGTCCAAACCCGCGGAAACGCTATGCGTCGCCTGAATCTGCCCGTCGGCATCCTGGAGCACGTAGCTCATGGCGCCCTGGAGCATGCCGGGCGAGCCACCCGCGAACCGGGCGGCGTGCTTCTCGGGTTCGATAGCCGTGCCGCCCGCCTCGACACCGATCATCTTCACGTCCGCATCTTCCAAGAACTCGTAGAACAGGCCGATGGAATTGCTCCCGCCGCCAACGCACGCGATCAACGTATCGGGGAGGCGGCCCTCCTGTTCCATAATTTGACGGCGCGCTTCCTTGCCGATAACCCTCTGGAATTCGCGGCAGATCACTGGGTAGGGATGGGGGCCGTGAACGGTGCCCAACACGTAGTGGGTCTCGCCTACGTTGGTCACCCAATCGCGCAGCGCCTCGTTGATGGCGTCCTTCAGAGTTTTGCTGCCCGACGCGACGGGGACGACCTTCGCCCCGAGCAGCCTCATGCGGAAGACGTTGAGCTTCTGGCGCTCCATGTCCTCTGTGCCCATGTACACTTCGCAGTCGAGCCCGAAGAGGGAGGCTGCGGTAGCCGTGGCGACGCCGTGTTGACCCGCACCGGTCTCCGCAATGATGCGTTTCTTGCCCATACTCTTGGCCAGCAACACTTGACCAAGCGCGTTGTTAATCTTGTGCGCACCGGTATGGGCCAAGTCTTCGCGTTTGAAATAGACCTTCGCGCCGCCGAGATGCCCGGTAAACCGTTCCGCGAAATACAGAGGAGTGGGCCGGCCCACGTAGGTCGCCTCGTAGTGGCGCAACGTTTCCTGAAAGACGGGATCTCCCTGCGCGGCCTCGAACACGGCCTCCAATTCTTGCAGTGCGGGCATCAGAGTTTCGGGAACGTAGCGTCCACCGAAATCCCCGTAGCGCCCTCTCGCGTCAGGATATGGCTGCTTTTGCGTTTCTGATGAAGTCGCGTGTTCGCTCATGATCCTTTATTCCAGGCGCGCTTTCCACGCCACCCGCGGTGTCCACACCATAGGGCCGCACATACTTCACGGCCTCGGCCACATTCTCGGGGGTCAGCCCGCCCGCCAAAATAATCGGCCGCTCCAACGCCACGGCAGCCCGTGCCATATCCCAATCGCCCACCGTCCCGGTGCCGCCGCGCGCGCCCGCGACTTGGGCGTCAAGCAGATAGGCCGACGTGGGGTACGCGAGCATGCTCTCAGGCTGAAAGTCGCCGCCCGCCCGAAACGCCTTGATAGCTCGGCCACCTATTGCCGCGCACTGCGCAGGCGTCTCTTCGCCGTGCAGTTGAACGGTATCGACAAACTGCAAGTACTCCATTATACGCGCTGCCGGGTCATTCACGCATATCGCCACCGTCGTGATAAAGGGAGGCAGCGCCTCGACAATCCGTCGCGCCGCTTCAGGTTCGATAAAACGGTTCTTCCTCTTCGCCTCAATCGCGAAGTTAAACCCGAGGGCGTCGGCCCCAGCGTCGCAGGCGGCCAGGGCGTCGTCCAAGTTCGTAATTGCGCAGATCTTAACCCGCATCGTTCAACAGCTCGCGAATCTTTCCAGCGATATTCTGGCTCGTTACCAGCGCTTCGCCAATCAGTACCGCGTCAATCCCACCGTCGTCGAGGCGGCGGACATGATCCCGGCTCCGAATTCCACTCTCGCTGACGAGGACGTTGCCGCCAGGAACGTGTTTGCGCAAATCGAGGGTCAAATCCACATTTTCGCTGAAGTTTGCCAGATTCCTGTTGTTTATCCCGATAATATGCGCTCCCGCGCCGAGGGCTCTCGCAATCTCCTCTTCATTATGCGTTTCCACGAGGGCTTTCATCCCCAACGCATGAGTAATCTGAAGGAAGCTTTCCAGTTCCTTGTCGCTGAGAACGCGCACGATGAGCAATAGCGCGTCGGCTCCGGCAGCGCGGGCCTCATGAATCTGATACGGGTCTACGACAAATTCTTTGCGCAAGCATGGAAGGTTAGCTTGTTGGGACACGATGCTCAAATCGCCGAGCGAGCCGCGAAAATATTTCTCGTCGGTGAGCACCGAAATCGCGCGCGCACCGGCTGACTCGTAGAGCGAGGCGAGTTGAACGGGATCCATGTCTTCGAGCAAGACGCCTTTGCTGGGCGACGCCCGCTTAATCTCAGCTATCAAGCTGATTCCCGGCTCGCGGAGGGCTTGCCGAAAATCGCGGGGCGCTCGCACCCGCTCGATTCGGTCTTCGAGCTCGGCAAGGGGGGCGCGCGCCTTCGCCGCCTCTACCTCGACGCGCTTATGCTCGCAGATTTCATCCAGTATCATGGGGAGGTGGTGCCTACGCCTGCGATAGCGCTATGAGCGCATCGAGTTTCTTCAGGGCGGACCCGCTATCGATGGATTGGGTGGCCACGTCGATGGCGGGCTTCCAGTCCTCCGAGGCGCCCCCAGCTATGATGGCCGCCGCGGCGTTGAAGAGAACGATATCGCGATGGGGGCCTCTCTCGCCGCCGAGCACGTCTCGAAGAATCTTCGCATTGTGTTCCGCGTCTTGGCCTTGAATCTCTTCATTCGAGGCCGGCCCCAACCCCACATCTTCGGGAGAAATCTCAAAAGTCTTGACGTCGCCGCCGAGCGCTTCGGCCACGAGCGTTGGGCCAGCCAGCGTTAATTCGTCCATCCCGTCGGATCCGGCCACAACAAAGGCATGGCGCGATCCCAGATTGCTCAGTACCCGCGCGATTGCCTCGACCCTCGACGAGTCGTAGACGCCCATCACCTGCGCGTCGGCGCCGGCCGGATTCGTCAGCGGGCCCAGCAAGTTGAAAATGGTTCGAGTCTTCATCTCGGCCCGCGGACCCGCGACATGTTTCATCGCGCCGTGCAGCGTCCGCGCAAACAGGAATCCGATCCCAATTTCGTCCACACACTTGGCTATGGTTTCGGGCGAAGCATCCAAATTCACGCCGAGGGCCTCAAGCACATCCGCGCTGCCGCACTTGCTCGTGGCGCTGCGGTTGCCATGCTTCGCAACAGCCAAGCCGGCCCCGGCCACAACGAAAGCGGCTGTGGTAGAAATATTAAATGTGCCCGAATGGGTGCCGCCCGTGCCACAAGTGTCCACAAGGTGTTCGCGAGAGATCTTCACGGGCGTAGCCATCTCACGCATCACTTCGGCGAACCCAGTGATCTCCTCGACGGTCTCGCCTTTCATGCGCAGCCCGACGAGAAGAGCGCCCAATTGGGCGTCGCTGCCCTCGCCGCGCATCAGCTGGCGCATGACTCCTCCCGCCTCGGCCCGGGTGAGATCGCCAAAATCGGCCACATGAGAAATAGCATCTTGAATCGTCATAAGCGGGCAGCTCGGAGAGAATTAGATCGTTGAACAGTAAAGAGTTAAGGAAGGCGGCAGAGTACCAACAGATCTGATCTCAAGTCAAGATCGCCTCGCCGATTCCAGCGCCGAAGAGTTTACCGCTGCCTACGGGCTCGGCGTGTACGCCTATAGCTGTGCACCGTCGTCTGCGTCGTGGTCGATCTTCCACAACGCCCCACAATCTCATGGCTGGGACAACAGTCGATTCGGACCTCTCGTTTCTCACACAATTTGCCCTCGGTACGGGGCTGCGGCGCTGTCAAGGAGGGGTGTCCTTTGGGATCGAGTTTTGAATGTTGTACGGACGTCGGCCCGGCGACCATGCGGCGTGGATAGCCTACCTCTCTGCGAAGCCTTCTTGCGATTTCTGGATAAGGATGCCCTGAACGCTTACAATGATTTCATCGAGGTCAAAATGGTTGCGCATACGAAAACTCCAGAACCACCCTCCATTCCCCAAGATTGGCTCGCCGAATTCGAGGCCGCGGCCCAGCGCTCCTTGGCGACGCGTTTCCGTTACGCGTTCATCAAGACGTACAAGCCCGTGATGGATGACGCGCCCTATCGGTCGTTCGACACCACAGCGGAGTACCGCGAATGGTGTAAGGAAAATCTGCCCGACTGGCTGGGCTATGGCCGCGTTTGACTCTCGGCAAGCGGAAGAAATTCGGGACGTCTTCGCCGAGCACAAGGTTCGGTATCTATTCATCGGCAAGTCCGGCGTTATTCTACTTGGGTTCCCCGATACCACACAGGATGCCGATATATTATTAGAGAAGAGCCCGGAAAACGGCGCGGCGATCATGATGGCATTACGGGCCTTGAGTTCTGATATCACCGATACGCATGTCACCGACAAAAGTCGCCAGGACTGTCATCCTGAGCGAATTTGAAGGGTCTCTTTCGCGCGTAAGTCGCTGGTGGAGAAGAGATTCTTCACTTCGGTTAGAATGACGATGTAGCGCTCTTGTCGAGATTGCCGACTTTTATCGGTCGCGTCATCTTTACGGTATCGAGAAGGTGCAGAGCGGGATCGGTCGTTCCGCCGAAGAAGTGACCCTCGCCCACGCCGAGGTCAAGAAGCGATTCAGCCTACGCGCCGGGCGCTTCGATCCCAAGTTCGCTCGCCGCGATCTTTCGTAGTTCGAATTTCTTTACTTTGCCGCTGGAGGTCATTGGGTATTCGTCTACGAATAGGTAATGGCGGGGCAGTTTGAAGCTGGCCATCTTGCCTTTGGCGAATGCGGCGAGATCTTCCGCCTGGGCTTGCTTGCCGGATTCGAGGACTACGAAGGCTACGGGAATTTCGCTCATCCGCCGGTCCGGCACGCCCACGATTTGCACCTTATTGACAGCCTCATGATTGAGGAAGAAGGCTTCTACCTCGACCGGGTCGACGTTCTCGCCCCCGATCTTGAGCATCTCCTTGTACCGTCCGAGAAAGCGAATGTTCCCGTCCTTTTCGAGCACCCCTAGGTCGCCGCTGTGCAACCAGCCTTCGGGATCGATCGTCTTAGCGGTTTCTTCGGGCTTCTCGTAGTAGCCCTGCATCACGGCGTATCCCCGAACACAGATTTCGCCGTTCGTCCCCGGCGGCAGCGTCTTGCCGGTTGGCAGGTCTTTGACCTCGACTTCGTAACCCTCTGACGCCGCGCCCGAGGTGGCCGTAGCGTGTTCGAAGGTATCGTTGACGCGCCCCATCAGCGCGCCCGGCATCACCTCGGTCATGCCGTAGGCCGTGACGGTTGAGCAGACTTCACGGTTGGCGCGTTCGGCCACCGGCACCGTGCTGGGCAGGCCGGCCGCCAGGATGCCCGTGCGCAGCGACTCCAAGTCGCGGGAATGAAAGTCGGGATGGTCCATCAAATCCTGCCAATGCGTATCGAAACCATGGATGATCGTGCCCCTTTCGCCTTCAATTAACGCCAGAATTTCTCCGGGGTCAAAGGTCTCGGTTAGAACCATTCGACTGCCCGATGCGTAACAGTTGAGGGGGCCTTCGTAATAGCCGAATGCGTGGAAGAGGGGTAGGTACATGATCGTGCAATCCTCTTCGGTAATCTCCATCGTGTCGACCGACATGATCGCATTGCGGATGATGTTGTGACAGTGCATCACGCCTTTTGGGAAGCCGGTCGTCCCCGAGGTGTACATAATGAAGACCGTGTCGTCCGGCTTCACTTGCGCCTCCCGCTCGAGCAGAGCGGCGGCCGAGACCCCGTCGCCGGCGTCCAACATTTCCTGCCACGCGTAGACTCCCGCAAGGCTCTGATCGCCAGTACTCAGCACCCGCTTCAGTTTCGGAAACGCCGCGCAAGAGATTTCCGCCTTGTCCTGCTCGCCCAATTCTGGGCAAAGCTCCAGGACCATGTCGAGGTAGCGAATGGGACCCGATTGCTCCATCGTGATGATCGTCGATGTGTCCGACTGCCGGAAGATGTACTCGACGTCCGACGTCCGCAGGCGCGTGTTGATGGGAACCATAATCGCGCCTATCTTCGCCAGCGCGAACATGATATGCGTCCACTCCGGCCGGTTAGTCATCCACAGCGAGACCTTATCCCCAGGCTGGATGCCAAGCCCAATCAGGCCTCGGGCCACTCTGTCGATCTCGACCTGCGTCTCGGCATACGTCCAGCGCTTTCCTTCGAAGTATTGATACTCCCGGTTGCCAAAACGTTCCGCCGCTTGATTCGCGAGGGCCCCTAGCGTTGTCGCATCCATTTCGTATTCCTTTGCGGATTGCCGCTGTCGATCTTGAGGCGAAAATATGAACGCACGATATCAGACTGGATTATATGTGTCGATGTTGAATGTCTAAGTATCGAGTCGTTGTTTGGATCCGAGAACGCGGTAGATGTCCGCGGTATCGACCCTCCCCCAACCCCTCCTTAAACCAGGCCGTGAGCCTAACCTCCCTCCCTGGTTTAAGGAGGGGCTAGGGGAGGGTCGAAATGTATCTAGTTGCCTATGGCGCGGGGAGCACGCAAGAGCCAGATCGTCTCCGGCATTGTCTTAGGCCGTTATCCTGTAGATAATACGGCTCACGAAACCAATCTCAAAACGGAGAACGATGATGTCATGGAGTGAAGAGGTGGAGGAACTCCACCGCCGCGAGGAGATGGCCCGCCAGATGGGCGGCGAGGAAAACGTAGCCTTCCACCGAAGCCGCGGCAAGCTCACCGTTCGCGACCGTATCGACCGGTTGGCCGATCCGGGCACTTTTCAGGAGACGGGTGCGTTGGCGGGTCACCCGGAGTGGGATGACGACCTTCGGCTCAAGAATCTCACGCCGGCAAATGCCGTAACGGGCGTCCTTAAGGTCAATGGCCGCAAAGTGTCCATCGTGGGGCAGGATTTCACGATACGGGGCGGGTCGGGCGACGGCGGTGTGCCGGGCAAAGGGATATTCTCGACCCGGCTCGCCTACACCCACCGCATCCCTTACGTACGCCTTCTCGACGCCAGCGGCGGCAGCGTCCGCTCTCTGGAAATGACCGGGCGCACGGGCATCCCCGGCGGCGACCGCACCTTTGAAGCGGAACTGTTGTACCGGGTGCCCTGCGTATCCGCCGTGCTGGGCTCGGTGGCGGGGCTGCCGGCGATCATGGCCCTGCTCGCCCACTTCAACGTCATGGTCAAGAAAACGAGCCGCGTCTTCGTTGCGGGCCCTGCCGTCGTCAAGGCTGCACTGGGCGTGGACATTCACAAGGACGATTTGGGCAACGAAGAAATCCAAGTCAAGACGAGCGGGGTCATCGCCAACATCGCGGAAGACGAAGACGACGCGCTCGATCAGATCAAACGATTCCTTTCCTACATGCCTCAGAGCGTCTGGCAAATGCCGCCGCAGACCGAACCGATCGGCGATCCCAATTCGAGGGACGAAGCGCTGCTCGATGTCATTCCGAAGAACCGGCGCAAGATGTACGATCCGCGCGACATTATCCGGATGACGATGGACCGGGATTCGTTCTTCGAGATACAGCCTCTCTTCGGCGAAACGCGCATCACCGGCCTCGCGCGCGTGAATGGCTATCCCGTCGGCGTCATAGCCGACAACCCGAAGTGCAAGGGTGGGGCTCTGGATAAAGACGGCGGTGAGAAATCCTGTCGCTTCTTTCAGCTATGCGACACGTTCCACTTGCCTATCGTCTATTTTCAGGATCAGCCGGGGTTCATGGTGGGGCTCGAAGAGGAGAAGAAGGGGATTCTTCGCGCGGGCGCGCGCATTTGCGCGATCACCAGCCTGAGTCAGACACCGATGATCAGCTTCGTGATTCGGCAGTCCTATGGCGTGGCGGGCGGATTGAACTCTCGCGGCGGCGGCCACATGTTTCGCCGCTACGCGTGGCCTTCGGGACACTGGGGCGCCATGCACATCGAAGGCGGCGTCGCGGTTGCCTACAAGCGGGAGATCGAAAACTCGCCCGACCCCGTGGCGAAGCGAAAGGAGATCGAGGGAAGGCTCAGCGAATTCCGATCGCCATTCCGAACGGCCCACGCGTTTGCGGTGGAGGATATCATCGACCCACGCGATACGCGGCCACTGCTCGCCGATTTTATCGAGGACGCCCAGGAAGTGATCCGCACCCAACTGGGTCCCACGAGCCGCATCCCCTATCTTCCATAGCCGGCCGCCGGCGCAGTAGAAACGCGGTGCGATGTCCGGTCTAGGCCTTTGACAACTCTTGACCATTTTGGACCAGAGAAGCTGTGAACGGTCTTGTTATATGCGCCCTTTGCGAAACTGGGGATGGTTGAGCGAACCACGCCTTCCAATTGGACTTCCCTTTCGCGTAAGATACCGGCCTTTATTTCAGGGCCTACTGCGAGTAACCCCATGGAACAGTCCAAGTTAGCCGAACTTCTCGAATCCGTCGCCAGCGGCACCACATCGCCCGGCGAAGCGGCGGGCCGTCTGCGGACGCTCCCTTTCGAGGATCTCGGTTTCGCTAAACTTGATCATCACCGGCAACTGCGCCAAGGCTACCCGGAAACAGTGTACGCCGAAGGCAAGACTTCCGAGCAGGTCGTCGAAATCGTGAAGCGGATGCGCGACCACGACAGCAATGTCTTGGTCACCCGGTGTTCGCAGGCCACTGTGGATGCGGTCCTCGCGGCTCACCCGGACGCGATCCATCATTCGGAAGCGCGCGCTATCACCATCACCGTGGAGGCGCCGAAAGTGCTCGCGGGCTATGTGGCCGTAGTGTGCGCGGGCACGTCCGACATTCCTGTCGCCGAAGAGGCGGTGGTGACCGCCGAATCGATGGGCAACGAGGTGCGGCGCTTTTACGATGTCGGCGTCGCTGGCCTCCACCGAATCCTGAGCGAGCGCGACGAAATCAACGGCGCCAATGTCATTATCTGTTGCGCGGGCATGGAAGGGGCGTTGGCGAGTGTGACCGCCGGCCTCGTGGACAAACCTGTCATCGCGGTCCCGACGGCCATCGGTTACGGAGCGAGTTTCGGGGGCATCGCCGCCCTTCTCAGCATGCTGAATTCCTGCGCCTCGGGCGTCACCGTTGTCAACATCGACAACGGTTTCGGCGCGGCCGTCAACGCGACGATCGTCAACCGCCTGGTAAACGGGGATTCGCGATGAAGCTCCTCTACTTCGATTGCTCTTGCGGGGCCAGCGGCGACATGATAAATGGAGCCCTACTCGATGCGGGCGCCGATTTCAAAGCGCTGCGCCAGGGGCTCAACTCGCTGGGTGTGGAGGGTTATAGCCTGCGAGCCGAACGCCTCAAGAAGCACGGAGCCATGGCCACGCAGTTCCACGTTGACCAGCCGGAGACCACCCCAGCAACGCGCGCGGACGATGCGGGCCACGGCGGCGCTCACCGCCACCTGCGGCATATCGTGGATATTATCGAAAACGGCGACATCCCGCGCGAGGTTAAAGACGCCAGCGTCGAGACGTTTCGCCGCATTGCGGTCGCGGAGGCAGAAGTCCACGGCACGGCGCCGGAAGAGATTCATTTTCACGAGGTGGGCGCGGTCGATTCGATTGTGGATATTGTGGGCGCGCACCTGGGACTCCACATGGTGAAACCGGACTACATTGTGTCTTCGTCGCTGCATGTGGGTTCGGGCACGGTGAAATGTGCGCACGGAATCATGCCTGTCCCGGCCCCGGCTACGGCGTTGTTGCTCAGAGGCGTGCCAAGTTACGGCGGCGATGTGAAAGGCGAACTTGTCACCCCCACAGGCGCGGCGTTGATCGTGCAACTCGCCGTCGAATTCGGGCCGCAGCCGGAGATGGTCGTGGAAACGGTCGGCGTCGGAAGCGGCACCAAGAATCTTCCCGACAGGCCGAACGTGCTTCGCGTCTTCATCGGCGAGGCGGCCGGCGTTGGCAAGACGGAATCCATCGTGGTTATGGAAGCGATGGTGGATGATATGAACCCAGAGTTGTTGCCGCCGGTTCTGGTAAAACTGCTGGAGTCGGGCGCCCGTGACGCGTTCCTTACGCCCGTTTTGGGTAAGAAGGGCCGCCCGGCGCAATTGATAACGGTTCTCTCGGACAAAGGGAAGGTCGACGCGATGGCCTCGATGCTGTTCGAAGGCACGACAACGATCGGCCTGCGCATGCGTCCCGAGCAAAGAATCTGCTTGGATCGGGAGTGGAAGACAGCGGCCACACGGTGGGGTTCCGTACGCGTGAAGATCGGAAGCAGGAACGGCAAAGTTATGAATCAATTGCCGGAGTTCGTGGATTGTCAACAGCGGGCCGACGCGGCCGACGTTAACGTTATCGAAGTCTATCAGGAGGCCCTAGCGGCCGCCGTACGAGGAGAATTGACGAATGGCTGAGCGGTGTGCGGTCTATCCGGGAAGTTTCGATCCCCCAACCTTAGGCCATGTTGACCTCATCGAGCGGGCCGCGAAGGTATTTGACACCCTCGTGGTCGCAGTGGCATGGAACAGCGAAAAGAGCGGATTCTTTACACCGGATGAGCGGGTGGAAATGCTGAGAGAGGTCACAGCCCATGTGCCCAATCTTGAATATGTGAATTTCCAGGGCCTCACGGTCGACTTGGCCCGGCAGCATAACGCGGTCGCCATCATTCGTGGATTGCGAGCGGTGTCGGATTTCGAATACGAGATGACGATGGCTGGAACCAATCGCCGGATGTACCCTGACTGCGACACGATCTCCTTCATGCCGAGCGAGCAATACATGTTTATCAGTTCGCGACTCGTCAAGGAAATCGCTATCCTCGACGGCGACGTAGCGCAATTTGTGCCGGAACTCGTAGTACGCCGCCTCAAAGAAAGAGTCGCCAGCAATCGCGCCGTTTCCAACTGAGTAGCCTAAGACGGCGCACCTGCGGAAATCGCTTGTCAGACTCCATCGGATGAGCTAGGAGACGGCGGTTTCCAGCGGCGAGGCAGATGGTCGACCTGTGAATTCAGAGGAAGTCAGGGTGAGCGTTCAGGCCATTCTTGCCCAGAAAGAAACGCAAGGAACTAAGCAAAAAGG
>PVBE011057300.1_pt1 | contig 10879 bp, 10 predicted proteins | sample 1631181 | NCBI WGS metagenome assembly PVBE01 (sample SAMN08397723, study PRJNA350692) | Marine metagenome, whole genome shotgun sequencing project. | isolation source: water | place: Pacific Ocean | collected 2012-04 | reverse complement strand
CAGACGAGGGCGTACCACATGGTGTTGCTCCCGCTGTGGGTCAGTACGGTCCCTTTTCCCCAGGGACGCCTGGTCACCCTCCAGCCACCGGCGTAGTTGCCCGAGGGGGTGATCAACTTGTCCAATGCCTTGCGATCTAGGCCGAGCGTGTTGCCACCGGGCAGTTGCATGGCGAGGAACTTCGCCCAATCCGCAAAGGATGCGTGCACGCGACCTGCTGGGCCAAGGGCTTCCGCATTGTCGAATTGGCGGGGACGCCAGCCCTCACCGGAGCGAACGTGCCCCCACGGCTGGTCCATCTTCCTTAGAGCACCCGGAGGACCGAAGCCGGCCGACCTCATGCCAAGCGGTTCGAAGATGCGTTTTCGCATCAAGGCTTCCCAAGTCGAGCCAGTGAGCTTCTCCGCCATGCATCCTGCGATCATGTACCCCAAGTTGGAATAGTGATACGCTCCCTGCTTGCGGGTCGGCGCTTCCTTGAGGTTTGCCACGAGGATCGCCAAGCGCCGCTTCTTTATCTCCATCTTGCCGTGGACCCACCAGTTCGCCGCGTTGGCCTCCACTCCCGCCCGATGGGTGAGCAATTGCCAGACGGTGAGGGTATGATAGTCGGGGTGTATCTTTCCCTTGAGCTCGGGCAGTACAGTGATCAACGAAGTATCCCAAGCAAGATTCCCCTCGGCGACCAAGGCGGCCAGCAAGACCGAGGTCATGGCCTTTGTGCAGGAACCCAAGTGAATATGGTCATGCTCCGTTAGTTTCGTGTCGGTCCCGTCCTTGCGGACTCCGGCGGATCCGATCGCGATCACTCCCTTCGAGGAAGTAATCGCCGCCACCATGCCAGGAACCTTTGCCTCGGCCACGGCTTCCGCAAGAGCCGCCTCGATTTTCTGGGACTTTGCATTCCCCTCATTCGCCGCCGCATAGCAAGTTGCGGCTAGCAGGAACAGAGGAAAGAGGAATATGCTTTTGCTGGGAATCAACACCTCGTTCTGTCGGAATTCAGAAAGAAGAGAAAGTAAATTCCTGCAGGCATCTAAGCAAGAAGCAGTACCCATGTTTTCTTTAAAGCAGGATGCGCCACAGGTTGCGCTTGCGCGTCGCTTTCATTCTTCACAGGATTCGCCAACTCTATTCCCCAGTCCAAACCAGTCCATGAAAACCACGATCTTCCTCCTATTATTCCTGTTGATCCAAAGCATCGGCTGGTTGACCGCCGGTGCCGCCGAGCGCCCCAACGTCATACTCATCATGGTGGACGACATGGGATTTTCCGATCTTGGCTACCATGGTGGTGAGATCGACACCCCAAACCTCGATGCCCTCGCCAAGGGCGGCGTGCGCTTCTCCCAGTTCTACAACAGCGGGCGATGCTGCCCCACTCGGGCTACTTTGATGACCGGGCTCCATCCTCACGAGGTCGGCATCGGGCACATGACCCAACCCCCGGGAAGCAACCGCGGCAAGGACCGCCCTCCAGCCTACCAAGGCTATCTCAACCGCCAGTGCGTCACCATAGCGGAAGCCCTCGAAGGCCATGACTACGCCACCCTCATGGCGGGTAAGTGGCACTTGGTCCGATAAGATAGACGATGCCCTGGTAATTCGCTCCGCCAATAGCTGCGGGTACTGCAACCATGTGCTACAGTCCCTGCTGGACAACGATATGGACTTCCTAGACGGGGTTGTGGCCACCACTTGGGAGCAGGACATCACCCGCCTGTGGGATGTGTGGCGACACCTGGGCAAAACCGACTTCACCCATATCCTGCATCTTCCCCACTGCGCCTCAAATCAGACCATCAAGTACTACGCCGGTGAGATATCCGAGTTCGTGACTGCGGTGGAGGGCCTTTCCGGTAAAAAGATAACAGATTCAGACCTAGCCTGGGCCGTTGAGGTGTGCAACCGGCGGCGCTCCCTCATGCTTGAGGTATATGAGATGCGCAAACAGGAATCGCCACCCTTAAGCGGTGCCGAGATGGTGGGACTCACTACAGCCGGCACTCTGATGCCCGTGGACCGGTTCAACCAGGAGCTATCAGATCTCCTCCCATATATCAGGGTAAGACAGGCCAAGCTTTCCTACCCGACCACCCGCATTCTGGTGTCCAGCGATTTCGCCGACAATCCCGCCTATGTGGAGGTAATCGAAGACGCCGGCTGCGTGGTGGCCATGGACGACTTCGACACTGGCAGCCGCTATTACTCAGGCCTAGTGGAGTTGGACGGCCGTGACCCTCAGTGGAACATAGCCCACCGCTATCTGGGTCAGCCCGGCCCCGCCCGCATGGTGGCCTGGGATGCCCAAATAGAGCAGACAGCGCAGTGGGTGAAGGAGTACAATATTCACGGTGTAATCGAGCTTGCACAACGCTACTCCCGTTCCCGTGAGATGCGCCGCCCCTATTTCCTGGACCGCATAAAGCAGGCCGGTATCCAAGCCATAAGCCTGGAACGGGAATATATATCCAGCAATATGGGGCAGATACGGAACCGTGTACAGGCCTTCCTGGAGATGGTGGAGCCGGAATCTTAGAGCGGGGTGCTATGCCCGAAAGAGGAGAAAGATGAACTACATAGAAGCCGAATACGCCAAGATGGAGCGTCGGGTCAAAAAGATAAGGGAGAACCCGGACCCCACCAAACTCAAGGCCACCGCTATGCTCTACGAGTTAGAGATGGAGCTACGGGCGCATGAGCTTGAGGCGTGGAAAGAGGGTAAGCCCTTCTGCTTTGGCCCCAATATCCCAGCCCTCATCACTTCCATGGGGTTCAACTATCTCCCCATCCAGAACGAGGCCGACCGGGTGACCAACGCCGACAAGTACTTTGATATCCTACGGACCAAAGGCTACCCGGACCACCACTGTGACCGCACCATCATCGGCGTGGGCATGGTGCTGGCCCAGGATGTGCCGGTGCCGGCCATGACCATCGCCGTCAACCAGGCCTGCGACCCCATAATGCTCATGGGACACACCATCGGCCAGTACTACTCTCCTCACCACTTTTGCATAGACATTGATGCCGTGCATGACGAGGCCAGCGAGAGGCTGCTCTCATACACCACGGACCAGTTGGGGGAGTGGGTGGAGTTCGCCGAGAGCCGGGTGCTCGGCATCAAGTACAACGAGGACCGCATGGTGGAGCTGACCGCCATGGACAAAGAGGCGTGCGATTACCTGCGGGACATCTACGAGTTGCGCAAGCGCTCCCCGTGCCCCCTCTCGGGGCAGGATGTGTTCCGACTCCCCCGCAATCCCAGCCAGTTCCCCAACCCACAGAAGGTGGTGGACTACTACCGTACGCTACGGGACGAGATTGGGGAGCGGGTGGAGCGGGGCCAAGGCGTGGTGAAGGAGGAAAAGGTACGCATCATGTGGACCATTACCGCACCATACTTCGCCGATGTCTTCAAGTTGTTGGAGAACCAAGGGGCCTCAGTGGTCCATTTCCAGGTGGGCGGGGCAGCCCGCTTCTTTGGCACTAGGGGCTACTTCGGCGACGAAAACGAGTACGGCCGGATGCTGACCCCCCTGGAGGATCAGGCCCGTACGCTCACCATGAACTCCTGGGCGGGGCTGGCCAACCGCTGGGTGGATGACACCATCTACTTCTGCAAGGAGCTGAATGTGGACGGCATAGTAAATTTCGAGCAGTGGGGCTGCGTGGCGGCCGTGCTCACCCGCAAGGTTGTGCAGGACAGGGTGGAGGCGGAGTTAGGTATCCCCAACCTGTTCGTAGAGGGCCGCAACTTGGACACCAGCACCTTTGACATGAGGGACTTCCAGGAGCGGATGGAGCACTTCGTGGGGGTGTGCATAGAGCGCAAGGCCCAGCGTACCGCCGCCTGATCTCGGCCTAGTTCGGCAGACCCTAGGCCCGCCCGATGAATCGGGCGGGCCTTTTTGATGCTACCATACAGGCTGTCTCAGGCCGTTTGGCGGGCATCGCCTTTCCCACCCTCCCGTCAGGTATTATTCTTCGGGGGCGACACCCTCGCACCCTCTCTTACGGATTGGCCCGAACGAGCCCACCCCGTGCGGAACACTTCCACCCTTACCCTCTTTCGATGCACCAGATGGAGAAACCGCTCTTATAATTTCCCATGTAAGGGCAAGGCAAGCCCTGCCCCAGGGCGCAGCAAGCAGCGCCCCTACAGCAACGGGCCCCTGGAGCGCTGGGTGCGCCCCCCAGCTAATCTAACTGGGCGGGTAGGTGGGCCAAGAAAGGGCTCAGCCACACCGCCTTAATCCGTGTCATCGAAGGCAAAGGCCCGTTTTAAAGATCCCCGTCTCTCCGGTGAGGCATTCTCTGAGACTGCCTGGAATATCTCCACCAAGATATCGTCAGGCGCCATCGCCATGATGTATCTCAGGGAGCCGTGCTCCCTTATCCGCCCCTGGAACCTGAATCCTTTGCCTCTCATGTGCTCTGTGAGAGCTTCCAGGTCGTCCGTCTGGATGCCAATGTGGTGAAAGGCACCACACCTGCCCTCACGAGGAGGCTGGTCGTAAATATTTAACTTGCCGGGGCCGATGGCTATCATCACATTGCGGGCACCGGCTATCTCCATATCGAACAGGACTCTGGCACCAATCATATCCCGCCAGAATCCGAGTGTAGCCTCCATGTCCGAAGCGAAGATATGTGTATGATGAAGCTGTATTTGCATGAAACCCCTCGTTGCTGCTTTTGGCTATCTGAACACCGTGTCAGTATACTATACTGGCAATGCCGGGCCTCGCCCAGCCCGTCGGCCATAGCGATATACGGACTATATCAAGAAGGGAGTGATATGGAAAACAATCGCCTCTGTGAGCTTCTACGCATCCGCTACCCCGTTGTTCAGGCACCCATGAACTGGGTAAGCGGCGCGGCGCTGGTGGCCGCAGTATCCAACGCAGGCGGGATGGGCACCCTAGGCCCAAACGCGGGGGCTACGGCCATTGAAACGGATGTGGGACTTACAGGCGAGAGGTTGCGCAACCAGATAAGGGAGGCAAGAAGTCTCACCACGAAGCCCTTCGCAGTAAACATCGCCGTAGGGGTCGGCTCCGGCCGGCAGTACTCCCAGAGGTGTGTGGAGGTGGCCATAGAGGAGGGGGTCCAGGTGGCCGTTGTTTCGGTGGGAGGCCCAGATGTTTACACCACGGCGCTGAAAGATGCAGGAATAACCGTCCTCCATGCCGTCTCTACCGCAAGGCATGCAAAAAAGGCGGCTGAAGTGGGTGTGGATGGAGTAATCTGCGAGGGATTTGAATCCGGAGGTCACAAGGGTTTCACAGAGCTTACCACCTTCACCCTTATCCCAATGGTGGCCGATGCCGTGACAATACCCGTCGTAGCTGGAGGCGGAATATGTGATGCTCGGGGACTGTTGGCAGCCATGGCCCTGGGCGCTGATGGTGTTTACATGGGAACTCGCTTTATGGTCACCCGTGAGTCCAACTCCCATCCCTCCGTGAAAGAGGCTGTGGTCGGCGGAGACGACACCTGCACCACGAGTCTGCCTAAAGACATGATGCTCGCCAGAGACCTGAAGAACCGGTTCACGGAGAAGTATCTGGAGATGAACGCCGCTGCCGCTTCCCCTGAAGAGCTACGCGGGTATCTGAACGAGCATTCCCAGTTCCATGCGCAAGCTGGGGGTGATGCTGAAGGCTCCGAGATATGCTGTGGACAGGTAGCTGGGCTGATAAAAAATGTAGCCGGCGCTGAGGAGGTCTTCCAAGAGATAGTGGGTGCTATGCCGTCTTCTGTAAACAGGCTTACACGTAATATTACCGTATTCCTGTAAGTCGGCACAGCGGCCCCGCCTCTTTAGGTGATCCCTCTCACCTAATTTTAGGTCACCTTGCCGCCCAAGATAGTCATGGTGACCCGTATGTCTCCAATCTCCTCCGGGGGGACGGCGGTAGGGTCGGCGCTGAGCACCGTGAGGTCGGCCAGCTTGCCCGGTGAGATGCTCCCCTTCCTCTCCCTCTCCCCCGCGGCGTGAGCGGCACCCGTGGTGTAAAGGGCCAAGGCTTGCTCCGGTGTTACGGCCTCCCCCGGGGCCACCACCCCTCCACTCTCCGTACGGCGCGTGACGGCAGCGCAAATGCCGGTGAGAGGACTGAAGGGCACCACAGGTGCATCCGAACTTCCCGCCACCCGCAAGCCCGCCCGTAGCAGGGAGCCAGTGGGGTAGAGATAGGGCAACACCTCTGGGGATGCATGGGACAGGTACTTGTCCCCCCGGTAGTAGATGAAGGGCGGCTGTGTGACCACAGTTACCCCTAGACGGGCCAGCCGCTGCTGAAGAGGTGGGGGGCACTCGGCGCAGTGCTCTATTCGGTGTTGGTGAGGCCGGGGGTACGCCTGCAACACATGCTCCAGCACTGAGGCCACCGCCTCAACCGCCTCCCGCTCCACCGCATGGATGGCTACCGGTATGCCCAATGCATGTACACGGGCCACCTGGAACTTCAGCTCCTCAGAGGAAGGATTAAGGCGGCCGGTGGCCTCATCCAGGACAATCTTCACCCCCCAAAGGTGCGGGGTATCGGCCTCCAGCGAAACGGTGGCGTGGGCCTCTTGCGCCAGAAGATCCAGTGAGGTAAAGCCGACCATCATGCTGAGCCTAGGCGCAAAGATCCCGTCACTTTTGAGTCCTTGGAAGAGGCGCCACTGCTCCAGGCCGCTGGCCTGAGACGTATCCTGGATGGAGGTGATGCCTGCTCCCAGGAAGGCATTACTGGCACGCCGGACTCCCTCCCGAAGCTCGGCCTCGCCCAAGGGGGGCAGCCTCTCACGCAGGAAATCAGCCATGCCGAAGAGGACGCCGTTGGGCTCACCAGTGTCCATATCCCGCTCCATAAGCCCGCCGGATGGCTCCTCGGTATCAATTCGGATGTTCATCCGGTCCAGAGCTGCCGAGTTCAGCACCCAGGCGTGGCCGGTACGGTGCAGGAGGCGCACCGGGTGAACGGGGGCGGCCTGATCCAGGTCGCGGCGGTGGGGGTGGCGTCCCTCCTTTAGCTGGTAGTCATCATAGCCGGTGGCCACAATCCACTGCCCTGGCACCACCATCTCCGCCCACCTGCGGAGTAGCCCCTGAAGCTCGGGGATGGAGCCGGCGGAGGACACATCCACGCTGAGGAGGCCCTGCACCAGGCCCAACAGGTGGCAGTGGGCATCGTTGAAGCCAGGCACCACCGTGGCCCCGGCCAGGTCCAGGGTGCGGGTGCCGGAGCCGGTGACCGCCTCCACAACGGGCGCATCACCCACGGCAATGATACGCCCTTCCCGGATAGCCACCGCCCCGGCGTGAGGGCGGGCGGGTTCCAGAGTAATCACGCAGGCGTTGCGCAGGACAAGTTGGGCCTCATGCGTTTTCATCCCCAACCAATTTAGCATAGCGGCAACCGTTACAAAAGTGGGGCGAGCAAATCATCGTATGCCCCAGCCGCGCCACGATGGTGCCTCATTGGAAGAGAAGGATTTCACCTCCTCGGTTTGTTTGAAGAGGCCGCCACCCGTGGGCTTGACCAGCCGGTAAGGCTAACCTTCACAGTAATAGGCGGGGGGCCCACCGGGGTGCGCCTCATTGTCTAACTCCGGGATTTTGCCATCTGCTCCATTGTCAAGAACTATCCGGTATCGCCCTCCCAGGTGTGTTTCCTGCTGATTCAGGACGAGGCCCATCTCCTGGAGGAGATGGGCCCACGCTTGGCCCCCTATACGCTGAAGACCCTTACCCGGAAAGGGATAGAGGTGTTTCTGGACTCCCAGGTTACACGCCTCCTGCCGGAGGGAGCGGAGATAAACCATGATAAAGTAGTTCCCACCTGAGCCCTTATCTGAACCGCGGGGATAAGGGCCAGCCCAGTGGTGGTAGGCCTGCCTCGTGAATTATGACAGGGGACGGATACGGATAAGGGTAGACCACCAACTGTAGGTTGCCGCGTAGCCCGGGATGTGTGCCCTGGGGGACAACGCGTCTTTTGTGGAAGTCAGGGCCGGCCACAGCCTGCCCGCCTGTGCCCATACTGCCGTGCGCCAGCCTCGCATCGTCTCCAGGAATATCGTGGCTGGCCCTACGGAGGGTGATAAGAGAGCCTTCAAGACCCCGTTAGCGGCAGATCTGGTATCCATGGGTTCCCACTTGGCGCCGGTAAAGCTCCCCCTCATCCGTCTGTACGGGTCGCCCGCCAAGGTGCTGTAGCTCCTGGAATACCTGTTTCTGGCCCCAAGACGCTACACCCGGACAAGGGTAGCCCTGAACTGGCTCTTGGCCCTAGTCTTTGGCCGGGACCTCGCCCACCTGGGCCTTCGCCGATGGAGCCGGTTGCCCTTGTGAATATCACTACTCCGGCCGTCCAAAACCATATGATTCTCTTTACAAGGCACCGGCGCTGGGTTATAATGTGACGAAGACTGAGGGGCCTGTCGGTTCCCAGTCTGTTTTGTTACATGATTTGGGAAGCTCCGGGGGTCACCGCTCACGATTTCGAAACTTTTCTTGATAGCGGGAGGCTATACACGGAGGGCAGAGGCCATGCAAAAACAATATGACCTGACACAAGAAGGCTTGTCCAAGCTGGAGGCTGAACTGCACCAGTTGCAGACCGTGCGCCGTGCTGAGGTGGCCGAGAAGATAAAGCGCGCCAAGGAGACGGGTGGCACCGACCACAACGCCGACTATGAGGAGGCCAAGAACGAGCAGGCCTTCGTGGAAGGGCATATCTTGGAGTTGGAGGACATCCTCAAGAACGCCGTAGTCATTTCCCATCGTGAAAAGGCCTCCCGTGTGGAGATGGGTTCTACAGTAAGCGTGATAGACCAAGACGACAAGACGCTGGAGTTCACCATTGTGGGCAGCGCCGAGGCCAACCCCTTGGAGGGAACGATTTCCAATCAGTCCCCAGTGGGCCAGGCCCTGCTGGGCAAGAAAGCAGGGGACAAGGTGGGAGTAAAAGCCCCCGGCGGCAACCTGCACCTGCGCATCACCAAAGTCCGGTAGCCATGCCTCTGGAGGGCCTCACCCAGCAGCGGTTGGAGAAACTCAACCGCTTGCGTTCCCAGGGCGTGGAGCCTTACCCCCATTCTTTTAACCGCTCCCATACCTCCGCCCAGGCTATTGCGCTATTGGAGTCCCGCGAGGCCCGGGGTGCAGATGGACTTTCCCCCGTGACAGTAGCCGGTCGGGTAATGTCACTGCGCACCATGGGCAAGGCGGCCTTCCTGGACCTGCGTGACGGCAGCGGCCGGATACAGGTCCTGGTGCGCCTCCCCCAGCTAACCCCGCTGGACAAAGAAGTATTCGCCGAGTTGGATATCGGCGACATCATCGGGGTTCAAGGGAGCCTCATGCGTACCCGCACGAGGGAGGCCACAGTGGAGGCCGCCGAGTTGACCCTCCTGACAAAGTGCCTGCTGCCCCTGCCAGAGAAGTGGCACGGCCTCTCCGATAGTGAAATTCGCTACCGGCAGCGCTACTTGGACCTTATCGCCAACCCATCCAGCCTCCAGACACTCAAGACCCGCAGCCTGATAGTGTCGACGCTACGCCACTTCATGGAGGCCCAGGGTTTCCTGGAGATGGATACCCCCGTGTTCCAGAGCACACCCGGCGGCGCCGCCGCTACCCCTTTTGTCACCTATCACAACGCCCTTGGTCAGGACTTCTATCTACGTATCGCGACCGAGCTCCATCTCAAGCGCCTGATTATCGGAGGCTTCGAGCGCGTGTATGAGATTGGCCGGGTGTTCCGCAACGAGGGCATCTCCACCAAGCACAATCCGGAGTTCACCACCCTAGAAAGCTACCAGGCCTACGCCGATTACAACCAAGTGATGGAGATGGTGGAGAGCATGATGGCACACCTAGCCCGCGAGGTGTCAGGCTCCGATCAGATAACCCACCAAGGCAACACCATCAACCTGTCCCCCCCATGGCGCCGTATTACCCTGCGGAACGCTATTCTTGAGCATGCCGGTGTCGATTTTCAGGAGCACCGGGACTACACCTCACTGCTTGCGGCCGTCAAAGCCGCCGGGCACGGCGCCGGGGACTGGCAGGTACACACCTTTGGCAAACTGGTGGACAAGCTCCTCTCCACTTTCGTCGAGCCCACCCTCACCCAGCCGACCTTCCTGCTGGACTACCCCGTGGAGATGTCCCCGCTGGCCAAACGCCGAACGGACAACCCACGCCTGGTGGAGCGGTTTGAGGGCTTTATCGGCGGCATGGAGGTGGCCAACGCCTTTACCGAACTCAATGACCCGTTGGACCAGCGGGAGCGCCTACAGGAGCAGGCTCGCATGCGCCAGGAGGGTGACGAGGAGGCCGAGGTAGCCGACGAGGACTTCCTTACCGCACTGGAGTACGGCATGCCTCCCGCCGGCGGCTTGGGCGTGGGCATCGACCGGTTGGTGATGCTGCTTGCTGATGCCCCCTCCATCCGAGAGGTCATACCCTTCCCCACTCTACGCACCAGGGAGTAGCCATGCTGGATATGCAGTTGATACGCAAAAGCCCCGAGGAGGTAGAGCAGGCCCTGAGCCGCCGCGGCGAGGACACCTCCCTGGAACTCATCCTCCACCTGGACGAGACTCGCCGCAAGTTGCTACAGGAGACGGAGTCCATGAGGGCCAACCAGAACCAGCTCAACCGCCTAGTAGGCCGGGCTAAAGGCACCCACACCACCGATGATCTCTCCGCCTTGGTGGAGCAGGTGAGGCTGATGGGATACGATGTCGGCCCCAACATCGCTTCCACCCAGGAGCATTTCGCCGATTTCCTGGTGCATCTGGGGCGGGAGACCCTCTCCAGGGCGATAGATGAGCAGCAAGCCGATATCCGCCGCCTGGGCAAAGAGTTGGAGTCCCT
>PVBE010767276.1_pt1 | contig 10879 bp, 5 predicted proteins | sample 1631181 | NCBI WGS metagenome assembly PVBE01 (sample SAMN08397723, study PRJNA350692) | Marine metagenome, whole genome shotgun sequencing project. | isolation source: water | place: Pacific Ocean | collected 2012-04 | reverse complement strand
GGGATGGGCGCCATCGGAAAGACGTCGTTTAAACACGGGTACGCGAAACATTGGGACGTGCCGGTGTCGCCGGAGAGTTCGCCGGTGGGTGGAACGGAGGGGGTGGGGACGACGAGTCCGCCGCCGAGGGACGTGTTCGCGAGCATCGACGCGATTGGCGCGTTGGCGAAACGCGACGGTGTGAATGAGAAGGCGGTGGAACGAGAGATTACGACGACGAGAAAGAGTGAAGATGCGCCGAAAGAGCGCGTGTTTGAGTACGATTTCGATTGGCGCGAAAAGGAGCGCGAGGTGGAGGTGCCGGTGGCGTCGTTCGACGCCAAGCCGAGTTCGCCGAATTTTTCAGAGGCTTCGTTCGCGACGCCGACCAAGGCGACGTCTAAACCTCGAGGCGAGGAGCGCGCGGCGGCGACGAAGGAGGATTCTTGGTCGTTTCCCGTCGTCGGTCGTCCGCGCGAGGAAGAGGATGTGAAACAAGAGGTGCGATTTCCGGCGAGGGAGAAACGCGACGGAGGCGCGTCGACGGGTTCGCCGCTGAAAGGCAGTCCCCTGCGCGACACCCCTCTTCCCTGGTCGCCCTCGCCGCCGCGCACGCCGCTCGGATCGCGAATTCCTCCGAATTCTCCCGCGAGCGCGCGCACGCGTAAGAATCTCGAGGCGCAGATGCGTCGAGCCGCCACGTGGGCGTCGCGCGAGGAGTCGCTCATTCAGAGCGGCGAGCACAAAAAAGGCGTCAACGCTATTTTCAGCGCCGGTCGAGGTTTAGGCGCGAAACTGTACCGGTTAGTCATCGCCGCCGGGCATCTCAAGGCGTTCGTGAAGTCTCTGGACAGCGCGCGCGTGGAGCGAGCGCACGGCGGCGGCGCGAAGCTCGCCATCGTCGCGTTGTGCGCCAACTCTGGAATTCAAGTCGCGCACAACGCGCTGCTCGCGTTTTCAGCCGCGCTCGGTGAGAGATTCATGCGACGCATCGCGGTGCCCGAGGCGTTGGCCAGGCGCGCGGCGCCGATCTTACTTCCGGCGACGCTCGCGAGCATGAGTAAATCGCGTTCGCTGAGCGTTCGAGGCACCGTCGGCGACGTCGCCGCGCTCGTCGTACCGCCGTTGAGTCTCGCCACGTTCATCGGCGCTCTCTGGCCCATTCCCGGCGGACAAATCGTCGGCGACGCGCGAGAACACTTCGGGATGATCAATCACGACGTCTTTCTCGACGCTCCCGCGTGGGTGAATGGAAATTTACGACACTTGGGTCCGGTCACCAACGCCCTCGCCCTCGCTGCCGCCGTCGAGCTCATGACCACGGGCGACGTCCACGCCGAAAACGGCGCCGTCGCCCTCACTCTCGCCAGCATCCTGAGCTTCGCAGTCAAACCGGCCACGAACAGGGTCACCGTCAACTTCAGAGAGGTTCGCGCCGCCTCGCACCTCGTCTTCACGCTCAGTTTGGCGCGCGCCGAATTCGCCTGGCGCGAAACCTCCGTCTGGCGTCGATACCTCGCCAAGCGTCAGGGCGGCCTCGAGGGCGCCACCTCCCTCGACCGCACCACCGGCCCGCTCGCCGGTCTCGGCGGATTCGCCCGCGCCGCGGCTCGCCTCCCGCGTCTCCGCGGACGAGACCCTCTCGCCCGGCGTCCCGCGCGCCGCGCGTCCCGCGCGCGTTCCATCGACGTCGACGACGACGACGACGAATTCCTCGACCGCGTCGTCCAACGCCTTCCCGTCATAGGTCCCGTGCTCATCATTCTCAGCGGATTCGTCTTCTGAGCCTTGTCAACGCGTCCCCAAATGTCCCGAAACCATTCAAATGTCACTTTTTCATCCCCGAGCTGTCGCGCGATTCATTCATTCATTCATTCATTCATTCATTCGCGTCCGCACACGCGGGCGCGCGCGCGCGACGACGCATCCATCGCGCGCGATCGATCGAATCGCGCGCACCGCTCGTCGCGATGCCGACGTCGTCGCGAACGCGCGTCGACGACGACGGGGACGACGTCATCTGTCTCGACGCGACCGATGATTGCCACGGTCGTGACGATTCTCTCGTGGAGGAGAGCGACGACGAGGAGGTTCGTGAGACGCTCGAGGGAAGAGGAACGATGGTGATGATGATTATGGACGCGCACAGAGCGCGTGAAGGGGTGGGGGTGGAGACTCGCGCGCGTGAAGGGGAGATCGATGGGGACGAGGAGAGAGACGACGCGTCGACGTCGACGCGCGAGGAGGAGGAGGAGGAGGAGGAGGAGGAGGAGGAACGAGACGCGCGTTTGGAAAGCGAGGATACGGGTTGGGACGACGTGAATCATCGTTGGAAACGAAAACGGTGGTCGAGGGAATCGATGGAGGCGCGCGAGGTGGTGGATGGATTACGGAGACGCGTCGCGGCGAGACGCGCCGAAGAAATTCGAGGAGACGAAGACGAAGACGATGGGTTTGAAATCTCCGATGGGGACGTCTCCGAGCACAGTGAATCGAGTCATGATCGCACGCGAGGCGTGAAATCGTTCAAGGTGTCGGACGTGGCGAACGAGCGGTTCGGTAAGGGGAAGCGCGGGTTGGCGCGACGGACGGCGACGGGCAAGACGGTGGAGGACGTCTTGCGAGAGCGACCGATGGTTTCGGACGAGGATGTCGGCGATGAAGACGATGACGACGACGCACGAACCGAGTCGTCGCCTCGATGCGTCGAGATGCGCGAATCACCGAGCGAGAGCGATGTTCGGGACGCGTCGTCGAGAAGACGCCGCGGCGCGGCGCCGCTCGTCGAACTCAGTCCGTCCGAGGTCATCGCGCGAGCGTCTCCCGGACGACGAACGCACACGTTCGGGGAGATCAACAAGACGTTTCTCGGCGGCGGGCCGAGGGACCAGCCTCGAATCACGTCCGTGTTCTCGAAAGCGCCCGCGCCGTGGAATTTCGATCACCGCGCGTTCGGCGACGAACGTCGCGACGCGTTCGCGACGTCCTCCCACCCGTCGACGTCGATGGATGACTTCGACGACGCCGCCGTCGCGCGCGCGTGTGCATTGGAAGACGCCGACCACGAGGGGTCGCGCGCGCTCGAAACGCTCGTGAGAGAATTCATCTCTTCGCGAAGCGTCGGTCGAGTCGGCGCCGCCGCCGGCGACTCGGGCGTCGCCGACGCCGACGTCGGCGCGTGGCGTCGCGCCATGGCGTCGCTCGAACGAGGACGCGGGTTCTGGGCGGCGTTAGGTCGACTCTTACGTCGGGTGGTGGACGAAGAGTTCGACGCGTGTCGCCGAGCGATGCGAACGGCCCCGCAGACGCCTCTGGAGAATGGCGCGCACGCTCGAGCGCTCGAGACGGCGTGGGAAATCGTCTTCGTCGCCGCGAAACTGTGGCACACCGAGCGCCACCGACGCAAAGGAGACGGTGACGACGGATGGGGCGTCCAAGCGTGGGCGCTCGTGGGATGGGTTCTCGACGAGTGTCGCTTGACGAGTCTTCCCGCGGCGCGAACCGCGGCGCCCGCGTCGTTCGACGGCGCCGCGTACGCCGCCGTCGTGTGCGATCGCATCGCGGAGCTCGTCGCGCGCTGGCCGAGATGTTTGGCGGATAAACATCCCGTGCGCGTGCTCTGGACGAGATTACACGGCACGGTGGACGAGACGGACGCACAAAAAGTGACCCGCGCTCCGTCGCCGTGTTGTTCCGCGTGCATGCCCTTGGCGTGGCGACCGTACGAGGCGACGTTCGGAGCCGCGGACGCGCGATTCGTGAGCGGGGCTCCGTGCGAGTCTCTGTATCGCGCACTCGGTGATCACCTCGCAAAGTGTTCGATCGAGCTCAAGGTGTTCCGTCGCGAGCTCGGTAAATGGAGTAACGACGCGCGTTTGAGTAAAGTCGCGGACGCCCCGGCTGTCGCGAGCCTGGGCGTCACCGCGTGCGCGTTCAGAGCGCTCGGTGGACACGCGTTCCCGATGACCGCCGCGACGGTGCGCTTGCAACACCGAGCGAGCGTGTACGTCGAACTGTTTCGCGCGTGCGTGCGGTTCGGATTGGAAGACCAAGCCGTCTTATTTCTCAAGCGCGTGCTCGCGTCGCTCGCGGCGCAACCGCCCGCGAGCGACGATCCCGCGCCTCGGTGCGCGTTACTGCGCGCGACGACGACGTGTCTTGGAATATGGCTCGCTCAAGGGGCGACGACCGCCACGTGGGGACGCGCGCACCCGCGAGACGAAGCGCTTCGAATCATGCGCGCGCTCGCCGACTCCGCCAAGATGACGGGATCCGCCGAGACGTCCGAACCCGGCACCGTGCGTGCGCTCGACGACGGCGCCGTCGTGGCCGAAGCCTCCGCCGCGTGGTCCACCGCGTACGCCGTGTGCGTCGCCGCCGATCCAGAGGGCGCGCGCGACGCGTTGGAGACGATGGGATCGGCGGAGGCGCGCGCGTCGTCGAGCGATTGGCGCGACCGCGTCTTCGCGGCTCGATCTCTCGCGACGCTGTACGCCCCGGACTCGTTCGCGTCGAGGTACGGTCTCGCTGACGTCAAGACAGGGGTGTGTCTGTGGTTGTCGTTCGCCGTGGACCCCGTCGCCGGCGGCGCTGGACCGCTCGCCGTCGCGTTGTGCGCGCGAGGCGACGCGTCGATTATGAATCAGGAAGCCTCGTCGGCGTCCGCCGTGGGGTGGGCGCAATCGAACGGTGGCGGCGCCGTCGCGTCCGCCTTGGTCGGGAAAACAACTCGTGGACGAGACTCACACGTCGCCGCGTGCGGTGATCGTCCGGGCGCGCACGCACAGGCGAAGGAGTATGACTTACGCGTCGCCGTCGCCGTGCTCGCGGCGAAAGAATTGAGTGAAACGTTTCGGAAGGGTGACGATGCCCTCGGCGCGACGCTCCAACGTCTGTGTCTTGAGTTGCCGTCGCACTGCGTCAGAGCGCATAAACAATGCCTGCGTTCGGTCGACGGAAGACACACGGACGCCGTCACGGATGCGTACGCGCGCGTCGCGAGCGCCGTCGTGGGCGAAATCGTCGCGCGGTGCTCGACGGCGCTGTGTCTCGCAGACTGCGCGGCGTCCGCGCGACTCGTCGACGCGAGGTCGATGACACACGCGTTCGCCCGTCTCGTGCCGTTCCCCCCGTCCGTGATTCCCGTGTGGGGATCACACGGCGCGGAAGACTGTCGATCGCGGCTCGGTCGACTCGGAGACGCGGTGGCGGCGCGTCTCGAGTCGCGCGCGCGTCTGGTGTATCGAGAACAGTTGATCGCGATCGACGCGGCGATGAAGAAGACTTCGAACGCGAACGCGTCGGCTGCGCTTCGACGGCACCTCGCCGCGGTGACCTGCGGCGCCCTCGAAGCCGTGACGGGATCGCCGACGGTGAAAACGCGTGAACGCGAGCTCGTTCGAGCGCTCGCGGGCGCGATGCGAGGACACGATCAGAAACCCCTAAACGCCGCCGCGGAGATTACCCTGAAGGAGTATCTTCCGCACTTCATCCTCTCCGCGCTCAAAGCGCCGCAAAAGTGCGCCGCTCGACGCATGATCACGTCGGCGCGTTTCGTCTCCGAATTGATGCGCGTCGACGATGAACACGACGACGAAGACGAAGCACGCGTCGTCGCGCCTTCGCTCGTGTTGAGCGTCACGGCGTTACCTCTCGTCGTCGTCGCACACGAGACGATGTCCAGGGTGATTTACAGCGATCACCACGCCGTTGCCGGCGTCGAGGCGGTGTTGTCGGACGTGTTGATTCCTCTTCTCGGCGGTCGATTCGCGGCGGAGAGTAAACCGACGACGTCGACGACGACATCGACGACGACGACGGTCTCGGCGACGTCGTCGACGGCGAAACGAGCGCCAACGCCCGCGTTTCCCAGACCGCAGCCGTTGGCGTCGAATCGAGCGCACTTTCCGTTTCCGGGCGGCGCCGCTCGGCCGACTGCCGAGCGCTCGACCGCCGACGAGACGGTTCGCGCGCCCCCGTCGAGACCCGCGTCACCCGCGTTACCGATCGCGGAGGCGACGGATAAAGAAAAGTTTCAGGCGAACATCTTTCGCGTCGCGCTGAAATCGAACGCGGTGTGGCGAATCGTACGCGCGTACGTCTCCGTCTCGGTGATGAGTTTGGCGCGCGCCGCGCTCGCGACGCCCGCGGCGAGGGAGACGGAGCGATTGTCAACGTTTCAAGCCATCTCGAAGAGACACGAACGGTCGCCGCGAGAGGCGGAGATCGAGCGCGTGCGCGACGTGCTGAAAGCAGCCATTAAATCGTCGGAAAAGTCGCTGAGCACGGAACGCAGGGAGGCAGATCGCGCGCTGAGCGACGCCGTCGCGCCTCTCCCCGCCGACGCCCTCGGGCTCGATGACGACGCGTCTTACGATTTAGGACCTCGATGGGGCGACGCGGAGTCCGCGAAAGCACTCACGCCGAGCGCGTTTTTCGTGGAAGAAAATGCGAGCGAACGCGAGCGAACGCTCCTCATCGCGGCGACGCGGTTCCTCGCGCAGTGTGCCAAGTCGTCCGACGCGCAAGGTTTCGCCGAAGTGTCGGCGAGGACGGCGCAGATTCAAGCCGCCATCACGTTTTTGCTCGAACCGGGGTCGCATCACAACGCGACGAACACGTCAAAACACTCTCACTTCACCTCGGCGCTCCGATCTCTGTCGCAGACGCTCGGCGATCGCGCCGAGTTACCGAAACGCGATGCGTCGCGCGGCGGCGCCCGAAGCCGACGCCGACGATGATGCGCGCATTCCAGAGCCAGAGCACATGATAGACTAGACGAAATGAAATGTTAGAGTAGCGTTTATATTCAAACGTCGCTAACGAGCTAATGTGTCGATGGATACTCATCCTAAGGGTATCAAAGACGCGCCGACGATTTATTCGTCGCCGCCTTGGACAACCGGGGCGCCGCGGGTGAGCCAGTCCTTGAAATCGTCGAAGAGTTCGCCCTCGTAGTTGGAGTCGACCTTCATGCCTTCGTAGAACTTTTGGCCGACCGCAGAGCGAGCCGCCGAGGTCTTCGCCGCCTTGGCCTTGGATCGCTCCTCTTGCGCGCGCTGTTGCATCTCGCGAGCAACCTTGGCGTACGGGTTGAGGCGCTCCATGGCGGACTTGTTCTTGAGCGGGTTGCGCTTGAGCGGCGCGTGAGCGCGCGTCGCGCCAACCTTCGGCGCGTTGACCGCGCTTTGGACTTCGTCGGAGTTGATGAGACGAGCCAAGTCGGTTTGCGCCATAATGTTGGTCGGCGGCTTCCAGCCCTTCTTGGAGGCGCTCTTCTTGGAGGCGGTGCCGAAGATGGAGTCGAGCTTGTCAAAGGCGCTCTTGGTCCAGATGATGAATCGGCCGACGTGTCCACCCGGAGCGAGGGTGAGCAAGCCGAGACGGTCGACGGAGCACAACTCGACACCCGGAATGTTGCGGAACGCGCGAGTGACGCCGTTGTCCTCAGAGTAGACGACGAGCGGACCTCTGCGTTGGACGTAACGGCGGTTACGCATCTTACCCTTACCAGAGCGCACGTTGCGGCTCGCCTTGACCTTCTCAATGTCCGAGTACGCACCGAGTTGCTTCAACAACTCGACAGCCTTGGCCGTCTTCTTGATGGAGCTCGCCGAGTCGTCGACGACGAGCGGCACCTCCGGAACGCCTTCGACGCGGTGACCGCGGGCGAGCAAAAGGGCCGGAACAGCAGAAGCCGCGAGCGCGGAGCACACCGCGTAACGCTTCTCCTTGATGTTCACGCGTCGGTGCCAGCGTCTCCAAATCTACGCGCACAAAAAACAAACGAATCCCTCAGTCAGTCTCTCGTCCGCCAACCCTCGCGCGGCGCGAAAACCCTAAAACCCCAACCTCGATCATCATCCACCCTCCATCCTCGCGTCCACGCGCGCTCTCTCTCGTCGATTCGAACGTACCTTGGTCGGCGCGAACATGCGACCACCGCGGCACATGTTACCGAACGCCCCCTGGCCCGCGCGGTGGGTACCACCGCCCGGAACGCGCGGGATTCGCGACACCGCGCGACCGGTTCCCCACGATTCCGCCGCGGTCTGGTGACCGGCGCGGTTGTACACGGCGTACGCCTACGACGCGTCGAAAACACGAAACAATACACATCACGTCAGTCTTCGTCTCTCCCTCCTCTCGCGCGCCATCGCATCGAGCATCACGAGACATCGATCATCGTCTCTTCCCATCATCGCGACCGCGCGCGCGCGATCCACCGCACCTGACGGTTGTTCTTGTGCAACCCGGTGTGCACGGCGTTCACGATGTCCGGACGAATCGGGGACAAGAAAACTTCCGGCAAGGCGCTCGTCGCGCCGTTGCCGCCTTGGACGGTGACCACGGGAAGCGCGGCCGGCATGGCGTCGGTCGAGCGCGTCGGGGAAAGGCGGACAGAGAGACGAGACGAGGGCTTTCGGGGCGTTGTATGGGCTTTCCTTAGTATATGGGCTTTGGGTTCATGGTGTATGACAACCTCGTGTGTATGGTATGTATATAGACTTTAATGTGATCACAATATGTATTAAAATGAGCTTTGTGAGTTCTAGAAGCACTATTCGTATGCATGCACGCATGACGTCGTTCGTTCGTCTCTATCGGTCCCGGACGGGTAAGAATCGTCGTTCAATACGAGAAACGCACCCGCGGCTGGCTATTCGTCGTCGTCCGCGAAGTTGGACGCGGCGACGGCGCGAGTCTCCGCGCGCGCGGCGGCGAGGGCGCTTTTCAAGGCTTCAGTCTCGAGTCTTAACCCCTCGATGATGACGTCCTTGGTCCCCGCCGACGATTTCGTTCGCGCGCGAGACGGTTTCGACGTCTCGCGCGTCGGCGGCGGGTCGGGCGCCGGCGACGTCGATCGAGACGTCATCTTCCCACCGTTCGCCGTCGCCACTCGAAGACGCCATTCGAGCTCTTGATTCACCGCCTCCGCGTTCCTCGCGCGCCGTTCCCACGTCTTGGCGCGCGTCGCCGCCGCGCGCGCGCGAAGCGCCCACCACGCCGCCGCCGCGCCGCCCACCACCGCCCCCGCGTCCGCCTCCGCCACCGCGCGCGCGATTCTCGACGTCGCCGCCTCTCTCCCCGACGGCGCCGCGCGCCACTCCGCGCGTCGCTCACCGTTTCGCGCGCTCGGCGCCAGACGCGCGACGACGCGTGCATCGTCATCCATCATCTTCATCGCGGTCGTCGACGACGACGACGCGTCGCGTCCACCGCGCGCGCGCGCGGGCGATCCGCGTCGTCGACGGGGACGCGTCCACGGCGTCGCGAACGCGAACGCGAAGCGCGTCACCGTCGCCGTCGCCATCGAATCGAATCGAATCGATCGGCACCGAGTGACGCGGTCGGTCGTTCGTCACTCGTTCGTCGTTCGTTCGTCACATCTCGCCGCGAGCGACGCGCGAGGGACGCGCGACGACCCCTACGTCGCGTTCGCATCCGTTCGCGCGCGCGATCGACCATGTCGTCGTCGTGGGAGACGACGTACGCGGCGGAGACGACGAGACATTCGCGTCCCGCGGGTGCGAACGGATCGGCGCCGCCGTGGTTCTCGTACGGCACGGCGGGATTCCGAACGGACGCGACACTGTTGCGATCGACGTGTTTTCGCGCGGGGGCGTTCGCGGCGGCGCGCGCGATCGCGCACGGTGGGAAGACGACGGGGATGGTGGTGACGGCGAGTCACAACCCGGGACGGGACAACGGCGTGAAACTGGTCGAACCGGACGGAGGGACGTTGCCGATGGCGTTGGAGCGCGCCGCGGAGATGTTGGCGAACGCGGGTGATGATGATGCGGTGGCGCAGATCGAGGCGCTTCGGGAGGCGGCGAAACGCGTGGAGGAGGAGGAGACGCCGCCGCCGCCGCCGACGGAGGAGGCGAAGACGCCGCGCGTGCTCGTGGCGAGAGACACGCGAGAGAGTGGACGCGCGCTGGCGGACGAGACTCTGGCGGGCGTGCGCGCGATGGGCGTCGAGGCGGTGGATTGTGGCATCGCGACGACGCCGCAGTTGCACTATTACGTCTTGGCGACGAACTCGGGGGCGCCGGATTCCGAACACGATTATTACGCGCGGCTCGCCGCCGGGTACGCGGCGTTGACGGAGGAGGAGGAGGAGGAGGACGAAGACGTCGAGAACATTGAGCGCGCGCCTGGATCTCGAGTCGACGCGTCGCCGCCGCTCGTCATCGATTGCGCTGACGGCGTCGGCGCGCAAAAATTAAAACTCTTGGGCGACGCCGTCGAGCCGTACGGGTTGACGTTTGATTTGAGGAATCGCGGCGACGCCGCGGACTCCTCGCTCAACGACGGATGTGGAAGCGATTACGTTCAAAAGATGAAAGCACCGCCGAAACGCGGCGATTTCGGGTCGTTAAAATCCGGGACGAGATGCGTCTCCGTCGACGGCGACGCCGATCGTTTGATTTATTTCGAGACGCGCGAGGACGGCGATGTCGATTTATTCGACGGCGATCAAATCGCGGTTCTCATCGCCACGCACTTGAACGAACTGGTGGAAAGCGCGGCGCCGTTCTTGACGGACGTCACGGTCGGCGTCGTGCAGACGGCGTACGCGAACGGGGCGTCGACGCGTCACCTCGTCGAGACGCTGGGCTCGGCGCCGGTGTGTGTGCCGACCGGCGTCAAACATCTTCACCACGCCGCCGAACAGCTCGACATCGGCGTGTACTTTGAGAGCAACGGTCACGGCACCGCGTTGTTTTCCGAAACCACCAAGAAGAAGATCGAAGACGCCACCGTCGAGGCTTTGGTCCAGCGATCCATGCCGCACGTCAAGGCGCTCTTGGCGTTGGCGCACTGCCAGCGGTGCATCAATCCGGCGGTGGGCGACGCGATGAGCGGCATCCTTCTCGTCGAGGGAATCTTGCGACGG
>PVBE010014062.1_pt1 | contig 10879 bp, 7 predicted proteins | sample 1631181 | NCBI WGS metagenome assembly PVBE01 (sample SAMN08397723, study PRJNA350692) | Marine metagenome, whole genome shotgun sequencing project. | isolation source: water | place: Pacific Ocean | collected 2012-04 | reverse complement strand
CGACGCTGACCACTTGAATTATGAACGTATTTGCTTCTGTCTCACCAGGGAACGATGAAAAGGCCAGACCTTGTGATTCCTTTGGCCATAGGCCACCCCTCCAGACGATTGCGCAACTCGTCGATGCAATCATCCCAATCTCCAAAATTATGAGATCGGACTAATTGAAGTGATGGGTACCATATCGTGGATGAGTCCAATCCGTAAACGAAATGACTCACACTAGGAAGAGCGACCAAACTGCGTAAACCCACTGCAGCAGCAAGGTGTGCATTAGTTTGCTGAGCTGTCAACAATCCATCAAGACAAGACATAACTGTTAGCAATTGCTGCACATCATCAGTTAAGCAAGGGAAGCGTAAAACTTGAAGGCCAAGCTCGTCAGAAATCTGCTCAAATTCCTCAGGATGCTTGGGATGTTGCAGGTCAACAAGCACAACTTCTCTCCCCTTAAAAAGCTCAAGAGTTTTCCGTATTGGCAAACTTCGTTTACGTTTTTGATATTCGTCCTCCTGACGACCACCCATCAAAGAGATGCCAAGCAATAAAGAATCACCGGCAACAGATGCTAAACGTTGACTCCAAAGACCCCGATCAGCCTCGCGAACTTGCCATTGCATGCTGGCTCCATGATTCTGAATCTCAGCAGAACTCATGCCATAGAGCAATGGCAAAGAACCAAGAGCAATCTTCACCATTGGCTTTGGTAAAAATCGGATAGAATTTGGATCACTGAAAAAATATATCTGGGGGAATGTTGTCTGAAGAAAATCAAGCATTCGCGCTTCACAACAGACACTTACGCAATTATTCTCTGCTGATAAGGGATTAAGAAAACGAGCAAAGCAACAAACATCACCCAAACCTTGCTCTCCAATAACCAAAACATTGCAATCTTTAATAGTGGACCCATCCCAATCAACGGGCTGTTCGAGATGAAGCTGCGGATTAGGAAGCTTCAAGCGGAATGAATAATGTCGCCAACCATTTTCAAAATCATACTCACGAAGAAATTGTCTAGCGATAACTAAGTTCAAACTTGGATCTGATTGTGAATTTTTAGCCAAGTGCGATGAATCATGGCAGGCTGACTCGCAAAGGCCACATTCAGCAATGATGGCATCGGCCATACTTCGTACAGAAACTCCATTCCAGACAGCACCTTCTGGGCAACGCTGTAGCGTTTTTACATAAGATGAAATATCCCCTACTAGAAAATAAGAACGCGAAAGAAGCATCTGACGATGAATTAAATTCTTCTCAGAAGGAATTTTTAATAGAGTTAATGCCCACTGAAGAGCCTGATCGTTCTCACCATCTAGATGTAAAATGTCGATTAAATTTTCGATCAAGACAGGCTCCGAAGAAGAACAATGATCCAAGCAATTGATCAAAATACGAGTACACTCCTTAAAGTCAGAATTACGTTTGTATATCGATACCAACCCAAGAGCTGCCTTAACATGACAAGGACTCAGATGTAGCGCACACTTAAACTTTGCACTCGCTTCAGCGTTACGCCCTAAGTCCAACAAACAGCAACCGTAATTATTCCATCCATCAGGCCAATCAGAAAAAAGCTCAGTAGTCTCGCGAAAAAGACGCAATGCTGCAGAATGCTGGCCTAAAGCATAAAGAGCTTTGGCTTTAACAGTGATTAGTTCAGGTAACTGTTGAAGCGAACGATCCGAACTATTATCGTACTGGTCAAGAAGATTTAATGCTGTACCTGCATCACGCTGATCAATTAAAAGGTCCACCAATAAGACCAATAAATGAAAATTATCGGGATTTTTTTTAAAATATTATAGGCAGTTTTTTCGGCTAATTTTAATTGGCCTTGATCTCGAAGACGTGCAACTGCTTGGCACGCCTCGAAATCAAGGTTCTGCTTAGGCTTTTTCAAGAGAAGTCACAATATCTGGCCTTCGGAGTAACCATGCGTAACAAAATGATAAGCAAGACTAGGGTAATCGATGATTCCTCCAATGTCAGCCACAACTGAGGGATACTTCTGCACATAAGATTCGTAATCTGTATCTTTAGGCTTTAACGAATGATCCTTGAAAATCCCCTTAGATAAATAGTAATTACGTGCTTTACGCATAGACTTTTTAACACCTCCAAGCCGCTGAATCAAGCGTGGATTGGCCATTAAGTATTCAGCTGAATTATGCCTTGTCCAAACTGCATTGTCTAAAATTTTGTAGACAGCAATGATTTCATCTTGATTATACTCAGAGGTTAGATTGCCTTGATAAGATACAAGCCTATCGGCAACTCTTTTAGGCAAAGAATCTCGATAATCATCTGCATCAAAGTTGTTCAACTTAAGTTTACCAGTCAACACATCAGCCCTAAGACCTGGCTTCCTTTTCGACTCTTTGCAAGTAGTATCCAAGATAAAATGTCCTTTCACCGATCGATACTCCAAGCCATAATTCCTGAGCAATTTCTTATTGCTTACAATAAATAAAGGTGAACTGAAATAGCGAAGACCTTCTTTATTAGGATCAAATTTTCTACCAAATTTCGTATTGCTATCATAAAAAGCACCATTCAGATCAAAGTCGGTTCTACGAAAATCAGCTCCGAAAAGAACAGCATGATCAAATACGGTTTGTTCAGATTGAGTCCTTGTCTTTACTGAAGATCCAGCTAAGTCAACCTTAGCGTTGCTCGACTGAACAGTTGTTGGTGATCCAGAAGCACCTGTAAAAACAGTGCCCGTGAGATTTGCATTTGTAAAATCGGAACCATACAATTCGGCATTTGAAAAAATAGAATAACTTAAATTAGCGTCCGTAAAATCAGAATGCTTTAAATTGGAATCAGAGAAGATCGCTGTGCTCAAATTTGCACCAATATAAGACGAGTAAGCTGCATCGACCCCTGGGAAGAGGCCAAAATTCATTATGGCATTAGCGTAATTAGAATTATATAAAATTGGATAGGTTCCATAATCCCAAGCAGTTGTTGTAATCGGCTGAATATAAGGTTGTATTGTATCAAGCAGGGAAGTCAGCATTTCATTAGCTCCTAATTGACCTTGCTCATTAGCAATTTCTTGCAAGAGTTCGGCATCTTCTTGGATATCCTCAGACAAACTTTCAGAAGGAGCTTTCGGTGCATCAGCACCGACAGCCGTAAACAAGGGGACAATCGTCACATTCCAAAAATCTGTTAGATAATCAAGGAGATAGTCATCTATGAAATCAGCTAAGGCCGTTACACCGGTTGAGATTTCAAGATTTGATAAACGAACAGAAGACGCTTGTGGAAACAAATTATAGGAAACCTCACCACCATTATCAGAATTCCCGATAATTTCAAAATCATCATCAAACGAAGGAATCACAATCGTCGCATCAAACTCAAGTGGAATATCAGGCATATTCCCCATATTCATTGTGCCTGTGGATATATTTCCAAAATTTGTGACTGCTCCACCAATATCAACCTTTAAGTCGTCAAACGCAGCACGCCCAGAAATCTGAATGGCAGTACCCGTAAATTGCTCATCAAGGTTGTAAGTAAAACTCTGTTGAAATTCTCCTGAAGAAGTGAGTTGATCAAATTGACTACCCTTAAATGTAATCGAAGAAAAAAGAGGATTAAGTGCCTCTGAAACTCCAACAACAGAAGCAGAAAGATCAAGTTCTGTCGAATATCCACCCTTCAAAGCAGGCACAGCAGGACTAACAACTGCGGAGATGATGTATTCTTCAGTTATCGTTTCAGCAGGAGTACCTGGAATTCCTACCTTACAACTCCAGGGTGGACAAGTGTTAACTGTGCAGCATGAAGGTGTACCGGGAATAACAACAGCAGGGATAGTTTCTGCTTCTGTAATTGTATAAGCAGGAATACCAGGCACTATCGTGGCGTAATCTTCATAAGTTTGTGTATAAGAATAATTCAAGTTATTGGGAGAACCACTAAGAGTTCCATCACCAATCGTTGTATCAATTTCCCAGGCATTATTGACAATGGCCTGAATTTGCGACATTAACTCCGCCGCTAGATCGGTTTGTGCCGCAAGAACTGTTTCACTCAAAATATGAGTAGGCATATTGCAAAATATTTGTTTAATAAATTTTAGATCCTTTTACTGGCATAAATCAAGAAAGATCCTTAAAATCAGTGTCACATTATGTTAAAGTTTCATATATAGTGTATTTTTAGTTGAGTAAATTGTGCCGTAAAAGCCAAGATGCATTACATTGATCAAATTTTTGATAAAGATGAGCAAAATATTCATCTTAAATGTGCTTTGATTTCGCTGAAATCGGGTCAAATTGAAAAATCACTTGCGGAGTTGAAATCAACGCTATCGCGAAGCCCAAATCATCCTCAAGCGCTCATACTCGCATCCGATTGCTTTAAATATTATGGGAAAGAAATTGAATCCCTTGGACTCATTCAAAAAGCTCGAGCACACAACCCTCAAATCACCAACCTACATTTAATAGAAGCTGAACAACTAAAACTCCTCCAGCGACATGATGAAGCTTTGCACTGTCTCCGCCTTGCGACGACATTGCATCCGAATCATCTGGGTCTGAGCTGGGAGTTAATTCTGCAACTCCAAGCGACTCAACAGTATTCAGAAGCGTTGGCCCTATTCGAACAGAATCGAGAACTTTATAGATCTCTTGCTGATTACAAGAAAGTAGCGGTGAAGCTCTATGAATATAATTTTCAATATGGAGAGGCTCTTCACGAAGCAAGATCTTGGTATGATGAAAGCTGTACGATTGAATCAGGTCAATGTCTTGCAGAATGTTATTTCTTACTTAATCATCATCGGGTACACACGCAAACACTTGTAGACGTCTCAAACAAGCATCCAAATGACAAACACTTGCTCTCTTTAAAGTTTGAGGCTTTGCTTGACAATAGCCTTGGGAATGAATCGAATGTTCGGAATAAAATCTACCAACAACTAGAGATATCAGAAATTGGGAATGATCTTGCTTTGTCTTATTCTAAATTTCTTTTGGGCGACGGGAATTTTAGAACTGGCTGGAAACTCTACGAACAAAGACTTGCTATTTCATCAAATAATTTATGCACTTCTGTTAAACCTTTAATCAATTATTCAGGCAGAATTGTTGATCATAATATTTTGCTCGTTACTGAGCAAGGAATCAGTGATGTACTCATCTTTGCTCGATTCATACCTTACCTTGTAAAAGAAGCAAAACACGTCGTTCTTTTGGTCGATGAACGACTAAGTGCCATAATGAAACGATCATATCCATCGGTTACTGTTGTTCAAAATCTTGCCTTAGCCCAACAATTGGTAGGAGAAAAATCTCTCTGTCTTGCAATCGGCAGCCTACCCATGCGTTACGCAAACACATACGATGCAATTCAAGAAAGTGAGGTTATAGGTTCTCTCAAAGTTCAACCTACTATATCGCATCATTGGAGTTTACAAATTAGCTGTCAAGAGATCCATATTGGCCTTTCATTAACAGCTAGTAATCAAAACCACAGTTATGAAACAGCAAAGCGTGCAGTTCCCCTTTCCCTAGTCATGAATTCCCTTAGTAAATTCAAGGCAACCATTCACGATCTACAGCATTTTGGTCAAATCAGTGAAAACTTACGGCCGAGCCAAAATAATCTACAGATCATTGAGCATCGAGATATCACAAATAATTTAGACCAACTGATTGCAATCATCAGTAAAATGGACTTAATGATCACATCCGATCAAACTAATGCACTTATCGCAGGAATTCTTGGAATTCCTACCATTGTCATCGCGCCACCAAATTCCCATTTTATCTTCATGCGAGATGGGACTTCCACCCCTTGGTATCAAAATTTAAGCATTCTTAGAAGTACAAAATGGCAGGGTTGGCAGGAGCTCCGTCAACCCTTAGAAGAATTGATCACACAAAAATTTATTCAATTCAAGACAAGACTTCCGGTATGAATGCCAACTCATGGTTTATTCCATGGTCACCTTTAATCCAAGTATTGGCAGAAAATGTATAACGCGAACCAACCTCCAGATTTGGGGAGACTTCATGCATTAAAGAAGAAGGAAATACAACTAAAGTTCGCTCTTTTGCTGTAAAAGAAGTGATTTTTGTCATCGATCGTGACTTTCCGTCAGCAGCAATTATAAATGGCAATGAATATATCGATGGTGTAATAAATTCAGTTTCTGCTGGCTCGGATAAATACATGATTGCTGATAGAATGGAAAGAGGATGGCCATGGCGATGATGTTTTTCACCTGTATCCGAGCGATTCAACCAACTCTGAGAGATCGCTAAATCAGGGACAGTTTCCAATCGCCAACCGACCTGTCTTTTTGCATCATTGCAACATTCTGTAACCCATCGATGAACATTATCTAGCTGTTTAATATTGTGCAATGACCCTTCTTGAGGAATATAGGAACGGCCTGCATTTTGTTTATCACCTCGTCTGCGAACGCCGGACCAATCAACGGTCTTCATGAATGATTTGAGGCTGTGATACTCCTGCTCTGGACACTTATAGGTATACAAAACATCCGGCAACAAACTCACGTTTTCACCCGCTCGGATCGTCACCATGCCTCCTGTTGCAACAAAATCATTCTTTCCCAATAATCAAATCCCAAACCAAGAAGGACAATTGTTTTACAATTCAACAATGGATACAATTGAAGAAGACCAAGCACACATCATTATATACACTCTTTTCATTTTTAAACCATCCCACAACGAGTGGCCGCATCTTTTTCGATCCTGCGAAAGAACACGATACCTACTCACAGCTCTTGCCTACCTTGATAGACATAAGAACCCGAGGATCTATCAAAACTAGCCATTTAGACCTGGAGAAGATGTTGCTATTGATCCCAGCCGCCTACGCAAATCTTTCATGTCATCAACCAAGCCAGCACGCTCCCCATCAATGCAGTGATTCTACAGAGGTATGGATCAGGCCAGGGTCAAACCACCCACCCCGGCGCAAAACAGCACCTTCGGCCACCAACGCCAGCCTGAATTCAGCGCTGCCCGAATTCCCGTTTTCCAGGCGGGCAGAAACAACGCAGCAGGCAGCATCCCTGCAATGCATTGTTTGATGCCCAGATGGGAAAGAGATCTCCAATCAAGACAAACGAGGAGATGAGAGCAATTAGGACCAACACAGAAACGGAGACCGCCCTGAAGCGCAGATTTCACAACAAAATCAAGAAAGGCAGCGAAAATGAACATCTGAAACAGCTGCAATGCACGGACGCTAACGGAGCCAAACAATTGACCGAATTTGAATCCAGGTTCAGACGATTAAGATGGTCAGCCAGCAATTCAAAAAGTATAAATAAAAAGCAATTATCAAATCAATATATTTTTAACAGAAGCCTGCAAATCTATTATGATTAATTAAATTAAAATAGCGCATTCTTGATCGTCAATGTTTCGTTCAGTATTCGGTTAATCGCTTGAGCTGTAGTCACGAAAAACATGGGAATTTTCTTCTGCATCAACATCACTGAATATCCGGAGCAATCGCAGGGCCTCATCTAGGCGATGCACGCTGTCGATCGGTTGTTGCATCAGTGGCAGGCAAAACCTCAGTCCTGGAACCAGCTCCTGCTGCAGGTGTTTCGACGATCAGCGCCGGTTGACCTCAGTGGTATCACGATCGAGATCCTCGACGGGCAGAGCATGGCTGGGCTGCATGGCGCCTACGCCCATGCAGACAACCAGGGAAAGGAACGGATCTATCTCAATGCCGATTGGCTGAATTCAGCAAGCGCTAGCGAAGTGGAAGCGGTGCTGCTGGAGGAGCTCGGCCATACCATTGATTACAGGCTCAATGAAAACAACGACACGTCCGGTGATTAAGGAGCGATCTTTTCGGCTCTGATCCGTGGCGATGAGAGTTCTGTTGTTGAAAGACAGCAGAACGACCATCAGAGCTTGATCATCAATGGCCAGCGAATTGCTGTAGAAGCAGCTGCTCCGACTCTTTCGACAACTGTAAGCCCAGAACTGGCAACAATCACAAATGACACGGGAACACCAACCGGTCAAGTTGGAACCCTGGTTTCAGCCCTGATTGATTCAGTCGGTAGTTTCAAGAATTTCAGCGATGCCGATGGTGATTCCCCCGGGATCGCTATCACCGGCACCAACTTGAATGGTGGAACGCTCTACTACTCCACCAATAACGGCAGCTCATGGAGTGATGTCGGTGCTGTGTCTGAGAGTTCAGCGCGAGTGCTGTTTGCCGACAGGAACACGCGTTTAGCCTTTGTTCATGCCTCAACTCTTGCTCGCTTGAGGAAGCAAGGCTGCTCTGAACCTCCCATGCTGAATCTTCTTGCCCACGAGACAGTCCTGCTGCTGCCGGTTGATCTACGCGATCTCCTGCTGAGAGCAGAGCAGCCGGCTGCGAAGTTGGGCAAGGGAGTCAGAGGCCTTCACAGAGCTGCTCAAGAGGGTTTTTGGGGAGCTTTCAAGCCAACAGAGCAGCGAGTTGCTCTCGAGATTGCTCGATGCAGACTTCAATCTGGAGGTGGAGATGCTTGATGGACAGGTGCTCTCAGGGATTTTTGGTGCTTACACCAGCGCTGATGCAAGCGGCGAGGAACGGATTTATCTGAATGCAGATTGGCTGAGAACTGCAATTCCAGAAGCGATAGAAGTGGTGCTGCTGGAGGGAATCGGCTATGCCATTGATTTCCACATCAAAAGAACTGTTGATACTCAAGGTGATGAAGGTGCCATTTTTTCTGCCTTCATTCGCAGTGTTGATATCCCGATAACTAAAACAACACATAACGACCATCACATCTTCTTGATCAACGGGCAGATGATAGCCGTTGAAGCCGCTGCCCCCACTCTTTCGACAGCGCTAAGCCCAGAACTTACAACAATCACAGAAGATACTGGCGCACCATCAAGTTCAGTAGGAACTCTCGTATCAGATCTGATTGAGTCAGGCGGAAACCTGAATTATTTCACGGATGCCAACGGGAAATTTACCCGCCATCGCCCCTACAATGATGGCGACCTAGGGACCGACGCCGGTCCGGAGTGAATCAGGAATCAAAACTCAATTACGACGAGGTTCGGCCCATCCCTCATGAACCACCAGACATTTACAAGCAAATGCGAAGCGCCAGAAAGATTTTGAAAGCAGTGCAGACCCAATTTCAACGCAGGTGGAGGTAAAAATCCACTAATTTCGATGAAAGGTTCCTAAAAAATCAACAATATTTATATAAATTCAGTCGCGTTACTGCATTCAGTTCCAGGCCACAAGGGCAAGTCGCAAACGGAACAAATTCCACCATCAGGCACTTCATCAGCCAATTCCTTGGCAATAAACATTTGCAATATATCCATATAGAAATCGTAACTTGGCTCGCTTATTGTTCCGTCACTATAAGCCTCCTGTACATCAATCATGACGCTCGACGAGATAACGCATTCTCTTTCGTAGTTTGCCGAATTGGTTTTATTAGGGTTTCTGTATAAACATCCTCTCTGATCACCTCCATTCGCCCTGTCACGATCATTATATCGACGATGCGAGCCACCGGCATTTATATAAGAGTCGTAAAGTGATCCAAAGGCCCCAGAAAGTGATGCCACTGTATCAAGATTGGAAGACAACGTATACCCACTCATCCACTCATTATCCGGCACTGCTAATTGGTGTTTTAAATAAAAGTCAGTTGCCCCAGTAATCTTGTCAAAAAATACCTTTCCATCAGGAGGAATGTACATCAAGTCAGAAATATCATCCTCATGCAACCACGAAGTTTCAGAAGCATAATCCTTGCCATTCAGCATTAAGGAACCTGTTTTTGGAGTTCCTACTTTGACCTCGACTGGATAGCAATAACGCTTCAACTTTTGAGAGCCACCCTCCTTGACATCCCGCCACGAGAATGCAAATCCCCTACTTGGATTAACAGGCTTAGTATAATCATATTTCGCATAAATTGTTTCGCCTAATGATTTTATTTCTGAACTTTTTAATTCACACCTACTTGTTATGTCTATATTAAATTTCTGGGAGTTGGAATTCTCTGAATAGTTGAGACCGGAGTCCTCTATGGCATCCACAATAAACTCAGCCTGTTTAATGAAATCATCAAGGCCTTCAAGCTGCTTCCGCGAATTGTTCCCTTGCTTTATTTCAATTATCCCTCTTCCAAGCTCATAAACCTGTTCAAAAGTAAGTGCCTTGCGCTGATCGGTAGTCATCTTTTTAAGCAGATCAAGCTTGTATTCTGACTTTCCGCTCATCATATTTGGCTTGATCGTCGAAATCTTTGTTCCAAGCGCTTTCAGCTGACGACCACTAAATAATTCAAGACGTGAAGCCCTAAGATGTTCAACTACGCAATCTCTAAAATGTCCAATTTGACGAGGTTTTAAGGCGCGAATCGAACGAGGAGACAAATGATTTAGCTGAGTCCCGGTCAGGCCTTCAAATGCCAAAGAGGGAATCATTCTAATATCATGAATCGACCATTCTGAAACCAGATAAGCATCCAGGCTGTTAAGCTGATCTCTAGTATAAACAACACTTCTTTTATAGGCTTTCGATATCTTAGGTGGTGGATCCTTGGGCCAAGTCTTAGGTTTATACGGATCGATTGATCCTGGATGAAAACTTCTTCTAATAGTATCAATACTTGGCCAAAGACGATCGCCTACTCTTCTTTGCTGTTCGGTCTGGAACAACCCCCCAGGTACAATCCACATCTGCTTACCTGAATACAATTGCTCAAACATCAATGCTCCAAGGGCATAAACCTGCTCAAATGTCAGTGCATCGACCTGTTCATCAGTCAGCCCCTGAATGGTCTTGTTCTTCAGACAGGAAAGCACATCTGGGTTCAGAAACT
>PVBE011611114.1_pt1 | contig 10880 bp, 7 predicted proteins | sample 1631181 | NCBI WGS metagenome assembly PVBE01 (sample SAMN08397723, study PRJNA350692) | Marine metagenome, whole genome shotgun sequencing project. | isolation source: water | place: Pacific Ocean | collected 2012-04 | reverse complement strand
GACCTTCGTCTTGACCGTGGAGGCGATCACCTTCATCTCCTCGCCCGGCACGCTCTTTTTCAGGTCCGCGCGCAGGCTCCTGAGGAACGCCCAGTCGGAGTAGATACGCTTCATCGCGTTGGGCAATGAGCGCCTACTCTCCGCAACCACGGTCAGGTATTCATCGGTCCTGTCCCGCAGCGCCTCGCGCCCGCTGGTCCGCTCGAGCTGATCGGTCAGCGAGGCGATGTTCCCCTCCAGCTCCTCCAGGCTCAGCACCGTCCCGTCCGCGCCCCGGGGCAGCTGGCCGTAGAGGAAACGCCCCGTCACTCCGCTGATCATCACACAGAGCATGCCGCAGAAGCTGTAGAGGGCGACACCGCCGACCTTGAACGACGTATGGAAGATGACCAGCGTCGGCCCTGTGATGCAGAGGAAGATGTGAAACTCGAGCCAGTGTTTCAGCGGCCCGAGGTGGGCCAGCCTCGGCACCCTCTTTTTCAACATGTAAATCACGACCCCCGAGACGATCATCGTCGTGCCGACCAGCCCGAAGAGGTAGCCCCAGTGCCCGGAGGGTTTGAGCGAGGCATACTGCGGATGAAAGAACCTCTGGGCCGTGGGCAGCAGATAGTAGTCGAGGCCGAGGATCACGATGCCGGTGACCGCCGCCGCCCAGGTCAGGACCAGGGCCAGAATGTACACCTTGTGTTGTCTGGCGTTCACAACAACCACCCACTATCCATCGCCGTGAAACGAAAACATAGTGGGGTCACAGGCGAGGCGCCATCTTTATCTGCAGCGGGCTGCGGTCCCGGTCAGCGATCCAGCTGCAACACCTGTTGGACGGTGTCGGCGATCAACTCCACCTCCGCCTCGGTGATGGCGAAGTGCGGGGTAAAGCGGAGCCCGTTGATCCCACCGTGGATCATGGCGATGCCCGCCCGGCGGAGCCGCTCCTCCACCCCGTCCTTGCCGCAGACGGTGTGCAGCTCCGGCTCCAGCTCGGCGTTGACGATCAGCCCGGTCCCCTGCACCGAGGCGATGGAGCCGGGGAGCTGAGTGGCCAGCTCGGTGAGCCTGTGGGCCAGCTCGGCGCCCTGTCGCCGGATGTTTTCGCGCAGGTCGTCCGTGACGGCGTCGAGGACCGCGCAGCCCACCTCCAGCGCCCGGGGGTTGGTGGTCATGGTGTTGCCATACAGGCCGGTGACGTACAGTTGCGCCGCGGCCTCGCCCAGCGCGAGCACCGAGAGCGGGTACTGTCCTGCGTTGAGCGCCTTGGAGTAGGTCTCCATGTCCGGCGGCGCGCACCCCTCGAAGCCGGGGTAGTCGACCAGGCTGAGGCTGCCGGTGGCCCGCAGCCCCGCCTGGATCGAGTCGACCACCAGCAGCGCCCCGTGGGCGGCGGTCAGCTCACGGGCGCGATCGTAGAAGGGGCGGGTCAGCGACAGGCCCGGGCGGCCCTCGCCCAGCACCGGCTCGATGAACATCGCCTCGAAGAAGACGCCGTCTTGCGCGGCCTGCTCGAAGGCGTCGTTGAGCCCGTCGATGTCGTTGGGGGCCACCGTCACCAGCACATCGCGGTCCCGGAATGAGGCGAGGTGCTGCCGGTAGATGGCCGCCGTGGCGTGGGAGGCCCGGGCTGCCCGCGCGGTGCGGCCGTGGAAGCTCCCCTCCAGGCTGAGCACGCGGATGGTGTGGCCCTCGTGGGGGGCGCCCGGCGCGGTCTGGCGGTGGGCGTTGATGTCCCCGATGCGGGCGGCCATGGACACCGACTCCGAGCCGCTGTTGAGGCAGACGAACTTGGCAAACGGGCAGCCGCCGCCGGTGTGTCCGATCTCCCGGGCCAGCAGCCTGGCGAAGCGCCGCTGGCTGAAGCTCGGGGTCATCACGTTGGCCATCACCCAGGGCGTGGCCAGAGCCTCTGCCAGCTGGGGCGGGGCGTGGCCCAGGCCCAACATGCCGTACCCTCCCGAGTCGTGGAGCACCGCGCCGTGGGTCGTGACGATCCAGGGCCCGGCCGCCGCCAGGGGGACGTAGGGGCTGGACGCCTCGGGGCCGTAGAAGCTGAGGAAGTCCTCCTGCAAGGACTCGCAGAGCTCGGCCTCGGCCATGGTGAGCAGCTCGCCGTCGGCCTCTGCCAGCCCGCGGTGAACTTCTCCGGCCAGCATGATCGCCTCTGCCAGCCTGGCATCGTCGGTCAGAAAGTCCGCGATGACATCGTCCGCCAGCCCGGCGGTCCTGGTCGGGCCGGCGTGCAGGCGGAGGTCGTGCAGCTGGCGCAGCACGGAGATATGGCAATGGTGGGCGCCGGCGGCCTTGCCGGGGCCATGGGAGATGGAGTTTGCGGTTGAAGTATTGATCATGAGTCGGACCATACCGGGGGCCTGAATGGTTGAATAATTAATAAATAGATACTATTGATAAGATATTGTGATGGTACTCCAACCGGGCCTGGTCGCCTTCGTCGCCGTGGTCGAGCACGGAACCGTGCACGGAGCGGCCCGCTCCATCGGGCTCTCCCAGAGCGGCGTCACCCAGAGGATCCGCGCTCTGGAGCGGCAGCTCGACACCACGCTGTTTACGCGGTCACGCAAGGGCATGCGTCCCACCGCCGAGGGAGAGGCGCTGCTGCGTTACGCGCAGCGGGTCATGGAGCTGGAGGGGGAGCTGAGATCGTCCCTGCAAGGACAGGACGCGGCGCGGGAGATACGAATCCAGATCACCGGCCCGTCCAGCATCATGCGCAGCCGAATCATCCCGGCGGCCACGCGCACCCTGCCTGCCAACCCGAACCTGACGTTCACCTTCGAGCTCGACGATGATCAGTCGGGGCTCGAGGCCCTCAAGACCGGGCGGTCGCAGCTGGCCGTCCTGGCCCGGCGGGAGGTGGTCAACGAGCTGGACTCCCGGTTGCTGCGGCCGGATCGCTACGTGCTGGTGGCCGCGGCGTCATGGGCCGGGCGGAGCGTGGAGGAGATCGTGGCCTCGGAGCGCATCGTCGACTTCAACTCCGGTGATGACGCCACCCACCGCTACCTGCAGGAGCACGACCTGCTGCACCTGGCGCTCAGGGAGCGGCACCTGGCCAACAGCACCGACGCCCTGGCGTCGCTGGTGGCCCAGGGGCACGGCTACTCGGTCCTCGCCGAGGCGTTCGTGGCCCCCCGCATTGAGACCGGACAGTTGATCGAGATTCACCCGGGCCACCACATCTGCTTCGAGTTCGCGCTGGCGTGGTACCCGCGGCACGAGATGCCTTCCTACTTCCAGCAGCTGATCCGGGAGATATGCTGATCCAGCAAGGCGCGGCGGCTCGATATCACGGTCGAGACTTGAACATCCGTCGCAGGTCCCGGTTCTCCTTTTGCAGAGCCTTTATCTGCCGTCCCAGCTTTTCAACCTGACGGTTGAGCTCCTGGATGGAGATCAGAGACACCCCCGCGGCGTCCAGCGGAGAGATGAAGCGCTCGTTGGCTCCGACGCCGAAGACGGCCTTGAAGTCCTGGGCCATGGGACCGATGTGGCGCACCGTCGAGGGCTCGTTTTTGTAGGTCCAGGTGCTGATGGGGAGGCGAGTCAGCTGCTGCAGGATTTTCCTGGGGCTGGTCGACCTGAAGCCGTACTTGACGTTGCGATCACTCTTGGGGCATGTGGCCGCGCAGTACTCCTTGCCCGGGGGGACGGGCATGCCGGCGCAGCATTTCAGCCCCGTGCAGCACTTGCCGTTGACGCCGCCGCACCGTTGACCGTCCTGCTTGCACGCCCCCTGGTCAGCCTTGACTTCGCTGTCCTGCGGCGTCAGGTCGGAGCTCCCCGGTTGATCTGACGACGCCGAGCTGTCGGCCACGGCCCTGTCGGTTTTTCCCTGCCCCTTGTCCCCGCCGACCACGCTATCCTTGGCCGCCGCGGGGCCGTCGCCCCCGGAGCCGAGATCTGTCTTTTTGCCCGCGTCGTCCTCGCAACCGGCGACGTACGCCAGCAGCAGGAGGAGGACGGCGCATGAGCCGAGCTTGTTGAACCGTTGAGCAAGGCCGTTGATCTGTTTCATGACAGGCTCCTGTTGACGGGTGTTGGCGCGCTCATCAGGGACCACCCAAGAGCGTGGATCAATGATACCACCGCGGGAGAGCGAGGATCGCGGCCTGCCCGAACCGATCCTGCTGCCCGGACCTAACTTTTGTACTTTTGCTGATCCAGCATCAGTGTTTTCAGGCATATAGTTCTTGCCCGGACCTAACCTTTGAACTTTTGTCCAGATCGGAGCCACCATGACGCAGAAGATGTCAGCCTCAATCCTGGTCGCCGCGGTCGTGGCGCTCCTCACTCCTGCCGCCCTGCTGGCCGACCCGAGCAAACCGTTTGCGCCCGACGGCAACATGGCGCGCAGCAAGATCCCGGGCCGCTTCAAGTGGAACCTGGACCAGCTGTTCGGCAGCGACCGGGCCTTCGAAAAAGGACTCAAGCAGGCGGCCAAAAAGCGCAAGGTCCTGGCCCGCTTCAAGGGCAAGCTGGCCGCCCCGGCGAGGCTGGCGGCCTGCCTCGAGGCGTACTTCGCCGCCCGGCTGCTGCATAACCAGCTGACGCTCTACGCCAACCTGCGCCACGACACGGCCAACACCTCGGCCAAGATCAAGGGCATGAAGGGGCGCAGCCTGGCGGCGATGAACAAGCTCATGAGCCAGGCCGGCTTTATTCGCCGGGAGGTGCTGGCCCTGGACGCGGCGGCCATGACCGCCGCCTACGCCAAGGCCCCCAAGCTCAAGGCGTACAAGGCCTACCTCGACCAGGTGCGCCGCCGCCGGGCGCGGGTGTTTTCGCCCGCGGTGGAGCGGGTGCTCTCTCTGGCCGGCGACAACCTCTGGGCCGAGATCGACCTCAACGAGATCCCCTCGGACCACGAGAAGTCCTTCGCCGCCCTGCGCGGCGAGGTGCCCCTGCCGAAGATTCGCGACGAGCAGAACCGCCCGGTGCAGCTGAACCTCTCCAACCTCGGCAAGTACCGCGCGTCCAAGGTGCGGCGCGTGCGGCGCGAGGCCCTGGGCGGCTTCCTCAAGGCGACCAAGCGCTTTCAGCGATCCTTCGCCGCGGCCCTGGGCGGGCAGGTGCGGTTCAACGTCTTCCTCGCCCGCTCCCGCGGCTACAAGACAGCCCTGGCGGCCTACCTGGACAAGGACGACCTCAAGCCGGCCGTCTACCGCAGCCTGATCAAGGCGATCAACGCCAACCTCAAGCCCCTGCACCGCTACGTGCGCCTGCGCAAAAAGGCCATGGGGCTGAAGAAGATCTACATCCACGATCTGTACGCCCCCCTGGTAAAAAAGGCCACCAGCAGCTACCCCTACGCCGAGGCCCGGCGCATCATCCCCGAGGCCCTGGCGCCCCTGGGGCCGGAGTACGTCAAGGTGATGCGCCACGGCATGACGCCCGGCAAGGGCTGGCTCGACCTCTACCCGAGCAAACACAAGGACTCGGGGGCGTTCTGCGCCTCGCTCTACGGCAAGCACCCCTACGTCAAGATGAACTACCTCGACGGGCTGGGCGACATGTCCACCATGGCTCACGAGATGGGCCACGCCGTCCACAGCCACCTCTCCATGAAGCACCAGCCCTACGTCACCTCCCCCTACGCGCCGTTCGTCGCGGAGATCGCGTCCACCGTCAACGAGAAGCTGCTGTCGGACTACCTGCTCAAGCGGGCGCACACCAGGGCCGAGAAGCTGACCATCCTGGCGGAGCTGGCCGAGACCATCCGCACCACCATTTACCGCCAGGCCCTCTTCGCCGAGTTCGAGCTGGCCGTGCACACCGCCGCCGAAAAGGGCGTGCCCCTGACGGCCAAGCTGCTGAACAAGACCTACGCCAGGCTGATCCGCCGCTACTACGGCAAGTCCTTCACCATGGGCCCCGACGACGACATCGAGTGGGCCTACATTCCGCACTTCTACTGGAAGTTCTACGTGTTCACCTACGCCACCGGCCTGTCCGCCGGCATCGCCCTGGCCGAGCTGTTGCAAAAAGGTGGGCCGAAGGCCCGGGACGCCTACCTCGGCATGTTGCGCGGCGGCTCGTCCAGGCCCCCCCTGGAGCTGCTCCGCGGCGCGGGCGTCGACCTGACCAAGCCGCGCACCTTCAAGGCCGCGGCGCGTCTGATGAATCGCACCGTGGCGCAGATGGAGAAGTTGCTGAAGTAGGTCAGATGTCCCAGCCGTAGGAGAGCTTGACCAGCAGCAGGTGTGCCTGCTGCTCGTCCAACAGATCCTCGACGTCCGGGCCGAGGTCGAAGCGGCCCCTGACCTCGGCGCCGCTGCGCGAGAGGCTGCCCACCATTTTGTAGACCAGGTAGGCCGCCGCGCCGGCGCCCAGGTCCCAGCGCAGCACCGCGTTGGCCTGCAGCGTCAGCGAGGTGAAGTCCGCCGCGGCGTCGTGGGTGCTGGGGGCGAGGGTGCCCGAGCCGTCGTCCAGAGGGTACAGCTCCTGGTAGCTGTCGTATGTGCCCATGGTGTAGAGCAGCTGCATGAAGACCTGGAAGGTGAGCACGTGGGTGATGCCGAGCAGCGCGCTGAGCCGCAGGTCGACGCCCTCGAGGTTCAGGTCGCCGAAGTAGTAGTGGTCCCGACCGCCGCTGTTGACCGTCTCCACCCAGCGGGTATAGCCCCACCCCTTGTTGTACTTGAAGTAGATGGTGAAGTTGAGGCGGTCCCACAGCGCCGCCTTGATCGCGCCGTTGACCTCGTGATAGATGCCGTCGTCCAGTTGGGCGTAGACGTAGGTCGCCTCGGCGTAGACCTGCCGCGTGGAGTTGGTCTTGGCGCCGAACCAGAACCAGCCCTCGCCCGGCTTTTGGTAGACCAGGCCGCCGCGGGTCTCGCGGTCGTCATCCACGTCGAAGCGGTAGCCGCCCCCGGTCCAGATCTCCCAGTGGTTGGTGAATTGGGCGAAGGTGCCGAGCTCCACCATGCGGTCGAGGACGATCTCCGGATCCGAGTGCTTGAAGCCGTACATCGCCCACGCCGTCATGTGCAGCTCGCGCAGAAACTTCCACGGCCGCGGCAGCCGGTGCTGCACGTTGGCCCGCATGCGCACGTAGTCGTTACGCCAGCGGTAGCCGAGGTCGTTGATCTGGTAGTCCTTGGAGTAGGACTCGACCCAGGCCCAGTAGCGCCAGCGCGGCGCGCCCTGCTGCCCCATCGACGCGAAGAGTCCGTAGCCGCTGCCCGGCTCCGCGGTGCTGGCGGAGAGCTGCCCCCGGGCCTGCCAACCCGAGCTGCTGCGCAGGTCCCAGTCCACCCCGCCGGCGTAAGCGTCGTCGCGGTCCCAGTCCTCCAGGTGGGTCATGCCGGTCAGCAGCAGCCCAACGCTGGCCCGCCGACCGGGCCGCAGCAGCAGCCGCCCGGCGCCGTAGTGCACGCCCGGGGCGGCCGTGCGCTCCTTGTGCTTGCCGTTGGCCAGCTTCTCCTGGGCGTACGCCGGCAGCACGAACGCGCTGAGCGCGCCGAAGGAGGCCAGCCCCGCGTCGCCCACCAGCTTCACCGCGCCGCCGATTCGTGCCTCGGGGGCCACCTCCACGATCTCGCCGCCGTCGCTGGCCGAAGGGGCAGACGGCCGGGCGCCGATGCGGCGCGTGTGCAGCAACTTCGTCGGCGTGTTGAACAGCGACGCCCCCTCGACGAAGAAGGGGCGCTTTTCGGCCCAGAAGATCTCGTTGGGCGAGAGGTTGACCACCGCCGGGTCTTCCTCCACCTGGCCAAAGTCGGGGTTGACGGTGACGCTCAGTGAGCCGCCGCCGCTGAAGCTGTAGCGCAGGTCCACGCCGCCGTTGGGCCGAAAGACGTCGTCGGGGCGCAGGGAGTCGGCGTGCCGTCCGAGCTGAAACTCGCCGCCAACGTAAGGCAGCAGGCGGACGGCCGCGGAGCGCTTGAGCCCCCGCAGTTTGCGCAGCTTGCCGAAGCGGGAGACAAAGGTGTTGCTGCTCTTGGGCATCGGCGGCCAGGTGCTGGTCTCCTTGACGCGCTGGATGTAGCGCTGAACGTGGAAGCCCCAGGTCTGCTCGTCCAGGTCCTGGTAGGCGATGCTGGTCAGCGGGATGCGAAACTCCGCCGTCCAGCCCGTGGCGTCCGAGGCGGCGGCGCCGCTCCAGACGCCGTTCCAGGAGTCGTCCATGATGTTCTCCTGGTAGAGCACGCCGTCGGAGAGGATGCCGGAGGCGTTGACCTTGAACCAGTAGCCCCGCTTGCCGCTGCCCACCGGGTCGATGAAGATGATCACGTTGTCCGAGTCGGGGGGATTGTCCCGCCGACCCAACCCGCGCCGAATCAGCTCGGGCTTGCTGTCGTACATCCGCAGCCCGACGTACACCGCGCCGGCGTCGTAAACCACCCACATCGACGTCCGCTGCGCCGGCGCCTTGCCGTTGGCCGGCGAGCGCTGCACGAAGCGGGTCACCGACGGCGCCCGCCGCCAGACCGCCTCGTCCAGCTTGCCGTCCACCTCGACGGCGGCGGACACGCGGGCGGCGTGGAGCTCGGGGCCGGCCACGGCGGAGCACGGCGCCAGCAACCCGGCGAGGGCGAGTATCAGGGGCGCTATGCTCCGCGCAGGCGGCAGGGCGAGGGAGCTTTCAGCTGGCGTCAGCCTTCAGCCAGCCGTGGCGGCGGGTCAGTACAGCAGGTTCCACTGCCCCGGGGTCCAGATGTCCTTGGGTCCCCAGGACATGGTCCCGTAGCGGCTGTGGGCGTACAGCTTGTGATATCCGGGGGTCAGCCCGCGGATGATGCCGGTGCGGTAGGGTCGCATCCAGCCTACCCGCACGCCGGCGATGTTGAGGATCACGATGAACGGCGTGCGGTTCTTGACCTTGAGCACGGTGCGGTTGTCCTCGAGCACCACCTCCTCCACGGAGATGGGGCTCGATGCCAGGCCCGTCTGGGGCGCGGCCTTCACGGGGGTTGCCATGAAGACGGTCCCCACCAACATGCCCACCGCGACCGTGGTGCCGATAGATGCCAGCGCTATTGCCTTGACCTTCATGAGTATTGCCTCCGTCTACTTCTTGGTGGGCTCGGGTTTGGTCCCCTTGGCGGGGGGCTTACCCGGCGTGGCCTTGAACTTTTTGAGATCCTCCTCGTCGGTGGTCATCACCAGGCCGGGCTTGTCGTGGTCGCCCTTGCCCCACCGGTCCCCCGAGATCTTGAGGCCCGCCGGCGGCGACGCCAGGTCGGCCTTGGGCACCTCGCGGGCCTCCAGCTTGACGGCCGCGGTCACCATCTTGAACGGCTTGGCGTCCTTCTTGGTCTCGTTGAGGACCTCCATGGACCATTTGACGGGGAACTTGATCGATTCCTTCAACTTGTCCACGACTTTCTGCCCCTCTGGCCCCTGGATCGGCACGGTGAGGAAGTCGACCATCATGTCGCCCCAGGCGGCCTTGAACTTGGCGTCGTCGGTGTGCCAGATGGAGAGCTTGACCTTCACCTTGCTGGTCTTCTTCTTCATCTTCTTGCCGTCCCGCACGGTGACGGCGGCCTCGAAGCCGATGACGGCGTCGGTCTGGTGGGCGGTGACGCCGGCGACCTTGACCTTACCCTTGGCGTCCTTGACCTCGATGGTGTAGCCGGAGCGCTCGGCCTTGGGGCCGCCCTCGAGCAGGTTGCCCACCTCGCCGCCGTCCAGAGCCCAGTACAGCTTGCGGATCGGGTTCACCAAAACGTACTTCTTGGTGGTCGGGTTGTAGCGCAGCTCGGTGCCCTTGGGCACCGGCAGGTTCTCCGTGGTGAAGACCATCTTGCCCCGGTCGCCGGTGACCGTCAGCGTCTGGGTCTCGGTGGAGGGCTTGGCGTTCTTACCGAGTAGCCCCGCGATGTCCAGGGTGGTCTGCACCTCCATCACTGCAGCCTGGACGTTGCCGCTGGCGTAGTCCTTGTCCTCGGGCAGCGGCGTGACGGTGGGCTCGTCCTTGGGTTGGTCCTTGGGCGTGTCGACCGGCTTCGGGATGGGATCCTTCTTCGGCGGTTTCTTGCACCCGGCCACGAGGCACAGGACGGCAAGCACGGCCACGGCCCGGAGCACACGAGGTCTCCTCATCGGTTCATCCTCCACGGTAATTGTCGGTTGCGTGATGACGGAGATGCTATGCTCTGATCTGCGGTGAGCGCAACCGGGAAATGTGCTAAGTAGAGGGCACCATGACCGTCAGCAACCCAGAGGAGCGGAGGAAACGAGGGGAGTCTCTCTACACTCGTGCGCTGGGCCTGGCAGGGGATGGGCAGCTGGACGAGGCCGACCACCACTTCCAGGAGGCGCTGGTCCTCTGCCCCCAGGACGCGCGCATCTGGTATCACCGCGGGCACCTGCACGAGCAGATGGGGCGGCTGGAGTCGGCCATCCACTGTTACAACAAGGCCCGCTCGGCGGACCGCAGCAACCCGGTGTACGAGCGGGCGTGGCGCGAGGCGGTGAGGATGCTGGACCAGCTGCCCGAGCTGCCAGAGGACGCCATCGTGGAGGAGGTCGCGGCCGCGGAGACGCTGCACAGACCAACGGTCAAGCACATGGCCGTCACCCCGCCGCCGGAGCGCACCGACGCCGCCACGGTGGAGGAGCCGGCCGTGGTGGTGAACACGCCAGCGCTAAAACAACCGGCGAGGCCCAGATCCCTGGCAGACATCCCCATGGACATGCCCAGGATCCGCACGGCCCCGCCCGCGGAGGAAGCCCCGGACAAGGCGGTGTTGGACCTGCCGGTCTTCGCCTCGGAGGGGCTGGAGGCTCAGTCGACCCAGATGTTCGACAACCAGGACGAGCAGTCCGCGGCCGTCGGCGTCGAGAAGGATCGGACCGTCCGCACGGTGGAGCGCATCGGCGGCACCTGGGTGCTCTGGAACAGCCGCCGCGAGGACGAG
>PVBE011265900.1_pt1 | contig 10880 bp, 8 predicted proteins | sample 1631181 | NCBI WGS metagenome assembly PVBE01 (sample SAMN08397723, study PRJNA350692) | Marine metagenome, whole genome shotgun sequencing project. | isolation source: water | place: Pacific Ocean | collected 2012-04 | reverse complement strand
CGTGGAAACCACTCAGAGCTCCTCGCCATGGGCGGCCTCTACGCGAAGCTGCACGCGCTCCAGTTCGAGGGAGACTCGGAACTTCCCTACAAGGGTTAGGCTGAAGCGGTGTTCCCCCTCCTCCTCACCCTCGCTCCCCTCCTCACCCTGCAGGACGACGCCGGTCTCCCTCCGGGGTTCACCGAGTGGCTCATGGCCACGCGCGGAGAGGTCTATCAGACTGAGTTCTTGCGAGCCCAGGTGGTGATCGCTGCGGGAGCTCGTGAGGGCATCACGCCCTCCCCTGCGCGGGTCGAGGAGACGCTCAACGCAGAGATCACGCGCCGAATCGAGAACGCACACCTAGGTGATCGCGCGGCCTGGGAGGCGGAGCTCTCCCGCTTGGGCCTGGACGAGGACAGCTGGCGCACTGAGCAGCGCTTTAAGACCCTGAACACGATCTTGATCAACGAGCTCGTGCGCGCGCGTCGTGAGATCACAGAGCCCGAGGTCATAGCGGCCTGGGAGGAGCGCTTCGGCCCCAACGGAGAGATGACCACCGTCCGTTGGATTCAGGTCCAGATCGAGCCCCCCACACCACCCTCTGGGATCACGCGAGAGGAAGAGCGAGCCCTCCGTGAGGCTGCCCGTGAGGTGGCCCGTGAGCGCGCTGCAGAGGTCTGCTCCGCGTGGAGGGCGGGCGCAGAGTTCGCAGCGCTCAGGCTCTCTAGCGGCACGGGCGATGAGCCTGCCGAGCCCTTCCGCCTCGACGAGCTCGCGTGGCCGGAGGCGGTGAGGCGCGAGGTCTCGCTCTTGCTCCCCGGAGAGATCTCCGAGCCCCAGCCTGCGCGGGGGGGATGGAGCCTCTTTGAGCTCGTGGAGAAGGAGCACACGCCCCTAGAGGCAGCGCGCAAAGAGCTCATCGCCTCACTCGCCGCCCGACCGGCGAACAGCGCTGAGGCGGACGCGCTCTTCGATGAGTTGTTCGCGAGCGGGGCGCCCACCATCGCCCTCCCTGCTTTCGACCGCTTCGTAGACCCTAGCTCTTCTGAGCTTGAGATCGGGCGCATCGCAGGGCGACCCATCTACCTGTCTGGGTTCTCGGCCTGGCTCACCGACACTCACGGGCGCCCTCACCTCGACTCCTTCAAACAGACGCAGGTCGTCCATCGCTTGGCCGAAGCGCTCGGCGCCCAGTTCACGGCTGATGAGATCTCTCAGCGCATGAACTCTGACTTGGATGACCGGCTCGCGCTGTTCTACGACGGTGACCGCACGCGCTGGCTCGATGACCTCCGAATGGACGGTCGCACCCTCACCGGTTGGCGCCGGGAGGCGACGATGAGAGCACATCACGACCTCTGTGCTGAGTCCCTCTTGTTGGCCCGTCGCGTCGTCGGAGACGCAGAGGTGCGCGCTGAGTGGGAACAGATCTATGGTCCGCTGGGCAACGCGAAGACTGTCCGCTGGATCCTCATGAGACCGGCCGCACCACCAGAAGAGCTCAAGGTAGAGGAGTTCGAAGAGTGGCTTGAGGGAGAGCTCAGCGCGCTCACGCGCCGCGTGGGCGAGCTGCGACGACGCATCGTGGAGGGCGGAGAAGACTTCGCCACCTTGGCGCGTCGCCACTCAGAGGACGCTGAGACGCGAGCGACAGGCGGCCTCCTCAAAGACGTGTTCGACCCGCGCGTCCACGCCCCTGTGATCGCAGAGGCTGTCGCTCCGCTGAAGAGCGGTGAGGTCTCGCAGCCTGTGCGGCTCTCAGGTGCGTGCTGCCTCTATCAAGTCCTGAAGATCAAGCACACGCCGCTAGAGGAGGTGAGGGACGAACTCCACGCCTCGCTGATGAAGCTGCGCCCCTCTGCGGTGGAGCTCGCAGGCTTCGTCAACCAGCTCTACGAAGACTCGAAGCGCTGATCAGGCCTGAACAGGCGAACAATCACGATCGCCCAAAACTCTCGCGAGCGATGCAGCCTGACACGCCCCCTCACGCCCTCGCGCTCGTTAGTATCCCCGCAGGCTCAGCATCCAAAGAGCCGTTCTCAAGCTCTCCCCAAGCTCAACCCAACACACGTGATGAAGTCACTCCTCTCGCTCTCCTTGCTCTCCGCCACGCTGCTCGCCTCTTGCTCCTCCCTCCCCCAAGAGGAGATCGAGGCCCTCGTCACCTTCCGTGAAGGCGAGATCACCCGCTTGACCGCGCACACCTCAACGCTCTTAGCGAACGTCGAGAGGCTCGAGGCCGAGATCATCTCCATCGACACGCAGATCCAAAACCTCAAAGAGGACAAGGCCCGCACCTTGAACGAGAAGATGAACGTTCAGACGGAGATCGAGACCACCAAGGTCCAGATCGAAGAGAACAGAGAGCGTCTAGAAGAGCTCCGCGACTAGTCTCTCCCCTCTCTGAGCGAAGTCTTATTCGCTCTCTAGTCTCGCGAGCCGTCTGAGGAGGTCAGCGCGCATCTCCTCAGGGAGCTCTCCTTCGCGTAGCTCTGCTAGGAGGCGTCGAGCTGAGCTGAAAAGCTCCTCACGCATCTCAGCCGAGACGTTCATCTCGGCGTATCCGACCAGCGCTTGCGCGTGCGCTGCTTTGAGGTCCGCGCCTTCTGGGTCGAACTCCCTCGCCCTCAGAAAGCTGGACTCCGCCTTCTGCCAGTCCCTTCGCTTGGTGTGGAGCCACCCCGCGAGCCGATGCACGCTCATTTGAGTCCTCGCAGAGAGGGCTTCCATCGCAGCGAGCTCTTCGAGCAGACGCAGTGAGGCCTGCTCCTCCATCATCGCTGAGACCTCATCGCCCTCCTCTCGTAGACGCACAGACTCAACGAAGTGCAGCTCTGCCTCCAGGACCCTGAAGCGGGCGGTCTCTGGGTAAGACGACACCAGGTTCCTCGCGCGCGCCTTCGTCCCCTCTGAAGGTGGCCCTGCTCGGAGCTCGTGAACGACCAGGTTGTAGTCACGTTCGGCCAAGTCTTGTGAGAGTTCAGATGGAGAGAACACCGGCCAAGCGACGAAGCCCCCGGTCGCGCAAGCGAAGAGGATCGAGGTGACCTGCGGCTTGCGATAGACAGAGAGGGCCCACGCGGCAGCGATCGGCGCCAAGAGGACCGTCAGCGGCATCCGCGCGCGCATGCTCGTCACCGTGAGGACGATCGTCACGACGTAGAGGCCTAAGAGCACGAGGCTTCGCATCCCCGCCTCTTCACTCTCGAAGATCACGTCGCGCCTCTTCTTCAGGAGCAGAAAGACTAAGCACCCCGCGAGCCCCAGGGCGGAGAGGACCCCGAACCCCGGGACCGGCAGCCTCGCTGCGGTCACAAACTGGGAGTCCCAGCTGAGGGAGTGATTGTCTGGGACAGAGTAGAAGCCGAGGGTCGCGCGCAGCTTGTTCCAAAAGATCTTCAAGTGCGCGCCTGGGTTGTGGACGAACGAGCGCAGGGTCTCGCCGAGCCAATATCGGCTGACCTCTGTGGGGTTCAGCTCATCGCCAGTCCGTCGCTCGGCCTCATGTCGCCAGTCCTCCGCCTCGTACTGTGGGATCCCTCGCACCCAAGGGAGCTCTGTGGCGACGCCCTTGGGATTCCCGAGGTAGTTCCCTCCGTAGAGGTTGGTGCCTGCGCCGGAGGTCGTGAGCGCGTAGACCCCGCCGACCTCGTGGTTGCGCCACGCGACGGGGCCCAAGATGAGGATCGCTCCCAAGACGAAGGAGAAGCAGCGCACGAAGCTCGGGAGCCCGCGCGGGATCGGGACGATGGACCAGGCGAAGAACACCCCAAGGAGCACCAGCGAGTTGCCGCGCAGGAGCGCGCAGAGCGCACCGAGGAGTCCGATCGCAAACCACCTCATGATGCCGCCGGGGCCGGGCCTCGTCAGGGTCAAGGCGAGCGCGCAGAACAGGGGCAAGTGCAGGTTGGGCTTCAAGAGGAGGCAAGGCATCAGCACCGCAGAGGGCAGGCACGCGAAGAGCATGGCGGCCAAGACTCCAGCCCAATCCCCCGCGAGCCGCCGCCCCAACCCTGCCACGAGGTAACAGGTGAGCACTCCCAGCAAGGCCTGGATCAATCGGCAGACGAGGAGGTCTCGCCCGAAGACCTTGTAGATCACGCCCAAGAAGTACGGGTAGAGAGGCTCTTGGAAGAAGACCTCGTCTCCCATCCAGTCTCCAGACGAGAGCTCTACCGCCCACTGGTCATAGGAGGCCTCGTCGATCGTTGGAGCGTCTCTCAGGGGGTGTACTTGGCTGTACTCATACGCAGCCCACCCCCGCAGCCCTGCGGCGAGCGTCAGGACGAGGGCGAGCGCCCAGCCGGCCTTGGTGCTCATGCGCGCGCTGTCTCCCATCGAATCGCTTGGCTCCCATCGCGCTCCGCGCGCCTCGCCCGCTCAATCACCCACAGGAGCGAGAGGACGCGACGTGAGGCGGGGTGGGCTGAGAGGAGGCACATCAGCGAGAGGAGGCCACCGAGCCCGTAGAGGCCCCAGCCAGCCCATGCGCAAGCGCACGCGGAGAACAGCGCGAACGCGGCGAGTGCGGGAACGCTCGGAGGGAGGTGTCGGTAGAGCCAACCCTGTACTCCGAGCGTGGTCGCGTCCATGAGCGGAGCTGCTTGGAGGTAGGCGCGCGCCCTGCGGAGGTCCTGAGCTCCTCGCTCACGTGAGCGCTCCTCATGGAAGCGCGCGCCCTCGATCATGCGCACCTTGTGCGATGGGTAGCGGCGACGCAGCTCGAGCATGAGCTCTAGGTCATCCGCGACCAGGACGCGAGGGCTGAGTCGGAGGACGAGCCGCCACGCGAGGAGCTGTCCGTGGACGCTGAAGAGCCGACCGCTCCTTGACTCCATCCGGCGCACCGCGCGCGTCCAGCTGTCGTAGAGGCCCATCGCGGTCTCCTCCGCTGGGACGCTCCCGTCCCTTGGCAAGGAGGAGTGGAGAGACTGCACACCGCTCACCATCCCTAGCTGAGGCTCCTGCTCGAACGCCGCCGCGATCGCCTCGAGGGCGCCCAAGTCTGTGACGACGTCCGCGTCTGTGAGGACCACGACGTCCACTTCTTCACCTAAGCGCTCAAGGCCTGTCTGGATGGCGCCGTTCTTCCCTGGGGCGTGGACGTTCTCGATGAGCTCGCAGCTCACCACGCCGGAGGTCTCGGCCTCCATGGTCTCCGCTGCGATCCGCGCGGTCTCATCGTCCGAGCCATCATCCACGACCAAGAGCTTGTGAACGCCCGCTGACTCAGGCCACACAGAGCCAAGGAGGTTCGCCAGGCGGCGAGCGATGACGCGCTGCTCGTTCCTGCACGGGACGAGGACGCCGAGGGTGATCGCCGCTCTCTCTGTCATACCCGCAGCACCTCACGCGCGAGCTCTGGCCACGACTGAGGTCTGAAGAGGACGTTGTCCGCCTGAGCACACTCCCAGGTGCACTCGCAGCGCGTCTCACGCACCTTTCGCCGCAAGGCGCGCGCGCGGTCGCTCTCCCACAGCTGCTCGAGGTCCCAACCCACATCACTGAGCGACCCGAGCTCGTCCTCCAAGACCTCGCAGGCGCGCACCGTCCCGTCTTCGAAGACGACAGCCGAGAGAGCCCCTGCGGTGCATGAGAGGTGTGTCCCCCTCGCGCCGCGGCTCACCTCTTCGACGCGACGGTAGGTGAGACGATCTCTCGCCTCTGCGACGCGCGCGAAGGGGTGGTCATAGCGCCCCAAGAGGCCCTCCTCTTGCAGGCGACGCTTCTCTTCGATGACCTCTCGATATCGATCGATGTCGACCTCGAGCAGGGTCGGGTCGAGCGCGTCTGTTCGAGCGAGGTTGATCGTCAGGTGATCTGGTCGGACCTCGCGAACTAGCTCCTCTAGGTGTGCCGCGAGCACGTCTTGGTTCTCTCGAGTCACTGTCACGATGAGGCCGGCGCCGAGCTTCTCTTCCCTCTGAGCCTGCTCGCGGAAACGCTCCGCGGCGCGCAGAGCGCGGGCGTGCCCGCCCTCTACCTGCCTGATCTTGTCGTGCACTTCCGGAGGTCCGTCGATAGAGACCGCGACGTTGATGTGCGTCTTTGGGCACAAGCCCAACATGCGCTCGACAGCCTCATGTTGACGCTCCCCCACCAGCCCGTTCGTCGGGATCGAGAGGTGCTTGACCTCGTGGCGTCCGAAGGCCGCGGCGAGCTCGGGGAGATCTCCTCTCAAGAAGGGCTCCCCTCCAGCGAGAGCCACCCAAAGGAGCGGGCCCATGCGCGCGCTGGAATCTGCCAAGGATCGAACCTCCTCAAGGCTCGGCCCGTCCGTCCCAGCGGCCACGTCTTCCCAGTGGAAGCAGTGCCTACAGCGGAGGTTGCAGCGCCCTGTGACGAAGAGCGTCAGGTGAACAGGCGGGCCTTGGGCGCGGAGCCCGCGCCCTAGGTACCGGAGATACTGCGTCGTCGCCACGAACTCATCCTATCGTCCTTTGGGGCGCGGAGTCCCCCTCTTCACCCCCCATGAAACGAGAGCGGGCGAGCCAGCGACATGTCGCTGACTCGCCCGTGATAGATGCTCAGAAGCTCAGACGCTCCAGCTCACCTCCACGCCGTTGGAGAGGTTGAAGCCGAAGCCGCAGAAGGACGTGTTCGGATCCCTGTACCAGATCTGATAACGCTTGACGTCACCGGGCGCTACGCCACCGTTCCCTGAGATCGAGATTGAGGTTTGCGACTCGCCAGCAGCGTCGGCGAAGCGCACCTGCAGACGAATGACGCCACCGCCAGTACAGCGCAGGCCGTCGCCGAAGGGGTTTCCGTTGCCGGAGTTGACCGCGTTGTTCCCCTGGAAGTAGAGGCCGGGCTGGCTCGCAACGAGCTGGGAGCCGTGCAGGGTGAAGGAGTTATCACCGATGCTCGAGGTCCCGGTCGAATCGAGCTTGCCGCCTTGACCTGTCCCGTTCATGCAGCCCTCGCCTGGGCCAGCAGAGTTCCCACAGGGGCAGGAAGTGCCCGTGTTGTCTCCAGAGCAGAACGTGGTGATGTCAAAGACCTGATCAGCGACGATGGTGCCGGTCAGGTTGAGGTCAAAGGTGATGCTGCTCGTCGGATCGAACAGCTGGAAGGCGTGGCTCTCCGTGGCTTCCAAATGGAGCGAGCCGTCCGGGTTCGAAGAGAACGCTCCTGTCTGCCAGATCGGGAGGCTGTCGAGCCCTTCGATCGGGACGATGAAGTTCGAGCCGCCGGTGATCTGAATCTCCGCTGTACCCGAGATGAAGTGGAACCAGTGGTCTCCGGTGTAGCTTCCATCCGAGCTCGTCTCTGTACCGAAGTCCAGCGGGAGTGACTCCTTGCGCATGAGGATGTCGTAGACGCGGAAGGTCGCCCAAGTCGAGCCGGGGGTGGCGCCGGGGAAGTAGCCTTCGATGTCGGGGAAGTAGGTGATCTCTCCCGTCATGAACTGGCCTGCGTAGACGATGCCGCTCGCGTTTTGGTTGAAGGGCCCACCCACTCTGCCAGCGACCTGAAACTGGTCCGTAGTGGTCGGGACCCCATAGACGTTCAGCGGCGGCGGAAGGAAGACCGACCAGGTCCAGTTGCACTGAGGTGTGTCGAGCTCCAACACGGGCTGTTGAGCTTCCGCCCGTTGAGCGCCCGCGACCAGGATGAGCGCAGCGAGGTGGCATTTCTTCATAAGAGTGGAGGTGGAGGAATAAGCAGGGGGCGTCAGACTGCGAACTGCGTCAGGAGACACCGCTCTACCCCGAACTAGTGCTTACTGAAGCCTAGCGCGGTTCCACGAGTACGGGTAGGTAAGTTCTATTGCCCTCCCTGCACCCTGCCTCTTTACACGAAAAAAGCGTTTAGAGGGCCTCCAGGGCCCCCATTCCATCCAAAGAGACCCCTGGCAGCGGGGCCTCACCGCGATCAGGGAGCCCAGGTGACCTCTAGACCGTTCGAGAGGTTGAAGCCGCTGTTGCAGGGCGCGGAGCTTGAGGTGTCTCGGTACCAGAGCTGGTAGCGCTTCGTCTGCCCGGCGCTGACTCCGCCAGCTGCCGACACTGAGATCGTCGTCGAAGTCGAGAAACCGTTCCCGGCGTCCGAGAAGCGGATCTGCAAGCGTCGGACGCCGCCACCGGCGCAGCGCAAGCCGTCACCGAAGGGGGATCCATCGCCGGAGTTGACCGCGTTGTTGCCTTGGAAGTAGAGGCCCGGACCAGACGGCAGGTTGGTGCCATGGAAGACGAGCGTGTCGGAGACAGTGTTGGCGTCACCGCTCGCGGTCAGGAGGGCGCCGAGGCCGGTGCTGTTCTCGCAGCCGCTGCCGAGGTTGCTCGACTCGTTGAAGCAAGGGCAACCCGTCAGGGTGTTGAAGTCGCCGGCGCAGTAGGAGATGACGGTCCCGCTGCTGCCGCCTGAGGCGTCGTAGCTAGAGATCGCGGAGGAGCCCGTGTTCCCGTACTCGTCGCTGCTGAACCACTGATAGGTGATCGTCCCGCCGAAGGATCCGGGGATCTCCGCTCGGAAGATCTGCCCCTGGGAGCTCATCGCGGGGATGTTCGTGGGGGCGCCACCGTTGACGCGGACCTCGACCCAAGTCTCGTTGTACCAGGTGATGTAGTACGGAGCGTTGTCGTAGACCTGCGCGCGGATGACGGTCGGCTCTGAGCCCACCGCGCGGTCAGGCGCCTGCTCGACGTTCGGGATGTAGGGCGCGTGAGTGTCAGCCGTCTGCGTGGTGTTCTTGAGGAAGATGTTCCGGGAGCCGCTGTCGTTCGCGACGATGATGTCTGTGTCACCGTCTTGGTCGACTTCGCAGCAGTCTGCGTCCAAAGCGATGTAGCTCGAGGAGCCCGGGACGCCGCCAGAGACATACGTGAAGCTGAAGCTGGACCCGCCGTTGTTCGTGTTGCGGTAGAGCTTGTCTGTCCCGGAGAAGTTCGCGACGAAGAGGTCGAGGTCGCCGTCCTGGTCATAGTCCAGGAAGTCGCCCTCGTTGTCGTCTGCGCTTGAGTTGGAGAGGGTGGTGATGTTGTCGAAGGTCCCGTCTCCGTTGCCGCGCATGGTGCTGTCGTTGAAGCCGAAGCCTGCGAGCCAGTTGAGGCCGTAGATGTCGAGGTCACCGTCGCCGTCGAGGTCGCCCATCTCCTCTTCATAGTGTCCGTCACCCGAGCTCCACCCGCTCTGGAAGGCCGCGTTGGTCGTGTCACGGAAGCCGAGGGTGCCGCCGTTCTCTTCGAGGCGGTTCTCGAACATGCGCGGCTGCTCTTGGCGCGCGCCGTGCAGGATGTCGAGGTCGAAGTCACCGTCGATGTCGCCGATGTCGATGTCCAGCGCGCTCGAAGCGATGTCACAGAATGTGCCGTCAAAGTTGGTGGTGTTCGTCTGTTGAGTACCTTCACACCACAGCCCCGACTGTCCGTTCACGACCGTCTGCCCAGGCATCTGATAGCCCGAGGGGTTGAACTCCTCAAAGAAGCCTAGGCCGTCGTTCATGAAGATCCGCGTGGGGACCTGACCACCAAAGACGCCGCCATAGCTTGAGTGCACGAGGTCGAGGTCGCCGTCGTTGTCCAGGTCTCCGAAGTCACAGTCGCAGGAGAAGTCGAGGAAACCGCCGCCCGCGAGGACCTGAGAGTTCGCGATCGAAGAGCCTGAGCCGCCGATCCCGACCCAGCGCGTCGAGGTCTCGTCCACGTAAAAGCCCGTGCCCGTACCAGAGTTGATCCACCATCGGTTCGACTGGGGGATGATCGCTGCTGTGTTCGAGATGTAGAGGTCGAGGTCGCCGTCGTTGTCGATGTCAGCGAACTCGATGTCCCGGCTCTGGTCTTGGACAGAGGGGAGCCTCGAGGAGGTCTCGTCTGAGAACCAGCCGACCGTCCCGCCTTGGTCATAGCCCTGGTTCATCCAGATACGGTTCTGATCCTGATCCTGGTCACCGCCGTCAGCGAAGACCGCGTCGTAGTCACCGTCGAGGTCCACGTCTCCGAAGTCGACGTTCTCGCTCCTGGAGTTGTTCCCCGGGCTACCTGAGGGGATCTGGCTCTGGTTGTCCTGGAACTGAGCGGGGGCAAGCGCGCTGAGAACGAAGAGTGCGAGGGGTCCCAGCAGATAGGAACGGACGCTCTTGAACATGATCAGATCTCGTGAGGGGTAAGGCTTGTGATAGGTCCTAGGACAGAGCCCAGGCTTTAGTGGAGGACGAGAGAGCTAGGACACAAGTGCCCTCATTCAGAGATGAATACGCCCCGCCCAGTAGAATCATACTCCCCTACGCGAAAAGCTGCTCTACAGGCCCTTGAAGGGGCCTAAAGCAGCTGCAGGGAACTACCCTGCAGACCCGCTCTCGCTACCAAGAATCAGGTATCCGACCCCGAACAGAGCCAGCCCACCCAAGAGGCCGTAGACCTCGATCCACATGGAGTCTAGGGAGGAGGAGAGCTGAACAGCCCCCATGCTGAGGGAGAGGCCTATGAAGACCACCATCAGCCCTAGCGCCTGCAGCGCCTTTCCGACCTTGTATCTCATCCGCTCGCCTCCTCAGATCGTTGTTTTAACACTTCGAGCGCTGCGCCGGCGAGCCGCTCTGGGGTGATCGTCGAGCTCTCAACCTCCGCTCGATAGGAGCAATAATCAGGTGCTGTCGATGTGACCTTCTCGCCCATCCCATAGAGCTCGATCTCCGCCGCAGAGGTGGGAGCGAAGAAGGCCACGACCGGCGCCTGACGAGCGACCGCCGCGTGCAGGCAGAAGCTGTCTGAGGTGATCACCAGGTCACATCGACTGACGAGCGCGGTGAACTCTCTGAGCGTGTTGGAGCACCCCCCCGACGCGACCCGGAGCCCGGCGCCCCGCAGACCCTCCAAGATCTCATCGTTGCGCTCCTCCTCCTCAGGTCCGCCGAGCACGAGGAAGGCGAGCTCCCTCTGCGCTCCCTCAGAGAT
>PVBE010782460.1_pt1 | contig 10880 bp, 10 predicted proteins | sample 1631181 | NCBI WGS metagenome assembly PVBE01 (sample SAMN08397723, study PRJNA350692) | Marine metagenome, whole genome shotgun sequencing project. | isolation source: water | place: Pacific Ocean | collected 2012-04 | reverse complement strand
AGACTAATCAATTTAGTTAAATTTCTTTTTTTAAAAAAACTTTTAATTTTTGAATAATTTACGTCTTTAGGAAATTTTACAAATTTTCTAATTTCTTTAGACATTTAATTTTCCATTTCATCAATTAACATATTAAATCTTCTAATTGTTTTATTATTTTATTTTTTATATTTCCTTTTTCTTTCACATAGTAGATTGTTTCATTAAGTTTATTTATCTCTTTTCTTAATTTGCTTGAACTATTAAACAGCAAAGACTTACTTTTTTCTAAAATATCTTCAAGATTATTACACATCAGTCCTGAAGACAAATAATTGAAAGATTCAGATTTTATGGCTTTCATATTGTGAGTATAATCATAAAATAATACTGGAATTTCATTGGACAAACTTTCATCTGCTAAAGATGTATGTTTTGCAATTACTAAATCTGCGTTGGCACATAATTTGTAAGAATAAAAGGACTCTTTATAATTTTCGGACAAGATTATATTTTCACAATTATTTAACCTATTGCAAATATTTTTAAAGTATGAGTCGGTCTTCAGTGGCCAGTCTAAATCTTTGTAGCGTATAACTATAAAGGTATTCTCTAAATATTTAGAAAATCTTACAATGTCCTCTAAAAAACTTATCTGAGAAGACCAACAGTTAATTAAAGAAACATAAGAATCATACCAGTATCTAGGTGAATGATATCCTAGAAAAACTAATATTTTTTTTCCACTTTTTTTAGCGTTAGAAATTTCTTCAGGAATATTTTCTTTTTTAAAAAGTGGGATATAATCGCTTCTATATAGACCCATTGGAATAACGTTTTTTATATCATAATATTTTGACTTTTTAATAAGATTGGCTGTGTACTCACTGGCAGTATAATATGTGTCAACAATCACAGTGGCATATGAAGAGTAAAAAGTATGAATAAAACGTTCCTGTGTTGCGATAGTTTTAATATTATTTTTTTCTAAAGCCAGTATTAATGTTTTTGGACACAAAATATCATAATCAAGTAAAACTATTTTTAAATTTTTAAATTTACTTATAGCCTCACAATATTTAACATATTTATTATATTGCTGAATAAATAGTATCCAAACAAGGAATGTTTGCCACCCTCTGACTAAATAGAAGGTTTTTATGCTGGCAAATAAAGTCTGAAAAAAAAATTTAACGTTATTTGTTTTCATTTTATTAAGACAGATCCAATAAATATCTTTATCTGGGCTTGGATAATTAGAGTAATCTAAATGTAAAATATTATATTTATTAAAACACGAATCCTTATTATCTGAATAGTAAAGTGACTTTTCATATAATTTTGTGCCATACAATAAACCTTTGTGTGGGATAAATGCTACTGTTCTCTTAGTTAATTCATTTAAATCTTTATCATTAATAACTTCTTTTTTTTGCAATTGTTTATTTTTCTTCTTAAATATTGAAAATGGCTTTAAAATAGTTAATGAAATAATTCTTGTTAAATATTTTACAATATCTATAGGAAGTATAATTTTAAATATATTTTGCCCTATATCAGTATTGTAAAAACATCTAAATTTAAAACTTATATATATTATTTTTTTTTCAGGATATAAGGCAGACCATATTCCAAGTTTACCAGAAATTTTCATTTGTTGAAAAAAAATAAAATCTTGCAATAAAATTCTTAGCTTTTTTGTTTTTTCTTTCTTAATTGAAAATAAATTGCAGTATTTTTTTAAAATTGAATTGGGGGCTAATTTTATATTTTTTTTGTACGCAATTTCACCGGGATCTTCTTCACATAATGAAAAGGGTGCATCCTGTGAAATTTTTTTCTCAAATTCCATAGGTAGCGGAAAAATATTAATTTTTTTCAATTTAAGTGCTATTTCATTCCTTTTGATTTCATTTTTATCGTCTATATAAATATAATAAACATTAAGTTTTAAATATTTCAATAATTTAATTACTGGTAAGGTCCAATAGGTAATGTGGCCAAAAATAATGTCCATAATTTAATTTATAAAATAAAGAAATTTAGTTTCTTTTAATTTAACTTTATTATTAAATACCATTCCAAATTTTTTAGATTGGTGATCCATTACTTTAAATTTTTTTTTACTTAATATTTTCCAGTGAAACTTTTTATAATAATTAATTGTTTTTTTTGAACAAATTAAAAAGGAATGTAGTTTTTGATTGATTATTCTTTTTGAATTAAAAGTCATCAATATTTTGCTATAATTTTTATTTCTAAATTTTTTACTTATTATTAAAGTATCAAAATAAAGATAATTAATTTTTCTTGTATTATTTTTTTTTTAATAATTGCTATTCTTTTTCTTAATAGAGTGTATCCAATTAATCTTTTGTTTAAAAAAAATAGATTATGAATATCATTTTTTTTTATATTTTTCTTAAACCAATTTAAATTAGAATTTACTCCATATCGCCAATTTTCATTTTTTAACTTGCATATCTTTAAAATATTTTTTTTCGATAATTTGTATAATTTTAAGGATAATAGATATATTTTTTCCGACATTATTTGTTTTTAATATTTGGACTTTATTTAAAGAACTCTGCTTAAAATTTCAGCTCGTTTCCAATCATCTAAGGTATCTATATCTTGATATCGCCACTTTGGGACAACGACAATGTCAGAATTTTTAGCAAATATGACTTTTTTTTGTAACCAAGCCCTTTTTTTTCCCCAGTAAAATTGACCTGCATCACACAGAATTTCATCTAAATCTTGTGATCTTTTTTTGTAATTTTTGTAAAATATCATTTTAACACCAGATTTTTTTGTAAAGGTAAATGATCTAAAATATGGAAAATGATAAGGAGTAGCGGCAAATACATAGTCAAATTTTTTTGATTTTATTTTTTTATAACCTTTTTTTAAGTCATCAATTTTTAGAAAAGGATTGGGTGCATAAACACAACAAACATAATCGAATTGATAACCTTTTTTCATTAAAAATTTTATACAATGTGAAATTACTGAGGTACCCGAAGCATATCCGTTTGATAATATTTTTGGCCTTTTAAATGGAACTTTGGCTCCATATTTTTTTGCAATTTTTGAAATTTTGTTACTATTGGTTGAAACAATAATTTTATCAAATATTTTACTTTTTTTAAGTTTTTTTATTGTATTTATTATTATAGGAACGCCATTAAAAGCTTTATAATTTTTTCCTGGTATTCTTTTGCTACCTTCTCTTGCTGGTATAACGGCTATTACTTTTTTTGTTATCATTTATAGAATTATTTAAAAAATTTTTCTTCTTTTAAAAATTCTAGCGCTAATTTCTTCGGGTCTAACACCAAATTTCGGTTTATTTAAAATCACACTAATTTTGTCAACTTCCTTTCTAAGAGTTTTTAATTGTTTTCCTGTTATTGATACTTTTGAATCAACACATTTATGCGCATGATTTATTTTTATATGTTTTTCGATTATTTTAGCACCTAGTAATGTTCCGTAAATTGGAATTTTTATTTCATTAGTGTGATCTGAAATTCCTATAGGACATTTAAATTTTTTTTGTAAAAACAAAATATTTGAAAGGTACGAATTTTTTTCATCATTTGGATACGAAGAAATACAGTGCAGTATTACTAAATTTATACCTTTGGCATAAAACATTTTATGAATTTTTTTAATTTCATTGAGTGAAGCCATTCCAATTGATGCTATAGTAGGTTTTTTGGTTTTAATTATTTTATTTACTAATTGATAGTTTGAAATATCAAAAGATGCAATTTTATAAAAAGGAACCTTAAGATATTCCAAAAAATCAACTGATTCTTCGTCAAAGGGCGTTGAAAAAAAGGTTATTTTCTTTCGCTTACAATAATTGTTAATTTTTTCAAAATCGTCAAAAGATAATTCACATTTTTCTAAAATTTTAGAAATCTTTTTGCTTATGTTTCCAATTCTTTTTTTTGTATCGTATGTCTGGAACTTGATCGCATCTGCACCATTTTTTTTGGCAATATCAACAAGATCATAAGCAGTTTTGAGATTTCCATTATGATTTATGCCAGCCTCGGCAATAATATAAGGTTTATTAAATCTGGAAAAAATATTTTTTACCATGACGATAAACCGCCATCTATAATTATATTTTGGCCACTAACATAGCTAGACCGGTCGCTCGCCAAAAATAAAATTCCCGTAAATAAATTTTTAACATTGCCCATTCTATCTAAGGGAACTCTTTTAGAATACCTTTTAACAAATTTTTTATTTTGAGGTTTTTGATTATTAAATATTCCACCAGGAGATAAACAATTTACATTAATGTTATATTTCGAAAGCATCACTGAGTAATATTTTGTTAATTGAATAACCGCAGCTTTCGACGCTCCATATATTTCTGAACTAAATCGATCTTTGTTTCCGTATATTCTAAAATCTGGACTTAAAAAACCATAGATTGAACCAAAATTAATTATACTGCATTTTTTTAAACTGTTCTTTTTATGAATATTTACATAAGAATTTATAACATTTAAAAGACCTTTTATATTTGTATTAATCGTTTTATCTAATTCAGAATTCGTTCTCTTGTCATATTTAGAAAATATCGATACAGCAGCAGTATTTACAATTACATCGATTCTGTTATTTTTTTTAACTATTCTGCTAATTTTTCTCCTAACTTCAGACTTATTCCTAATATCTGCTTTAATAAATTCATAATCATCATGCTTAATCTTATTTTTTATTTTATCGAAACCATACACTTTTGAACCCAAGCTCAAAAATAATTTTACAATTGATGACCCAATTTGACCACTGGAGCCCGTAATTAATATTATCTTTTTATTAAAATTAAAAAGAGATTTAATATTTAGATTTTTCATACAAGCTAAAAATTAGTTTTGAAGTTTTTCTTAATTTTGAAAGGTCGATAATCTTTTTTTGAATATTGGCCAATTTTTTTTCTTTCATTTTACTTTTATAAATTTTCAAAAATAATTTTCTAAATTTATTTTTAAAATTTTTATCTTCTATTTTTATTAAATTAATTGCTTTTTTTGCATAAACTCTTTTAGCATTTATTTCTTGATGTTTGTATTGTGGAATGCAAAGAATTTTTTTATTAAGATATAAAGCATCAAATAAACCCATTCCGCCAGCAGTAATAGCAATATTAGACGATCTAATAGTAGATAAGTAGTTTTTATGGTTAAAAAAAAATATATTATTTTTTGAGGAAATTTCTTTAATTTTTTTTTTTAAATTATTTTGAACAAACATATTTATTTTATAAGGTATGGTGTTTAATATTTTAATTACATTAATTGTAATATTTTTTTTATCATAGCCACCAAAAAAGAGGAAAATATTATTTTTAGATACTCTAAATTTTTTCTTTATAAATAATGTTGGAAGAATGAGATAATTAAAACCAATATAGGAATTTTTAAATTTTACAACATTTTGAATTAATGGATTAAGGCTTAAATCAAAGTATCGCCTAATTTTAGAAGAGTCATCGATGATAACTTTTTTTTTAAAACTATTTTTAATTAAATTAAAAAAATCTAAATTTGATTTTCCTAATCTATCTAAAATTAATAATTTTGAAGGATGTTTCAACAAATAATTTGCTTCTTCAATACTGTTGGGCTTCAATTTGCTGTCCTTAATTTTAATTACTTTAAATTTGTAAAAGCTTAATATTTTTAGACTTTTTTTATAGTGATTTTTTGATTTTACTAAAAAAGCTATATCTTTATTTTTTAATCTAAATTTCCCTTTTAATAGCTGGGCAATAACTAAGCATCGGTATAGATGGCCAGTTCCTATTTCTGGAATATCAGCAGCATCACATCTGAAAAGAACTTTATGTTTGAAAAAACTCACAAACCTTATCGCAAATATAATTTATCTTCTTTTTTGTTAATGTGGGTTGCATTGGAAGACTAACAATATTGTCGCCAACTTGCTTTGCATTTTTACAAGTATTTTTATTCCAGCCTAAATTTTTTTTGTAATAAGACATATCTGTAACACATCTATAATTTACGCCAGTACCAATATTATTTTTCTTTAAAAACTCAATTAAATTATCTCTTTTTTTCTTGGATCTTTTATTATTGATTCTTATTGTAAATAAATGATGAGCATGTTTTACAGGATAGGAATCAATTTTTTGAAATAAGACAGGTAAATGTTTGAGTCTTTTGATGTAAAATCTATAATTTTTTCTTCTGTTTCTCCAGCTTTTTTCTATTTTAGATAATTGAACAATTCCCATAGCAGCATTTAAATCAATCATATTATACTTAAGACCAACCTCGACTACATCGTAGTGTTCAAATTTTGTCCTCTTTGGATTTACACTCTCGGGTAAGTATCTTTTCCATGCATCCTTCGATAGACCATGAAGTCTCGTTACATGAATTTTTGATGATATATTTAAATTATTTGTTAAAAGCATGCCACCTTCTCCTGTAGTTAAATTTTTATTTGCATAAAAGCTAAAACAGCCAACTGATCCAAAATTACCTACATGTTTGCCATAATATTTGCTTTCAATTGCATGCGCGCAATCTTCTATTATTTTTAGTTTATATTTTTTTGCCAAATTAATTATTGGGTATAAATTGCAAGGCAATCCTCCAAAGTGCACAAGGACAATAGCCTTGGTTTTTTTTGTAACTTTCTTTTTTATTTTTTCCTCATCAATATTTAAAGTGCTGGGATTAATATCCACCAAAACAGGTTTCGCACCAACAAGCAAAATAGAATTAATTGTTGAACAAAAAGTAAGTGGTGTTGTAATTACTTCATCACCAGATTTTATATTCATTGCCATTAAAGATAGATGAAGGCCAGCAGTACAAGAATTTATTGCCAAACAGTATTTAGATTTTTTATATTGTTTAAATTTTTTTTCAAATCTTTGGGTTACTGGGCCACTCCCAATCCATCTAGATTTTATAACTTTTATAACTGAGTTTATTTCTTCATTTCCTATTGTTGGTTCACCATAAGTTATATATTTTTTTATTTTCATAATTTTAAACTTATTTTTTGATTTTTAATGCTAATTTTAGAGATTCAAAAGCATTTTTTTCATTATATTGGTTTGGAATTTTTTTCTTATTTTTTAAAAAATTTAGAAACAATTTTAATTCATCAATATACATTAAATTTTTATTTTTTATAAAATTAAAAGTTTTAGTTTTTCCTTTTTTTATTATTTTTAAAAAGTAATTATTAAAATCTAAATAAATTTCTCCATCATCACCTATTATTTTAATATATCTTTCCTTGTTTATCTGAAAGAAATCTAAAATTATTAAAGAAACTAATTTTTTTGTGTTAAAACTATTAGTAAATATAGAGGATGAAAAATCTTCTACATTTATTTTAAGCATAGAGAGTCTATCACTATGTGATGTTATAAGTTTAGTATTGCTAAACAAGTTTAACATCATATCTATCTCATGAATATTTGTTAGACATACTCCTCCACCCAATTTTTTTCTAGCTGCATAACTTATCTTATAATTTTCATAACTATGATTATCTTGTATATTTTCACTACATTTAAAAATTGTATAATTAATTTTTTTGAAAATTTTTTCTCTTAAAAGATTTTTTAACTTTATATAACAAGGATGAAATCTCATATTGTATCCAACAAAAATTTGTATTTTATTTCTTTTTATAAAATTTATAAAAAGTTTCTTTTTTTTAAGAGATGCATCAATTGGTTTCTCTATAAAAATATAAGATTTTTCTATTCCCTTTAATTTTAAAACCGTATCTAAATGCAAGCTGGATGGACTTGTTATAAAAATCAAATCAATATTATATTTTTTAAGAGATTTAAGATTATGGATCAAAGAAACTTTAAATTTTTTTTCAATAGTTCCCTTTATTTTATCTCCTTTATTATTTAAAAGAGGTACATGCTTAGTTTTTCGATAAGCATAGAATTTTACTTTATTGCCTAATAACCTTTTTAAATTTCTCAAATGTCTTTGACCAATTGATCCAAGACCAAAAAATAAAATATTAATATCTTTGCTCACCATTTAAAAATAATTTGTTTGAAATTTTTAAGTTATCTAACTGTACCTTCTTGTGTAGCGTAACTTAATGTTTCTCGGTTAGTAGTGTTTCTATCAACTATATCTTTTCTATTTCTATTATTCTGATGTTTTGAGTGTTTATCAAAACCTCCTGTTTTCAGTAATTTTCCTTTATCAAGAGCACTGCCAAAAGTTCTGTTCAATTTTTCCAGCCATTGAACTGTTTCGTTTTTAAGCTGTTCTTCTGTCATTTTGGTTAAGTTAAGAGAAAAGTCTTGTCTTTCAGTTATTTGAGTTAAATATTTATTTATATCCTTAATGTACCCATTATCTACTGCATACTTAAACATTCCTGTTTCTGGAAGTGGTAATAAAAAACCAGCACTTGGATAAACTCTTAATTTTTCTAGCTGTGTCATAGTTTCTTTTATTGTTTCAGAAGTTTCTTGTGGATACCCAATAACCAAACTAGTGTTAATAACCAAACCTGCTTCTCTGCATATTTCTACTTGCTCCTTAAAATATTTCGATTTAACTTTTTTATTCATAGCTTCTAATATTTTGTCGCTTCCAGATTCAAGTGAAAACACTGCTGAGACACAACCGGCTTTTACAAATTTTTTAGCCAAGTTCAATCTTTCCTCTCTAGGTATAGGTTTTCCTTTTGTATCGATATCTCTACCCATAAGATCTGCTCTTATAGAGCATGTCCAGTGTATTTTTAAATCTTCTTTTATAAGTTCATCTAAAAATTTGCTTGCTGGTCCAATTTTATGAAATGATAGTTCGTCCCAAAAATTGAAAAAATTGACGCCATATTTTTTTATATTTTGTTTCATTTCAGCCAACACATTTTCTGCGGATCTATGGCGATAAGGATCATGCCAAAATACATAATGACAGAAAGTGCACTTGAAAACACACCCTCTTGCTATATTTATTGGCATTGGCACAACTTCATTAGGTTTATAAAACCAAGAGTGTGTAGCTCCATGCCTTTTGCCACTTTCTAAATAGGTCTTAACATCAAACATGTCCCAATCTGGAAAAGGGAAATCATCAATATTTTTTACTGCTTTTCTTTTTCCATTATTAACAATTAAATTATTTTTTGATCTGTATATAATTCCTGGAATTCCATCGCCTTTTATTGTCGCTGGATACCATTTATTCATGTGTGGTATTTGAACGTGTGGTTCTATAATTTTTCCAAATGATTTTTTATTTTTGATTGCATCAAATACTTCTTTTGTAGAAAGTTCAGCTTCACCATATATAACTATATCTACTTTTGTGGTTTGAAATAAAACCTCAGGTATACTACCACCTACTGAATTACCAACTATGACTATCGCTTCGGGTTGATGCTTCTTAATAGTGTTAATGCACCATTTCATCCATCTATAATGAGTTACTATGCTACCCGTACAGATCACATCATGTTTTTTTTCTATGAAATACTTTTCAATATATTCATCATCATAACCGCCAGCATCTATATCTAAAAGATCAAACTTGTAACCAAATTGCTTCACATATGTCATGACATAAGCAAGACCTACAGGAAGAAACAGGTGTCCTTTTTTTCCGCCTCTTAAACTGGGATTTATAAAAAGTATTTTCATTTTTTTACTATTTTAGACGATTTTTGTTTTGATTCCCAGTTATCGAAATTTAATATTTCCTCTGGCAATCCTTGTTTTATGATTTTGCCTTTATCAACACAAAATATTTTATCACAGTTTTTAACGGTAGATAAGCGATGTGTAATTATTATCAGTGTTTTTTTTCTCTTTAAAAAACTAATAGATTCCACAATTGCTTTTTCTGTCGATTGATCTAATGAACTTGTTGCCTCATCTAATATTAAAATCTCTGGATCGCGATAAAGAGCTCTGGCGATTCCTATTCTTTGTTGTTGTCCTCCAGAAAGTCTAATTCCTTTTTCTCCAACGATTGTTTCTAATCCATTAGGAAGACTATCTAAAAACTGACTTAAGCTTGCTTTCTCTACAGCTTGCTGTACTAAATTATTATCAATATTATCTTCTAACAGACCAAAAGCTATATTTTTTCTAATGGTATCATCTGTCAGATATACTGATTGCGGAACGTATCCAATTTTTTTGTGCCACCCTTTTAAGTTTTCATTAATATTTAATTCATCAACTTCTACTTTTCCTTCCGTAGGTTTTAAAAGTCCAGTTAATAAGTTTATTAGAGTGCTTTTACCACTACCGGTTTCTCCAATAACGCCTACAAAATCTCCCTTTTTAATAGTCAATGATATTTTTGACAACAAAAATTCTTTTCTTGTTGGATATGAAAAAGATAAATTTATTATATTAATTTCTTTTTGAAATTTTAAAGGTGTGCTGAGGTCTTTTGGTAGATAATCTCTTTTCATATAAGAATTATCTTTTGAATCAAATTCTTGTAATAGAATCTTAACCGATGGCTCTATATATTTGATATGTTGATAAGAACTTAATATTCTTGACGCACCAGGCACAATCCTAAAAGAAGCAACTGCAAATATACCTAGATATTGGATTATATCAATTATTTCCCTTTTGGTACCGGTCATCACAAATACGAGAGCAGAAAATGTGCAAACCATAAGTATTTCGAATGAAAATCTTGGAAGTCCGGTAATAAAGTGAATTATTTGATTAATGCTTGCGTGCCTAAATGAATTTTTATTAACCTGATGAATAAGATCTGTCTCTCTATCTAAAATTTTTACATCTTTCGCGGAAGCCATTCCTTGGAGTAAATGTTTATTTAATTCACCACCAACTATATTTCTTTGTTTTCCAAGTAAAGATATTT